>OLZO01000578.1_pt1 | contig 17919 bp, 15 predicted proteins | sample 1644431 | NCBI WGS metagenome assembly OLZO01 (sample SAMEA103958145, study PRJEB25191) | human gut metagenome | biome: human-associated habitat [ENVO:00009003]; feature: intestine environment [ENVO:2100002]; material: feces | place: Germany | collected 2013/2015
GTGACGCCGTCCACCAAAAAGCCCAGGCCCACGAACATCACCAGGCCCTCGATGGTGCCGAAGGGGTTCAAGACCATCACCAGGCCGCACACGGCCAGGGCCGCCGCCACCAGGCAGGAAATCCACCACCGGCTAAAGCCCAGGGCCTTCATGTCCAAAGAGCGCTTGATGGAGCCCAGGCTGTCCACCAAAATGTAGATGCCCAGCACCATGGGCACCAAGGCCAGCAGGAAGCGAATCCAGATGAGCAGGCACAGGCCCAGCAAAATCAGCAGGACGCCCAGCACCAAATCCAGCTTGTCGGCGTTCTCCCCGCCCCGCAGGTAAGCCGCCAGCCGCACCACGCCGTAAACCAGCACCGCCCCGCCAATGAGCAGGCAGGCAAAGCCCAAAGACAGCTCCGGCATCACCAGCAGCACCACGCCCAGCACAATGTACAGCAGCGAGGAGAGAATCAAACTGTTGCGAATGCTTTTTAACATGAGAAAGACCTCCTTTTTCCGCAACCCGTCTCTGCCCTTAGTGTACTCCATCCGCCGGGCAAATACAAGAGCCCTTCCCTTTCGCCTTTCTTACAAATCCGCTTTTTTCGCGGGGAAACGAAAAAGGAGAGCCCCTTGCGGGACTCTCCCTGAAAAGATTCGGTTTAGAACACGCCGTTGGTCATGTCCTCCACAATCAAGGTGCGGGGGCCGTTGTTGGCCGGGGCAGCCTTGGCGGGGGCGGCGGCGGGAGCCGGGGCCTCCTCTTCCTTGTGGGGGTTGTCACGCCAGTTGAGGAACTTCTCGGCAACCTGGGGGAACAGGGCGTAGCTGAGCACGTCCTCCTCGCAGTGGCCCAGGCCCTTCTCCTTGCACTCGGCGCGGAGCTTGTCCATCTCGGGCTCCAGCAGGTCGGCGGGGCGGCAGGTGATGACCTCGTCGCTGCCGATGGCCTTCTTGCGCACTTCCTCGTTGACCTCGCCGGGGAGCTGGCCGTACTCGCCGCGGAGCAGGCCCTTGGACTCCTTGGTAATCATCTTGTAGCGCTCGCCGGCCAGCACGTTCAGCACAGCCTGAGAGCCCACAATCTGGCTGGTGGGGGTGACTAGGGGCGGATAGCCAAAGTCCTTCCGCACGTTGGGGATTTCCTCCAGCACAGCGTAATACTTGTCCTCGGCGTTGGCCTGCTTCAGCTGGGAAATCAGGTTGGACAGCATGCCGCCGGGCACCTGGTACAACAAGGTGTTCACGTCCACCTTCAGCACCTTGGGGTTGATGTCCAGCTTCTCGGCCACGCCGCGGAAGTGGGCAGCGGCCTCCACCAGCTTGGCCATATCCAGGCCGGTGTCACGGCTGGTGCCCTGCAGGGTGGCCACCATGGACTCGGTGGCGGGCTGGGAGGTGCCGTTTGCCAGGGGAGACAAAGCGCAGTCCACAATGTCCACGCCGGCCTGGGCAGCCATCAGGTTGGTCATGTCGCCGGTGCCGGTGGTGTTGTGGGTGTGCAGGTGGATGGGCACGCTGACGTTCTCCTTCAGCTTCTTCACCAGGGAGTACGCGTCATAGGGCAGCAGCAGGTTCGCCATGTCCTTGATGCAGATGGTGTCGGCGCCCATCTTCTCCAGCTTCATAGCCAGCTTGACGAAGTAGTCCTCGCTGTGCACGGGGCTCTTGGTGTAGCTGATGGCAGCCTCCACCATACCGCCATACTCCTTGACGAACTTCATGGCAGCTTCCATGTTGCGGGGGTCGTTCAAAGCGTCGAAAATACGCACCACATCGATGCCGTTCTCGATGGACTTCTTGCAGAAGGCCTCCACCACGTCGTCGGCATAGTGGCGGTAGCCCAGGATGTTCTGGCCGCGGAGCAGCATCTGCAGCTTGGTGTTGGGCAGGCCCTTTTTCAGGGTGCGCAGGCGCTCCCAGGGGTCTTCGTTCAAAAAGCGCATGCACACGTCGAAGGTGGCGCCGCCCCAGCACTCTAGGGACCAGTAGCCAATGCTGTCCAGCACGGGCAGAATGGGAATCATATCCTCAATCTTCATGCGGGTAGCAGCCTGGGACTGGTGTGCGTCGCGCAGGATGGTATCCATAATCTTAAGGGGATTTTTTGCCATTTTCTTAAGCCATTTCCTTTCCCTGTGAGTATTTCAAACAGTCTGCCGGATGGCCATCAGCCGCCGAACAGGGCCAGCAGCACACCGGCCGCCACGGCGGAGCCAATGACGCCGGACACGTTGGGGCCCATGGCGTGCATCAGCAGGAAGTTGGAGGGGTCGTACTTCTGGGCCACCACCTGGGACACACGGGCCGCCATAGGCACGGCGGAAACACCGGCGGAACCAATCAGGGGGTTGACCTTTTCCTTGGAGAAGATGTTCATCACTTTGGCCAACAGCACGCCGCCGGCGGTGCCAAAGCCAAAGGCCACAATGCCCAGCAGCAGGATGCCCAACGTCTGCCAGCTCAGGAAGGTGGCGGCGGTGGCGGTGGCGCCCACAGACACGCCCAGGAAGATGGTGACGATGTTCATCAGCTCGTTCTGGACAGTCTTGCTCAGGCGCTCCACAACGCCGCACTCGCGCATCAGGTTGCCCAGCATCAGGCAGCCCACCAGAGAAGCGGCGGAGGGCACCAGGAAGGACACGAAGATGGTGACGATGATGGGGAACAAAATCTTCTCCGTCTTGGAGACGGGGCGCAGCTGCTTCATCTTAATCTTGCGCTCTTTGTCGGTGGTAAGCGCCTTCATGATGGGCGGCTGGATGACAGGCACCAACGCCATGTAAGAGTAGGCTGCCACGGCAATGGGCCCAAGAAGATGGGGGGCCAGGTGGCTGGTGGTGTAGATGGCCGTGGGGCCGTCTGCGCCGCCGATGATGCCGATGGAAGAGGCCTCAGGGCCGGTAAAGCCCAGCAGGGTGGCGCCAATGTAAGTGACGAAGATGCCCAGCTGGGCAGCGGCGCCCAGCAGCAGGCTCTTGGGGTTGGCAATCAGGGGACCGAAGTCGGTCATGGCGCCCACGCCCACGAAGATAAGGCAGGGGTACACGCCCAGCTTCACGCCCAGGTACAGCACGTCCAGCAGGCCCACGGAAATGGTGGAGCCCAGCAGGCTGGTAAGCTCGTCAAGGATGGTCTGCGTGGCGCCGCCCGCGGCGATCTCATCGATGATTTCCTGGGTGACTGTGGCGCCGCCAAACAGCTCCCACTGCACATGCCCGTTGGCGAAGAGCACCTCGTGGTACATCTCGGCGCCGGGCAGGTTTGTCAGCAGCATGCCAAAAGCGATAGGCAGCAGCAGCAGGGGCTCAAACTGCTTGACGATGGCCAGGTACAGCAGCACGCAGGACACCACCAGCATCACCAGGCTCAGGGGGTTCTGCTGCACAATGTAAAAGCCGGTCTGTTGCAAAAAGTTAACAATAGCGTCCATAGGGGGATTCACTCCTTATTCATTAGTTTTACGGGAAGGAGCACCACCTGATTTTTTCGGAAAAATTAGGCGATGGTGCACAGGAGTGTACCGCTTTCCACAGCGGTGCCTTTGGTAACAGACACGGCGGTGATGGTGCCGTCGTGGGGGGCCATGATTTCGTTCTCCATCTTCATGGCTTCCAGAATCATCAGCACGTCGCCGGACTTCACGGCCTGGCCAGCGGCAACCTTCACATCCAGGATGGTGCCGGGCATGGGAGCGGTGATCTGCTCACCAGCGCCAGCAGGGGCAGCGGCGGGAGCAGGAGCGGGCGCGGGGGCAGGAGCGGGCGCGGGGGCAGGGGCAGCCGCGGGGGCCGGGGCGGCGCCGCCCTTGACCTCTTCTACGGAAACTTCATAAGCAGTGCCGTTTACATTGACATGATAAGTTCTCATAATTGATTCCCTCTCTGTTCAAATCAAAACTTTTTAAACTTGTGGGTTCCCCTAGGGGGCAGGTGGGTGGTTACACCCGGCGGATGGACAGGATTTTGATGTGGTCCACATCCTCGCCCATGTCCTCAGCAATGGCTGCCGCGATGGCGGCCACCAGCTGCTGGTTGCCAGGCTGCGCAGCCGGGGCAGGGACCGCGGCAGGCGCAGCGGGCGCCGGAGCGGGAGCCTGAGCCGGTGTTGTCTGAGAAGCCTTGTTTCCGGTAACAGCGGTCATGATTTTTCCCAGCAGCACAATGATGATGATGAGGCAAATCAGGGCGATGAACACCGTTACAAGGCCCATAATGACAACCTGGGCAGGGTTGACTTCTGGCATGCTGTTATACCTCCCTTCGCCAAAATGATATGACTCAACTTGCGTTTCACAACGGTCGGATTTTGAGAAAACACCATTCTTCCGCATTTTATCAAAATCATATTTATGATACCACGAACCATCCCTTTTGACAATGGCCTGTTCACGATTTCGTTAAAGTTTTTTCAAAGTTTCTTTTCCCCTGGCAGGAAGGCACGGGCGCGAAAAAACCGGCGGCCAAAGCCGCCGGTCCTCCTTTATTCCAGCCCAGAAACATCCACCAGCGCGGCGGCCTTTTCCCGGGCAGCCTCGTAGTCTGCCGCCTCCACCAGATAGGGCTTGGTGGGCTTGGGAGCGGCCGGGTCCCAGGGGCGCAGGTGATAGGCAAGCCACAGCTTTTCCGGCTCCTCGGGGGGCTTCCCCTCCAGGGGCACAAAGCCCATGGCCTGGAAAAACGCCAGGGCCGCCTGGTTCTCCCGGTGAACGCGGCACACCACCCGCCGGCGGTTGCCCATCTCCAGCATGTCCCGCATCAGCTCCCACAGGGCGGCGCCGATATGCCGGCGGCACATCCCCTGCTTGACGTAGAGCTGGAACTCCACGGTGAACAAGTCCTCCGGGGCGGCGGGGTCCTCGCTGAGGTGGCAGAAGCCCACCGTCTGGTGGTCTATCTCGCAGAGGAGCCAGCCCAGGCCATAGGTGTAGCGGTCGATGCGCCGGACATAGGCCTGCAAGTCCGGGGCCTCCCGCTCCGGGGCCGCAGTGGTGCCGGTGTAGGGGGTGTAGACTTTCAGCATAGAGGGCCCGTCCCACTCGTTGACGCGCCGCACCGCTGTTCTAGCCATGGGCTTTTTCCTCCTTTCCTCAGCCAAAGCCGATGTTTAGCGTAAAGGTCTCCATAGATTTCCCATTGCCGCCAAAGGCGTTGTTGTACTCCAGGATGTTGTACTCGTTTAAAAGCTCGTCATAGGGGGTCTCGTCCCCGTTTTTGTACCAGTTGCCGTCGCAGTCCAGCACGCCCATGGCGGTGATGACCGGCAGCGTCTGGCGCAGGTTCTCCAGGAAGGTGGTGTAGTCCGTGCCCTCCAGGCCGGCCGCCCGCAGCAGCAGGCCGGAGAGGTAATTCAGGCTGACCGCCTCTATCTCCTCGCCCTCCAAATCGTAGTTGGCCCAGATGAGGAAGGGCACCTCATATTCCCGCATGACGTTCTCAAAGGAGAGGGCGTTGGAATCCTCCCCCAGCAGCAGAGAGAGAAAGTCCTGCTCCAGGTTGGGCCAGTGGTCCCCGAAGAAGAGGATGACCACCGGCTCCTCCTGCTGGGAGAAATAGTCGATGAGGTACTCCAGAGCCTCGTCGGACTTTTTAGTCAAGCTTAAGTACTGCTCCGCCTGGGGGTACTCCCCGGGGGCCTCGTTGACCTGGACGGTGGTTTCGTAGTCCTCGTCCTCATAGCCGCCGTGGTTCTGGATGGTCACGTTAAAGAGGAACAGGGGCTTGTCCTTGTCCCGGTGCTCGTATTCGTAGATGACCTGGTCGTAGCTGGAAATGTCGCTGGTCAGGCCGTGCTCCAGCTTGCGGTGGACGTCGAACTTGGAGACGTCGATAAACTCGTCAAAGCCCAGGTACTGGTAGGCATCGTCCCGCTCCCAGGCGCTGGCCTGGCCGGGGTGGATGGCAATGCACTCGTAATCGTAGGTGTCCTTCAGCAGGGAGACCAGGGAGGTCTGCTCGTGGTCCACGTACTGCTGGTAGGGCTTGCTGCCCGAGGGCAGGAAGGCCGTGGTGTTCCCGGTGAGGAACTCGTACTCGCTGTTGCAGGTGTTGCCGCCGTACACCGAGGAGTACGCCGTGCCCCACACCACCTCGCCGCTCTCCTGGAGGGAGTGGAGGAAAGGCAGGTTATCCTGGGAGAGGGTGATGTTCCCGTCGCTGGTGGCGGCCATGTCTGTAAAAGACTCGTTCATCACGGCGATGATGGTGGGCAGCTCCTGGGGGTCGCCCACAGGCTCGGGCTCCTCCAGTTGGGACACCTCCTCGCTGACCTCCTCCACCTGGGCGGCGGAGTAGCCCTCGGGCTTCTCCACCATCAAATACTGGATGTTGGCGAAAAAGCCCGCGGTGATGCCGGTGATTTCCGAGCTGGTCTTCTGGTTCCAGGCCCACACGGAAATGCCCAAGGCGGACATGATGTTCACCGGGAACAGCAGCACAAACAAAAACGCCGCCACACCGGCCGCCACGCCCCGCTCCGCCAGGCGCAGGGACTTTTGGGGCTTCTCCTTGGGGGCCAGCTTGACGCACACCACCACGGTGAGCAGGTAGGCCATGGCCACCACCGTCATCAGCGGGGTGGGCTTGTAGGTGTAGCCGCCGGAGACTGTCAGCGCCGTGCCGAAGCCCTGGATGTCCCAGGGCAGAATGGGCTGCCCCCGGAACTGCACCACAAAGTAATTGGCAATGCCGAAAATCAAAAACAGCAGCCCGCCGGCCAAGGCTGTCACCCACACCCGGCGGAAGATGGCGTAAATCACGGCGAACACCATCAGGTAGCACAGGTAGTTGGCCAGCATCTTCTCAAAGGTGAAGCTCAAAATCCGGGTGGAGTTGATAAAGTCCACTGCCACAAAGGCCCCCAGGGGCAACAGCAGAAGCAGCACCCAGCTGGCCGCCCGGCGCACCCACCCAGACAGCCGCAGCTCCACCAGGCAGGCCAAGGACGTGGCCAAGGAGAGCAGCCAAAAGCCCACGCCATATCCGGCAAAGGCGGCGTTTGTCATCTCCGGCTCCTCCGCCTGGAGGTGCAGCACCAGCTCCCACCCAAAAAGGAAGCCGGCAAGGACCAGCACCGCCGCCGCGGCAATCGTATTCCACCGGCTGGCCCGCAGGCGGATGCCGAAGGTTTTTTCCTTGTTTAAGGCCGGGTTCTGCCCCTCTGGGGACTGCCCGGCGTTCTTCACATCGTTTCCCATAGCATTTTAAAAACCCGCTTCCTTTACGCGAAATTTCCCCACAGCTCCTTACTTGCGGCTCTCAGCCCCGGCCGCGCTTCCAGGCCAGGATGGCGTCGGCAATGCGCTGGCTGGCCAGGCCGTCCCCGTAGGGGTTGCTGGCGTGGCTCATGCGCTCATACTCCGCCGTGTCGGTGAGCAGCTCCCGCACCAGGGAGTAGATGGTCTCCTCCCCGGTGCCTGCCAGCTTTAAGGTGCCGGCGGCAATGCCCTCGGGCCGCTCGGTGGTGTCCCGCAGGACGATAACCGGCTTGCCCAGAGAGGGGGCCTCCTCCTGGATGCCGCCGCTGTCGGTGAGGATGAGGGCGGACCGGGCCAGCAGGTTGTGGAACTCGATGACCTCCAAGGGGGCGATGAGCTTCACCCTGTCGCAGCCGCCCAGCTCCTCCTCGGCAGCCTTTTGGACCAGTGGGTTCAGGTGGACGGGATACACCACCTTCACGTCGGGGAACTCCTCCACCACCCGGCGGATGGCCCGGAACATGCGGTGCATGGGCTCACCCAGGTTCTCCCGCCGGTGGGCGGTGAGCACGATGAGCCGGGAGCCCTTGGCCCACTGCAAAATCTCGTCGGAGTAGTCCTCCCGCACGGTGGTTTGCAGGGCGTCGATGGCGGTGTTGCCGGTGACCACAATGGACTCCGGCGCCTTGCCCTCTCGCAGAAGGTTCTGGCGGGCGCCCTCGGTGGGGGCGAAGTGCAGGTCTGCCACGCAGCCCACAAACTGGCGGTTCATCTCCTCCGGGAAGGGGGAGTACTTGTCGTAGGTGCGCAGGCCGGCCTCCACGTGGCCCACGGCGGTCTGGCCGTAGTAGGCGGCCAAAGCCCCGGCAAAGGTGGTGGTGGTGTCCCCGTGGACCAGCACCATGTCCGGCTTCACCTCTTGGATGACGCCCTCCAGGCCCTTGAGCACCCGGGCGGTGATGTCCGAAAGGGTCTGCCCCGGCTGCATGATGTCCAGGTCGTAATCGGGGGTGATGGAGAAGGCTTCCAGCACCTGGTCCAGCATCTGGCGGTGCTGGGCGGTGACGCACACCAGGCTTTCAAACTCTTCCCGCCGCTCCAGCTCTTTGACCAGGGGTGCCATTTTGATGGTTTCCGGCCGGGTGCCGAACACGGACATGACCTTGATTTTTTCCACGGTATCCCATCCTTCCCGCAACTATATGCGAAGATTCTCAATTTCTTGTCTACAAAGTTCTTACAAATTTCTGACAAACCCTTAACCTGGCAATGGATATGCCAAGGCCCTGGGGAAGGGCGGCCCTTTAGCCCTTGGCCTCCTTGCGGACCTCCCCCAGGAATTTTATGTTGTTCCGGTAAAACCGCCCCAGCCGGGAGGGCTCCCGCAGGATGCGGTACAGCCATTCGGTGTTGGTCTTTACAAACAGGGCCGGCGCCCGGCGCTTGCTGCCGGAGAGCACGTCGAAGGAGCCGCCCACGCCGATGAACACGCCCTTGGAGAAATTCCCCAAATGCCGGGCGATGAGCTTTTCCTGAGCGGGCACGCCCAAGGCCACCAGCACCAAATCCGGCTGGAATGCTTCAATCTCCCGGAAGTCGGCGTCCTTGTCCTTTCCGTAGCCGTTTTTGTAGCGGACCTCCATCTGGGGGTACTGGGCTTTCAGCTTCTGGGCCAGGGCGGAGACGACCTCCTCCTTGGCGCCCAGCAGGTAGACGCTTTTCCCCTGCTCCCCGGCGCGGCGCAGCAGCTTGTCCGCCAAATCCACCCCGGTGATGCGCTCTTTCGCGGGCATGCCCAGCAAATTCATGGCCTTTACCACGCTGATGCCATCGGGCACCACGGCGGTCTCCTCCGCCAGCAGCAGCTGGCGGATGGCCGGGTCCTCCCCGGCGTGCATGAGGATTTCCGGGTTGGCGGTGACCACGAACAGCCGCTTCCCCGAAACCATGGCGTCCCCCGCTTTTTGGCAGAACTCCTCCGCCGTGCCGGGGAACACCCGGCGCAAATATTCCTTGATGGCCATGTGGCTCACCCTTTCTTCCCTTTTTCCCCCTCTTTGGGGGCGTCTTTCCCCTCTTGGGCCGCCTTGCGCTTGCGCTCCCGGTCCTCGTCAAAGTCGTACAGCTCTTGGCTGCCGAAGGCCTCGGTGCTCTCCGACGCCTTTAAGAACACGGTGATGGTTTGGAAAATCAGCTTGATGTCCATCCAGATGCTGTAGTTCTCGATATACATCAGGTCCATCACAAGCTTGTCCTTGGGGGAGGTATTGTACTTGCCGGAAATCTGGGCCAGGCCCGTCAGGCCCGCCTTCATCCGCAGCCGGTAGGAGAACTCCGGCAATTCCTCGGTGTACTTCTCCACGTTCTCCAGCATCTCCGGCCGGGGGCCCACAATGGTCATGTCCCCCTTGAGGATGTTCAGCAGCTGGGGCAGCTCGTCCACCCGGAACTTCCGCAGGTACTTGCCCACCTTGGTGATGCGGTCGTCGTTTTCCGTGACGGACTTGTGGATGGAGTTTTCCTCTTTCATGGTGCGGAACTTGTACACCTCGAACACCCGGCCGTACTTGGTCAGGCGCTTCTGCTTGTAGAACACGTGGCCGCCGTCCTCGGCCTTGATGGCGATGGCGCACGCCAGCATAATGGGGCTGGCCACGATCAGCCCCACCAGAGAGAGCGCCAAATCCATCACCCGCTTGGCGATGCGCTGCTCCATGGTCAAGTCCTTGGCGGTGTACATCACCATGGACTTGTCGTCCAAGGTGACATACTTGGCCCCCTGGCTGACCACGTCTATCATCTCAAAGTTGTAGTAGATGTTCTTCTGCTTTTGATAGCAGTACTCAATCAGGTGGATGCGCTCCTTGATGGGCACGTCGTAGAGGAACACCGTGTCGTTGCGGGCAATCACATCCAGCACCTTGGGGTCGTCGTAGCGGATGATCTCGTCCACCTCGTACTGCTTGCGGAAGCGGTCAATCTTGGGGATGATGTTCCCCAGGCTCTGCCTGGAGGAGGAGATGACGCAGCACTTCTCCGGGGGCTCCAGGGAGAAGTAGATATAGTTGCCAAAGTAGGCGAAGAACACAATCACCACCAGCTGCAGCAGAATCACCAGCAGCAGGCGCTCCGGCGTCTCGTAGACAAAGTGGGCGTTGTTCTTCTCGCTGGTGTTCATAATGGAGAGCTGCAGGTGGGTGACCAAATCGGTGATGATGGTGGCCAGCGCCATAGAGTGGACAATGGGCCGGCTCTTTTGGGTGCCGATGGCGTAGCCGCCGTAGACCTGCATTAAGGCGACGCCCAGCACCACAAAGGTCACCATGGTGACGCCAGTGGTGCGGGAGAGATTGAACAGCCAGGGGTTGTTGATTCCGAAGATGCCGAAGAAAATGCCGAACAGAGAGGCAAACAGCGCCAGCTTCAAAATGAAGACGATGGTCCGCTTCAGCTTTTTGATGGTGTGCATGGCAATACCGTCCTTATAAAGTAGAAGATGAAAAGAGAGAGCTCATCACATGTTCTAGACCATAGTTGAGGGTATTATAGCACAGCCTATGGAAAAAAGCAAAGTTTCGGTAAAATTCCCTTGGAAACCGAAAAAAAACCCCGGCAAGGCGCAGAAAAAGGGCCGGCAAAAGCCGGCCCCGAAAAGGCGTTGTTCTTCTGTGTGGGCTCAGCCGAAAATCGCCGCGGCCTTTTTCAAGGTCTCGATGATTTCAATCTTCTGGGGGCAGTGGGCCTCACAGTTGCCGCACTGGATGCAGTCCCCGGCCTTGCCGCCCTCTTTGGTGGCGTTGGCGTAGGAGCGCTTGGCGCCGGCCTCGTTGTTGTACAAGGTCAGGTCGTTCATGGTGCGGAAGATGGAGGGGATGTTGATTTTCTGGGGACATCCGTCCACGCAGTACTTACAGGCGGTGCAGGGAATGGTGGGCAGGCTGTTGAGGATGTCCACAACCTTCTGCACGGTGGCCCGCTCGGCCTCGTTCAGGGGCTGGAAATTCTCCATGTAGGAGACGTTGTCGTTGAGCTGCTCCTCGGTGGACATGCCGGAAAGCACGGTGAGCACGCCCTCCAGGGAGGCGGCGTAGCGAATGGCCCAAGAGGCCACGCTCATCTCCGGCTCGGCCTTTTTAAAGACCTCCTGCACCTGGGGCGGCATAATGGCCAAAGACCCGCCCCGCACAGGTTCCATGATGATGACGGGCTTGTTGTACTTGCGGGCCACCTCGTAGCACTTGCGGGACTGGACGCCCTCGCTCTCCCAGTCCACATAGTTGATCTGCAGCTGGACAAACTCCATCTCCGGGTGGGCCTGGAGGATGCTCTCCAGTACCTCGGCGGTGTCGTGGAAGGAGAAGCCGATGTGCTTTACGCGGCCCTGCTCCTTCAGCCCTTTTACAAAGTCCCAGCCGCCAAAGGCGTCCACCTTTTTCACCACTTCCGCGTTTAAGCCGTGAAGCAGGTAGAAATCGTAATACTCTAGCCCAGCCCGATCCAGAGAGGTCTGGAAAACGGTTTCCATCTCGCTGGGTTCCTTCATATCCCAGAAGGGCAGCTTGGTGGCGCACTGGAAGCTGTCACGGGGATAGCGGTCCACCACGGCCTCCTTCAAGGCCACCTCGCTTTTGCCGCCGATGTACACATAGGCGGTGTCGAAGTAGGTAAAACCTTTCGCCATAAAGGTGTCCACCATGCGCTTTGTCTGCTCAATGTCGATTTCGTCGCCCAGCATGGGCAGGCGCATCAGGCCAAAGCCCAGGTTCTTAATGCTTTCGCCCAGATATTTTTCTGCCATTGGAACGTCCTCCCTTTATAAATCGTTTTGGATGCAACTATTATATAACTTAAAGCACGGTTTAAGTCAAGGGGTTTCCGGGGTTTTGGCGCCGCTGTTTTTCCGGCCCTGCCACCAGGCCAAGACCAGCTGGGCCCCGGCGCCGGCCAGCAGGAACAGCACCGGCATGAGGAAATACCGGTAGCGGGCCTGCACCTCGATGAACAGGTGCGCCCCGTAATAGCCGCACAGCAGGAAGGCCAGCATCACCGGCAGGCGCGCCCCGTCCCCCCAGCCCTTCCGGACCCCGTGGACCAAGGCCAGCCCCCCCAGCAGGAAGGCCAGCAAAAACACGCCCTTGTCAAAGTAGTTCAGGGCGTTGAGGCACTGGGAGAGGGTCAGCCCGCCCAGCACCTGGGCCTCGCCGTTTACGTGGCCAAAGCCCCAGGTGAGGTACTCCAGGGAGCCCCACATCGTCTGGCTTTTCTTCCAGAACAGCTGGAGGAAGCCCCCCAGCCCCAGGGAGGAGAGCCGCTGGCCCACTATCTCCTCCATGGCCTGGGGCGCCTGGTCCCGGGGCAGCAGGTAATAGGCGTTGTAGTCTGCCTGGTTCCAGGCCCCGCCGGACTCCAGGTTGAAGCCCAACACAAACTTCCACAGGGGCAGGTTGTTCACAAGCCCCTCGGGGTTCAGGCCGGTGACCCGCACCAGCCAGTCGAACAGCTCGGTGGAGATGAAGTAGGCCACCCCCGCCGCCAGCAGGGGCGCGCCCGCCTTCAGCACGCCGGGGCCCTTCCAGCGCAGCAGGCGCACCAAGGCCCAGCACACCAGCGCCAGCACTATCACCGCCCCCAGGGGGCGCATGACGTTGCCCACCGCCAGGCACAGCCCCGCCAGCACCGCCCCGCCAGGGGAGGGCTTCTCCCGCCGGGCCAGCAGCCAAAAGCCCAGGTAGAAGAAAAACACGGCGATGTGCTGGTTGGTCAGCACGGCGGCCAGAAAGTAGGGCCCCGGGTACAGCGCGTACAGCAGGGAGGCCGCCATGGCCCCTGTCTCCGGCAAAAACCGCCGGGCGATGCCGTACACCAGGCAGCCTGTGCCCGCCATCCACACGGCGTTGAGCACTTGCAAGGGCAGCAGGCCCTCGCCGAACAGGCGCACCACCAAGGCCTCGTAGGCCACAAAGCCCGTCTGGTAGGCCCAGTTGTAGAAGTAGTCCGTCTGCAGGTACTCCCGGCTTCCCCGGGCCAGCTGGCAGGCGGCGTCGTACATGGTTTTAAAATCCTGCACCGGCTGGGCCCCAAAGAGGAAAACCACCCCCAGGGCAATGGCCAGCCGCAAGGTGAACAGCCCCAGGGAAAAGGCCCGCGCCGGCTTGAGGTACCGCACCCCCAGCAGCACCAGGGCCCCCATGCCCCCCAGGCCCGCCAAGGTGAACAGCGCCCAGCCCCCGCCCCGGCAGGCGGTGAGGGCTCCCTGGACCACCACAATCCACGAAAACAGCGCGCCGCAGCCAAAGGCCAGCTTCTCGCCCAGCCAGCCCAGTTTCTCACCCATGGCAATCCACCTCCCTTTTGTCTACAATCCGTGGGGTTGGAGGCATTCCAGCCCCGGCAGGTTCCGCAGCACGGTGAAGGCCACCCCTGCGGCGGCCACACACACCAGCAGCGCCTGCATCCACCGCCGCGTCCACAGGGGGCGCCGTCCGGTCAAGTAGCAGACGGCCTCCCCCACCAGCCACAGCGCGGCCAGGGGCAGCACAAAGAACATGTACACATTCTGCCGGAAGGCCGCCTCCACATGGCCTTGCAGCAGCTCCTCCACCAGGCGGGTGACGCCGCAGGCGCCGCAGTAGTACCCGGTGCTCTCTAAAATCAGGCAGGGGGGCCGCAGGAGCAGCAGCAGCGCCGCCCCCGCCGCCAAGGCCAGGGCCGCCAGCCCCACCCGCAGCAGCCTGCGCTTTTTTTGCTGTCCCACGGCGCCTCCTTTCCCGGGCTTTGCAAAAAGCGGGCCCGCAGGCCCGCTCCCGTTTCCATTTATTTCTTGATGTAGGCCAGGCCCACGGCGCCGGGGCCCGTGTGGGTGCCCACAATGCTGCCGATTGCCTGGGTGTGGACCTCCCGCTTTTTCAGCAGGTCGCCCATGTACTCCTCAAAGGCCTTGCAGTTTTCCGGCACATTGGCGTGGCCCACGGTGACGCAGTAGTCGCCGGAGATGGGCTCCTTCTCCACAAACTTGCGGATGGCGGCAAAGGCGGCTTTCTTGCCACGGGCCTTGCCCACCACCTCCACCAGGCCGTCCTTTAAGGTGATGATGGGGCAGATGCCCAAAATGCTGGCCACCAAGGCGCTGGTGGCGGAGAGCCGCCCGCCCATCTTCAAATACTTCAAATCCTCAATCATGGCGAACAGCCGCACCCGGGGGATGAGCTCCTCAATCCGCGCCACAATCTCCTTGCCGGAAAGGCCGGCGTCCCGCATTTTCACGGCCTCCTCCACCAGCAGCCCCAAGGCGAAGGTGACGTGGAGGGTATCGGGCAGCAGGATGTTGTCCGCCCCCAAAATGTTGGCCGCCACCCGGGCCGACTGCAAGGTGCCGCTCATCTGGGAGGAGATGAACAAACACACCACGTCGTCGCCGCTCTCCTGATAGGGCTTGAAGATTTCCTGGAACTGGGCGGGGGTGATTTGGGCGGTGTGGGGCAGCTCTTCCGCGGCCGCCAGCTTCTCGTAAAACTCCTCGTTGGAGATGTCGATATTGGCCCGGTAGCTCTCCTCCCCAAAATTTACAGTGATGGGCAGCATCTCCACGCCCAGCTCAGCGCAGCGCTGGGGGCTGATGTCGCAGGAGCTGTCGGTGACAATCTTTACCATGTGTGTATCCACTCTTTCTCTGACGCAATTTTCCAAGCCGCCCCGGGCGCACCCGCCGCGTACTTTTGCTTATTGTAGCACATCCGGCGGGGGCGGTCAATATTTCCGGCTGTAATAGAACCAGCTCCCCGCCCGCAAAAGGACACATCCCAGCAGTGTGTAATACAGGGCGTTGAACATATCCATATTATAGAGGCTTGTCACAAACACCGCCAGGGTCAGCCCCACCAGGGTAAGGTCTCCGGAGAGCTTGGCGGCCTTCTCCCCAATGAGGATGCGCCGCTCGTCCTTCTGCCAGCGGGCCTCCTCCTCATACTGCCACAGGTTTTTCAGCCGGCGCTTGTTCCCCACCAGTTTGATGATGAAATAGACGAGGAACCCAAACAGCAGCATGCTCTGCATGTGGCGGGCCCTCTCTGTCATCAAGCGGGTATCCAAAAAGCCCAGGTTATCCCAAAAGATACCCAGCAGCACATCCAACGCCGCCAGCAGGATGATGCCCACCCACAGCAGGACGTTCTGCCGCTTCAATCTCTGTTTATACTCTTCCACGGCGCACCTCTCCTTCCAGTTCTGAAAAGTCGAATACCTCCTCGATGGTCAGCCCAAAATAATGGGCGATTTTGTAGGCCAGGGGCAGGCTGGCGGTGTAGCGCCCCACCTCGATGGAGGTGATGGTCTGCCGGGTGGTGCCCACCGCCAGGGCCAGCTCCTCTTGGGAAAGCTTCCGCTCCCGGCGCAGCTCTGGGATACGTGTTTTCATAGCCGCTCCCCCCTTTCGAAGATTGCAAAGTTCACTTTGCAATTTTAGTATAGCGTGCTTTGCAAAAAATGTCAAGCAAACTTTGCATTTTTCCGCAAGGTTTGCAAAAGGCCCAGGGAGTGTGTATAATACTTCTTTAAGAGCAGGATTTTTTGGAAAGCAAGGTGTTTCTATGCCAAAAGCAACGGTGGTTGTGCCGGTATACAATGTGGAGAAGTACCTGGAGAAATGCGTGGATTCCATCCTGGCCCAGACAGAGCCGGATTTTGAGCTGCTGCTGGTGGACGACGGCTCCACCGACGGCAGCGGCAGGCTGTGCGACAAGCTGGCGGAAAAGGACGGGCGCGTCCGGGTCATCCACCAGAAAAACCAGGGCTTGGGCGGCGCCCGGAACACGGGCATCCAGCAGGCACAGGGAGACTGGCTGCTGCTGGTAGACAGCGACGACTGGATCGAGCCCCAGACTTTGGAAAAAACCATGGAGGCCGGCCTGCGGGAGGAGGCGGACCTGGTGATGTTCGCCTACCGCTCGGTGGACGAGGGGGGACGCATCTTACAAACCTATATGGAAAACGCCCCCAAGGACCGGGGCCTCCCTCTGGAGCAACAGCCGGCGCTGCTGCTTACCTCTCCTTCCGCCTGCATCCGGCTGTACCGCCGGGAGCTGCTGGAGCGCACGGGCATCGACGTTATCTACATCTTCAAGTTGGAATCTTATATCTGCTTGATTTTCTGGTCCTGCCTCATTGACATTCAATAATTTTCCGAATATACTATAGATAGATGAAGGAGCGCTTTCGCTTCGTGAACCACTTTGTGGGAAGGACGGAGTCTTGAACGAAAGCGACTCCTTTATCTTTTGCGCATATACTTCATGCACATACATTTTATTATCCTCAGCCACTTTCACAATCGCAATTTCGTAATAGTCCCCAGCATATTTTCCATCTGATACGGTAATTGGAGCGCCAATTACAACGGTATCGTATTTTCTCTCCTTCCAATTTTTTTGAAAATCTAACACATGCCCGTTTTTCAAAACCTCTGGAACCGCTGCAAACGTAATTGCTTTCAAACGGCCTACTCCATGGGCTACATCATCCTTAGCACTTTCTTTCGTTAGGTATATGTCCCCAACTACATCGTTATGTACTTTTCCAATCGAGTTATAATAGTCGGTTACTTGGGATATAAGATCCTTATCGCCTTTCGCAAATTCTTCTCCTGTCAGCTCTGCTACCGGGTCCATGTTTCGAACCCTTTCGTAGTTCTCGTTGATATTTTCATCTGTTATCTGATCCGGCTTTTCGATCTTGTATTTTTCTCCCGCTTTTTCATCAACTTCCCAGCCCGCTTTATAGCGCGCTCCCGCTTCGTCCAGGCCGATCATCCACTCCTGGCGGCAGTGTTCGAAATATTGTAGATTCTCTTCCAGGGCCTTGGCCGCTCTCCTGGTGCTCCCCGTCTTAATTAGCTCCTTAATCGCGTCGATTACGTCGGTTAGAAAATCTATGATTCTCTGGCCGATGGTTGCCTCTTCCTTGATCGCGCGGCTGATGAAGTCAGGATCATTCAGAAACTTTTGCGTAGCGTCTGCTACGATCTCATCAACAGCTTCTTCCCGGCTCAACTGCTGACCGGTCTGCTGCTCATACGCGGTTATGTAGTCATTGATCATCGTTTCAAGATCAACTCCCTGTGCCTCCGTTATGGCCCGTACCGCATGGTCCGTATACACTTGGTAGGCATCCGGCGCATAATCCTTGATATAGTGCGTCAGTTCGTGCGAAGCCGATCCCATGAAATCGGCGCTATTCACGGACAGGGTAATCTTGCCTTTGGAGTAAGAGGCCGCGGCATTTTGATTGCCCAGCCCGTCCACAAGGTCTATTTGCAGTCCGGTAAGTTTTCCGATGTGTGTCGCAACCTTTTTCTGGGCTTCTGTCGCACTCTGAGCAACGGTCCCAAGTCCGCCTTCTTTTGGTGTTCCCTTCACCATTCCGTTAAGCGATCCGGTTTGCCGGTCATATCCAATTTCTGGGCGGTCATGTGCTCCAGCCTTGAATGCCTCAGAAAATCCATCTACTCCAAGGATCACCGCCGCCTCTGCCCGGTGCTGCGGTGTAGGCTGCATGTTATACCGACCGATGTTATAGGCACGGCCAAATGCACGGTAATAGGCTCCCAGGTCTGTCTCCCCGTCATATACGGCCTTGAAGGCTTCCCGGCCTTCGGCTCCGAACGGTTTTGCCCACTCCTCCAACGCGCTTGCGTTAGATTCCGGCGCATTATGCGCCACGCTATCAAGTTTTTGTGTTACAGGTGTT
>OLZO01000579.1_pt1 | contig 17899 bp, 18 predicted proteins | sample 1644431 | NCBI WGS metagenome assembly OLZO01 (sample SAMEA103958145, study PRJEB25191) | human gut metagenome | biome: human-associated habitat [ENVO:00009003]; feature: intestine environment [ENVO:2100002]; material: feces | place: Germany | collected 2013/2015
GGCAGATACACATCCATACCGTCCTGCATCAGAACAAGAATGACGAACACGCACGGGGACATGTCGGCACAGAACTGAACAACAAGGCTGAAACTATCATGCAAATTGAGCCGGACAAGGACGACAAATCCATAAGCGTAGTGGAAGCCCTGCATATCCGTGACCGTGATTTTGAACCGTTTGCTTTCCGGATAAACGAGAAAGCCCTGCCCGAACTGGTGGAGTTTTACCAGCCCCAGAAAAGGCAGCCAGGACGCCCTGCAAAAGAACCGTTCGACCCATACAAGGAAATACCTGAGGATACGCACCGTTCCGCTTTAAACGCCGCATTTGAAGACGGCAATATCAGCAGCTATGACAGCTACCTTGAACGGTTGAAAGAGGGCTACGGACGGCAAGGAATAAAACTGGGGCACAACAAAGCCGTAAAGCTCGCAACATTCCTGAGCAACAAACGGATGGTCGTCAAAGAAGGGAAAGAATACAAATTCAACCGTGATTTCTATTACTGAGCCGATAGCGTTTAACCCCATCGGTATGACATTTTTCTGTGACATTTCCCGGCTTTACTTTATTGCCGGGGTGTAGATATGAGGAATAAAGCAAAGTGATGGTAGGTTTCACCATGCAGGTGCAATCTGCCATGCTTCCTTTGTATGTACACTGGAAACCGGACAACCCCCGCATCGTATGAGATGTAGTATCAATCCGTGCCGGGCTTGCCCGTCTGCCAGTAATAAACCCTATGGGGGAGCCTAATATCCGATATATGGATACAAATGAAAAGAAGAGCCAAACAAAAGCAAATATGTTTCTTATTTTTAGATAATTATGCTTTTACACTCATTCCTTTTAATTCTTGGAAAATCCCATTTTAGATGTATTTTTGTTACCCATTTTTGTTTCTTGTTTCAAGAAAACAAACTATATTTGCAGTGTGATAACAACTTGAAGTTTCAGCATGGCAGACAACGGAAACAAAGATACACAAAAGTCGCCTATCAAAATCAGGCTCAAGGCGATGAAGAACGGGTATCAGTCTATTTATTTGGACTGTTACTACAATGGTCGCCGCAGTTACGAGTACCTGAAGCTCTACCTTGTGCCGGAGACGGATGATAAGACCGCGCGTCAGAATGTAGCCGCTATGCGCAAAGCCGAAGCTGCCCTCAAAGCCCGCTTGCGTGAGTTGAAGAAGCTGTCGCCCTCCAACAAACGACTTATATCGGAGAATGCACAGCAAACCGACCTTACCTTGTCGGAATGGCTCGCGCGATTCAAGAATATACAGCGAAACCGGGGCGTGAAAGACCTCCATGCGATAGACCGGCTTTGCAGCATCTTCGCCGGTATGGGTAACAGCGATGTAAGGCTCAATACGATAGACAAGGATTTCTGCCTGTCGTTCATGAAATACCTGAAAACGGGTTACAAGACAGCAGACGGCCGGTTGCTCAAATCCAAAACCGTATTCAACCGTCAGTGCACCTTGGTAACGGCACTCAATGTCGCCGTCCGCGAAGGACTTATACCTTCCAACCCGATGGACAAGCTGTCGCGTCACGAGCGGGTAAAAACAAACAGAGGGAAAAGAATAAATACATATAATCAAAGAGAAATGAAAGGATAATATTTCTACAAAATACGAATGTATTTAATTGTATATCTGCTTATTATATAAATCAGTTCATTTTCTTATACATTCTTGTAAAAGTCCATTTATACCCTTATTTGAATTATTTTTGTTACTTGTTTTGATACTTATATCAAAGCTATTTTCTATCTTTGCATCAGGATATAAATAACTGAAGCATAATGGGTAGAAGAAAGCAGTCAAAAGTAGATAAAAGTCCGTTCAAGTTGCGTAGAAGAAAACTCTCGGACGGTCGTGAATCCCTTTTTATAGACCGTACTGTTGACGGCAAGCACGAATACGAGTTCCTTAAACTGTATCTTGTGCCGGAAACATCCGTCAAGGCGAAACGTGAGAACGCGAAGACACTCCGTCAGGCGGAGGAGATTATTCTCGCCAAGACCGAAGACATGGTTGATGACAAGGCGCGGGAGGAAGCGGCCAAAGACAAATCCAAAATGCCGCTGTCCGATTTTATAGACTTGCTGATGGAGGAATACAAGCAACGGGGGCAGCCTTCATATCGGCATTTAAGGGCATCACGTACCAAGTTCGAGAAGTTCTATCCCGGTGCAAGGCTTTGTGACATGGACAAGAAATTCTGTACCGATTATGCCGAGTGGCTGAAATCCGAGCCTCTCACTCCGCAGGGAAAGCCGCTTGCCCAAGCCACAGCCTGTTCTTGTTTCTGGATTCTCGGCATCATCCTGTCTGCGGCATGGCAGAGAGGATATATAAAGAACAATCCCTGGAAGTTGTTGAGTTTCCAAGAAAAGATAGCGAGACCGGAGAGCAAACGTGAGTTTCTGACCCTTGATGAAGTCCGCAAGCTGGAGAATACCCCTTATGTAAAGGAGAATATACGCATGGCATTCCTGTTTGCCTGCTATTGCGGGTTGCGTGTAGGTGACGTTACGAATTTGTGCTGGAAAGACATATCGGTCAACGGCGGACGGCACTTTGTATCGGTAGTAATGCAAAAAAACTCCAAACCCATATCGCTTCCGCTTCCTGCCAAAGCATTGTCGTGGCTTCCTGAGCGCAGAGAACCGGAGTCTTCCGTATTCTCGCTTCCGTCACATAGCGTCCTACGGAAGCATTTACAGAAATGGGCGGAACAGGCCGGACTGGGCAAACATCTTCATTTCCACCTGAGCCGCCATACCTATGGCACGATGCTGATAACCGCAGGGGTTGACCTTTATACCGCAAGCAAGATGATGGGACATGCCGATGTACGTCCCACACAAATCTACGCCAAAATCATAGACAAGAAAAAAGAGGAAGCGGTTTCATTGATAGATAAAGCATTTTAGATATGACAGCAAACAAGAAATCAAGCAAACTGAAAGAGCCTGTAAGAGTGCGCACCAAGAAACTTGCTGACGGCTCTGAATCGTACTACCTTGACATCTATGTCAACGGCAAACGGAGTTATGAGTTTCTGAAAATGTACCACTTGCCGGAAGTAAACGCAAGGGTCAGGGAGCAGAACCGCGCCACCCGTGAAGCAGTCGAGGCCATCAAGTCTCAACGTATCATCGAGATTACAAACTCCAAAGCCGGAATCAAGAGCAAATCAGCGTGGCAGAAACTCACGCTGGCGGACTGGCTGGAAAAATTCTATGCCATTCAGGAGCGCAAAGGAATCAAGCGTGTCGAGAAACTGGGAAGCATCATAAAAATCATCAACCAATATGGCAAAAGCACAAGGATGGGTGACATTGACAAGAAATGGGTACTCGGCTTCATTGACTGGATCCAGCACACTTATACAGGCAGGCATGGTAAACCGCTTGAACAGGGAACTGTCGTGTCTTACATTTCCCAACTCTCCATAGCCCTGAACGCCGCAGTCAGGGCAGAGTGGCTGGACGAGAATCCGTTCATGTTGTTGTCCGCTTCGGAGCGGGTCAAGAAGCCGGAGTCGAAACGCCAGTTCCTTACCATTGAGGAAGTGAAACTTCTTATCGCTACGGAATGCCGCAACAAGACTGTCAAGCAAGCCTACCTGTTCTCATGCTACTGCGGGCTGCGCCTGAGCGACATGGAAACTCTTTGCTGGAAAGATATTATTTGCAATGACGGCAGGTATATGATTGCCACCGTGCAGCAGAAGACATCTACGCCCATTTATACGCCGCTCTCGCAAAATGCCGTCAAGTGGCTGCCTGAACGAAAGCCTGATAATAATGATGAAACACTTGTGTTTGCAGAACTGCCATCACGACCCACAACCAACAAGATACTCAAACAATGGGTGGAAAAGGCGGGCATTGACAAGAAAATCACCTACCACACAAGCCGTCATACCTTCGGAACGATGATGATGACCGTTGGAGCCGACCTTTATACCACCTGCAAGCTGATGGGTCATGCCGATGTGCGCACAACGCAGATTTACGCCAAAATTGTCGACAGCAAGAAGATTGAAGCGGTGGATATGGTGGACAGGATGTTTGAGCGGGAAGAAGCCACAGATTAGAACAAGAGAATCTTGGATTCATCTAAAAATGAGATTGCTGTATTATTGTGTAATATAAATTTTGAGATTTATGCGTTGCGTCTAAACAAATTGAGATTAGTGCTATTTTTAACTGAATATATTTTGAGATTCGTGCAGCGCATATTATCTTTGCCATCAATAAAAGTCAATCTATGATATTCAAAAGGAAAATTTACGATGAACTTCTGCGATGGAAGCGGACAGATGAAGGCAGAACAGCCGTGCTGATACAGGGCGCAAGGCGTGTCGGTAAGTCCACCGTTGCCGAAGAGTTTGCGACAAACGAATATGACACTCATATATTGGTGGATTTTGCCGCATGTTCCTCCGAAATCCGCGACTTGTTCAATGATGTATCTGACCTTAACCGTATTTTCATGCGGCTGCAACTGGAGTACGGTATAGAATTGAAAGAACGCAAGTCCGCCATAATCTTCGATGAAGTCCAACTTGCGCCTAAAGCAAGGCAGGCAATCAAATATCTTGTAAAAGACGGAAGATATGATTACATAGAAACAGGTTCGCTGATTTCAATCCGCAAGAACGTCAAGGATATTCTTATTCCAAGCGAGGAAGTCAAAGTCCATATGTTTCCGATGGACTATGAAGAGTTCAAGTGGGCGTTGGGAGATACCGCAACGATAAAGTTGCTCCAAAGTTGTTTCCACAACAGGACTTCTTTGGGTGATGCCACGAACCGTAAGTTGATGCGTGATTTCCGCTTGTATATGCTTATCGGCGGTATGCCGCAGGCTGTGGCTTCCTACCTTGACACCAATAATCTTGAAAAGGTAGACAGTGTGAAACGTTCCATCATAACATTGTATGAAGACGATTTCAATAAAATTGATCCGACCGGCAATGCTTCCAAGATGTTCCATCAGATTCCGGCACAGCTGACAAGCAACGCCAACAGGTATCTGGCATGGAGCGCGACAGATGGCAAACGTAATTCCGAACTGGCTGAAATCATTTCAGAAATCAAGGAATCAATGGTGGTCAACATGGCTTATCATGCCAATGATCCGGGTGCCGGAATGGCATTGCATCAAGCCCCGGACAAATACAAGATGTTCGTTGGCGACACTGGTTTGTTCGTCACTCTTGCATTTTGGGATAAGAAGTTCACCGACAACACGATTTATCATAAGCTTCTCAGTGACAAACTGAGCGCGGATTTAGGGTATGTCTATGAGAATGTCATCGCCCAGATGTTGAAAGCCACCGGACATGAGTTGTACTATTACACATTTCCCACAGAAAGCGGAAAGCATAACTACGAAGTGGATTTTCTGATAGCCGAAGCCGACAAGGTAAGTCCCATCGAAGTGAAATCATCCGGTTATAAGGCACATGCTTCCTTGGATGCCTTTTGCAGAAAATTTTCAGTCCGGATAAAAAACAAATATCTGATTTATACGAAAGATATGCGTAGGGAAGAAGACATGCTGTATCTTCCGGCATATATGACAATGTTTCTATGATTATGAGTGGTACGCTATCAAATATTTCACCGCGGCTGCACGAAGTGAACGTGTTTCTCTCCACTTACGGGCAAGGTTCACTCTCTTTTGGCCAAGCCTTGCTATTATCCCTGTTTTACCGGGACTTCAGCGACACGAACATAGTTGTAGAAGAAGCTGAATCATTGGCGGAGAAGGATACGGAGCAGCTTCTGAAATTTTCTTCCGCCCTTTTTTCGGAGAGTGAAACATATCTGTCCCTAGACAAAACATCATTGCAGGCTGTGAACTTTGAAGCCCTTTTTGAAGAATATCTGAAACCGTTTGAACTCCGGTACGAGGAAGCGAAAGCCGCCTCCACTGAACTCTGGCGCAAATATTCGGCACTGAGCAACCGTCTGGATTTCCTGCCGTTGGATTCGGAGGAATACATGAAGTTATCTGTTGAATGCGATGCCCAGAAAGCGGAGTACGACACGGCTCATGCACAAACCGACCATTTATATAACGAGTGGCAGCAGGAGCGCGACAGGTATTTCTGCGTATATTGTTTCAAGCCGATGTTTCTTGACGTGCTGGTGGAACGCCTGCATGGTATCGCCGGAAGCATCCTGTCTGACATCAACCAGATGAAGGAGGACAAGCCATGAGTCGTGCAAGTCTGCTGCAGGAAACGGTCTCATGGATGGACACCGTTGACCTCGCCCTGTGCCTGTTCATTTACGAAGTGTGCAATGACTATCAATTTGAATTTGCGTCGGGCAGCGACTTCGTGAATTTCATGAACCTGAAGCCGACTTCACGCCCCGTTACAGTCCGCCCGAAAGAGAACCTGCGCGTCTGCTATATGGTTTTATCCGTATCACAGACCATCCGTCCCCGTGAACGCGGCAAACTTTGGGCGGAAGAATTTCTGAAACATTGCGGCATATCCAAGTCCTACTATGACAAACACCGCAGCGATGTCTGCGGCAAAGGGGCGACAGAAGAGAACCGGAATTTCCGTAAAGCCATCGACAAGGCCATCGAAAATGCAAGACGGCTGAATAACACCCCATAGCTGCCCGCCGTTTCCCCATTCGACAAAATATATTTTCATTATACCCATGCGCTATACCGCTCACACACAACGGTATGGCGCATTTCCTTTTTGTACACTTTCCCCATTTGTTCCCCATTGGGCCACTTCGAGTCAAACTTAACTTTGCATCGGAAACAGAAGAAAACTATAGGCTGACAAACAGCAGGTTCCGGTTTCCCAATGGTACAAGTAACAATTATAAAACGAATGAATATGGAAAGTGAACGCAATTTAATGACCACCACCGAAGCAGCCCGGTACCTCGGACTGAAACCCAGTTATCTCTACAAGATGATGATGCGCCGTGCAATCCCTTACTATAAGCCGGGAGGAAAACTTTGCTTCTTCGCCAAGGAAGACCTTGACGCTTGGATGAAACGGGTACGGGTGAAGTCGCAGGAGGAAATCGACAGCGAGGCTGCACGCTATCTGGCTGCTCATGAGAAAAACAAATGATTTACCAATCTTTTATAAAACAACCGTTATGGACAATTTTAAAAACATGGAGCCGGGTATCAAGGATACTGCGGCTTTTGATTCCGCGAACAAGGAATCCAAGAAGAAGGAAAGCAGACCCGTTATCAGCGCAAAGGCACAGACCATCTTGGAGTTCTTGCGCAACTGCACCCCTTATGAAGCCGATTCCATCCGTGGAATGGTTGGCTACGGCACGGGAAAAGGTGACATCGGCACGATTGAAGCAACCGATATGCTGGCAGTCAACCGTTTCCTCAATCACGGGCTTACCAAAGAAAATGGTACGAGCAGCGAGGCTGTCATGAAACACCGTCAAGAACGTGCCCAAAAGTTGATGGAGGCGGTCAAGGGATTTGTGGATATAAGCCAGCTTTGCCGCATCAGTGTCGCGCTGATGAAAATCTCTTCCGACTTCAAGGCTGTGGAGGATGCGCGAGGGCACCTGCAATCGCAATCCGTCGCTAATGGAAACCGAAACTGATGTCAAACTGGAACGGGATATCGGATAACACAGGAACGGACAAGTTAAACTTTCACGCATGGGATGTCTGGAAACGGCCATAGGACTTTCCGATATTCCGTTCCCATAACTTTTATCAAACGATGCAAGAAAATACAAAGGACAAGGAAAAATACAATTTCTTGCGCCCGACAGGGATTGAAACATTTGCGTTCATATTCTCCGCAGGTGCATTGCAATGGCTGCACGGAACAACAACCGATGATGACGGCAGGGAAATCGGCAACTTCACTTTGTTTGGCGACCTCTTGGCAAGGATGGCTCTTGCGGACGGCACGTCCAAAGGTTTCCACCGACCGCTTATGCTTTCAGTCGGTCAGGCGCAGTATTCCGAAGAACAGCTTTCAACCCATTGGAACATGGGCAGGAAGCGCATACGCCGCCTGTTGGACGGACTTGAAAGGCTGGAACTCATAGACACCTGCCGTTCAAGGGTAGCGTCAGTTATGACATTTCCATGCCTGTTGCAATGGATGGCAAAGGATGGCAGCGTGGTTTCCAACCCATTCATCCACAAACAAAGGGAAAGGATAGAACCGTTCTGAATGGCTGTAAACGGGCAGACTGGCTGATTTCTCGCTTTCCTGTTGTTCCCTAATCTGGCAAGCCATCCGGTACAAACAAGGCTTACCAATGGCAAACGTGAGGGAGGTATGGCGTGAAGCGTCAGCGTTCAGTTTCGAGATATGCCGAGGTATTACCGCCTTCGGACAGTAAAACCCCGACACTCTCGCAACGGTCTGAAAGCCCGTTGTTCTTGCCGCTCGCAGGCTCGCACCATCCCTTTTGTAAATACCGTTTTACGACTATTTTAGCGACATTAGTTATGGCACATGAAGAAGATACTCCCAAGCAGCAATCCGGGCAGGAGAAGCCTGTTGTAAGGCGTGACAAGGTGGTTGTCACCAAAGTAACCTCCCAAGAACTTTCTATAATAAAAAGTAATGCGGAGCAATGCGGCATGACACGCAGCGACTTCATCCGTGCAAGGTCACTCGGCTACAAGCCAAGACAGCGGCTCTCAGACACGGAACTGGACGGATTGAGGCAGCTTGCAACTTGTAGGACGGACATGGTGAACTTCGCCAACGCCCTGCACGGATTGACCGACAACGAGAAGATAAAACTTTTCCGGCACCAGCCGACCATGCTTGACTGGTACGAGAAAGTGGCGTATGTCACGAACAGTGTCACCGACTTTTTGCAGTCCGCGCAGACGGTCAACAGTTATCCGGCAGGAACAACAAACGAAGAAGCGAAGGAGGAGGGCGCATGATAGCCAAGGCAAAGGCCGTAGCCCACGGCATAAGGGCGATGCTGTATGTGTCGGGAGAATCGAGGAACAAGAAACATCCAGAAAAGATTACCCGTGTATGCGACAACTTCATGCCGCAGGGAATGGACGCGACAGGCATTTTTACGGAAATGAAGTTTGCCACGATGAACCATCCGAATATCAAGAACAACGTCATCCGCATGGAGATAAGCCCGGCGATGGAGCATACCGAGAACTTCACTTTGGACGATTGGCGGCAACTGTGGCAGGACTTCGCCGCCGCTTTCGACATTCAAGAAATCCGCGACAAGGACGGCAAGGTGGTTTCCATGCAGACGAACATATCAGGCAGCAAGTCCTCCATATGGCTGCATGAGGAATCCAACAGCGGAATACCGCATCTTCATGCCATCGTCAGCCGCGTGGACGAGAAAGGGAACATCAACAACGACCACGCCATACACCTACGCGCACAACGGGCGGCGGAAATGATAGCCCGGCAAAGGGGATGGACTACGGCGCAGCACATCCATGAAACCAACATCCCGAAAGTCAGTGCTGACTGCATGGAAGCCTTGCGTGAGCTTGACAAGTGGTCATGGGACGGCTACCAAGAAAGGCTTACCGCCAAAGGCTATGAGCTATATTTGCGCAAGGACAAAAAGGATGTAATACGTGGCTATGTACTTCTCAAAGGTAACACGAAGTTCAAAGCATCGGAACTTGGAAAGGGGCGCAACCTGACCGCATCCCGTATCAAACAGACATGGGAAAAGTTACATTCCGACAAGACGCAACAAGTCCGTCCGGCTACCAAACAACCGGTTGTATCTACACCGAAGCCGTCCGTTCCCAATAGTACGCGACAAAAGCCACAGCCTGTTATACGGCAGAACAATCCGATATTCGAGAACTACACGACCTATAAGCCGAACAGTCAGCCTACGGAGTTTGAGCATGACGGCAAGACCTACAATCGTTATCTCCCGGACAAGGTACTTGACTTCTTCAATGATGAGTTCGACTACCGGGAACTGGCCAACTGGCAAGACTTGCAGAACTTGGCGATGGCTTACTTCACCTTGATAACATCACCCTATGAGGTGACATCGGGCGGCGGTGGCGGCGGTTCACAGTCAGACTTGAAATGGGGACGCGATCCGAAAGAGGACGAGATTGAGTTTGCCCGAAGATGTGCACAAGCCGCTTCAAACAGAATCGGCAGGCATTCCAAAGGCGGAATAAAACGCAAATGACAACCTAAAAAACAGCAATGCAATGAAACAACCAGATACGGCGGCTCTCCGAGAGCGGCTTGCCAATTATACACCCGAAGATGAGTTGGAACAGGACAAACAGGAACTTGAAGGACTGCTTCAGGAAGTCAATTACCAGCTAATCGAGCTTCGCAATCTGCTGAAAGAAGTCAATGCGCTCAAAGAAGAATTGCACGGCATACACGGCAGTTTGAAGCATACCGTCCAACGGGAGCGGACAGCTTTTAATGCCTTGGTTGCGGCAAAGGACAGTGCGGACAATATCGTAAACGGCATCAACCGTGCCATTGTCAAGGCGGAACAGCACACCGTCATCCGTGCAGAAATCGGCACCGATGAAATGGAGAAAGTGCATCAATGCACAGTCCAACACATCAAGGCCGAAAAAGAACTGTTGGAGAAGCACAGCGTTAAAATGGCCAAACACCTCCAAAGCAATGAAGGAATTTGGCTCTCTACATATTGGTTTACTTTTTTTGTAATTATACAGTTCATTTTCTGCTTAGCTGTAGGCATATGGGCTTGGTTAAAATGAAAGAACTTCAAAATATGGTAATATATGGAAAGCATAGAAATTGCCATTGTAGTTGCTATAAATTGGAGCATATAGAACTACCATCTGATTCATTTTCAAATTTTACCGTCTTAATAAGATTAGCCCAATCTCTAAACTTCATTTCTGGTAAATTTCCATAATATTGCTGCGTAATTTTTATCGCTTCTAAAGTATGCGGAGTTTCTGTATCAAGAAGTGGTCGTAACTTTTTTAAAAGACCATTATCCGTTATCTTCAGAATCTTGCCATTGCTTGGAATGCCATATCTTGATGTGGAATCGTTTGTTGGTTTCCCGAAAAAGGAATCAATATTACGAAAAAATGACACAATATCTTTCCTTTTAAAAAGAACAGGTGTGTCTCCATTTTTGAGATTCTTCTTTAGAAATTCCCCTGAAACGACCTCTTCTTGAAAGAAACTACGAGAATAAAAAGAAACACTTTTCCTCTCGTTCAAACGTTGTTTCGCAATATGATGATTCCAGCAAACAAGTACATCATTAATTCTATCATAACCTAAAAACACAAACGGGATGATAGAATGTTTTATCTCATCAAAATCTTCCTTTACAGGTAATTGTGCCCTTGTAGTATCTGGTCTTGTTTTGAAATAAGCCGATGATAAATTCTTTACATAAACATAGTAATCTTTTCCTCCAATTTCCATCAAGAAAGGTTGTATCCCTTTTTTGTAAATGAAATCAGGTGCTGTCTCAAGTACATTTAACATAAGTTGCAGCAATGTTTCAGGTAAGACTTTTTCCGTTCTCATATCTTATAGACTTTTTATCAGTTTGCTATTGGGAAAAATTTCAGATGGTACACCAAGTGGAGTGACTTTTGACAAATCACAGTCATAATGAATATCAGAAATTTCTGCTGGTATTGAACTATTGTCAAGAGACGGAATATCCTTGCAATTATATTTTTGATATGTGTCACATGCTAATGCGTAATCAAAACAATACTCGCAGGCTTTTTCGAAATCCGACCCTAGTGTTTTTGAAATCATATCAGCAAGTTGAAAACGAAGTTCTGCATTCTCTAAGTTTGGTTCAATAGCATCCATTAAATCCAAAACCGTTTTTCCAACTCCAGATTGTTGTACACATAATGACGCTATTACAACAATCGAACTTTCATTTGGTGTTAGTTGATTATGCGAGAATCTGTGTACCCTATTAATACGAGAAGTACTTTTCACTTCCAGTTTGTCTGTCCCATCATTAAAGTCAAAAATATCTGAGGTAGTCGTATGCCATGACTTTACAAGGTAGCTTGGGTTAGATGAGTGCTCTATAACGAATAACTCTGCCCATAATCCTTGTATAGTTTTTATCGGAGGTCTCGAAAAACGCCTAAAAAGTTCTACAAGTTTCTGAATTTCATTTAATAAATCCTGTTGGCTTGGGAAATCGCCAAGCTTTTCAAGGACAATACACACGACATCTAAAAAATACTCTATATAATCTATCTGTTTTGATTTTAGCGTGATAACTGTATAATAGTTTTCATTTACAAATTTTGATTCAGTATCTTTTTTAAGCCGACATAATTCATTGAACTGAACAGTGATAAGTTCGAGGTTAATATTGGGTGCATTATCTGTAATTGAACTTCTTATAAAGAACATAGGACGATCATCGATTCCAACACCAAGTTTATGTGTCTTAGAGAATGGCACATTTATCACTGTATAGCAGTTGGCAGATTGAGAATGGCTGCCCATCAGTTTTTTATATTGTTGATATATTGATTTTCTCATCATTTAACCTTCTGTTTCAACATAGTTAATAGCAAAATCTTCTGGATAATAAATCGCTAATGTATATGCTTCTCTGCCAGACCAAATAACAGAGTCACATTTGAGTTTTACTTTGTGAATCTGTATGGTTAATGAATCTTCAAATTTAATCGCAGCATCTCCTGGATATACGGAACTTGATGTCGTTGAACGCCCCGAATGCAAATTTACAAGGCGTTGCGTGTCCTCATTGAATGCACGTAAACGAGCTTCTCTACTTGCATATGCCATATGTATTATATATCCATGTGTCAAAGGTGTATTAGTTTTGGTACTCAAATATTTGACATATCTTAGTGTTGCTTGTTTTCGTGCAGCATCTGGCATATTCTGAAATTTAAACTCTGTCAAGAATTCAATAAATTCCTGAATAGGTACTTTTATATATGCATGGTTTCTATCTTCTGTTCCGTAATCTTTAAAAAGTTTCCATTCTTGATGGGAAGTAAGAAAACTTTCAACGAACGAAATATTTTCAGGGATAGCCTGAAAAGCATTCATTTTACGCCAACCTGACAACTTCGTAGTTACGGTATCTTTTGAAAGAATATTCTTTCTTGTTGCGTTCAGCCTATTAGATATTAAGAGTAGTCTTTCTACATCTTCAAGACTCTTGTTCTCAAGCAACCAATTACGCATTTCCTCCTCATGTTCAACATATTCTCTATACTCAATGATAACTTCATAAGGCAAGAAAACACGACACGACCAAAGATAATTCTTTTTGTAACCAAAGAAACGGCATCTTTGCTGAATCGTATCTGCAGTAGATTTTCCTACACTATAGCGAGGCATATATGTAACAGCAAGGTGTTCAACCGTAAAGCCACGGTTCAACATATCTGCGCCAACCAATATGTGAGAACAACTCCCAGACCAATCTATTTCCTTGTTTTCTCCTTGTCTTTTATTTCTACTAATTACAAGCTCAATGTTCGTATCAAGAATGATATCATAAACATAACGCCATATTTCTTCAAAAGATGGATATGGTTCATTGTATTTTTCATACAAACGAATAGCTTCTACATAATTTTCATGAAATGAACTTCGGAGTTCCTGATAAGCCGGATCTGATTCTCCATATGCCAACATATTTGCCCAAGCATCTATCAAGTTTTTTATCCATCCATAAAATTTTTGACTTGCATCTTGTTCTCTGTCTGCATGTACCATCATAGACAAGAATGATTCTTTCTGTTTGATATATACAATGATTGCCACGCCCATAATATGAAGTTGCAATGCATTTATCAAAGAGTCCGGACAGTTTGTCAAGTCATTGTGTTTTGAATGGTATACTTGATCCTGCTTTATGGTTATTATCAAGCCTGGCTCATCTACAAAAAAGGTTTTACCACCTGTATATCCTTTCCCTGGTGTTAATACTGTGTGATTTTTAGGTGAAAGCAAATCCATGATACTTATTAGTAGTGGACCTTGAGGTGTTGCCGTGTATTGCACATAGGAGTGATTTTCCAATGCGCTACGGAGTTTCAGAATACTACTGTAAGTCGTTGTATATTCATCATCTTCCCACTCCTCTGATTTGCTGTTTTTATAGGCGTAGCCATTTAAACTGGCTTGGTCTGCTTCATCATCAATGATAAGAACCCCAGATTTAGCAATTGTGTTCTTTAATTGAATATTATTGAACATTGTCGCCAGTTCAGTAATGTACTTGTGATGTTTTAGAACAGTTATCAAAATCGTAGGCTTAGTGCTCATGGAAAGAGCATTGCGAATACGTTGCGAGTCATCTTTTGTAGGATTCTCAAACAACTTATAGTGTTTGGCATTTACACTGCCATTGATTAAATCAGTTCTTAATCGTTTTGTTGTTTGAGAAAGAAGATTATTCTTTGTCCCTGCAAAATATATAATAATCCTATAGCCGTTGTCATGTGCAAGTGCAGACAGTGTCGTAAATGACATCGTTTTACCACTTTGAACATATCCGACCACTAGATTTGTTATAGATTGACTTTCTCGTTTATTAGGATTTGTACACTTGGATAATATATCTATTGTTTCTTTTTGAAGCACGTCAATCCCTTCACTATCTACTTTAGCTTTTAATCTCGATAGCAAGTCAATGGTCATTTCTCCAATAATTGGAGTAAAACCTTCTTTTTTATTTTGTAAAATTTCTATTTCCATTACATCTGTAATATACCTTGGTTAAATAAGATTCTGACATTGGAAGCATATTTCGTTCCTCTGTCTGGTGCCATAATCTCAGCCAGTGTTAATGCCTTAAAAATAGTGACTATTGGCGTATAGTCTTGCCCCTTTTTGAACTGATCAAAGCGAGTAAAGAAAGGATGGGCGAGATTTATTTTACATACTATAGGCGCAGCTTCGGATTCTGTGTTTTCTTCATCGGGATTCATAACAACAGAATATAAAGAATCGGCCTCGGTTTCTGTCACAAGTTCTATTTTTAGGATATAGTTTTTCCCATTATATTGGAATGTTTCACTACAACTATCAAGAGCTTCTGCCTTTATGATCTTTTCTTCATTTTTTTGGATATACTGAGTATTGTTTACATTGCTTTCTACAGCACTAACTTGTCTCGAAAGTTGTTTCGGCTTTGACTTTTTTTCCAAATCTTTTTTATGGTCTTGGATATCTTTTCATAATGCTCTTTCCCTCTCTGTCTATAGTTGTCAGTTTGACTAAGGAGGCTTGGTTCATCTGCTTTTAGTTCATCTCTAATGCCTTCCATGAGCATATATAAGTCTTCTTCCTCTCTGAAACCATTTTTATTGAAAGAAACTTCAAAACCTTCTAGCTCTAACTCTCCAAAGAGCCTCCTATATCTAAAACTACCAGATTGTCCAAAAAGTACTGAAGGAAAATATCGTTCATCTCCACCTCCAACAATTACTCTACCACGCCGCATTAGTACTAATCCATTTGCTCCATTTTGAATCTTATCTAAAATAGCAATGAATCCTTTTGCTTTATAACCATCTATTTCAAAATCGATTTCTTTTTTCCAGAGGATATTTTCTCCATCTGGTGTCTTGTAAAAAGGTGCTTTTAGTATATTATAATTAGGTGCTTCCAACAGAGTCTCGTTGACAAATATCTCCACTTCGCCACTGCGTAAAAAATTACGGTAAATGCTTGACAGATGCCTCTTGATTTTATCCATCTGCATTGGTTTTGGCGCATTCTCGGATAAGTCTGTTAAAATTATTTCAGTATAATGAGAATCTTTCATTTTGGGCTGCTCTATTACAACAAGTTCCTCTCTTTCTTCTGCAGTGACTTTTCCCAAATCAAATTCTGTGAATCTTTCAACCATCTCTCCAAGAGCTTTTGTACGAACGCTCCACTTGTTCGAAAGCCATACAGAAGCTGTTTTCATTCCCATTCCAAACTCATTTAGCCCTGTGTCATCCAGAGGTATATGTGCAGGTTCAAAGGCCCTCTCATAATTTTGGGCGTCTATTCCTGCAGCATTGTCACAAATAGAAATGCTTCTATTTGTCCAATCTATAGTTATATGTACCTTTAATTTATAGTTACTGCCATCAGTTTCTAATAACTCTTTTTTGTGGTCGATAAAACTTTGGACGGCATTGTCTACATATTCTCCTAGCGTATTTGAGACTGTGTTGTTAAGATTCCTAAATGTATTGTATACATTCGGTTTCAACGCGATGGAAACTCTTTCTATTTGTTTCATGATAAGCGAATCAAGTTTTCTGCAATACGTTTCACGACTTCCACATTTACAGCATTCCCGAAAGCTTTAAAAGCACTGGCAATCGTATCAGGATATTCTTTTAAATCACCCATACACTGGAGTCGTGCACCTTCTTTTCTTGTCATATATCGACCTTGTTCTCCATTGGGAGTGACAATCCAAGGGATAATTGGAATTTGGGTCGTAGTAAGTACAAGTGCTGGAGAATATGTAGGCCGTTTTACTCTTATCCCGGATGGCCGGAATTGCACAATCTTTGTGTATAGATTAGGGTGTTCCTCGGCTCCACAATTCCATTCAAACTTTTGATGACTATTCTCAAAACCTGGCTTTCGAATATCTGCTATCCATTCATCAATCCAAGATTTATTCTCTTGATAAAATTTACGATTCAACCTAATAAACATTTTCTTCCAATCAGGGAACTGTCTTGCTTTTCCTTTGGGTTTACCTTGTGCATAAACAGGTAATTTTAGCAAATAATCATCCTTTGAGTTTCCGGTAATTTCTTCTCCAAATTTACCTTTCTTTCCTCTTAGTTGTTGGTTTTGTTGATAATAAGGTGCCGCACCCTCATAGTTGTATGTGGCACCAAATTCCATTGCCCATATAGGAAATGTTGGAAGTTGACATTTATTCTCATTGAGTAAATCTAAGAACTTCTGCCATGCAGCCATATGATCTTTAGTTATTTGGCGCAAAGACATATAGTCTGAATCGTCAGGAACAAGGATATCATTGATATTGCATTCCGGCCTCTCCGTATGTTCTGGGAAATTAAATCCTACTAATCCTCCTTTTGATTTAAGCCTGCCAACTATGTATATTCTTGTCCTATGCTGTGGAATACCAAAATAATGCGGAGAAATAATGTCATCTTGAATATCATAAAGTTGTGACAACGTACTATAAATCACTTTATATGTATTTTTGTTGTCGTGAGACTTCAAATTTGGTACATTTTCAAGAAACACAAATTCTGGTTTTTTGCATTCCAATATTTCCCATATTTTATAGAAAAGGTTTCCTCTTCTTTTTTGGTCATCAAATCCTTGTTGCTTCCCTGCTTGCGAGAAAGGTTGACAGGGAAAACCAGCGCAAAGGATATCGTGGTCTGGGATATCTTTTGTTATATCTATTTCATTGATGTCGCCACTGCATTTCATGCCAAAATTTCGTTCGTATAAAGACTGAAGTTCTGGTTGAATCTCGCTAGCAAAAACACATTCGCAACCCAATTTCTCTAAGGCTAAATGAAATCCGCCTAATCCGGCGAACAAGTCTATGAATTTTAGTTTTGCCATTATAATTTCCTTTTTACTCCTTGCGTTTGCACTGTATCTCGCAATAAATCTTGAATTGTTACTCCCAAATGTTGTGCTATTTGGATAAGCGTTTCCAAAGGTGGTTGAGATGTATTAGTACACCACTTTGAAACAGTTGAAGGGTTAACACCCAGTTGTTCTGCCAACCATTTGCTTGTGCGTTTTTGCTCTACAAGAACCAACTTTAAACGATTTATATCTCCCATCTTTATAATTTTTGCTCCAAAGATAATGAATATTTATCACTTAAATTCCTGTTG
>OLZO01000585.1_pt1 | contig 17783 bp, 22 predicted proteins | sample 1644431 | NCBI WGS metagenome assembly OLZO01 (sample SAMEA103958145, study PRJEB25191) | human gut metagenome | biome: human-associated habitat [ENVO:00009003]; feature: intestine environment [ENVO:2100002]; material: feces | place: Germany | collected 2013/2015
CCTATACTTGCTCCCGTTGCGGCGACACATACAAGGGTGACTATACCGACGCCGCCGGACACAAGCCCGGCGACTGGATCATCGACCAGGAGCCTACCACCGACAGCGAGGGCAGCAAGCATAAGGAATGTACCGTGTGCGGCGAAACGCTGGAAACTGCGGAAATCGAGAAAATCTACAAGCAGGCCACCACGGACACCCACGGCGAGGCCGTTGTGGGCGGCTATCTGGTGATCGTCACCGATACCGACACCAAAAATCCCGTTGCCGGGGCCACGGTCACGCTCCACGAGGACGAGTCCCTGTCCATCCGGCTGCCCTCTGGCCGTCTGCTGGACTATGCCGACCAGACCACCATCCAGGTTCAGCTTGTGAAGGACAAGTCCCCTGTGGCGGGCATGGGCATTTCCGTCACGGACCGCAACGACAATTTCAGCAGCGGCAAGACCGATGCCACCGGTCAGCTCACCGTCCCCGGCGGCTCTGATACCACCAATGAGGACGGCAAGGGCACCGTGGGCTGGGAGGATGCCGACGGGGATCGCTGGACCCTGACTGTAAAGGTGGAGGACTTTGAGACAAAGCGTCCCATACCTGACGCCGGGGTATCTATCGGAAAAACCGGCACCATCACCGTCACCCTGCCGGACGGCACCGACATGGACGAGGACAACCGGATCACCGTCACTGTCACCGACCAAGAGCGCGAGCCCCAGGAGGGCCTGACCGTCACTGTCAAGGGCGACCTGGGCCAGAAGGAAACCGGGAAAACCGACGAGGACGGCAAACTGACGGTCCCCGAGGTGACGGAGCTGGAAATCCACGGGGCCTATGTGGTGGGCTACACCGACGGCACCTTTGGGCCGGACCGGGATATGACCCGGAGCGAGGCGGCCACCATCTTTGCCCGACTGCTGGCCCAGCGCAACGGGGAGCGCATCACCGCCCCCACAAAAACCACCTTCCCGGATGTGCCCGTCAACGCATGGTACGCCGGATATGTGTCCTATCTGGCCCGCTACGGCATCGCTGTGGGCTACACCGACGGCCTGTTCCACGGGGACGAGCCCATCACCCGCGCCGAGTTCACGGCGATGGCGGTGCGGTTCTTTGACGCCTATGGCGACGGCGATCCTGCCATCATGGAGGAGTACAGCGGCTTTTGGGATGTGTCCCCCGGCCATTGGGCTGCGGGCTACATTGAGGACGCCGCCCGGTATGGCTGGGTGGTAGGCTATGGCGACGGCACCTTCCACGCCGACGATGAAATCACCCGCGCCGAGGTCGTTACCATCGTCAACCGTCTGCTGGGGCGTGAGGCTGACCAGGAGTATATTGCCGACCATCCCCGTGGGCTGGTGGTGTTCCCGGATGTGTCTAAGGACTATTGGGCCTACTATGACATTCTGGAGGCGGCCAACAGCCATGAGGCGGATGTGTCCGCCGATCCCGAGGTCTGGCAGGACAAGTAACACCGCTCCGGGACACTTTGTCCCAGGGCTTTTTTCGTACCTCTCCCGGAGCTCTGGCGGCATATATCCCCCGTCGCCGCCGTCCACTCTGCACGGGCGTGGCCGGGCTGTCAAGGGGCGGAACGCCCGCCGCTTCGCGGCGGCTTGCCCTTGACGGCCCGCCCCGGCTGTGCTATCTACACCGGCGCGGCGGGGGTATATCCTCCAGAGCCACACCCCGCCCATGAATGGGCGGGGATGGGGGTGGGTTGAACGCTCCCACAAACATCAAACGACATGAATATGGAGGTTTTGAAGATGAAACGACCCCTTGCGTATATTACTGCCCCGTGGCATGGAGTTACCGCAGAAAACACGGAACAGGCGGCCCGGTATTGCCGCGCCGTCTATGAGGCGGGCTACGCTCCCATTTGTCCCATGCTGTTTCTGCCGCTGTATCTCCATGATCCGGTGCCCCAGGAACATAAAGACGGGATCGACATGAGCCGTGACCTACTCCGGCGCTCCCGGGTGCTGGTGGTCTGCGGCCATATCGTCACCGAGGAGATGAAAAACGACATCGCCGTGGCCCAGCGCCTGGGGATCACCGCCACCACCCTGGACGGCATTTTGACCGTCAAGGGCCAGGGGAAACGCTGATGCCCTCGCTCTTTGAGGCGTACATTACCAATCTCGGTAAGTATGCCGAGGGTGAACTGGTAGGCGAAACATTGAAATTCCCCACCACCCCCGAGGAAGTCCAGGCCCTCCTAAAGCACATCGGCGTGGACGGGATTCGGTATCAGGAGTTCTTCATCACCAGTTTTGACGGCGATGTGCTGGGGCTCTATGAGTACCTCACCGAGTATGAGAACCTGGATGAACTCAACCATCTGGCCTGCCTGCTCTCGGAAATGAACGAGGCGGAACGGGAGAAGTTCGAGGCCGTCATTGACAGCGGCGAGCATACCTCCGATGTGAAAGACCTGATCAACCTGACATACAACCTGGATCACTACGACTTCTACCCCGACATAGAGGACGAGGAGGCCCTGGGGCGGCTGTATCTCCAGGAGTTCGGAGCCATCCCGGTGCCGGAGGAACTGATTGACTATATCGACTACGAGGCATACGGGCGGGATGTCCGCATCAACGAGAACGGCCACTTCGCCCCCGGCGGCTATGTCCGGGGCGGCGGGGCATTTACGGAGGTCTATCACGGCGTCCAGGACATTCCTGACGAACATAAGGTGTTTGCCCTGCCCCAACTCACCATCCGGGAGCAGATGGCGGCCTATCAGGAGATCATTGACGGTTCCTCCCTGGAGGGCTATCGGGAGATCACCCAAAAGGAGCACGAGGAACGATAGAGAGGAGGATTGCGTATCGATGTAACACTGACCGCCCGCCTGCTGAATGCGGACAAGTGCCGGGAGGGTGAAGTGGTGGAGACGGATGTGGTGTTTCCCACCACAAAGGCGGCCATCCAGGAGGCGCTGAAGGCCGTCGGCGTGGATGGCGTCCGCTGCCGGAATGTATTTCTGATCGAGCATGACAGCAATTTGAGCGGCTTCTGCCATTGTTTGAACCAGAGCGATTCTGTGGATGAACTGAACTACCTGTGCCATCTGCTCTCGGACATGACGGACACGGAGCTTGCCACTTTCCGGGCCGTGGTGGAGTACGGGGCCCACAATGAAAACGCCGCCGCTCTCATCAATCTGGCGCTGAATGTGGAGTCCTATGACTTCTATGCCGGTGTGGACAGCGACAAGGAGCTGGGCCGTATCTATGTGGAGGATATGGGGACCATTGATGTGCCGGAAGAGGTGCGACCGTTTTTCGACTACGCGGCATACGGGCGCAAGGTGCGGGAGGATGACAAGGGCTGCTTTGTAAACGACGGCTACCTGATGCGCTCCGGCCTTGCCTCCCGGGAACACTATCACGGCTCGGAGGATATTCCCAAGGAATACCGGGTATTTGCCTTTCCCAAACTCAGTATCCGGGAACGGCTGGCAGCCTGCCAGGAAATGAGCGACAAGGCCGCCCAGCACAGCAAGCCCGTCCCCGAGGCGGGGCGGGATGACCGATAGACCTTCGGGACACTTTGTCCCATACGGGCGGAAAGGAGGGATTTGACTGGTAGATGAAGATGTTTCCCGGCGTACCATAGCCATTTCTGTGAAGGCGTCCAAATTGACCGCCCGTGGACTGGCCTATATCGTCCGGGCGGCTGGCCGCAAAATCGGCAAGGCCCACCGCACCCACCAGACGCCCCACGGCAGACAGACGGTGCGGCAGCTTATGGCCCACGGCGAGGCCACCAGCAGCATCCCCGTGGACGCTCCAAAACTCTTTGACCGGGTGGCCCGGAAATGGAATGTGGACTACGCCTTTTACCAGACCGAGCCGGACAAATATCTGTTGTTTTTCAAGGGCAAGCAGGCCGACGCCATCACCGCTTGTATGTCAGAGTATTCCAAGCGGGTGTTGGGCAAGGAGAAGTTCCGGCGTGTTCCCATTCTGGAACAGCTCAAAAAGGCCAAGGCCCATGTGCGGCAGCAGCCCCAGCGGGAGCAGGAACGGGTAAAGGAGGCGGCGCGTGAAGATCGGTAACATCAAGAAGGTTCTTCTGCCGAACCTGCCCTACCTGTTTTTCCTGTGGGCGTTTTTGAAGATCGGCACGGCCTACCGGCTGGCCGAGGGCGCGGACTTCGCCCATAAGCTCATAGGGCTGGGCCGGACCATCGGCCCGGCCTTTGCCGACTTTGCCCCTGGGCTCCATCCCTTTGACTGGCTGGTGGGGATCGCTGGGGCCGTGATCCTGCGGCTGGTGGTCTATGTCAAGGCGAAAAAGGCGAGCAAGTACCGCCGGGACGAGGAATACGGCTCGGCTCGCTGGGGCACAGCCAAAGACATCGAGCCCTTTGTCGATCCCAAGTTTGAAAACAATGTGATCCTCACCGGGACGGAACGGCTCACAATGAACACCCGGCCCCAAAATCCGGCCAACGCCCGCAACCTCAACGCCTGTGTGATCGGTTCGTCCGGCAGCGGCAAAACCCGTTTCTGGCTGACACCCCAGCTGCTCCAGGCCCATTCTTCCTATGTGGTGGTGGACCCCAAGGGTGGCACCCTCTCCCAAGTGGGCTATTTTCTCCAGCGGAAGAAGGGGTACAAGGTCAAAGTATTCAACAGCATCGACTTTTCCAAGTCCATGCACTATAACCCCCTGGCCTATGTACGCAACGAGGCGGATATTTTGAAGTTCGTGGACACCCTGATCAGCAATACCAAGGGAGAGGGCAAAGAAAGTGATCCATTCTGGACCAAGGCCGAGACACTGCTGTACTGTGCCCTGATCGCCTATATCATCTTTGAGGGACCGCCGGAGGACCGGAATATCAATACGCTGGTGGACATGATCGGCGGCATGGAGGTGAAGGAAAACGACGAGGACTACATGAACGCGGTGGATTATATGTTCGCTGGGCTGGAAAAGCGCAAGCCGGATTGCTTTGCGGTCAAGCAGTACAAGAAGTACAAACTTGCCAGTGGCAAGACGGCCAAGAGCATCCTGATCTCCTGCGGCGCTCGGCTGGCCCCCTTTGACATTCCTCAGCTCCGGGAGATTATGGCCTATGACGAACTGGAGCTGGACAAGATTGGGGACCGGAAAACGGCGGTGTTCTTCCTGATCTCGGACACCACCCCAACCTACAATTTCCTTGTGGCCCTGGCCTTTTCGCAGATGTTCAACCTTCTGTGTGAACGGGCGGACAACAAGTACGGGGGCCGTTTGCCCCATCATGTGCGGGTGCTGTGGGACGAGGCGGCCAACACGGGACAGGTGCCGAACCTGGAAAAGCTGGTGGCCGTCATTCGCTCCCGCGAGGTCAGCCTGACGCTCTTTTACCAGCAGTTGGCCCAATGCAAGGCCATCTATGACAAGCACGCAGAAACCATCCTGGGCAACATGGACAGCGTGGTGTTCCTGGGAGGTCGTGAGGGCAGCACCATCAAGGAAATCTCGGAAACCTGGCTGGGCAAGGCCACCATCTATATGCAGACCGATGGGCGCTCCAAGGGCCAGTCCGAGAGCTACAACCTCAACACCCAGCGGCTGGGCCGGGAACTGATGACCCCCAGCGAACTTGCCACCATGCCCGGTGACAGGTGCATCCTGCAGCTCCGGGGCCTGCCCCCGTTCTATTCTCCCAAGTACGATCTGAAACAGCACCCCAACTACAAATTCACGGAGGAGGCGGATAAAAAGCGCAACGCCTTTGACCTGGACCGGCTGATCCGCCGCCGGAGGCGGCCCGGTCTGGACGAGGCTTGCGAGGTGTACCAGGTGGACGAGCCGATCCCGCTCACGGACGAGGACGAGGACATCCTTAACTATGACGATGTGGACGACCCGGACGCCTTTTAAGATATTTCCAGATTTGGGACAAAGTGTCCCGTAGCAGCGCCGCCCGGCTGGGCGGCTATTTTTATGACCGGGTATATCCCGGAGAAAAGGAGGATATATGCAGTTTTTCACTTCCGCAATCACCACTTTGCAGACCCTTGTTGTGGCCCTGGGCGCTGGCCTGGGCGTATGGGGCGTTGTCAATCTTCTGGAGGGGTACGGGTCCGATAATCCCGGCTCCAAGTCGCAGGGCATGAAACAGCTCATGGCGGGTGGCGGCATCATCGTGCTGGGCACCACCCTGATCCCCCTGCTGTCCGGCCTGTTTTAAGGGCGATAGCTTATGGGATTTCTCACCGACTGGCTGACAGACTGGTTAAAAGGGCTTCTAATCGAGGGGATCATGGGCAACCTCACGGGGCTTTTTGATACGGTCAATACCCGTGTCGGAGAGATTGCGGTGCAAGTGGGGACGACCCCGGCGGCGTGGAACGCCGGGGTCTTTTCCCTCATACGGCAGCTTTCTGAAACGGTGATACTGCCGATTGCCGGTCTGGTCTTGACCTTTGTTGCCACCTATGAGCTGATCCAGCTCATTATCGAGAAAAACAACCTGCACGATCTGGACTACTGGATTTTCTTCAAGTGGATCTTCAAAACGGCTGCGGCCATCCTCATTCTGTCCAACACATTCAATATCGTTATGGCGGTGTTTGATGTGTCCCAAAGCGTGATCGCCAGCGCAGCCGGGATCGTGCAGGGCTCAACGGACATTTCTTCTTCCATGATCGACACGCTGGAGGCAAGTCTGGAAACCATGAGCCTTGGCGCTCTGCTGGGGCTATGGCTCCAATCGTTCCTCATTCATGTAACCATGTGGGCGCTGAACATCGTGATTTTCGTCATCGTCTACGGGCGCATGATCGAAATTTACCTGCTCACAAGTCTGGCTCCGCTGCCTGTGGCGACCCTCTCCAACCGGGAGCTGGGCAGCATGGGCCAAAACTATTTGAAGTCCCTGTTTGCTGTTGGATTCCAAGGGATGCTGATCCTTGTGTGCGTCGCCATCTATGCGGTGCTCATTCAAGGGATCGCCACGGGCGGCGACCCCATTGTGGCCATTTGGGGCTGTGTGGGGTACACGGTGCTGTTGTGCTTCTGCCTGTTCAAAACAGGGACGATTGCCCGGAGCATCTTTAGTGCTCATTAAGAAAGGGGTGTTGTATGCCAAGAAGATACGGGCCGGACGGAACGGCCCTATGGAACGGAAAAGCCCCGGAGGAATTTTCCGAGGCGGATGTGTACCGCTTCATGGTGGAAACGGAGGAAGTGCTGCAAAAGCGGGAGCTGCTGGGCGGTGAAAGCGACGCCAGGTCGATTGCCCAGCGGCTGGCCGAGGGCCGCACACAGGCCGCCCGGGACAACGCCGCCCGTCCCGCCAAGGCAGCGGTGAAGGAGTCCAGGCATGACCGATAAAGCCACTTTGGGACAAAATGTCCCAAACATGGCGGAGGGCCTGTACCTCATGGACGGGATCAAGGGGCTGCTGTCCCTGCCCCAGCACTCGGTTGATCTGCTACTCACCGATCCGCCCTACGGCACCACCCGGAATTACTGGGATGTACCGCTGCCGCTCCCCGAGCTGTGGGAGGCGGTGAAATGGGCGGTCAAGCCAAACGGGGCGGTGCTGTTCTTCGCCCAATGCCCCTATGACAAGGTGCTGGGAGCGTCCAACCTGTCCATGCTCCGCTATGAGTGGGTATGGTACAAGGAACGGGGAACGGGTTTTCTCAACGCCAACCGAGCCCCGCTGAAAAAGTCGGAGAACATTCTGGTGTTCTATCAGAAGTCCCCGGTCTATCATCCGCAATTTACTTACGGCAAGCCATACACCCGGACGCACACCAGCAGCGGCATGAGTACCAACTACGGGAAATTTGTGCGGCAAGGCTCCGGCTCCAGCGATGGGCGGCGCTATCCGGGAAATGTGTTGTTTGTCCCCACCGTGATGGGTGGCATCCACCCGACACAAAAGCCTGTGGAGCTGTGCGAATACTTCATCAAGACCTACACCGATGAAGGAGCGGTGGTAGCGGATATTTGCGCTGGCTCCGGCACAACGGCGGTGGCAGCCCTCAATACGGGCCGCCGCTTCATCTGTTTTGAAAACGCCCCGGCCATCTATGGCCCCGCCGTCCAGCGCATTGAGCAGGCACGGCTGGCTGTGGAGCGTGGCGGGAAAGGAGTGTAATTATCGGAGAGTATTCCATCATCTATGCCGATCCCCCGTGGCGCTACTCCCAAAAGGGCTTGCAGGGGGCGGCGGAGCATCATTACCCCACCATGAGTATTGACGAGCTTTGTGCGCTGCCTGTGGCTGATCTTGCGGCCCCGGACAGCGCACTTTTCCTGTGGGCCACCTTTCCCCAGCTCCCGGAGGCCCTGCGGCTGATCCGGGAATGGGGCTTCACCTACAAAAGCGTGGCTTTCGTCTGGCTCAAGAAAAACCGCAAGGCGGACAGCTGGTTTTATGGGCTGGGATTCTGGACACGGGCCAATGCGGAGGTTTGCCTGCTGGCGACACGGGGCCACCCCAAGCGGCAGGCGGCCAACATCCACCAGTTTATCATTTCGCCTATCGAGGCCCACAGCAAAAAGCCGGACGAAACCCGGGACAAAATTGTGGCCCTCATGGGCGATCTGCCCCGTGTGGAGCTGTTCGCCCGGCAGACCCCGCCCAGCTGGGATGTGTGGGGCAACGAGGTACAGTCCACGCTCCGGGACTTTGGGACAATTTGTCCCAAGGAAGGAGGCTGAATATGCCCTATGTGAATGTCCCCAATGACCTGTCCAAAATCAAAACCAAGATCGCCTTTAACCTCACCAAGCGGCAGCTGATCTGCTTCGGGATCGGGGCCGCCATCGGGGTTCCCACCTATCTGCTGACCCGTGGGGCCATCGGCAACACCGGGGCGCTGTTCGTCATGCTGGGGATCATGCTCCCGGCCTTTCTCATGGCGATGTATGAAAAGGACGGGCTGCCCTTTGAAAAGGTGCTGCGGAACATGATCAACACCAAGTTCCTGCGCCCCGGCATCCGGCCCTATCGGACGCAGAATATCTATGCTCCATTCACGGGAAAGGAGGAGTCTATTGAACGCAGCCAAAACAAAACCAAACGCAAAAAGAAATGAGCGCCGGGCGGTGGTGTCCGCCCAGCAGACCATCCCCTATGTGGCGATGCACCCGGACGGGGTGTGCCAGCTCCCCGGTGGGCTCTACACCAAAACCGTAGAATATGAGGACATCAACTACGCTGTGGCGTCCACCGAGGATCAGACCGCCATCTTCGGCGGGTGGAGCTCATTTCTCAACTACTTTGACAGTTCCTTGCCCTTTCAGCTCTCCTTTGTCAACCGCCGTTCCCGCAGCGCCAATCGCTACAAGGTGAACATCCCGGAACAGGAGGACGAGTTCAACAGCATCCGGCATGAATATGTGGAGATGCTCAAAGGCCAGATCGCCAAGAGTAACAACGGCATTGAGCGCACCAAGTACATCACCTTTGGGCTGCCCGCTGGCAGCGTGGCCGAGGCCCGGCCCCGGCTGGGCCGTGTGGAGGCCGATGTCATGGGCAATCTCAAACGGCTGGGGGTGCAGTCCCAGCCCTTGGATGGCCGTGACCGTCTGGCGGTGCTCCACGGCCAGATGCACCCCGGCAGCCGGGAGCCATTCCGCTTTTCGTGGAAGGACATTCCCCAGCACGGCATGGGGACGAAGGACTATATCGCCCCGGACAGCTTCGATTTTCGGCAGTCCCGGACTTTCCGGGTGGGCCAGTCGTGGGGCGCTGCGTCCTACTTGCAGATTTTAGCGTCGGAGCTCTCGGACAAGCTGCTGGCGGAAATCTTGGAGCTGGACGCCGAGCTGACCGTCACGCTCCATATTCAGACGGTGGATCAGCTCAAAGCCATCAAGACCATCAAGGGGAAGATCTCTGACATTGGCCGCATGAAGGCCGAGGAGCAGAAGAAGGCTGTGCGGGCCGGGTACGATATGGAGATTTTGCCCCCTGACCTCATTACCTTTTCCAAGGACGCCGCCGAGCTGCTGGCCGACCTCCAATCCCGCAACGAGCGGATGTTCCTGCTGACCTTTACTGTGGTGAACATCGCCCCCACCCGGCAGCGGCTGGAAAACGATGTGTTCACCGTGGGCGGCATCGCACAAAAATACAACTGTGCCTTGAAGCGGCTGGACTGGCAGCAGGAGCAGGGCTTTGTGTCCTCGCTGGTGCTGGGGTACAACGGCATCGAAATCCAGCGGGGCATGACCACCAGCTCCACGGCCATCTTCATTCCCTTTATGACCCGGGAGCTCCGCATGGACGGGCAGGCGCTCTACTACGGCATGAACGCCCTTTCCCACAATGTCATCATGGCTAATCGCAAGAAGCTGAAATCAGCCAACGGGATGTACCTCGGCTCCACAGGCTCCGGCAAGAGCTTTGCCGCCAAGCGGGAGCTGATCAATGTGTTCCTTGCTACCAATGACCGGATCATCGTGGTAGACCCGATGGGCGAATACGCCCCTCTGGTGCAGCGGCTGGGCGGGCAGGTCATCGACATCGCCCCGGACAGCCCCCACCACATTTCGCCTATGGATTTGCAGATGAACGCCAATGACGATGAAAGTCCGCTTTCCATGAAGGCGGATTTTTTGTTGTCCCTGTGCGAGCTGATCGTGGGCGGACGAGAAGGCTTGCAGCCCATTGAAAAGACGGTCATTGACCGCTGTGTGCGGCTGGTGTACCGGGAAATGGCGCTGGGGCTGGAAACGGCCAAAACGCCGCTTTTGCAGGATTTGTACGAGGAGCTTTTGAAACAGCCGGAGCCGGAGGCCCGCCGTGTGGCAACGGCGCTGGAGCTCTACTGCACCGGCTCCCTCAACCTGTTCAACCATCCCACCAATGTCAACCTCAATTCCCGGGTGGTGTGCATCGTCCTCAAAGGGCTGGGCGAAAACCTCCGCAAGATCGCCATGCACACCACAAACGAGTTTGTCACGGCGGCGGTGAACGCCAACCACAAGGCCGGGATCGCTACATGGTGCTACTTTGACGAGTTCCATATCCTGCTGCGGGACGAGCTCACCGCCAGCTACTTTGTGGCCGTTTGGAAGATGCTCCGCAAAAAGGGCTGCGTCCCCAGCGCCCTCACGCAGAATGTGAAAGACCTGCTGGCAAGCCCGGCCATCTCCAACATTCTGGACAACACGGATTTTCTGATCCTGCTGTCGCAGGCCCAAAGTGACCGGGCGATCCTCGCCAAGCAGCTGGGCATTTCCGAGCATCAGCTGTCCTACATTACTCACTCCAATTCCGGCGAGGGGCTGCTGTTCTATGGGAATGTGACCATCCCGTTTGTGGATCGGTTCCCCAAGGGAGAAATTTATAACCTGCTGACCACCCGCCCGGAGGATATGGCCCATGAACGAAAAGACGAATAAGGCTGGGGCCACTTCGGGACAAAAAGTCCCAAAGTCCAAATTTCACCACAAGAGCCAGCAGGAGCAGACCGCCGCCAGCAAGCTCCGCATGGAAAAGCGGGGTGAAAAGCTGGAGAAGGCCAAGGAAAAGCTGGCGAAACAGAAGCCGCCCAAGCCGCCCGGCCCGGTTCGTCGGGTGGCCGGAACGGTGGGCGGCGGCGTTCACGGGTATGTGCATGGCAAGATTTTCGAGGTGGAGCAGGACAATGTGGGCACCGAGGGCGCTCACCGCTCCGAGCTGGTGGGCGAGTCTGCTCTGCGCCACGGCAAGCGGTTTGTGCAAAAGAAAATCCGGGAACACCCGGCCAAGGCTGTCCGCAAGGCCGAGTCCAGGCACATCAAGGCCACGGCGGACTATCACTACCGTATGGCCGCCCAGGAGCACCCGGAAATGCGAGGCAACACCCTGTCCCGGCTGATCCAAAAGCAGAAGATCAAGCGTCAATATGCCAAACAAGCACGGGAGGCCGCCAAGCAAGGAGCCAAGGCCGCCGAAAAAACGGCAGTCACCACGGAAAAGCTGGCGGCCCGGGCCGTGGGCTTCGTCAAGCGGCATCCCGTGGGGGTGCTGCTGTTTGTGGCGGTGTTCCTGCTGCTGGTGATGATGCAGTCCTGTATGTCCTCGCTGGCAACGCTGGGCAACGGCACGGCGGGGGCTATCGGGGCATCCACTTATCCCGCCGAGGACGCTGACCTGCTGGGGGCCGAGGCTGCCTACTGCGCTTTGGAGGCGGAGCTGCAAACCTATCTGGACACCTACGAGAGCACCCACGACTATGACGAGTATCACTACGATCTGGACGAGATCGAGCATGACCCCTATGTGCTGCTGTCCATCATCAGCGCATGGCATGAGGGGGAATGGACGCTGGCTGAGGTACAGGACACCCTGCAAATGCTCTTTGACCGCCAGTACATTCTCACCGAGGATGTGGTGGTGGAGGTGCGGTATCGGACGGAAACCCGGACGGACAGTGAGGGCAACGACTACGATGTGGAAGCGCCGTACAACTACTACATTTGCACCGTGACCCTCTCCAACGAAAACCTTTCCCACCTGCCTGTCTACATTATGGGCGAGGAACAGCTCTCCCGGTATGCCCTCTACATGGCGACGCTGGGCAACCGTCCCGATCTGTTCCCCGACTCCGACTATGTGGGCAAGTACACGGGCGATCCCGTGGAGCATGAAGTCCCCGAGGAATATCTGGCGGACGAAACCTTTTCCGCCCTGCTCACCGAGGCGGAGAAGTACATCGGCTATCCGTATGTCTGGGGCGGCTCCAGCCCGTCCACTTCCTTTGACTGCTCCGGCTACCTCTCATGGGTGCTCAATCAATGCGGCTGGAATGTGGGGCGGCTGGGGGCCCAGGGCCTATACAACTACTGCACCCCCACCAGCTCACCCCGGCCGGGTGATCTGGTGTTTTTTGTCGGCACCTACGACACGCCGGGGGTCAGCCATTGTGGGCTATATGTGGGCGATGGCTGGATGCTCCATTGCGGAGATCCCATCGGGTACGCCAACCTCAACAGCAGCTATTGGCAATCTCATTTCTACGCCTACGGGCGTTTACCGTAAAGGAGGCTTTCATGGCAATTTCCAAAAGCGCAAAGATCGAGGCCGAGATTGAAAAAGTCAAGGCCAAAATTACCGAACAGCAGGCCCGGCTGAAGGAGCTGGAACAGAAAAAGATGGAGGCGGAAAACAGCGAGATTGTGGACATCGTGCGGGGCATGAGCATCCCCCTTGCCGAGCTGCCCGTGGTGCTCCGGCAGATCCGGGCCGGGGCCACCTTGGGACAAAATGTCCCGAAGTCCGAGGAGGTGTCTGAATGAAAAAGCGAATGAAAATGCTGACAGCGGCGCTTTGCGCCGCCATTCTTCTGTGCGGCTTCTCCGTCACGGCCTATGCCTATGCAGACGGGGGCGAGGGCGCAGACTACTGCGACCCCACCATGACCGAGGAAACCCCGGCCCCGGAGCCCACCATTGAGCCGGGAGAGGGCTTCACGGAGGAGGGCAGCCTTGTGACCCGGGATCTGCTCTACGACGAGCACACCAACAAGCAGTTTATCACCGTCCAGACCAGCGGCGGCAGCACCTTTTACATCGTCATTGACTACGACAAGCCCACCGACGAGGACGCTGAACAATACGAAACCTACTTTTTCAGCGTGGTAGACGAGGCCGATCTGATGGCCGCTCTGGAGGCCTCCGGGGCGGAACTGCCCGAGTGTACCTGTGCGGAAAAGTGCGTGGCGGGGACGATCAATATGGATTGCCCGGTGTGCTCTACCAATATGACCGAGTGCGTGGGGGTGGAACCCGAGCCCGAACCCGTGGAGGAGCCAGAGCCCACACCCGAGCTGGAGCCTGAACAGACGGGTGGAAACACCGGGACGCTCCTGCTCATTCTGGCGTTGGCGCTGGTGGGCGGCGGAGCCGGGTGGTATTTCAAGGTCTACCGCCCCAAGCAGCAGCGGGCCGCTAAAACCGAGGAGGACTACGGGGACGAGCTGGAAACCTACGACGATACCCCGCCGTGGGACGAGGAGGACGAGGACGAAGCGGAGGGCGAAAAATGAAATTCACCAACAGTCCCTATGAAACGATGATGCAGCAGGTTCCCCGGTATGAGCGGCCCGAGCCTGTTAAGGCACCGGAGGGCTCCCGCTGCCACGGCTGCCCCTACTGGCGGGGGATCGGGTGCGTGGCCTGCTACCGGGAGCTGTTGAAAGGCGCTGGCGGCGGGAGGTGAAGCGGTGGCACGAGAGCTCACCCGTGAGGAAAAGGCGGCCATCCGCAAGCTGGTGACAAGGCTGTGCGCCAACTATGACCGGGATGTGGGCTGCCTGCCGCTGGACTGCCCCTGCTATATGCTGGAGAAGTGCTGGACGGGGGCGCTGTGCCGCTACTTCCGGGAAGCGGTGCTGCCCAATGATCCCGTGCTAGAGGCGTACCTCGCTGTGGAAGGCCCCGCCCCGGAAACCCGGCCCTGCCCGGTATGCGGCAGGGCCTTTCTCCCCAATGGCCGGACACGGTACTGTTCCCCCGGCTGTGCCAGGACTGCTCTGCGGCAGCAAAAGAGAAACTACATGAGGAAAAAGCGAGGCTGATGCGTGGAAAATTAGGCCCCGGAAACGCCCATATTTCAAGGCTTTCCGGGGCCACTTTTGGAGTGGGCAATATGTTTTCATTGGCTGCCCCGATTTAGGGCAAATGCTTTCCACACTTTGCGCCGGAACTTCGGGACATTTTGTCCCAAAGTCTTGGTCATTTCTGCTTACAAAAAGGAGGTACTATGTACGAACAGGATAACCCGCTGAAAACCGTGGAGCTGTCCATCGAGCAGAACTACAACATGATTGATGGCCTGCTGAACAACACCCCGGCCCTGCCGCCCCAGCCCCCGGAAAAGGAGCTGGACAAGGTGAAGGAGCCGCCCAACAAGCACAGGAGCCGGGAGCGTGAGGAGCGGTGACAAAGAAACGCCGCCGCTGCGTCCATCTTCATGTAATGGTGACGCCGGAGGAGCAGGCGCTGATCGGGGAACGCATGGCCGAGACGGGCATTTCCAACATGGGGGCCTATATGCGGAAAATGGCCTTAAATGGCTATGTGCTCCATGTTGACCTCTCGGACATCCGGGAGCTGGTGTCTCTCCAGAGGCGGTGTGCCAACAACCTCAACCAAGTAGCGATCCATGTGAACACCTACGGCGGCATTTACCCCGACGAGATCAAGGCCCTGCAACGGGACTACGCCGACCTTTGGGAGGCGTTTTCCGATCTTCTGAAAAAGCTGTCGGCGGTGGTGGAGCTATAATCGGAAGCGGGAGAAATCCCTCGCTTCCGGTTATAAGCCGGATTCATAATTCTTTAGGTGCTCGAGATCTTTATAGTATCGTTCAATAGATGTATTCATACATTGTTGTCTGTTTTCTGGAGTCCGTTGCAAAAAATGTTGATGCGCATAGAAAAGCGTGAAATCATGTATGTCTGCTGCCAAATTCGAGCAAAGTTGGCTCCATTCCCTCAGTTCTTCGGGAGGAAGATCCAAATCGCTTTGCTTAAAATATAAAACATCAATTCTAGAAAGAGCATCTGATATACAATCTATAAAGCATTCTTCGGTCTTTTCCTTATTAAGTAGTTCATTGTATTGTGAAATAACATATTCAGCTAAGGTAATCATTTCTGCAAGGATTGGTTTTGTCGCCCTTGTAATTTCTTCACTGGTTGCAGTATGTTTAGCTGCAAATTCTTTTAACGATTGATAATAGGAATGAACATTAAAATGAATCCCATTTATCACTTCATCCGATTTTTTACTTATGCGATACCACCATTTTTTATCTTGTGTATCATCTGCCCAAGTAGTATGACAAATATAGTTTGCAGATGCTATATCTGCTTGCTCCAGTCCAAAATAGCAAAAGATCAAATTGGTAGGTCGATTATTCCATTTCATTTCTTGCATTTTGTTACTGAAAATGTTTAAGGGTTTCACTTTGTCAACTATTTCCAAATTAACCAAAGAAATTTCCTCAAGTGACATGGGCTCTTTTAGAACTACTTTAACTGCATACCGTTTTGCAATTCCACTATGAAGTGGCTCAACGGTACAGATACAATATTTCTCGTCATCATAAAAGAACTTTTCTGGAATGTACGGCTTGTAGTCCTCGACATCGAAAAAAATAGTCCCGCCCATATTAGCTCTATAAATGGGAGTTTGAATACGAGTAGGGTTATTCTTGTTCCAGGTTTCTAAAAACAAGAATAGTAATCTGTGTATATCATTCAAGGATTTTTTCCCTTCTCTGATAATAAATTTGCTTGTTATGGTATCACACAAAAAGTTTGTAAATAGGCTGATAGGTTTGCTGGGGTGAGAATAAGAATATTGACTGGAATTGCTAGAAGCAAAAACTGCATACCCCTTTCCTGCAAAGTTACTTGCAGTGGATTCTACATCCAAAATGGCTGATCCGCCCACTTGAAAATTTCCTGCAAGACAACAATCGAGAAAAACCACTTTGTTTTTTGCAGGTATTGCATCTAGATATGCAATTATTTCCTGTGTGCTAATTAGTTTATCACTTAGTACCAAATAATGATTACTATCTATTGTTGTACCGTGACCAGAAAAATAGAATAGCAAGGTATCGTCATCTTGCGTTATCTTCTCAAAATCCCTCAAAGATGTCATAAAGTCGTCGATGGTAACAATATCTGTTAAACCACAGGTAATAATATTTTCTGGCGCAACTGCTAATCCATGAATAAAGGCGGTTCTTATTGCAATAGTATCATTTTTACAGAAAAGCAGATCATTTGCTCCCGAGAGAAAGTATTTACTTACCCCAACGATCAATGCTTTAGTGTTTCCCATAAAACTACCTCCCATCTTTATTTATTATAGCAGGGTTTTACTTGCTGGCCTAATAGAAATTGTGCGTCTACTGGTCTGAAGTTGTATGCTTTTCGACATCCTTGTGCCCCAATTTTTTCAGAGGTACAATTATCATAGAAGCACAAACCCAGCAGATTTTACGGGAGGTAGCTGATATGATCGTTCTCAAAATCCTTGCCGCCCCCTTTGTGGTGGCGCTGACCCTGTTCGTTGCCATCGTGTCGTTTCTCTATTGCGTGACTTCGGCGCTATGTCATATAGGCTGCGTGGTGCTGACCCTGCTGGCCCTTGTCTTGTTCATCGGCGGCCAGACGCTGGGCGGCGTGGTGTTCCTTGTGCTGGCGTTTCTCGTTTCGCCCTTTGGCATCCCGGCCATCGCTGACTGGCTCATGGACAGGCTCTACTCGCTGAAATACTCCTTGCAGGATTTCATCACAGGCTGATACTTCGGGACAACTTGTCCCAAAGTCCGAGCGGCGGCTGGCAACAGCCGCCGCTTTTTGTATCGAAAGGAGGGCTGCCTACGGCCACAACCTATTTCAAGAAGCACAAAATCAGCAAAGGGGAAACCGTCGCCCAATCCTTAAAAGAGCGGTTTGACTATGGGCAAAACCCGGAAAAGACGCAGGGCGGCGAATTGATTTCCTCCTATGAGTGCGACTACATGACCGCCGATGCGGAGTTTCTGCTCTCGAAGGCCAAATACAAGGCCGCCACGGGCCGGGAGCAGCGGCGGGATGCCGATGTGCTGTGCTATCAGATCCGCCAGTCATTCAAGCCGGGCGAGATCACCCCGGAGGAGGCAAACCGGGTGGGCTACGAAACGGCGATGCGCTGGACAAAGGGCAAGTACGCCTTTTTCGTCGCTACCCACACAGACCGCCAGCACATTCATAACGTACGCCCGGATAGGGCGATGAGAAAAGCAGTATAAGGTACTGCCCCGTAAG
>OLZO01000597.1_pt1 | contig 17467 bp, 10 predicted proteins | sample 1644431 | NCBI WGS metagenome assembly OLZO01 (sample SAMEA103958145, study PRJEB25191) | human gut metagenome | biome: human-associated habitat [ENVO:00009003]; feature: intestine environment [ENVO:2100002]; material: feces | place: Germany | collected 2013/2015
CAGCCCTTTGTTTCGGTAATCGTCCTTAGGTCGAGTGTATTGAAATGATAAGTCTGGGCATGGTCGAAACTCTGATTATATACATCCTTCCATGATTTGAAGGAATATTTTGTGTCATTTTTGAAAGGTTCGTAAGCAGCCGTATATCCTCCCCAGTAAGCACATTCGCCCACCATTAAAACTTTTCCATACATCTCGTTCGCTACTTTCTCGTCATTTTCAGTAAACCACATACTTCCCAGACCGTCTCTGCGCAATCCATACCCTTTTTGGTCGATAGCGATTTCTTTTTCCGTATTGAATCCAATTTCGCTATTATAAGGTAATACCAGAATGATATTCTTGAAGTTCTTGGAATACATCGTTGTAAACCAGTCGAAAGTCTCTTTCTTCTTGTCAGAATTCAGGTACTTGATATGTGAGCCTTCGCCCCACCAGCCTAAAGAGTGCCCGTCGATAAAATCTACGATATCCGGGTTATCATACTCTTTGGCGAATGCTGCGACAAACTTTTCATATTTCTGCTGAAAGATAGGATCGTCGGCATAAGGAGTCCATAGTTTGACTTTATTTTGTCCTTCGACTTCATATCCTCGAGCACCTGCGGTACGGACATATTCGGGAGTACCTTGGCGGATATTGTCCTGTCCGTTGTCATAGATACGGAAACATAACTTCAATCCCCGGTCGAGCGCTCCTTGAATCAGCTTTTTATAGTTATCGTCATAGATCCAGGCATATTTTCCTTCCTCCGGTTCCATTTCCGACCAACGCCAGCGTATATAGAAGAAAGATGCATGGTTGCGTGCAGCTTCGTCTTGTGCAGTCCAATACTCTTCTGCGTTGGCTACATTGCCGACAGCATCGTCATAAAGTCCCCAACCCATGCAGGGATTACGTAGCAGACCACTTCTGTCTTGTTGCAGGTCAATAGCTTTTGAACCTTTGGGTATGCCGTTCTGACCGGATTCCGAATCGGAATCGGAACATCCGGCAAATAATGTCAGACAACACGCCAGTAATATTTGAAAGTAATATCTTTTCATAATGATTCATGTTTTATTAGTTATTCTGCATAGATATAGCGCATGACGGTTCCTTTAGCCCAGGATACCCATAATGTTTCGCTGTTGTCATGGATTAAAGCTCGCCAGGGATCGTTCCAGGTTGCGGGATCGCCCAAGTCGGCGGCCATAAAGTAGAATTTTTCCTGAGCCAGTTCGATTGCGTCCCTATCCAAGTTCCATGTACCTGCTGAAGTAAAGCTCAGTCCCCATTCATTCAGATGTTCCTGGCCGGTAGGATTTTTATAATAATAGACAGGATCTTTAAGAACATTATACCCGCCATTCTTTCCGGCTTCGGAGAATAAATAATTCCATTCCGCTTCGGTCGGTATTCTCCAGCCTTTCGGGATAATCCGGTCGCGAATCACGAAACTGTAATAGGTACCGATTGCTTTAATCCAGTCTTCTCCAAGGGATTCGGGAGCATATCTGTAATATTCGGCTTCGATTTCCGTTCCATCCGGATATCTGGTAGTATTCAGATTTTGGGCTGTCCACACTTGCGAAGTTCCGTCGGAGAATGTCACGCGGACTACGGGATAAGTGATCGTCTCATCTCCACGTTTGTCAACAAGACGCATCATGTCGTTTGTGTATAATGTGTTGGCGACACGCGAAATAAGTGCCTGATCTGTATTGTTACGTACATTCCAATAAATAGTATTGGTCCGGTAACGCTTGATAGACAGTTTTTCGATTGTCTGTTCCATTTCTTCGTGGGTGATCGATATATTTCCTGTTCCTTTGGTCGGCAGTTCTACGAAGTTGTCCATTTCCGGATCTAAAGAAAGAAGTACCGTACACTCTGTATCATTACCGATTCCTGAAGCATCCCATTCAAATTTTATTTTGGTTTGTGTAGCGTCTGCCAACAAAGTGGCTGTCGACATATCTTCAGGAGCAAGCAAGATACTTTTCATTCGTCTGGCTTGTAGCGTACGAACTTCTGATGCGGCGGCAGTCTGGTTATTTTTATCTTTTACAGTCCAGTAAATGAGTTTTTCATTTCCGGATTTAATATCTAACTTGGAAAGTAATTGGTTGATAACCAGTGTTGATATATTGCAATTTTTTCCTGTCCCTGCTTCTACGGTAACTTGTTTCACAAGGTCCTTGGTAGTGCTGAATATCAGTACGGAACCTTGTTCCGAAGCCTTATCCCAAGTAAATTCGTATGAATCTTTACTTTCATCGTTTAAGTCCATAGTTGCTCCTTCGGCGGGAGAACTCAGATATATGCCCGACATTGGAATTGTGATATTGGTCTTATAATTATCTTCGCAACCGGCGAACATTAGTAGCCCGATGATGCTATAAATTAACTTTTTCATGTTTTTTTCTTTTCAGTGATTAATAACCGGGGTTCTGTTTGATTATTCCCTTACCTTCATCAATAATATCTTGTGGAATAGGGAAGCGGTAACGGTCTTCATCCACAAGCGTTTGTTTACCCATTGATTGAGCCTTCTTTTTGATAGCTTCCACAAATAATCCATAGCGGATCAGGTCTTGGCGGCGGTTTCCTTCGAAATATAACTCCCAACCTCTTTCGTCCAATACAGCTTTCAGAAATTTGTCCACACTGTTCAAATCTTGTAGGCTGTATCCTTTGCCCGGTACGCACTTCATTAAGCAAATTAACAGCTTCCTGCGTTACGGCATTCTTGTTGCGTACAATAGCCTCTGCTGTCAAAGTGAGCACATCGGCATACCGGTAGATAATCCAGTCTATTTGTGAATCTTCTCCTGTACAATCCGGATCAAATTCATATTTCAATGGAACTGCTCCTAAATATAATTGAGCGGAAGGATCCGGTCTGTCATTCTTTTCATTATGTACCACTCCGTCTTTACTGGTATATTCGTATGCAATCGTCAGCAAACGTCTGTCTGCCGGATCAAAGGTCTGCATAAAATCCCATGAGATTTTATATCCGTTCCATTTGGTCATTTTATCTAGATAAGAAGTGAAATTATAGTCGTTGGGTAATACATGAGGTTGCCATTTGTGTTCCTGATATCCTTTGGCACATTGGCAAGCCCAGATAATTTCCGGGTTCTTCTCATTTGCCAGCGTGAATATATCTTTGTATTCGGGCACAAGTTCGAAACCATATTCAGGTTTCATCAGTTCGCGTCCCTCTGCTTCCGCCTTGTCCCATTGCTTGGTCAGCATATAGAGTTTTAGCAAAACAGTATGTGCCAATCCGGCTGTAAAACGACCATAGTTCTTATCTCCCTTTTTGTAGTTGGCAGGCAGTACTTTGCTTGCTTCTGTAAGTTCAGTCTCGATATATGTCTGCATTTCTTCCTCGCTGAGTCGGGGGAGAATTTTCTCAGCCATAGGATTCTTGAGTGTTTCCAGGTCGGCAATGGGGATTGGACCGTAGAAATCATAGAGAAGGTATGCCAGCCACCCCCTGCCCATACGAAGTTCGGCGATGTATTGCTGTTTGAGGGCATCGTCCATTTCAATATCGTTCAACCGGTCGATAGTCAGAGTCATTTTACTGATATCGTTTACATAGGCGTAGCTCTCAACAGTCAGCCAGCTACCGGAACCGGATATCTTGAGGGTGTTCCAGTTGGCATAGTTGATGTGGTCCCAACCCCAGTTGCACATTCCGTAATCGCTTGCTTCGTCGCTGACGATTTGTATGCCTGTTGCTATATTGAACAGACCTCCATAGCCACTATTTTTAAAGGTGGCGTATGCGGCAGACGTTGTGATAGCGTCAGCGTCTTCTGCCGTTTGGGGGAAGATACTGGTATTGATATCACCATAGTTCTCGGAGACGAGTTCACACGAAGCGTTTATTCCTGCGATGAGGCAGCTTCCGAGAGCAAGATATATAAGTTTTGTAATTCTTTTCATGTTCAATTCTTTTTAGGTTTATTTAGAATGAAATATCTACTCCGATACTAAAACTAGTGACGTTGGGATATGCATTCGTGTTACTGTCCGTTTCCGGATCTTGGCCTTTCCAGTTGGTCCATACACATGGATTGTTGACGTCAGCATATACTCGCAGTCGGTTACAGATACTTTTACTGATTGGTACGGTGTAGCCTAATGTGATATTTCTGATACGCAGGAATGAAATTTTCTGGAGGAACAGATCACCGGTACCATAAGCCGACTCGATGAAGCTGGGGCGTGTACTTGTCTGGTTGTCCGAACTCCAGGCATCCTTGAAAGAGACAGGTACATTCTGTCCCAGTTTGATGCGGTTTCCGTAAGATCCCCAGGCGTCGTAATAACTGTTTGCTCCGGCAATTTTACCTACCTGTCCATACATATATATATTAAGGTCGAAATTCTTATAAGAAAAATTGTTGTTGAAACCGAAAATGATTTGGGGTCATTGCGTCCGATTAAGACCATATCTTCCTCATTCAGTTTATCATCTCCATTTATATTCTTGAGTTTCACTTGTCCGGGAAGAAGTTGCGGCTGGTGGGCGGGGGCTTCCTCACCAGGTTGTAACAGTCCGTCGGCTACATAGGCAAAGACTCCGCGAATCGGGTCTTGTTCCTTCTGATAGGCAGCAGGTTTCCAGTTCGGATCTCGTTCTTTCCAACGGTCGTTATACGTTGAGAAAGTTAAATCAGTACTCCATGTAAACTGTTTAGTCTGTATATTTTGCGTGTTCAGAGTCAGTTCTACACCGTTACTTTGAGTCGAACCAATGTTGGCTGCAATGGTTTTCACTTCATTATAATGGGGAATCGTTTTGTTCTTCACCAGCAAATCGGAGATCGTACGCTGGAAATATTCGGCAGTCAGGTTAATCCGATTGTTGAAAAATCCCAAGTCCAGACCGATATTAAATTCGGTTGTCGTTTCCCATGTCAGGTTCGGGTTACCTAATTGTGATACATAGATACCTACGTGCTGTGAATCACCGAATTGGCTGCCATACCACGGGTCTGCTCCATAATAGTCGAGAGCTCCGTTGCCTACATTATAATTACCGGTTTGTCCCCAACTTAAGCGTAGTTTACCATTCGAAAGAAAGTCAGAGGAAGAGCTCTTGATAAATTTTTCTTCGGAGAAGCGCCAGCCGGCGGATACGGAAGGGAAATAACCCCATTGATGTCCTTTGGCAAAGTTGGAGGCGCCGTCGGCACGAATGGTGGCAGTGAGCAGGTATTTTTCTTTCCACGAATAATTGAAACGTCCGAAGTAAGAACTCAAGCTGCTTACCGAAGCGTACGAACCTACCGGCGGTCGACTATAGTTTCCTGCTCCCAGATTATTGTATAGGAATGAATCATTGATAAAATCTTGATTACCTGCACTCATTCCTTCGGTGTTGAACTTCTGATAGGAATAACCGAAAAGAACATTGAAACTATGTTCACCAAATATTTTTTGATAATTGGCTGTCAGATCCATTAAATAGTCGTTGTTATCTTCCTGGGCTAAATATGCCTGACCGTTGACTGCCGCCCCGTATTGAGTGGTTTTCGGAAGATAAGTTTTTCGTTTCTGATATTTTCGGTCGATACCCAAATTGGCTTTTAGTTTTAGTCCCTTGATGGGTTCCACTTCTATATAAGCCGAACCCAACAATCGTTCCTTTACAGTTTTATCATTAATTTCGAGGAGAGACACCGGGTTCGGGAGTTGAGGCATCTGAGGATTGGTCGAATAATTTCCTTTTTCATCTCTGACGGGAACAGTCGGGTTGAAAGCAACAGCAGCAGTAATGATACCGGAATTTTCATTCTCGCCGTTTCCCAAAGGTACATTATCGTAGTTATTACGGCTAATATTGAAAGACAATCCGGCCTTTACGTACTTGGAAATCTGCTGGTCCAGATTTATTTTTGCAGTGAAGCGCTCCATGTCATTATTTTTCACTACACCGGAGTGGTTGAGGTAGTTGATAGAAGCCATATATTTTGTCTTTTCCGTTCCTCCGTTTATAGAAATATTGTGCTGGTGCATAAGTCCGGTGCGTGTGATTTCGTCAAACCAAGGAACTGTCGGCGCGTTGAGTATCTGGTCGTTCGAGTATCTGGGCTTAAAGTCCGCCGCATCATCATTCGGAATCATATAATCCTCGTAAATGCCTTCTCCTTTTTCTTTCAGCCATAGCTCGTGATAATATCGGTTGGTCTGATACATATAGTCCTGCCCGTTCAACATCTTGAATGAGTTTTTCATTCTTTGCACAGAGACATTGGCTGAGTAGTTGACGCTTGCTTTTCCTTCTTTTCCCCGTTTGGTAGTAACGATAATCACACCGTGTCCGGCCCTTGCACCGTAAATAGCGGTAGAGCTGGCGTCTTTCAGAACCTCTATCGACTCAATGTCATTCGGATTGATAGATTCGAGAATATTATCGGTTTGCCCCGCTTCGTAACGATTGCCCGAACCAAGCGTAGAACTGGAAGAAACGGGAAAACCGTCAATGATGATAAGCGGATCGTTCCCGGCGCCGACAGAGGCTGCTCCACGTATATTGAAACTACTGCCGCCGCCTACCTGTGCACTCGTCTGCACTACTTGCAGACCTGCTGCTTTTCCGGCTAACGCATGGCTGACCGTCGTGAAGGTCTGCACGGGAGTTTCATCCATTTTGATAGAAGAAATGGCACCGGTCAGGTCTCTTTTCTTCATCGTTCCGTACCCTACAACGACAACTTCATCCAACGCCTGCGCGTCTTCTTTCATTGAGATAGCCAGATGCGTTTTGTTCCTGGTATTCACTTCCTGCGTCAGATATCCCAGGTAAGATATTTGTACGCTGCTACCTTCGTCAACAGTGAGCTGAAACTTTCCGTCAATATCGGAGATAGTCCCATTTGTACCATTTTTTTCTTTGATATTGGCACCGATGATCGGTTCCCCGTAATTGTCTGTGATGATTCCGCTGATTGTACTTTTTTTCTTCTGTTGTGTGGCTTGGTTACTTTTCTTTTTTATAATGATGTCTTTACCTTGAACTGTATAACTAACATTTTGTCCTATTAAAATCTGTTCCACTACCTTCTCTATGGGTAGGTTCCTTGCTGTTACCGTAATAATCTTCTGGGTATTCAGATCGCTTGCCGCAAATGTAAATGAATATCCATTTTGCTTCTGTATGGTTTCAATGGCCTGTTTTACAGTCACGTTCTTCAACTGCATACTGATATGCTGTGCAAATGAGTTCAGATGAAGACATAGCATGAGCAGGACCATGAAAAAAACTTTTTTATTAGTTTTCATAAGTCAATGAATAAATAATTGATAAATAGGATGAGAAGTTTAGGATTTTATTTATATTTGCCTAAACTTTCATCAATAAAGTCACTGTGGCTTTTAAGACAGAAAGTCAAAAGGGGTCAGGGGTTGGAAAGGAACCTGACCTTTTTTTATTTCTATCAGGGAGAGTAAAATCATGTTTTTTCAAAGTTGCTTTTCATATTCTTTTAAGTTTTAAAAGGTTTAACATTCAGTCTCATTCAGGAAGTGTGATCACAATATTTTTTCCTTCAATGGTATAAGTCATTTTATCGGTAGATGATAGTACATCCATAATTTCCCGGATACTCTGTTCCCTTCTGCGGAAATTACCATAGAAACGGACGGAGTTTAGAGCAGCGTCTGCAATAGTGATTTTTATGTTGTAGCTTCTTTCCAGTTCCTTCACAATATCGGGGAGCAGCGCTTCGTCGAAATAGAGACGGTCGTTTGTCCATTCGGCACTGTAAGCAGCTTTAGTATTTGAAATCAATAATTTTCCGGTCTTCTTGTCTAATAGGGCTTGCTGATCCGGGTGAAGTATCGTTTCCTTTTGTTGGGTGCTGAGAGCCACTTTACCTTCGAGCAAACAAACTTTCGCTTCCAGATCATCCTGATAATTTCTGAAATTGAATTTGGTTCCTAATACCTTTACGTCCAGTTCATCAGTATGTACTTTAAAAGGAATATGTTTATTCTTGGTTACTTCGAAATAAGCTTCTCCGGTAAGATTCAGTGCCCGTTCGTTGATACCGAAGTCTTGCGCATAACTCATCTTCGAACCGGCATTGAGCCAGACCAGCGTCCCGTCCGGAAGATATAATTTGGTTTTTGAGCCGTATGGGGCTTCAATGGAAATTTGGGTTAACTGCTTGCGGATAACACTCTTTCCTGTCTGGAAAGCAATCGTTCCGCAAATAAAGACAATGATAGTCATCGCGGCAGCATACATCCATGGGCGAAGTTGGAAAGCCTTGCGTTTATTGATACCTTGTTGGGTAGTTTCTCCGGTTCGTCTCAGGAATAGTTGATAAGCTCTGTCTTTGTTGAAGCTATGAACATCGTCTGCCTCATTCGAGGCGGCTATCCATACCTCCTGTATATCGGAGAAATATTTTCTGTTTTCTTCCGAGGCATTCAGCCATTCTTGAAATGATTGCATTTCTTCCGGTGTCAGGCTATTGGTCAGATATCCGGTAATCCAATCGTGGACTGTGTCTGTATGTAGTGATTGTTCATCCATAAATAATGATTGCCTTTATATATACTACAGTTTTTTAGAATAAGAGGGTAGGGTAAAAAGCGAGAAAAATGCATAAAAAAGTTCCAAATTCTTTCTTGAGTACTACTAATGCGTTCTTTATGTGATATTTAACCGTATTGACGGAGATGTCAAGTTCCTGAGAAATTTCTTCGTAGCTCATCTCTCGGAAGCGGCTCATCATAAATACCTGCTTGCAGACAGGGGGAAGTTTTTGAATCACTTCCTGAATTTTATGTTCCAGTTCTTTCTTTATTAGCGTCCCTAGAGGTTGCTGATTGTCTGGGATGATATTTTGCAGTTGGATTCCTGCCCGTTCCATAACAGAAAAACGGATTTCCACTTCTTGTTGTTTGAGAGCCAGATAATTCAGGCATTTATTACGTACGGCTATAATTAAGTAATTACGTAGAGGAGGAACAAGTTCCAGATTCTCCCTAATCTCCCATAAGTGAAAAATAACATCACTGACTATACTTTCTGCTTGTATTTTATCCTTCAGCATATAATAACTAAGTTTGCAGAGAGCAACATAATGATAGTCATACAAATACTTGTATGCCTCGTTGTCTCCTGCCTTTAGCTTTTTTATTATGATTTTTTCATCAACTGGATTCATAGTGTGCTTTTTCATCTCTGCAATATTCGGATAATATATTGAAAGATGCAAATTAATTGGAGGAAAAATACTCTCTCCCCATTTTCATTTATGATATATTCTTCCACAAACTAAAAACTGAGGATATGAAAAATTAATGATGATTACTGATTGAAATATGAATACATTTATATCTTGTGTTTTAATTAATTTTTTCATATTTTTGCAGGGTATTTTTGAATATTTGTGAAAGACATGAATGGTTTTGTAAAAATGGGAAGATGTTTGTTTTTTGTGCTTCTTCTCATAAGTAGTACTGTAAGTAAAGGGCAGATTTATAAGTATATAGGTCTGGAGGACGGTTTGAATAACCAAAAAATATACCATATCCAAAAGGATCAACGGGGGTATATGTGGTTTCTGACTCAGGAGGGGATAGACCGTTATGATGGCAAACATATCAAGCATTACAACTTTTCGGACGACAGTATGAAACTGGATTCACGTATTGCCTTAAACTGGCTCTACATGGACAGCGAAAATGTATTATGGGTAATCGGTCAGAAAGGTCGTATTTTCAGGTACGATTTGCAACATGATAAATTCGAACTGGTTTATGTGCATCCGGAGTTGATTAGAAATAAGTCGCAGGCATTTCTGAATTACGGTTATTTGGACAAGAGTGACCGTATATGGTTATGCTGTAAAGATAGTATTATCTGGTATAATATTCGTACCGGAACAACGACACATATGCCGGCGCCGGCTATTGGTGAAATAACTACCATTGAACAGGCGGATGGTAACCATTTTTTTATTGGTACGGGAAGCGGTCTGTTTCGTGCCGGAATAGGAGATGGGAGATTGAAACTGCTATCCGATGAAACGGTGGAAAGTATCAGTACACCAGTGCATGAACTCTATTATCATGCCGTCTCAAAACAACTGTTTATAGGAAGCTACAAAGAGGGTGTACTTATATATGACATGGAGGGGACAGGGAAAATCATTCCCTGTCAATCACCCAATAATGTAGAGATAAACCAGATAGTTGCTTTGAACGCTCATGAGCTTTTGGTAGCTACGGGTGGAAAAGGTGTATATAAACTGGATGTGAATACCTGTATGAGTGAGCCCTATATAACTGCCAATTATAGTAGTTATAACGGGATGAACGGAAACAATATCAATGATATCTATGTAGATGAAGAAGAACGTATCTGGCTTGCCAATTATCCTACCGGTATTACCGTTCGTAACAACCGTTATGGAAGTTATGACTTGATAAGGCATTCTCTTGGCAATAGCCGCTCACTGGTGAACGATCAGGTTCATGATGTATTGGAGGACAGTGATGGCGACCTTTGGTTTGCAACCAGTAACGGTATCAGTATCTATCAGACTGATACAAAAGAATGGCGTTCTTTTTTCAGTTCTTTTGATCCGGTACCTGATGATGAAAATCACATTTTCTTAGCGTTGTGTGAAGTCTCTCCCGGTGTGATATGGGCGGGCGGTTTTACATCAGGTATTTACAAGATAGAAAAGAAGAAGGGGTTTAAGATAAGTTACCTTTCTCCTGCTGCTATTGCAGGGGTACGGCCCGATCAATATATTTTTGACATAAAAAAAGACTCGGGCGGTGATATATGGTCCGGAGGGTATTATCATTTGAAACGCATCAATCTTGAGACTAAAAGTGTGCGTTTATATCCGGGAGTAAACTCTATCACTACCATTCAGGAGAAGGATTCCCGGCAGATGTGGATTGGTACCCGAATGGGGCTCTATCTGCTTGACAAACAATCCGGAGTTTACAGGTATATTGACCTGCCTGTTGAATCTCTCTATATATGCGCATTATACCAAAGAGAAGACGGAATTTTGTATATTGGTACCCGTGGAGCCGGACTTCTTGTTTATGACATTAATAAGAAGAACTTTATTTATCAGTACCGAAGTGACAACTGTGCGCTGATCTCCGATAATATTTATACAATTCTTCCGCGTCAGGACGGGAGTCTCCTGATGGGTACGGAAAATGGCATAACGATTTATTCACCTGAGGAGCACTTCTTTCGTAACTGGACACGGGAACAAGGATTGATGAGTGTTAATTTTAATGCAGGCTCTGCTACGACCTATAACAAAAGTGCGCTTGTTTTCGGGGGAAATGACGGTGCTGTCAAATTTCCAACAGACATACAGATACCGGAGCCACATTATTCGCGTTTGCTATTGCGTGATTTTATGATAGCTTATCATCCTGTTTACCCGGGTGATGAAGGATCACCTTTGGAAAAGGATATTGACGAAACTGACCGGCTGGAACTAGCTTACGGACAAAACACGTTTTCTCTTGATGTAGCTTCTATCAACTATGATTATCCTTCCAATATTCTTTTTTCATGGAAAATCGATGGTTATCATAAAGAGTGGAGCCGTCCGAGTCAGGATAACCGGATTATCATCAGAAATCTACCTCCCGGTAGTTATACATTACAAATTCGTGCCGTATCCAATGAAGAAAAATATAAGACTTATGAGACAAGAAGCATTCAGATTATTATAACGCCTCCTGTATGGGCCAGTGTATGGGCTATGGTGGGATATGTAATCCTGTTGGTGTTGGTTATGGGTATTATATTCCGTATCATCATGTTGCATAAACAGAAGAAGGTGTCGGACGAAAAAACACGGTTCTTCATTAATACGGCACACGACATACGTACACCGTTAACATTGATAAAAGCTCCATTGGAGGAAGTCTTGGAAAATCGCATGGGGGCTGAACAGGCACTACCTCATATAAATATGGCTCTTAAAAATGTGAATACATTACTTCAGTTGACAACCAACCTGATAAATTTCGAACGGATAGATGTCTACTCTTCCACTCTTTATGTTTCTGAGTATGAGTTGAATACTTATATGAATGATGTTTGCGCCACTTTCCGCAAATATGCCGAGATGAAGCATGTAAGGTTTGTTTATGAAAGCAATTTTGACTATTTGAGTGTGTGGTTTGATAGTGACAAAATGGGCTCTATTCTGAAGAATATTCTCTCAAATGCATTGAAATATACACCTGAAGACGGTAGTGTGTGTATTTACGCTTCCGAGGAAGGAAATAGTTGGAGTATTGAGGTGAAAGATACGGGAATCGGTATTCCAACGTGTGAACAGAAGAAATTGTTCAGAAACTATTTTCGGGGTAGTAATGTCGTTAATCTGAAGGTGACAGGTAGCGGAATCGGACTGATGCTGGTATACAAACTGGTTAAGTTACATAAAGGTAAGATTCAGATTCAGAGTGCTGAAAATCAAGGAACTTGTGTACGGATTACTTTTCCGAAAGGAAATAGCCATTTCCATAAAGCAAAATTTATCTCTCCCAAAACACCGGATGAACGTTTGGAGACTATTGTAACAGGTGATACGCCGGGATTGCCGGATATGGAGATAGCCCAGATCAACAGTTCCTTGCAGCGTATTTTGATAGTGGAGGATAATGATGATTTGCGTAATTATCTGGTGGATATGCTTCGGACGGGTTATAATATCCAGTCCTGTCCGAATGGAAAGGAGGCTCTTATTATAATCCGGGAATTTAATCCGGATCTCGTCATATCCGATATAATGATGCCTGAGATGGGTGGAGATGAACTTTGTGCAACTATAAAGGGGGATCTTGAGATGTCTCATATTCCGGTTGTTTTGCTGACTGCGCTGGGGGATGAGAAACATATGCTCGAAGGATTGGAAATCGGAGCGGATGCTTATATTACCAAACCTTTTAGTGTGGGGATACTCAAAGCAACGATTAAGAACATACTAACAAATCGTGCTTTGCTCCGCCGGGTTTATAATAGTATCGAAGATGAAGAACCGAATTTTCCGGTTAATTGCACTAATACCTTAGACTGGAAATTCATTGCTTCTGTCAAGGAATGTATAGAGAAGAACATGGGGGATTCGGACTTTAATGTGGAAATGCTCAGCAACCTGCATTATATGAGTCGTACGAGCTTCTTCAACAAACTCAAGGCATTGACCGGCTATGCTCCGGCTGATTATATCCGGCTGATACGTTTGCAACATGCTGCACAGTTGCTGAAGCAGGGTGAATATACAATAACGGAGATTGCCGACAAGGTCGGATTCTCGGATGCGAAATATTTCCGTGAGGTATTTAAAAAGTATTATGGAGTAAGTCCGAGTAAGTATGTAGAGGCGGAGAAGATACATTCTCAGTCTTCAGAGCAAGACTGACTAGTAAAAAGCCCTGTAAGAATGATTGGTTCTCACAGGGCTTTTTCTATGTCTTAATTTTATGGAAAAGGGGTACTTAAATTTATAACATCTTATTAGAACCAAGTATAATCAACATGGTATATCCAAGTATCAGTCCGATAATTCCCATGATTATACCGACTTTCTCCATATCCTTTTGTTGGATCATGCCTGTGGCATGTGCCAAAGCGTTGGGCGGAGTACTGATAGGCAATATCATTGCTAATGATGAACCGATTGCCACTCCGATCAATAAAGTTTCTACACCTCCCAGCGAAGACAGGTTCTCACGCATACTGCTTCCCGCAATGGCAAGAATGGGAACGAGCAATGCGGCAGTCGCCGTGTGTGAGATGAAGTTTGCCATGGCGTAACAAATCAGTCCGGAGCCGACAATCATTAATACAGGAGGCCATGTGTTGAATGGGATTGCTTCGATCATGTGTTTGGCGAGTCCGGTTTCCTGTAAGGCAACCCCTAGTGCGAAGCCGCCGGCTACCATCCAGAGTACGCTCCAGCTGATTTCTTCCAGGTCGCGTTTGGTGATAACTCCTGTTATACAGAATACGGCTACCGGAATCATGGCTACCACGTTGGAGTTAACTCCTGTCACCTTGTCGAACATCCATAATACGACCGTGATGGCGAAAGTAATATAAACTACGACCGAACGCCAGTCCTTTTTTGCTTCGCCTTCAATTTGTAATTCAATATTCTTTTGTTTGAAAGGGAACAACCGCAAAAGAATAAACCATGCAATAAACAGTACGATAATGGTGTAAGGCAGCATAAAACTCATCCATTCTCCGAAGCCGATATTCAAGTTCAACCCTTCCGGATCATTCAGGTATTTTAGTGCAATGGCGTTGGGTGGCGTACCGATAGGAGTTCCCATACCGCCTACATTAGCAGCTACGGGAATGGCCATGGCCAGACCGATTTTTCCTTTGCCGTCTGCCGGAAGTGCCTTTAATACAGGGGTGAGGAAAGTGAGCATCATGGCAGCTGTAGCCGTGTTGCTGAGGAACATTGAAAATGCAGCCGTAACAAGAATGAATCCTAATAATACATAGCGTGATTGTGTTCCGAAGGGGCGTAACATGACACGTGCCAACAATACGTCCAGACCGCTTTTGGTCGCAGCAATGGCAAGTATGAATCCACCGATAAATAACATGATGATAGGATCGGCAAAGCAGTGCATAATGGACTTATATTTAACTGTCTGTCCCAATTCTCCTGCTGGAATATCTTGAGTGAGGAACCATAAACTGCTGTCGGAAACGGTAAGTAATAGTAATACGACAATCAGTACGGAAGTAGTCCATGCAGGGACAGCTTCGAAAACCCACATAAGTGTGGCAAAAATAAAGATAGAAATCAGTCTTTGTTCTATAACGGTTAACCCTTCTATACCAAATGTGTCGATAGGGAGGAGCCATAGAATAAGGGAAATGGTAATAGCTACGGTTAACTTAATACATCTGGCCACTGCCTGATTCTTTGCCAACCGTCTGGCTTTCTTTAAATCCTGATAAGCTTCCACTAGATGGAAGCCATGAAAAATCTTGTACATAATATTAGTTTAAGATAAAATTAAAAAACGGTGTAAAAATAGCTTTTTATTCTATGATGTCATAATTTAGCGAGAAAGTTTTTTCAAAGCCTTTCCTATTAAAATGTTTTTAAGGGAGTATTATAGTAGGTTGCTAATTTATTATTTTTATTTTTGTACCGTTCTTTTGTTGATTTGATAATAACTATAATTAAAACCATGAAAAAACTGACAGTCTTACTAATGTGTGTATGTTGTGTATTTACTGCACAGGCACAAAAGCAATTTACTCTGAATTCTCCGGGCGGGAATCTGCAAACTACTATTACCATAGGCGATCAACTGACTTACGATATTACTTGTGACGGACGGCAGATTCTGGCTCCCTCGCCGATAGCCATGTCGTTGGACAACGGAGAAGTATGGGGTGAGAAAGCGAAATTGTCCGGTACTTCCCGGAAAAGTGTTGATCGTATGGTGTCTTCTCCCTTCTATCGTGCCAATGAATTGAGAGATCATTATAATGAACTGACATTGCGGTTTAAAAAAGACTGGAATGTGGAATTTCGAGCATACGATGACGGAATCGTTTATCGCTTTGTTAGTCGGGCTAAAAAGCCTTTCAATGTGCTGGATGAGATTGTTGACTATCAGTTCCCGTTTGATGCGGTTGCTTCCGTGCCTTATGTGAATAGAGGAAAGGACGGTGATTACGAATCTCAGTTCTTCAACTCTTTTGAAAATACATATGTTACAAATAATCTGTCTAAACAAAATAAGAAGCGTTTGATGTTTCTGCCGCTAGTGGTGGAAGCCGGTGATGGGGTTAAGATTTGTATTACCGAGTCCGATCTGGAGAATTATCCGGGGCTTTTCTTGTCTGCTGCTAAAGGTGAAAATCGGTTGAGCGGCAAATTTGCTCCATATCCGAAGCGTACTGTTCAGGGCGGACATAACAAACTTCAGATGTTGGTGGCAGAACGCGAGGATTATATAGCAAAGGTGGATAAGCCCAGAAGTTTCCCATGGCGCATGGCTATTGTGACTACTTCCGATAAAGACTTGGCGTCAAGTAATCTGAGCTATTTGCTGGCTGCGCCTTCACGCTTGTCGGATCTTTCATGGATCAAACCCGGCAAAGTGGCTTGGGATTGGTGGAACGCATGGAACTTGGATAGTGTCGATTTCGCTACCGGAGTGAATAATGCTACTTATAAAGCATATATTGATTTTGCTTCGTCAAAGGGTATAGAATATGTGATACTTGATGAAGGTTGGGCGGTCAATCTGAAGGCGGACCTGATGCAGGTGGTGAAAGATATTGATTTGAAAGAGTTGGTAGATTATGCCGCTGACAGAAATGTAGGTATCATTCTTTGGGCAGGTTATTATGCTTTCGAACGTGATATGGAGAATGTCTGCCGTCATTATGCTGCAATGGGGGTGAAAGGCTTCAAAGTCGACTTCATGGACCGTGACGATCAGGAAATGACCGCATTCAACTACCGGGCCGCCGAGACTTGTGCTAAATATAAGATGATCCTCGATTTGCACGGCACACACAAACCGGCAGGTCTGAACCGTACTTATCCGAATGTGTTGAACTTCGAAGGGGTAAACGGACTGGAGCAGATGAAGTGGAGCCCGGCTTCACTCGATCAGGTGAAATATGATGTGATGATTCCTTTTATTCGTCAGGTTTCCGGTCCTATGGACTATACACAGGGCGCGATGAGGAATGCTTCGAAAGGTAATTATTATCCTTGCAATTCAGAACCGATGAGCCAGGGGACACGTTGCCGGCAGTTGGCTTTGTATGTGGTGTTCGAGTCACCTTTCAATATGTTATGTGATAACCCGAGCAACTATATGCGCGAGCCGGAATCAACAGATTTCATAGCTGCCATTCCGACTGTATGGGATGAAAGCATTGTGCTTGACGGTAAAATGGGAGAGTACATTGTCACTGCACGCCGGAAAGGGGATGTCTGGTATATAGGCGGAATTACTGATTGGACGGCCAGGGATATCGAAGTCGATTGTTCTTTTTTGGGAGATAAGGCATATAACGCCACTTTATTTAAAGACGGAGTCAATGCTCACCGTGTCGGACGTGACTATAAACGGGAATCTTTCTCTGTAAAGAAGGATAGCAAGTTGAAAATTCATCTGGCTCCCGGAGGAGGTTTTGCACTTCAAATAAAATAGCCGTTTTAAGGTATAATAAAAAGCTATGTCATAGGTATGGTTTGAAACAGATTCGGTGCTGCATCAGGGCTTTGATACAGCACCGAATTTTCTTTGTTACGATAATGCCGCAATGGCTGTACCTATCAGATTCGCATTATTCATACTTTTTATATCAACTGTAACATCTTTCAAACCGAACAAGTCGAAAAGCTCCTTTAATTCCTCTGTAACAATACTGTGATAATTCTTATCTTTTCTGTTCTCACTC
>OLZO01000600.1_pt1 | contig 17409 bp, 13 predicted proteins | sample 1644431 | NCBI WGS metagenome assembly OLZO01 (sample SAMEA103958145, study PRJEB25191) | human gut metagenome | biome: human-associated habitat [ENVO:00009003]; feature: intestine environment [ENVO:2100002]; material: feces | place: Germany | collected 2013/2015
AAATACACCGAAAAGGCTCTGTTTGAGGCGTGTTCGGATTATTCTCGCTTGCTTAAGATGTGTTGACAAAGCTTATGCTTTATTGTATTATATTATACAAATATATTTTTTTATCGGAGGATTGATTTTGGACGGTTCCATATGGCCTCTGCTATTATTGCAGGTGGCTTTGATTGCGCTGAATGCAGTTTTTGCGGCAGCGGAAATCGCAATAGTAAGCGTAAACGACAATAAAATGGCAAAGCTTGCCAAAGAGGGCAACAAAAAAGCAAAAAATCTTGTGAAGCTGACTTCGCAGCCCTCAAACTTTTTGGCAACCATTCAGATTGCAATAACGCTTGCCGGCTTCTTGGGCTCGGCTTTTGCCGCAGATAACTTTGCGGGTCCGATTGTTGAAGCAATTTTGAAAACCGGAGTAAATATTCCCGCAGGCACGCTCAACAGTATTATTGTTATTTCGATTACACTGCTTCTTTCGTTTTTCACGATAATTTTCGGCGAGCTTGTGCCGAAGCGAATCGCAATGCGCAAGGCGGAAAAGGTGGCGCTCGGCATTTCGGGGCTTATTTATGTTATCTCAATAATATTCAAGCCGATTGTTTGGCTGCTTATGACCTCCACCAATTTGGTGCTGCGCCTGTTTAAAATAGACCCAAACGAAACCGAAGAAGATGTGAGCGAAGAAGATATCCGAATGATGGTTGATGTGGGCAGCGAAAGCGGCGCAATAGATAAAACAGAGCAGGAATTTATCCAAAATGTGTTTGAATTTGACGATTTAACGGCAGGCGAAGCCGCCGTGCACAGAACAGAGGTTTCCCTTCTTTGGCTAGACGAAAGCCCCGAGGAATGGGATAAAACAATTCACGGCAGCAGACACAAAATTTATCCGATTTGCGATGAAACCGTTGATAATGTTGTGGGTCTTTTAAACGCCAAGGATTATTTCAGGCTCAACACAAAAGACCGCGAAACGGTTATGAAAAAGGCGGTGCGCCCGCCCTACTTTGTGCCCGAAAGCGTTAAGCTTGATGTGCTCTTTAAAAACATGAAAAAGAGCCGCCATAATTTTGCGATTGTGCTTGACGAATACGGCGGCACAACGGGAATAATAACAATTAACGACTTGCTCGAAAAGCTTGTGGGCGATTTTGATTACGACGAAGACGAGGCTAAGCCCGAGGAATCAATTGAAAGGCTTGATTCAAGAACCTGGAAAATCACGGGCAACCCCGATATAGACGATATTGAAGACGCACTTGACATTGCACTCAAAAGCGAGGAATGTGACACCTTCAGCGGCCTTGTGTTTGACGCGCTCGGCTCCGTTCCGGACGATGGCAATAAGCCCTTTGAAATCGAAACCGCAGGGCTTGTGATAAAGGTTTTAAGCGTTAAAAACCACCAGGTGCAAACCGCGGTTGTATGCAAAGAAAATCCGCAAAAGGCCAATGAAAAAAGCGGCGAAGAAAAAGCGGAAAGCAAAGATAAAAAAGAATCCTGATAACATTAAAACGGTTAATTTATTTTATTGGCGCGATTCGGGAACTTTATCGACAGTCTGACGGCAGATGAGAAATCATCTGCCGTTTGTTTTTATCTCTTCAGCAAAGATCCCCCGGTTGAACCGGTGGCATCAATTGCCAAACAATTAAAAGGAGTCAAGACATAAAATCTTGACTCCTTTACTCTTTAGTCGTTCCAATCAGGTGGAGTGACAATCGGTTCATCGCCGCCACCGGATGTCGTAATTACATCAACGGCAGCAAACTTTTGAATGTACGAATCAGGTTTGATGTACTTTTCCTTCATCTTAATACCTCCTTAATTATTTCATGTCTAAAATTAAAACTGATATGCCGATTATTTGCCTGCATAGGCTTTTGCGGAATTGCCGTAACGCATCATTGCGTCTGTAACTGTTTTTAACTTTGCATCAGTAACAGTTGCGGCATAGGATTCCACGCTGTACTTAAGCGTATAGCTGACTTGTTCATCGCCTTTGTATGCAGTGATAAATACTTCATCACTCATTTGATTTGCATAAACACCGTCAAAATAGAAATACCAATAACCGTCTTTGCCTTTTTCAAAATTATCCGGATTTTCGGCATAGGTATATGTCAATGTTCTTGAACCTATTTTTACTTTGAATGAAAGATCATCAAGAGTAACATTGGTCATATTCAGCGGTATTGCAATTTCAACCGAATTATTCAGCCTTAATGCCGTACCAAACTTGACAAGCCTGTTTTCGCAGGTTTCGTAGCTTGCATTCTTGATATTCGTTAAACTTAAATCAGCCGTGCTGCGAAGTGCCTTTTGCTCATCGGTAAGTATATCGGTAAGTAAATTATCGGTTTTATAGTTTTGATATACCTGACAAGCCTCGCCGTAATATACCAAATCAACCAGCAAAGTTTTAAGCTTTGCAGAAGATGTCGGCTTATTCAGCGTTGACTTAATATAGTCGGTTGCACTGTATTTATAGGTATTACCGTTATATGTTACACCGTCTTTGACGCCATAGAATGTAATACTTACATCATCACCTAAAGCCTGCGGTGAAATACCCGTATAATCAAATATGCAATAAACGATTGAATTTGAAGTTAATGTTTTACCAGACGGATACACTTTTTCGATTTTACCGTTTCGGGTAAACTCGGCATACACTTCGTCATAATAATCTACTACATCTTTGGTAATGTAAGTTGCAAGGGTGATACTGCTTTCAAGCGACAATGCATTACCTCTGCGCCGAAGAAGAGCTGTATTCGGTGCCTCTTTTGTTTCGCTTTCACCGCAAACGGAGCAAGTACGAGTCTGTGTGCCGTCTTTATAATCACTTGATGAATTATAAACAGCATCATTATTGTATTTCCAATCGGACCAAGTGTGAGTGTGTTCTTCGTTTTTATTTTTGTAATAATATGTAACAACCGTTCCGTCCGAAACAATAGGCTTATTTAAGCCGTCTGCCTTTACAAATTCGTAGCCATAGAGCGATTTTGCCGGTGTTAAATCAAGCTTTGTGCCGTATGGCACGGTAAATGTTCCGCCGGCAGTGTTTGGAATTTCAGAGCCGTCCTCAAATTTATACTGAATTGAAACGGTTGTGTAGCGCTGTGTTTCCGTATTGTCGTCTGCAAGCACATTTCCGTTTTCATCGAGCACCTGAAATGCCACGGTATCGCCGCTCTTAAGCTGTGCATCAGACGGAATTTGATAAATAAGCGAGCAGTTTTTCAGGCCCGAATTAAAGTCGCTTTTGATATGATCCAAAGCGCCGATCGGCCAAAAATTCGCTTTGTCATTCCAAGTCGGAATATCAAAGGTCTGTACTGTTTGAAGCGGATTTCCGGATGAATCGGTTGCAACGCTTCCGTCGGAATGCTTAATCCACATTTTGAATTTAAGCTGACGGGTTTTCTTATCGGAAATATTTTGGATAACGGTGCGAAGCTCGATTTTTTTGCCGCTCATATCGGTATTAAATCTGCTTTTGCTGTTGCCGCTCAAAAGACGATCACTGCGATTATATGTATAAGTATAATATGAGCTTGTTTCAAGGTCGGTAAAATCGGAGGGGCTTGAATAAGCACCCGTGTACTCCTTAACTTCGGGAGGCGCAACATAGAGGTCTATATCATTAACAAGCTGAGACATTCGCTTGAAGCCCTGCAAGCGGCAAACTTCGCAAAATTGATAATTAGTGTCTCTCATTATACACTCATAGCTTGAAACAAGCATTTTTGAGCCGTATGCATTGCGGCAGGTATAGGTGTTTCTAAAGCCTAAAAGCTGCCTCCATTTTATTTTTTCGGGGTCTTCAACCGAGGAAAGATTAAGCGATTTCAGCTCTTTATCTTCAAGCAAATACCCGGTGCTGTATTCATCACCGAGGCCAAGCAGGCTGTGCCCCAGCTCGTGAGCAAAGGTTTTTGACGCACGATAGCTGTCTGACGGCGAAATAAAATAATGGAAGCCGTATTCACGGTTATTATATGCACCGCCGAAATCATTCGTTGTATTTACAACCATAGCAAACTGGGCAATATAATCGTGAACATAATAATACGGCTCATATTCGTTCGACTCACCGTTTGGCTTCATCGGAATTGTATTCGGATCGGTTGTTTTTTTGATGTGAGCATCGTGGATTTTCTCAATAAATTCCGGCCCGATACATCTTTCAAAAATATGATTTTTCCATTGGCTTCCGTGGAGGTTGTTGGAAATAACAGGAGAATTATATTTGTCAACTATAACATCAAAGAATGTACTTCCGCCATTATCAAAAGTTGATTCGGAAGCTGTGCAAAGAGCGTAAACATTGAACCTGTCGGCATAACTGCGATATGGCTCATATTTCATGGCCTCCTGCCAAAGTCGTTTAACATCGTTGATAAATTTGCCTTGCTGACTTTTTGTATATCCCTCGCCGCAAACAACAACAACCATATTTTCCGTGTCGCTTCGTGTTTTTTGAATTGTATAAACAGGGATGGTGGAGTTGGCGTATTTTCCGTCACCGGAATACCATGGTCCTAAAGTGAGCTGAATACTTTGCTCGGTGCTGACATTCCAGTCGGGATTAGCCTCCTCGGCAGGTTCCGAAATTGTATAATCGGCCTCTTGCTTATTTGGAGCAGAGCCGATATAAGGATTGCTTTGTGAGCCGCTGCCCGAAGTGGAAACGAAATATTCGGAATCGAGATAAAACGCGGGCCTTACGCCCAAATCGGAATACCACGGAGCGTATCTGCCAACCTCACCGCTTGAGCTGATATAACGCATATCATGATTGCAATCGGTAACGGGGGTGCGAAGCCAATAAGGCCAAGCCATTCCATTGCTATTGTAAGCAATATAATAACCTTTAAGATTTTTCCACACGGCATTAGCCTGCTTTACATCAAGAAGAAAAACCTTTTCGGTTGTGGTTTCAAAATATGCACTATCGTAATTTATTGCCGCATATGCAATGTCTGTATAGTAATACAAATCCGAATTTGCATCACCATTGACAATGCCCTTATTGTATTCGGGATGAGAAACAAGAGAGCGCTGGGTAACGGTTTTCATTGCCGCAATTTCCGATTTTGAAAAAGCATTAAGAAAGCCTGCTTTGTCATTATAAGCACCCGTCCCGCTGACATAGCCATCCTTCGGCGGATTGCCGCAAAGCCAATCAACCTTGCCTGCAGCTGCGCTTGAATTGAGCCAAGAGCGCATATTACTGTCTTTCCAATAGTTAGAACCGTAATCATCACGCTTATAGCTTCGGCTGTGCGATTTTGAATTGCTGTTGTCATTTGTTTTGGCATCATATGCAAGGGTGTCAATAATTCTGTCTGCAAGCATAAGCGGACCGTTATCGTCAATGCTTACACATCGCCAAAGAATCGAAGCATTATTATATGTGCCCATTTTTACATAATCGCCCACTTTGATATCCGGCTTTGATGACGCCTGAACGCTCATCGGCAAAATTGAGATTGCCATGCACAATGCCAACAATATTGCTGTTATTTTTTTCGTCATTAAGTCACTTCCTTTATAAACGGTATATTTACCTTCATTATATTGTAAGAGGAGATATTTGTCAATGATATTTAGCTTAATTTTTGTCGATTTTACAGCCGATATTATAATATAGCAATTCGGATTATTGTATTATTCCGAAATTGCGAATAATTTGAATAAAATGCTTAACATGAATTTTTCATTTGTCTGTTATGAAATCAGATTGATACTTAAAAATTCAGTCAATAACCGGGGATTATTTATGAAGCAAAAGCAGTTAACTCATCAACAGCTTGAGAAAAAGGCACTACGCAAGCAAAAAGAAATTGCTAAGTGGGAAAAAGAAAAGGCAAGGCCTAAAAAAAGCTATTACATTATCTATTTGATTTTCATAGTCAGCCTAATCTATGTAACGGATGAAATAGCTTCGCAAATCGGCACTTTGATAAAAACGGAAATCGCAAATGATTTGATGTCAAGCTTCGAAAAAAAAGCGTCGGCATGCTTGATATAGTCAGCTTTATTGCCATTCCTTTTCAGGCTTTGTCCATTTTTTATAGACCGTTATCAGACAGATTCGGCAGAAAAATATTTCTTGTTATCAACACGCTCGGCATGAGCCTTGGTATGCTTGTGATTGCTTTGTCGCGCAATCTGGCGCTTTATGTTGTCGGTGCGGTCATTATATTTTTCTTCGTTCCGCATGATATGCAGGTTGTGTATGTGATGGAATCGGCTCCGGCAAAGCATCGTGCAAAAATCTATTCCACGGTAAAATGCATTGCAAAAAAGCGCCGTATTTCTACGACGCTTTTGTCTTGCTCAGAAGATGGAGCAAGGGAATGCTATTCAATTATCTGTTGTACTTTTTCTTTCTGCCGGCAACCGTTGTAGCAAGGGTTGCGCCGCCGCTGGCTAACAGTAGGGAAATCCACAGTGCAAGGTTGCTTGTATTGCCGGTCAGCGGACTCTTATCTGATGTTCCCGGTTTAGTACTGGCAGGCTTTTTCTCAAGAGCAGCAATCGCATCTTCGATAGCCTTTGCCATCTTGTCTACTTCAGATTGCTCCGTAATATTTTTACCACGGGTCACAGCATTCACGGCGGCTTCCACGCCGGAGAAATCCTTGTAGTCATTCTTGTTTAGCGCATTTGCTTTGGCAATGGCTGCATCAACCTTTGTGTAATCAGCATCCTTGTATTGCAGGGCAGCAATGGCATCTTCAATAGCCTTTGCCATTGTATCAACCTCGGTCTGCTCCGTAATATTTTTACCACGGACAACAGCTTTGACAGCGGTTTCCACACCGGAGAAATCTTTGTAGTCATTCTTGTTTAGTGCATTTGCTTTGGCAATGGCTGCATCAACCTTTGTGTAATCTGCATCCTTGTATTGCAGGGCAGCAATGGCATCTTCAATAGCCTTTGCCATTGCATCAACCTCTGCTTGCTGGGCTTTGCTTTTTGCTCGGTCAACAGAGTTAATGGAATCTTTTACCGCAGAATAATTTGTATAAAGGCTGCTATCAAGAGCCGTTGCCCTTGCGATGGCTGCATCGACAGCTGTGTAATCAGCGGGGATGTTATTGTCATCCCACACAAAAGTTGGATGACCGATTCCGGCAACCCATTCAACGCCCGCACCGGCATTGGTTTGCAAGCCAGCAAGAACATCTGCGGAGGTGAAGTTGGAGACAGCAGTGCCGCACGATGACTGGTCAAAGGTCGGGTCGGCACCCGCAGTACCTGCATCCCAATCAACCACCAGCTTAGCAACGGCTAAGTAATTGCCTTTATTATCAGGATATGTTTCTTCATCAAGCGTTACACCATCAGGAGGGGTATCCGGCCAAATGCAGTCGGTAACATGGGGCTTTACAACAGCTGTAATCCAAGTGATATTGCCAGGCTCAGCGCAAGTGATGTTTTTTGTTGCAACTATGCAATTTTTGATTATTACGCCAGGCTTGTTCCCAGAGAAGTTTTCAAAGTTTGCACCGAGAATACCACCAACAGCTGAATAGATATTATTGCAGGAAACAGAACCGCCAAACCAACAATCGGTAATCGACGAGCTGTCCGCAGAGTTTTCCCACTGACCAATCAGCCCGCCAACGGTATCAACATCATCTTCATCGGATTCTGTACTGATAACCGTGGCATCTGAGCCACAGCCTTTTACCTGTGTACTCCAAGTGCATTGACCAATCAGCCCACCAACGAACTTGCTGCCAACATTGTTTTCTATTTTTCCGCTTGTGTAGCAGTTTTCAACGGTGCCGCCATTGACCCAATCCACCAAAATGCCGGCGATTAATGAACCATCATTTGAGGCAATATCAGCGTCTATAACAAGTAAATTCTTTAATGTACCACCGTCAGAAACAACTCCGAAAAGTCCATTTCGAACAACTTCATTTCCAGTATAGTGATGGTTCAGATTCATGATTTTATGATGTTGCCCATCAAAGGTGCCAGCAAAAAATCTTACATGGTTACTGCCATCTCCAATGGGAGTCCACTGGGAGCCGGATAAGTCGAGGTCATTATCTAAGTAAATCGTTTTTCCTTCAAATGATACAGATGCAGTTTTGTCATTGACTAACTGCGCTAAACCGGCCAACTGTTCGGCAGTGGTGAAATGGTATTCAGTATCCGTCTTATGGTCGGTGTACCAGCTTGTATCTGCCGTACCGTCCCAATTATCTACTGAAGTTCCTTCAGCAAACGCTGTCATCGGAACAAGTGCCATCACAAGGCACAACGCAAGCAGAAGGCTTAGAAGTTTCTTCTTCATTTTTATTCCTCCAAAATAATTCTATCCGCTATTTTCTTTCTCCGACAGCGGACACGCCGGAGAAGACAGAAGGTTTAACCGGAAAAGATTGATTTGCCGGTCGTGGTTAGGACTTCAATATCAAACCACCATCCTTCCGGCAAACGCAAAAAGCCGAAGCCAAGGCATAATGCGCCCTGTCTCCGGCAACTGGTTCGTTATAAATTGTATGAAATAAGACTTGACACGCTGAAAAAAAGGCGCTATGCTCCTGCCGAGCCAAGCCGAGCCGACAATGATTGTCGCATTTCCGTTTGTCATAGACAAGTCCGCCTTCCATAATTTCTAAGGCAAAAAGGATATAAATATCCCACCATACAACTATACATAAGTATTATAGCAGATTTTTCCGGAAATTTCAAGAAATTTTCAGAATATTACACTTCTCTTTTTCTCAAATCATTGCCTTCTTCCATTACTCACGGAACTGTATGACTTCTTGAATACTTCCCGAAAAGGAAAAGCCGCCGTCTGTGACAGCGACTTTTCTATTTAGCAGGTAAACCGTCAGAGAAAACATTGTTTCTGCCTGCTTGTTAAGGTCTGTATGGTAATCGCTCAGCTTGCCGGTAGTCAGCAGCTCGGCATACAAGGGACCTTGTGATTGCGGATATACCGCAGGTGTCGCTGTCCCCAACTCTATCTTGTATGTGAAAAAATCATAAGACAAATTTTTAATCCGTAATTTCTATTGAAAAAGAATCATAACATCCGAACCAACGCTCTCTTTAGGATGAGATTTCAAATAATCTTTGGTTGCAAGATAATATCTAACTGCATTGGCACGAGAATCAGAAACACTAATAGCCTTACCTTTACCGTCAATAGTAAATCTTCCTTTTGAAAGAAAGTCAGACATTATCATATCTGTTTTTTGCTGAATGGTGTATCAACAAATAAATAGCAATTGTCCCAAAAAGCGAACTATTACAAACAAAAATTCGATAACAATATCAAAAAAGGGATCTGCCTTTGTATTTTTGATGAATAAACAATATAAAAGGCAGAAAATAAGAAAGGCACCGTGAAAAATCACGGTGCCAAAAGAACTGAAATTCTTTTTAGTGTAAGACTATGAATTAATCATCACACCAACCATAACAAAACCATTCTAAATCAGCGACATTATCAATATAGTCTTTGTTGTGCTTTTTAGACTTTGCCATATTTGCCTGATTTGCTTTGTAGGCTTTGCTGTTTGGATTGTGTTGGTTAGCATAATCATCCAACTGCTTTTGTGTATGCGTTTTCGATGATACACCTTTTTTCTTATTTGCCATAGTCTGCTCCTTTCTCCGTAGAACGAAGTGAAAACACACAACATAATAATGCATTAGAATAACCGCTCACCGAGGAGCTTTTTTTAGTCCTTTGGGGTAATTAAATACGAACAATAAATAATAATCACCATTCAATGCAACTATTACTGTCTACGGTTGTCGGAGTAATTATCAAAAAAGTATGTTCGATGATTTCTTGATAATTAACATACTCAATATATCACAAAATTCTAAAAATATCAATATCATAAACACAAGCAAAAATAGGGAAAAATAAATAAAAAAGAGCTGATTTTCAGCTCTTTTTATGGCAGAGAATTCAAGAGTGAATACTAACATTATTTAGTTCTATTTTCAAATTTAATAAGCAACGCAAATGATTAATCTTTGTTCTTCTGCCTGAACGAATATAACAATATATTTCGTGAAACATTGCATAAAAAGCAACCTTTAAGTCACAGTTTTTTGATGTTGGATATTTTGATTTATACATTTCATAAAGACCAAAAGCATTTCCGGTTAAGCTTTTTAATTGAAACAAATCATATTCCCTGTCTGCCCATTTGCTTTCAAGCGGATCGATTATTGCAATAGGATTAAGCTTATCATCTGCCAGTATATTCATTACATTAAGATCGCCATGTATTAATGAGGCGTGTTCAACTTTTTCGCTGAAAATATAATCAAAATTATTCCAAGCTAATTCCATCACTTTCAAAAAGTACGATTCTAATTCTCCTCTATCAACCATATTACGAGCTTTTTGCAGAATATCAAACGCAAACGGTTTATAATAATCTAACCATTCGTCATAATTCGCATTTTGAACAAGGCCGAACTTGTCATTAGTTTTAGAGTGCCAAGCATACATTGCCGATGTAATCTTATCAGCAAATGCTCGCTTTTTTGCTTTTGATAAAAACAATTTTGAAAAATCAGTAAAACAATCTTTTCCTTCGACATACTCCATACAAATATAGTCAATAGAAACTATATCGTCTTTCAAATATGTAAAGTATACTTTTGGTATTTGTATTAAACTATCTTTTGCTAACAGATTTAGTTCAAATGCTTCTCGCTCACACATATTATCACATCGGCAAGCTTTCATCACAACAGTATAAGGCGGTCTGTCAATATCAACCTTATAGATATATCCAAACGAGCCGCCGCCAAGATATTGAACTTTGTTGACATTACAGCAAAGCTCTTTTTTTACAACAAAAGCAGCGTGTTTTTTTGCTTCGCCAATAGTTATAGAATTAATTTTAATTCGTTCCATACTTCAAAATTCTAAATGCGTTTGAATATAAAAATTTACAGGAAGCAACGTTTCTCCACCAACCAAAATGGCAGGGAGTGTATCTGTAATACTTTTCCGTCTCTTGAATTAATGCCAAATAACCTAAGCCCAAAGCAAATCTAATCATTTCCTCTTTTGTGCCGTTAACCTCAATTTTTGCTGTCTCATTATACGCTATCAATGAAGTGGCTTTTTTATTCAACATTTTTTCAAATTCAAGATTTACAAAATCAAAAATCGAATCGCCCCATACAGTTCGCTCAGGGTCAATAACTATCAATTCCAATTTATCATTCTTCCTCGTACAAAGAATGTTGCCGTACCACATATCAAAATTAACCATTGAGCAAGTTACGGACTCCAATATATCCTTGTGTTCATCTATATATTTAAGCAGTTTTTCGCCTCGTTTGGTTTTTCTGCCTACTCTTTCGGTGTCGTGAATTAGATTTAGTGTCATACTACGCAATGCAATATGCCAATTATCATATAATCGATTTTGAATATAACCGAATTTGTTGTTTTGCACCTTGTGGAATTTTGCAATAATTCTTGCGATTTCTTCCTTGCACCAAAGCTTTTCTTCCTTTGTTAATTTGGCATTATTCAACTGTTCGCCCTGCATTCTTTCCATTATGAAATAGTCGGACGGAAAAACGGTGTGAGAAAAATCCTTATAATACACATACGGCACCTTAACATTTGTATGTGTTCTGATTTGCGCATACCAAAAAACCTCTCCACGCATCATATCCTGCTCATAGGTCAGTATTCCTGTTTTTTCAAGCGGAGAAACCTTTAATACATAATTACCCATATCGGTCACAACATCATAAACGGCATTATATTCTCCGTCGCCGAGCTTATCAAAGGATATAACTTCGCCAAGACAAGCGGAGTTAAACATATCTTGTACTTGTGCTTTTGTTAATTCCGGCTTTGTTCTGCTAATCATATTTGCACCTCCCGCTTTTACAATATCATCATATCGATCCGCACTCTCAAAATATATAATATTTCTTATATTTATATAATATTACCGTTGAATAATAGATTTAAATATGATATTTTAAATATGGTGATTAAAATGAGTAAATACAAAATTAACATTCTCGACGAGAGCCGTATTTTTAATGAAAGAGAAAACGGAATTATTCATACTCCTTATGAGTTAGAAATTGCATTTTTATCGGGAATTAAAAAGGGCAGTCGTACCGATGTTAAAATGATGATTAACAATATGATTGGCAGTGGCATAAACATCGGCAAAATGTCGAATGACAGCTTGAGACAGATTAAATATTGGGCTGTATCATTGTTTGCATTGATTACCCGTTCGGCAATCCAAGGCGGACTTGACGAAACTACTGCTTACAATTTTTCCGATAACTGTATAATGCGTATTGATAAAATGACAAATACTGATGATATAGTCGATTTCATTATTCAAAAATGCATTACAGTGACCGATATGGTAGCCGAAAGCAGAGAGAATAGCGTTTACTCTCAACCTATTAGAAAATGCCTGCACTACATCCATACTCATCTTCACGAAAGATTGGACGTTGCAACCCTATCAAAAGAATGTGGATTATCCGAAGATTACTTATCATATTTATTCAAGAAGAACATAGGAATCAACCTGTCAAAATATATTAAAACACAAAAGCTGCAAGCCTCAAAGGAAATGTTAAAGGAAAACTATTCCGTATCTGATATCGCATATTACCTCGGCTTTTGCTCGGAGAGTTATTTCATATCCTGCTTCAAAAAAGAATTTGGCAAAACCCCTAAGCAATTTAGAAATAATATTACCTCATAGCAACGTAAAAAACACTTTGAATAACAAGAAAATAAAAACTAACAAAAACGGCAGGTAGCATCAAGCTACCTGCCTAAACTACTAAAATTAAAAAGAAACTCTAAATCCGCATTATTATTTAAATTATCATTAAATAATAATTTATCTCCGAATGAAACAGGATTTACATCAGCTTCGTCATACTCTTTAATGTAAAAGCAAGAGTAGAAGCATTGTGCAAAAAAGCCGAGGTTGTCGGAGGAATTACTCCAACAACGCCAAGCACAATCAATGCGGTGTTAAACGACATAATTGAGCGGTAATTTGACCTTATTCTTGCCATCAAAAGATTGCTTATTTCTTTAAGCGTTACAAGAGAATTCAAATCATCACTTGAAACGGTTATATCCGCAATTTCTCTTGCTATTGCAGCACCTGAACTTATTGCTATTCCGACATCTGCTTTACTCAATGCCGGTGAATCATTTATGCCGTCGCCCACCATAATAACAGAGTTGCCGTCAGTTTGCATTTTTTTAATAAACATAGCTTTGTCCTCGGGCATAACTTCTGCATAGTATTCATCGATTCCCAATTTTTCTGCAACGGCCTTTGCTGTGCGTTCACTGTCACCGGTCATCATAACAATTTTGTCTATGCCGTTTGTCCTCAAATCGTCAAGCGTTTGCTTAACATTCGTTTTGATTGGGTCCTCAATGCAAATCACGGCAACAAGTGTGCGGTTGATTGCCATATAAAGGTGTGAATATTCATTTGGTATTGCATTGAATTTGTCTTGTTCATCTTGCGGCACGGTGCAATTTTCGTCCTCAAAAACAAAATGATAACTGCCTATAACAACCTTTTCATCGCCGACAAGGCTTGAAATTCCATGAGCTACAATATATTCAACCTTTGAATGCTGTTCGGCGTGGTCAAGACCTCTTGCCTTCGCTTCGTTAACAACGGCATTTGCAACCGAGTGTGGGAAGTGTTCCTCAAGGCAAGCGGCAAGTCTGAGCATTTCAGCCTTGTCGTTGTTGCCGAATGTGATGATGTCTGCAACTTTCGGCTGTGCGTTTGTCAGCGTTCCTGTTTTGTCAAAGACAATAACATTTGCCTTTGAGAGCGCTTCAAGGTATTTCCCGCCTTTAACGGTTGCGTTATAATTACTGCATTCGTTGATAGCAGACAAAACTGCAACGGGCATTGTAAGCTTTAATGCACAGGAATAATCCACCATAAGAATAGACAACGCCTTTGTTACATTTCGTGTAATTGCATATGTAAATATCGTGCCGAACAAACTAAACGGAACAAGTTTATCCGCCAAATTTGATGCTTTGCTTTCAAGTGATGATTTCAGTTTTTCCGAATCTTCAATCATTTTTACAATTCTGTCGTATTTGCCCTGACCGTTAATCTGCGTAACTTTTATAATACACTCGCCACTTTCAACAACCGTGCCGGCATATACATGAGAGCTAACAGTTTTGTTTACAGCCACGCTTTCGCCCGTAATAGCTGATTGGTTAACCGTTACACCGCCGTCGATAACCTCACCATCAAGCGGTATCATATTGCTTGTGCGCAGAACAATTTTGTCGCCTACATTAACCTTGTTTGCAGAAACTAAAACTTCATCTCCGTTTTTATCTTTCAGCCATACTTTTTCAACTCCGAGCGACATTGTGTTTGCAAGGTCACTGACAGATTTTTTGTGGGTCCACTCTTCGAGAATTTCGCCGATTTTAAGCAAGAACATAACGCTTGAAGCCGTTTCAAAATCACCTCTTATAAGCGAAACCGTAATTGCCACAGCATCAAGAACCGAAACATTCAGCTGTCCTTTGGCAAGCGACTTCAGTGCCTTTAATATATATTTTATAGATTTAATATAAGCAAGTGCAATTCTTAAAGGTAAAGGATAAAATATTTTTCTGAAATAGCGCAAAACGATTGTCATAATAAGCTTTTCTTCATATTCACGCTGAACAAGCCTTGCTGTGCCGACAATCTCAATGTTTTTCACTTCATCATTTTCAAAGCTGAAGTGAGCAAGAATCTCAATCAGTTCGCTCCTGTCAAAAGAATAATAAATAATCAAATCAGAGGTTCTTTCATAAACCGTAACATCTTCGATTCCGTTGATTGATTTCAAGTAAGCATCTGCCTTATCCGCTTCTTCAATTGTCATATTTTCTTTGCAAAAATGCACTCTCATTCTGTTTTTTGTTTCGTGCAAGATTTGACATTTCATAATATTTACCTCGAATTGCTAAAAGGCTGCCAATTTGACAGCCTTTTGATAATTTATGCGTTTGCAACAGCTGCGTCTTCAATAACGCTCTGTTCTGCTTTTTCCTGTGCTTCGGCGGCTTTTTTCTCGTTAATTTCTTTAGCCTCTGCCAAAATATCGTTTGCGTTTTCTTTAACCTCTGTTATTGTTTTCATCACAGAGTCTTTAACTCTCAAACCAAAAGCCGCAGTGTGAGCATATGCTTTTTTTGCATCTTTGCTTCCCAAAGCCTTAACTCCTGCCGTGCCGAACAACACACCGCCTGCAAATGCTGCCAATTCACTAATCATAATAAAATCTCCTTTCAAATTCGTCTTTAATTTGTTATATTTATCAGGTTAGCATTACCTAACCCAATTCATTACTTTTATTATATTCAAAAAATTATTGATGTCAACAATTTTTGATGCTGTTTGGCAAAAATTTACAAAATATATTATTTTTCTGAAAATTTCAAACTATAACGCTTGACAGCACAATATAACGGTGTTATACTAAACGCAATATAACAGTGTTATATGAGGTGGAATAATGTCCAATGAGGAATCAACAACTCTAAAAAAAATATTATCTGCAGGCAAAGCAGAGTTTTTGGAAAAAGACTTTAACTCGGCTTCTCTTCGTAATATTGTAAAAACCGCAGGTGTAACAACAGGCGCATTTTATGGTTATTTTTCCGACAAGGAAGCACTTTTTGCCGCTCTTGTTGAAGAGCACGCAAAAGCCATAATGAACATATTTATGTCTGCGCAGGAGGATTTTGAAAAACTGCCTGAAGAAGAAAAAGCAAATCATATGGGAGTTGAAAGCCGAACAAGCCTTAACAAAATTGTTGATTACATTTACGAACACTTTGACGAGTTTAAGCTGATAATTTGCAAAAGTGAAGGCACATCATATGAAAATTTTATTCATAATATGGTAGAAATTGAAGTTGAAGAAACCTATCAATTCATTGATGCTTTGCGCTCGCAGGGCAAGGATGTTCCAACCATAGAAAAAGCGGTTTGCCATATGATTGTCAGCGGTATGTTTTCGGGCATATTTGAGCTTATTGAACACGATATGAAAAAAGAAAACGCTAAAAAATATGTCAGCGAATTTCAAGACTTTTATATCGCAGGATGGTCAAAAATTTTAGGGATTTAATCCCTTTAATTTTTAGATACGAGTTAGCAATGACTAACTAAATACTTATATAGGAGGAATTAAATTGAAAGAAAAAAAGGAGTCAAACTTTTCAAGACTGATGGACTATGCCGAAAATTATAGGTATTTCACTTATATATCTTTGGTGCTCAGTGCAGTCAGCAGTGCGCTTGCACTTCTTCCGTTTTATTATATATGGAAAATAATTAAAGAAGTGCTTGATGTTATGCCAAATTTTGAAAATGCAACGGGCATAGTTAAAAACGGCGTAACGGCAGTGGGTTTTGCCGCACTTTCAATGTTGATTTACATTGTCGCATTGATGTGCTCACACACAAGTGCTTTCAGGGTTCAGGCAAATATGCGCAAGCAGATGATGCACAAAATTGTACAATTACCTCTTGGGGAAATTGAAAAATTCGGAAGCGGAAAGCTGCGCAAAATTGTAAACGATTGCTCGGCTGCAACCGAAACCTATCTTGCTCATCAGCTTCCGGATATGGTTGGCTCGGTTGTAACACCTATTGGATTACTTATATTCCTGATTGCGTTTGATTGGAGATTCGGATTAATTTCCCTCATTCCCATTGCTTTGTCATTTTTAATTATGACGGTGTTTATGACAGGCAAAACGCTTCAGCAAAAAATGACAGAGTATCAAAATGCACTTGACGATATGTCAAACGAGGCAGTTGAATATGTCAGAGGTATTCCTGTAGTAAAGGCATTCGGTCAAAGTGTGTTCAGCTTCAAAAAATTCAAAAAAGCTATTGATTCATACAGCGATTGGGCTATAGATTACACAAAAAATCTTCGTTTTCCTATGGCTTGCTTTACAACTTTGATTAACGGAATTTTTGCGTTTATCATTTTCGGCGGCTTGATTTTTGCAAAAGGCGAAATAACAAATGAGTTGATACTTAATATTTTGTTTTATGTAATTATCACTCCGATTTTAACAGTAACAATGACAAAAATAATGTTCCAAAGTGAAAATAAAATGATTGTTGCCGATGCATTTAAAAGAATTGACAGCGTTATGAACATTTCACCTTTGAAATCAACGAAATGTCAAAAGCCGACAGATGCATCTGTTCAACTTAAAAATGTAAGCTACAGCTATGACGGAGAAATTAAGGTAATTGACGATATTTCGCTTGATATTAAATCAGGTCAGACAGTTGCATTTGTCGGTCCGTCCGGCGGCGGCAA
>OLZO01000601.1_pt1 | contig 17404 bp, 4 predicted proteins | sample 1644431 | NCBI WGS metagenome assembly OLZO01 (sample SAMEA103958145, study PRJEB25191) | human gut metagenome | biome: human-associated habitat [ENVO:00009003]; feature: intestine environment [ENVO:2100002]; material: feces | place: Germany | collected 2013/2015
TATTACTATTAGTTTTAGAAATAGTGGTATTAAATATAAACATTGTAGATTTGCTATTGTTTATATTACTGACGAAGCTCAATTATCATATGAAACAGATGATATTTCAATTAATGGTGTAAGTACTACTCATATTGTAAGTGATGTTTCATATTTATCTACTATAAGTCTTGATGATATTTTTATTAAAAATATATCATATATTCGAGATAACACTCTTGTTAATTTCAATAATAGACTTATTCGAGGTAATGTAAAAACTCTTGATTATAGTAAACTTGATAGTGAACTTAAAGAATTTACAGAGAACAATCTTGATGTTCAATTAAGTTGGAATCCGAGTTCTTCTTATATTAATAGTACTCGACGTTATTTCAAGAGTGGTGAAGTTTATGTTCTTTACGCTGGATATTATGATTATAAAGGTGACCTTGTAAATATACATCATATTCCTTGGAAAGCTAACAATTATGATGTTGAAGCTTATCCTGTAGGTTCTACTAATCAAAATGCTCATAAAATTCCTTATAAATCTGAAAGTATTAGTAAGATTATAAGTCCGAGTTGGAAGAGTTTACCTGATATTGATGCTGCTGAACAAGTAGATGAAATTGTTAAAACTGGTGTTGGCAGTGAAAATCCTACAATAGCTCGTAATCGTTATTTCACTTTATACGGAGTTTCGACTGGACATACAACAGTTAAAGCAAAAGGTCGTTCTTTAACAAAAGGTAAACTGAAATTACCAAGTCTTCCATTACCGTATACAACTGAAGATTCTGAAGGTGGAGTTAATCCTTCTGATTATCAAGTTGTAGTATTGGAGATAACAAGTGAGAGTACATCGAGCCAGTTAATTGGTGTTGAATGTAGTCCTACATTTGGTGGAAATAATGTGATACCTGCTGGTATAAATTTAACTACAAAAGTTTATGATGCTACATCAGTAGTTAAACAGATTGATTCAGAAGAATCTGAAGTTGAAACTGGGTATTATGAAGTTTCTGAATCTAATCTTTTAGCATCTGATAGTAAATCTACATTTATTGGTAATACAATTAATACCAAAACTAATTTCGTAATTAATCTTGATGCAAAAGAAACTAAATATATTTTAATTGAAGCTCGATTAAGTTATAAAGTTAATGGAACAACTGCTCCTACATTTAATTGGTTAACTCAATTATATTCTACTTCTTCTGAATGGAATCCTACTTATACATTAAGTCCTAATATTAATATCAAAGCTAATCTTGCTGGTAAAACAGATTTAATGAATAAATATATTAGTTCAATAGTTTATTTCTTTGTTGAACATAATATTAATAATTCTCGAATTGTTACACAAGGTTTCGCAATGCGAGATACTGAAACTAACAATTTCGGTAAGAATCAAACATACAAAAATCCTTTTGGTGGAGATAATGCAAGATTTTATACATTTGAATATCTCTATAATAAGATAAATAGTATTCGAGGTAAACTTAAACCTCTATACTTTGAAACTGATGTTCTTAAATTTGTTAAAAATGAAGAACTTGATGATGATATAAAAGTATTTCCAGCTAAATGGAAAGGTGAAGATTTTGATGGATTTGATACAAATCCTAATGAATCTGGAACTCGATTCTTAGATGCTGACATTAATAGTCTTACGATTGATACTTCTCGTGCAACCAAAGATGTTTCACTTGAATATATTAATGCTAATATTAGTTCTCAAAACAATATTGCTGGTGATAGTTATTATCGTATTGAAAAAGGTTTTGATGGATTTAATAAAGGTACAGATAATGAAGAATGGGCAAGAGGATATATTGCCGATTTAATTAATAATTCTGAAACACTTTATTCTGATGTTAATAATCAGAAACTTCAAATTGCATCTAATGTAATTAATATTAAAGGTTCTTCTGAAGTAATAACTCCTTTAGTTGGTGATACATTTATTGGATATATAACACTTCGAGCTACTGCTCCATCATCTGATTATCGTTATGGTGATGCTCAAGCAAAAGAATTAGATAGTAATGCTACTGTTTATCGTTGGATATTTACTGTTCCTCTTGAAAGTAAATTCAATATTCTTGCTCGATTCAGTGTTAATAACGTAGATAAATCTTTCAAATATCACGATAAACGTGGTAATGAATTACGTGAATTTTATCAATTAAGTTATCAAGTTGATAATTTCATAAATAGTAGTGTTGGTAAAGGTTATTCTCCTGTTTATAATGAGAATGGTATTGAAACATTTACTTATTTTGAAGAAATTCCCGGAACTCAAGACCATCCTTATCGTATAATTCGTAGTCAATTACAGAGTGCTGAAAATGCTAATCTTAATTGGCGATTATTTAGAAGTGATGATTATAAAGATATGCCTTTTAATCGAGGTGAAATTATTGCATTGAAAACTGACAATAAAAATCTTTATATTCAACAGACTTATGGTCTGCATTTATTACAACTTCGTGATACACTTTCTAATACGGATGAAGGTACTTCGTATTTAGGTACAGCTGATATATTTAATATGGAACCTCAAGAGGTTACATATAGTCCCAGTGGTTATATAGGTTGTCAAAGTTATTTTGATACTCATGTTAATGTTATTGGTTATTTTGTTATTGATGCAGTTCATAGGCGTATCTTTAATATCAATGGAGATAAAGTAAGTAATATGACTGCGCTCAATGCTCTTAAGTGGTTTGACGGTAATCTTGCAAAAGATGTAATTAATCCGTTTAAGAATAATGGTAGAATTTGGGCATTTAATGAAGATACTAATATCTTATATTTAGTCCAAAATGTTGATAATAAACAATTCACAATTAGTTTTAGTCCTATTGCTAATGCTTGGATTTCATTCCATGATTATAATCCTATCGTAGGTATTACCAATCGAAATGGATTATTCTGGTTTGATAAACATGGTATTTATGCAATATCTAAAAATAATTATGGTCGATTCTTAAAAGATGATAATGGTAATCAACTTGTTAAAGAATCATATATTAAATTTATTCTTAACGACAATAGTAATTATAATAAGTTATTAAATAATATTGCTTGGAAAGACAGAGTTGATATTGTTAATAATCTGTTACCTACTATTAATGAATTTGAGAAAACTATTAATGCTATATTGGTTCATAATGATGACCAATGTACTGGTTATAAACTTGTTAAATTTAATGATATTTGGTATAATGGTACAACTGGTGTTAATAAAGTAAATCTTTGGAGATTTAATAATGTTAATGATATACACAAACAAATACCTTTTATGATTACTGATTTAGTTGTAGATGAATCTGCACTAAAACGTAAAGCTAAATGGTATGATATTAATAAGTTCATTTGTCAATATGTTTATTGTATAATGAAGTTTAATAATAGTGATAATAACAGACTTTGGGAACTTATTGATGTTAATCCTGAATGGATTCTTGATAATCGTAATAATCAAAGGTAATTTGTAACAACTTGTGCGGCTCGGCCTTCGGCCTCGCTCCCCGGTGGGGCAGGAGGTTGCACGCCCACTTGTCGTGTTACTCAAACTTTTAATGGTATGTCTAATCGTAAAGTTAATCCTGATAGTCTTCGTCAAGTTACTCGTTATATTAATGAGTATTCTCAACATATTTGGGATGACGAATTGACTGGTGATAAAGAATTTGTTCGTGTTAAAGAAAATGGTAAACTTAAAGCTGTTCGTTCACGTTCAAAAGATGGTAGATATTATTATCCTTATCCCTCGTATGAAGGTGGTGCTAAAACTATTGGCCCCGGTTTTAAGTTAAATGATACTTCTGATTTTACTAAATCTGTTAAAGCAAAAGGTAAAGCAACAAGAAAACAAATTGATGCTGAATTAAATCGTCGTATGGCAAAAGCCTACAATGATGTTCGTGATATTTATTCTGAGAAATATGGTATTGATGATTTCAATACTTTACCTCAGCCTATTGTTAATCTTATGTCTAACCTCGCATATCGAGTAGGTCGAACTGGTTTTAGGCAATATAAGAAATTGTTAAAAGGTGCTAACGAACGTAATACAGATAGTATTATTAAAGAATATACTACTGGTAATAAGAGAAGAGATAAATCTGAATTAGAAATATTTAAGACTAATAGTTCTAATGATTATGATATGATTAGAAATAAATTATTTTCTAATTTTAATACTGATGATAATCTTGATAATTATGTTGAAGATATGAGTAAAACTAATCGTAAAAAATATAATTTCGGTGGTGTTCGTTCAACACATGATGCTACTGCTGATTATTTAGGAATGGCTCGTAATTCCGGTAATAGTATTTTCAGAAATGCCATGATTAATATGTTTTATCATGACGGAAAAAATGATGATACTGGAATCCCAGTTAAGAATTATGTAGATAAGTTAATTGCTAATGATAAACTTATCTATGCAAATATGCAGAACAAAATCAATAATGAAATTGTTACTGCTCGTGGAGTTGCTCGTTGTGGTGGTCTTGTAAGACGTAAGCGAAAAGATTTCGGTGGCGTTATGTCTGGTAATGTTTATCGAAGTATTGTCGCTGGTAAAAACAATCGAGATTATTTTGATGGAGAAGGTGTTGGTCTAAAAACTAAATATTTAGATGATGCTTATGCTGAAGGTGATATTGATTTGAATGCACAAGGTATTGCAAAGGCAAATCAGTTGATGGCTCGTGATTCAGCAATTTATGCTAATATGCAAAATAAGATTAATAATGAAGTTCTAACTTCTCGTGGTATTACTGCTAAATTCGGTGGACTTGTTTGAACTCCTCGTAGAAAATTATATTGGGGTGGAACAAGTATTAATGACCCCGGTAGTGTTCAATGGGGTACACGAGTTCAAGCCAGTGATATTGAAGAATCTAAATATAGTGCTGATGGCGAAGGTATCGTAGGTGGTAGTGCTTTAAGTGGAGCTGGAACTGGATTAGGAATTGGAGCTGCTGTTGGTGGAACCGCGGCGCTTGCTACTGGTGCAGCTGCTGGTTCTTGGCTTGGCCCTATCGGTGCTGGTATCGGCGCATTAATTGGTGGCATTGTTGGTCTGTTTACTGGACGTAAGAAAAAGCGTCAAGAAGAACGTCGTCGTCAAGAACTTTTAGCTGAACAAGCTGAAATGGAACGTCAGCAGACTTTGGGTAATATGCAAGATAAAGTTGAGAATGATGTAGCAACTATTCGACAAAGTAATCTTGGTAATTACTCAGAAGGTACAGGATTTTATGCTAAATTAGGTGGAATGATTGGTCGTAGAAAATTAAACACCGGCGGCCAAGTAGTTCCTAATTCATCTAATAGTGTTGTTGCTTATGGTCAAACGCATGAACAATATAATCCTGCTACTGGTGAAACTGGAATCATATATGGAGATTCGGAAATTGAAGGCGGCGGCGCTAAAAATGGTCGAATGTATGCTGGTGAAGTTGTTCGTGAAACTCCTGAAGGTGGTCAAGTATTCAGTGATACTATTAAAGTTCCCGGAACAAATCGTACTTTCGCTGATTACGCAAAGAAACTTACTGACATGAAAGGTAAAAAAGAAGCTCAAGTTATTCAACTTGCTGATGGAGTTACATTATCTTTGTCTGCATTAGATAAGAGTAAAACTAACAAATTACAAACTGGAACAAATGTTCGTAATATTGAAAAGTTAGTTTATAGAATGAATAAAGCTCGTGGTGAATCTGAAGCTATTGATGCTAAAACAGAAGATTTATTTGAAGCTCAAGAACTTTATGCTACTGCTTTAGGACTTCGTAATGATGCTCCGGTTATGCGTTGTGGTGGAATGGTAAGAAAGAAAAGACCTTTTGGTGGATATACTTCACCTTATAGTCTTACAGGAGTTTCAGCTCCTAAACTTACTACTTTACCGCCGATTCAAACTACTGCAAGTGCTGGCGGTGGTTCTGCATTTAAGTTCGGATTTAATGAATTTGGACTTGGTATGAATCTTGCAAGTTCACTGTTTGGAATTGTAGGTAACGCTCTTAATACTCGTGCTAATCGAAAGGCTATTGAATTTGAATCTACACTTCATGTTCCGAAAGGTAATAAAGTAGATGCTGTTCAATATAGTACAGATTATGATATAAGTGAGGAATTACAAGAACTTGGTACACAAGAACGTAGAGCTGCTCGATATATTACTGATAACACAAGTAATGTTCAAACTGCTCGAAATAGTGTAGCAAATCTTGCAATTAATGCTCAACTTGCTCGAAATAAACTGTATGGAGCTAAGAAAGATTATCAACGTCAAAGATATGATTTGAATAGGCAAGAACGAGTTAATGCTCGAAATGCTAATAGTCAAATTATGTATCAAGACGCTATTAATGAATATAACAAAGCTGTCGGCTTGAATCAACAGTTAATGGCAGTCAGAACACAAGGATTACAAGGAATGTTACAAGGAATCGAAGGTCTTGCCGGAGCAGTTAATAATTACGCAAGTGCCCGCTTATATGAAAAATTATGGCCTCGTGGAGTAACTAATCACATGAGAAATGGTTTTGCTTGCGGTGGTCTTGCAAGACGTAAAAGAGCTTAATGTAGTGCGTGATATATCGGATTATTCTTTTATAGGATAGTCCGATATTCACGATTTTTTGTATATTTGTAATGATACAAATAGTGGTACAAACACGCGCGACAAGTGGGCGTGCAACCTCCTGCCCCACCGGGGAGCGGAGCCGCTGGGCGAAGCCCAGCAGGCGGAGCCATACGAGTTACAACTAATTTACAAACTAATCATTATAAAATTATGGCAGAAATTGCAATAGGTCGATACGATATTAATACATTAAAAACTCCACAATTACAAGATTATGGGAGTGTATATGCTGCTGTTGGAAATGCTTTGAATCAAAAGTATTACCAAAATCGTGAAGCATATATTAACAGAATTGCTAATCCTTTAAGTCAAATTAAGGCAACTTCTCGTGGACAAAAAGTTCTTGATTCTGAAAGAGCTAAGATTGTTGAAGGTGCTAATGAATTTAAGGAACAAGATAATTGGTTTGCAGCAGATGATTATATTTATAAGCAAACTGAGAATATTCTGACCAATGAAGGTCTTAAAGCTGTTCAAGCTGATTATGCTTTGGAACAGCAGTATATGGAAGATTTGAAAAAGAGTGATTGGGATACTCAAAATCAAAATGCTTTCCTACTTCGTAGTCGTTTACAATCTTCTGATATTATTTATGATGCAGAAACTAATACTGTCGTAAGCGGTGGTTTTAATGGAGTTCAAATCGGTAAAAAGTTCGATGTAAATAAATATCAAAAAGACGTATTTGATATTCTTTCAAAAGCTAAGGCTGATAAAGTATCATTTGAAAATCTTGTTACTAATCCTGATATGATACGTCAGTATGGATTGGATGTTGCAACAGGTTTTGATGGTGAAAAGTTAGCAAGTCACTTTGTTAAAACTGGTAGTGAAAGAGAAGGTATTACAGAACAAGAGATTATGAGTTATGCTATGTCATTACTCAAATCTAATCCTGATTATACTAATTATCTTACTACTATTTGGCAGAATCAAGATGCTCTTACTCGATTTGTAAAAGATGATAGTTCTGCTGGTGGACATTTAAGAGATTACGAATTAGGAGATTATGCTCCTTTATTTGCTGGCAATCCTACAATGTTTGCTCTTAATGGATTAGGTATTAACATAAATGAACTTGGTGCTCCTACAAAAGACGGTAAGTTTACTGTTAATTCTAAATTACCTGCTGAAGTTAAAACTTTGTTAGATACTGTTAATAAGGAATATGGAGTTAATGTTCTTGATATATTACAGAACAAAGCTCAAGTTCCACCTGAACTTATTCAAGCTGGTTTACAGAATTATATAGATAAAATGTTTGAAAGTTACGCTAAGGGTGTACTTGGAGCTACTGATGATATTGAGAATCTTGATAGAACCGCTTTTACACAAAGTGTTTTATCTGGTCAATTTATTAACAATAATATTCAAAGTTTAGCTGGTGCTGCCGCAGGTTTATATTCTTATCAAGATATTAAAACTACGGTTGATTTAATTGCTAATCCCGGTTATACAGCTTATGTTAAAGCTCGTGCAAAAGGTAAGCAAAAAGAACTTGAAACTCTTCAACAATATGCTCCGTATCTTGATACATTAAGTGGTTTTGAAGTTACTGGTGATAGTGTTGCAGAAAACATTAATCGTCGTAATGAAATTACTGACCAAATGACTAAACTTTCAAATTCTATGAATCAGATATTTACATCTGATGAACTTGGAATTTTAGGTCTTAATCCGGGAGATGGTAATATTGTTAAAACATTTAATATTTCTACTGCTGAAAGATTGGTTGATTCAGCAGGTCTTGACGAAGAAACAGCAGCTAATCTTAAAGGTAAGCTTTTACAAGTTCAGACTGCTCAACGTAATTATAATAATCTTCAAGCTAAACTTCGTTCTGACGAAATTCAGCTTAATTCTGTATTTGATACTTGGAAAGAACATCGAGATAAATTATCTGGTTTATTAGGTTGGTACAAAGTAGCTGACCCTCAAGCTAAATTAATTCTTGATAATCGTATTTCAAGTTATGAAGCATATCTTGATTTTATAAATAATAATTATAATAGAAATGAAAAAACAGGTAGTATTCCTGTAACACCAGATGGTGGTTTTTATTATAAAACTGCTGATGGCGATATTGCTATAAGCCGAGATAATATTATGACAAAAGAAGAGTTTGAATCTACTTTGTCTAATGCAGCAGATAATGTTTCAAATCGTTATCATAAAGCTATTGCTGATGCACCTCTTGAATTTACAGCAACTCGTGATATTATTGCTAATCCTTCAAGATTCCAACAAAATTACATGGCAGCTGCTATGGTAAATTGGAAAAAAGGTGCTGGTAATATTAGCGTTGTTCAAACTCCGTCTGGAGAAGGTATTGGTCTTACTGGAATGCAATTAGCTAAGTACATGAACTTTGATGCGTTCCCTACTTCGACAACTACTAATTCAAAAGGTATAAGTGTAACTCGTCAGAGTAACGCTACTAAAAATTCTAAACCTCTTTCGGGTAAAGAACTTGGTCTTGATTACGATATTTATAAGACTGAAGTTAGCCCGATTGCTAATGGAATTGCAGCTCGTGAAGGCCGTAATGAATATGCAATTACTCTTTTCGATGAAACTGGTGCTGCTCGTGGTAATATTATTTTCTCTGAACAAGTAGACCCGTCTACTATTGCTCGTCAAATTCTTGACAATTACCGTAACATTAAACCTTATGCTAAAATTGGTGGTGAAGGTTTACAACGTAGCGCTGGAATGATTGAATCTCAATATGCTTCGGGATTTATTGATTTCGATACTACTGGTGCTAACAATAGTCCGGCTGTTGCAAATATCGCAGACCTTCAAAGAACTGTTGATGATTTAGGTAAAGTTGAATATGATTTGAATATTCACGAACCTTTCTATAATAGTATTGACGGTAATAGTCGTAAAGTTGAGATTGGTAGAACAACACAAGGTTATTATATAAAAGATATTAGTGGATTAAAATATCCTGATGGTTCTGTTCATTATGGAGAATTTGGATATAACACAATTCCTAATAGTCTTTATACAATTAAAGGTATAACTCCTAATAATATTCAATATTATGAAACTATAAATGAAGCATTAGCTCCTATTGCAGAATATGTTTTAACTCAATATGGGGTTGTTCTTGATATGCAAGAAGCCGCTGAGGCTATTCAAATGAATAAAATAAATAATGCTAATATAGGATATTAAACTATGCCAAATCTAACAGATATTAAAATTCCTATTACAGGTTCGCAAGCTCTTACTCCTTCTGAAACACCAGTTCAGGGAGTAGGAGCTACTCCTGTTTTACCCGGTAGTATGCCGGAACCTGAACTTTCTCGTGGTAGAAAACAATCTTCAATTCGACCTTTTAATATTTCTGAATATGAAAATATATTAGGTCGAGGTCAAGTTAATCCTAATCTTGATTTAAGTGTTCTCAATGAAAATAGAGCACAAAATCAAAGTGGTTGGTATTTAACTAAAAATGCTATTGGTCAATTAGGAATTACTACTCTCGGTGGTACTATTACTGGTATTGGTAGTATTCTTAATTTCTTTCCTACTACATATCGTGCTATTAGTCAAATATGGGATGATAATGCCAAATATAAATGGGACAAAGCTATCAACGAAGGTCTTGGTTCTGAATGGCAGAGAATAGGTAAAGATATTGAAAATTGGGGTCGTAAAGCAATGCCTATTTATCAAACAGAACAAGCTCAAAAAGGTGGTTTTGCTGGTGGTATGGGTGATGCTACTTGGTGGGCAAGTATGTTTCCTACCGTAGGTTCTGCTGCTGCATCTATGCTTCCTGTTATTGGACAAATGCGAGCTTTACAAGCTGTTGGTAAATTAGGAACAATGATTAACGGTGTTGGTCGTTTAGGTTCTACATTGAATAAAGCAGGTCGTGCATTACAAAGTCCTTATACTCAACAGATAATTGGTACTTTATACGGAGCACATCTCGATAGTATGGAAGAAATTGTTCGTGGTTATGATGAACAATATCAATATGCTCTCGATTTAGGTTTCAGTGAAGATGATGCTCGTAAGTTTGCATCTATTTATGCTTCTGAAAGTTACAATGATGCTTGGGCTTATGGAGTATTATTTAATGCTATTGAACTCAATAGTATGCTTCGTGGTATTAAAGAAGCTCCAGTTAATAGTATTTCTATTGAAAAAGGTTTAAGAAGTAATATAAAAGGTCTTGCACAACAAGGTAAGACTTTTGTTTTAGATAGTGAAACATCTAAACTTAATCGCAAACTCATTCCAAGTGTTGGACTTCGTAAAACAAAAGATTTCTTTTCTGTTGCTTTATCTGAAGGTCTTGAAGAGATGCGAGTTGATATGGCACTTAATGAAGGTGTCATTGCTGCAAAAAAAGAACTTGGAATTGAAGATGAAACTGCTGCTTTAACTCCGTTAACTCGTATGGGAAGACTTGTTGAACAAGCTTCTTCATGGGATAGTTTTATTTGGGGTGCTATCGGTGGTGGTGTAATGTCTGTTGGACGTAATGGTGTTACACGAATACTTAATGGTAAAGCTCAGCAAGAAGCTGAAAATAAGCGAGCTACTAACATTATAAATGGTATTCAAGATACTGCCGCAGCTATTGCTGATTTTGACGGTGATATGAATATTAAAGTAACTGAAACTCCAGTTTTAGATGAAGCTGGTAATCAAGTTATGAATAGTGATGGTACTCCAAAAGTTAATAGAACTATTACTGACCCTGCTTCAAGTTTGCTTGTTGGTATTATGGGTAGAATTGGTTCTGCTAATGGGTTCAATTATGCTGTTGAATATTTTGATGAATTAAGTAAATTATCAGATGCTCAACTTGAAGAAGTTTATGGTGCTAACAAACGACCTGTCGTAGATGCTCTTCGTAGAGAATTTACTATTATGCGAGATATTCATGCTCGTAATATGGGTTTAAGTTGGGGTAATCCTTTCGACAATGTTCTTAAAGTTCAGGCATCAACTGATGATTATTTACTTGACTATTATCGTCGTCAATTAGCTATTGTTGATACTGATATTCAAACTTTCGATATTGAAGCATCTAATCTTCGTAAGCAACGAGATGAAGCCCTTAAAGCTATTGATAGTAAACTCCATAGCTTAAATGTAGAAAAGACTGTTCTTGAACAAGAACGTGAAGAACTGCAAAAAGTTATTGAAGATTATAAAACTCAGCTTGAAGATAAAACTCGTAATAAAGCGATTAGTACACTTAAAGGTAAACGTACTCGATTAGTAAATAAGATTAAAACTATTGAAGATACAATCAATGGTTTGCAATCTCAAATTGATGAATTAAATACTTATATTGCTAATCAAGGTGCTATCAGTACAAAACAACCTAATCGCAAAGCTCGTAAACCGTATCTTCTTGAAATTAAAAATAGTAAGAAATCTATTTTAAGTCTGCAACAACAAATTGCAAATGCTCGTCAGGCTATTGCAGAATTAGAAGTTGGTAAACTCCAATATGAGCAAGAACTTGCTATTCATAATGGAGAGATTGCTGATACTCGTAGGAAGATTGAATTATTTGAAAATGATTTAGCTGATTACGATACAAGACTTAATAGAATTAATAGTGATATTACAGAACAGAGTGAACGTGAAAATAACAATGTAGCTGAATATAATGAAGCTGCAAAACGTTTGCGTGAAACTCGCAATAACAATAATCAAACATATAAATCTCTTGAAGAGGCTCGAACTCAACTGAGTATGGCTGTAATGGCTCTCGAAGAAAATGTTAATAATCGAGATGAGATTATGGCTGAACGAAGTAAGTTACTTAAAGAGGTTTATGATAAACAAGAAGAGATTGAAAAAGCTCAAGATAAAGTAGAAGAAACTACTGAAACTACTAATCAAGAAGCAAGTCAAGAACCCGAAAATGTTACTACCGAGGTGCTGACAGACAGTAACGGGATTTCGTACTCTCTCGATGACAGCGAGGCCCCAAATACCGTCGATATTAAAAATAAGGTATATTCGGTAGGCTCAAAATTTAATGTCGCAGAATCGCCCAAAACCGTGCAAAGAATCGAGGTCGTAACCGACGACGAAACCGATTTTAGTGCTGTAATGGTTACTATAAAAGATGATGCGACTGGTAAAGAAGATACATATTCTGCAAAAGAACTTGCAGGTATGGATATTACTGAAATTCGAAGTGAAGTTCAAACTAACTTTGATGCTATTTATAAAACACTTTATAGTATTCAAGATAAACTTTCGGCAGATGAATTTGAAAATCATTATTTAGATACTATTATAAATCTACATAAAGAATTATCTGATTCTAATAGTGATATTTATAAAGCATTATTATCTCCTATTGATAATACTGAACTTAATACGTTACGAACTAATATTATTGGTAATTTTATCGGTTGGATAAATGAATATCAACCTACTGAAATTAGTAATGAGAATTTAGAAAAAGCTAATCGTGTAAAACAGTTATTATCAGATAGTAATATTCGTATTGCAAACAATCTTAAATCTAATCTTTTTAAAGATTGGATTTGGAATCTTTATGGTGGTGATATAGTTGGTTATCGTGAAGAGGAAAACGCTAAAATGCGTGAAGCTATCACTGACTATATTGCTAACGTTGCTAATGTTCTTAATAATAATTATACTATCACTGATGGTAAATTAACTCTTAAGAATATTAATGTAGACCATAATGTAATTCGAGCACAAATCGAAGGTCTTACTCAAATCAAATTTGAGAATCTTAATAGTAATTTTGATACTGTTAGATATTCAGATTTCTATCATAAGATAACACTATTCAAAAATAGTATTATTAATGAAGTAGCTAAAAGTACAACTGAATTTTACAAAACTAATATCGCATATATCAACAGTGTGATGAATAGGTTTATTAGTAAAATTCGTGCTATTAGACAAGATGAAGATAGTCCGTTACATGATGCTCTTGTAAATGATGATAGCTTTGGTAGTCAAACTTCTAAAATTATGGAATTTGCTACTGCCGTAAATAATTTAGCAAAAGAGTTTTTAGATTATGGTGCTATCCCTAATCTTCCTACTCGTACAAGACTTCATACATTAGCTCAATCAATTCAACCTTATCTGGTATCTGATGTTGATGCTTTGAATCTTACTGGAGTAGATGTTATTACAGCTGTTCGTCAAAGTAATGTTCTTGATTTATTAAGAAATGCTCGAATGGCTTATTCTATTCTTTCGAGATATTATAATTTTGAAAGTGGTACTGAATTAAACGATGATGTATCTATTCTTAATAGTCTTGATGTACTTGCTAACAGTGTTTCTGACTTTATAGATGATACTGAATCAAGAGATGAGTTTAATACTAATGACTATCGTTATTATATTAGTGATTCAATGCGTAATGCTCTTGATGCTATTGAAAATACTATTATAAAACTCGATGGTCGTCAGATATTTACTGATAATCACATTTATACTTACGAAGATATTCTTGATTCTATATATCAGCAAACAGATGGTCGTAATGATGTTATTAAATATTACGAACCTATTTGGTATGCACTTAAATATTTCAAAAATGATGTAAATGTTAATACTATATATCAACAAATGAGTAAGAATGGTGTTCCACAAGAACAACTTGATGCTCTTAAACGTTTGTTTGATATTATTAATAAACGAATTGCTAATCCTATTCGAACAACAGATGGTGCTTATCTTGATAGTAACTTAAATCTTCGTGGTAAGTTTTTAAGTGATTTCTTCAAAACTCATATTCAACGTGAATTTGAAACTAATGGCTTCAAAGGTTTACGTCGTCTTACACCTGAAGTTTATAAGATTATCACAAGTCCTGAATATTATAATCCTAAAACTCGTGTTATTAAAAACAACATTACAGTTAATGGTGTTAAATTCAAGGCTACTGAATTATTTGATGCTTTAAGAACTTTACACGAAGGTCAGGAATTTGAAGTTACTTATAAAGATGGTAATGTCGATGTCAATTTAGATGTAAATAGTAAGAAACTATTAATTGAACGAATTAGTTTAGGTGATAGTGAAACTTATCATAGAATCCAATTAGGTAGAATTGATGAAAGTGGAGTTAATCAATATGATTCTGCTTTTGGTAATTCTTATGGAACATCTAAATTTATAGATACTATTATCCGAAAAGCTGGTGGAAGTGATACAATATTTAACTTAACAAAAGAGTTTTATAAAGTATATACTGAAGCCTTAACTCGTGAACAACAAAATTCTGATTCAGTTGTTTCAAAACTGAAATCAATTATTAAAGAATTAGATAAATATGGTAATACATCAAAAACTGAACATTCTGAAATAATTAATGCTTTCATTGGAGCTATCCAATATAATACCGAAGTTGAAGGTGTTAGTCCTGAAGCATTTGATATTGAAGCTCTTGACTTAAATAAGGTTTATTATCTTATTAGTCCTATGTTCTATAACGTAAGACTTAAAAATCTTAATGATTATGTTCGTTATGGACTTAGAATCAAGAACGCTTATCAGAATCTAAATACCAAACTTGGAAATGACTTTATTCAAAGTCAAAAACTTATTACTGAAATTAAAGAAAAAGGTTCTGCAATTTTAGTATTAAAAGGTATTAATAAATCTCCTATTACATTTGCCGATTCAAGTGGTTATCGAGCTAATGTAAATGAAGAGATGCAACGTACTGTTACAGTTAATGGTAAACCTGCTGTTAATATTATTCAACGTCAGCCTGATGCTGATGGTTTAATGTTAGTTTCATCACTTACTACTGACACTGCATTTAATAATCCTATTATTGAAGATAAAATTACTTCATCTGATAGGCATTTCCAAATGTATGCTGAAATTCAAGCTAATGCTGGTGAAAATGGAAAAAGTTATGTTCCGTTACATCGTGGTAATTTAGCAAGTGATGTTGCAGATACACCGTTTAATATAGCTGCTATGGAATTTGTTACTCAAACTATGAGTGATATTATTTCAGATGCTACGTTTACATTTCTTCCGACTGATGCTAAATCTGGTCTGTATACTCTTGTAGATGATACTAATAAGACTCGAACTAAAGCTCACAATGCTAATATTCGTAGTCGATTAGCTCCTTTGTCAGAAGCTATCATTACAAGTTATAATCGTGGAGTTCCGGGAGCTGAATGGTTTAACATTAGTTCTCTTTACGAAAATACAGACCCTGCTACTGGAAAAACTCGTTATATTAAACATTTAGATTTCCAAACGGTTGTTCGTAAAAAGAATATACTTGGAAATGGAATAAGTTATATCAATAGAATTAGTATTGAATATACTAAATCTGGTGATAAATTTACTCCTGTTAAACTTCGATTAAGTCGTAGAGTAATTCCAGTTAATAGAACTACTTCAAAAGTTCGTATTGCTAAGAGTCCTTTTACAGCACGAGAACTTGCTCAATTAAATGGTATTATTGAGAAAAGTAAATCTAACAAAGGAACTTATGCTGTAATTGATTTGCAAGCAAGAGGTATTACTGGTAAAGATTTAACTGATTTACTTAATCATAATCTATTCCGTAAACTGTATGGTAATATGCAACGTAGTGTTACTACTGCATTGCAAGGCGACCATTATACTTATGGTGTTAAAACAGATGATGGTTACGCAGCAGTTAAAGGTCAATATAAATCTAAAATACTTGATTGGGCTAAACAACAAGGTATCGTTGATAAATCTGTTTCTTCAACATTTGATTCTATGCAAGATTTTATTCTTGACACCGGCGCTTTAACAACAAGTGTTATTGGAATTAGAGATACCAATGGTAATGTTGTTACCAATTATACTATTGATTCTATTCAACCCGCAATGTTCTTTGAACTTAAATCTGAAAGTTCTGATAATCCTATTCGAGAATCAGAAGATATGACGAAAGAATTTGCTGTTAAAGCAATTACAACATTAAGTTCAATGACAAATGATACTGAAACAAACTGGTATCAAAAACTTGTTAATATTACAGATGATAAAGTAGCAGGTCTTAGAGTATTAGGCGTTATACCTGATTTTGTATCTAAAGATGTTGCTAATAGAATAGTTGAATTATATGATAGAATTTATACTGACGGTAAAACTAATTTCAGTATTAAGAAACTATCAAGTAAACAAGATTTCATAATTGCTCAATATGATAAAGGTACTGAAACTATCGTTATCAATAGTAATAAACTTACTAAACGTGATTTTACTGTTACTGATTTAGGTGTTAATATTACTCATGAATCTCTTCATAAGTATTTTGAACAACAAGCTAATTCTAAAGAATTATACGATAAACTTGCTACCTTAATTAGTGATATTAATGATACCGCATTTAAGGTTGACGCTAAAGAATTTAATGCTAAATATAAGAGCGATTTAACTGAACTTGAACTTGGTTATCTTCGTACATATCTTAAAATATTAAGTGAAACTCCTGCTGAAATAGTTACTTATGCTTTTACAAATAAACAGTTTGCTAATTTGGCAAATAGAATTATCGTAGAAGAAGCTCCGAAGATTAAGAAACGTAAAAGTCTTTGGGATAAAATTATTGATGCAATTCTTTCTGTTATTGGTATAGATACAATTACAGATAATAGTTTACTTAGTAATGTACGAAATATAGTAATTAATAGTTTGGATAGTGTGAATAGCCGACGCGCAAAAAGTCCGACCAGTGGGCGTGCAACCTCCTCTCCCACCGGGGAG
>OLZO01000602.1_pt1 | contig 17369 bp, 15 predicted proteins | sample 1644431 | NCBI WGS metagenome assembly OLZO01 (sample SAMEA103958145, study PRJEB25191) | human gut metagenome | biome: human-associated habitat [ENVO:00009003]; feature: intestine environment [ENVO:2100002]; material: feces | place: Germany | collected 2013/2015
GAGCAGGTGAAGGGCTCCCTCACCTCGGACCAATACAAGCTCTACAAGCTCATCTGGGAGCGGTTCATCGCCTGCCAGATGGCCAACTGCGTGATGAACACCACCCAGGCCACCATCGGCGCGGGGAAGTATATCTTCAAGGCCTCTGGCTTTAACGTGGCCTTCGAGGGCTTCACCGCCCTGTACGAGGAGAGCAAGGACGAGGAGGAGAAGGCCGGCAAGGACCTGCCCCCCCTGGAGGTGGGCATGAAGCTGAAGGTGCGGGACTTAAAGGGCAACCTCCACCTACGCGGCCACCATCGCCACCATCACCACCCGGGAGTACGTCACCCGGGAGGGCAAGGCCTTTAAGCCCACGGAGCTGGGGGAGGTCATCACCCAGCTGATGAAGGAGCGCTTCCCCAAAATCGTCAACGTGAAGTTCACCGCCCAGGTGGAAAACGAGCTGGACGCCGTCCAGCGGGGCGACGAGGACTGGGTGGACACCCTGCAGAAGTTCTACGACGACTTCGACAAGACCGTACAGAAGGCCAAGAAGGAAATGGACGGGGTGAAGATCCAGCTGAAGGAGGACGAGACCGACGTCATCTGCGAGAAGTGCGGCCGCAAGATGGTGGTCAAGTTCGGCCGCTACGGCAAGTTTTTGGCCTGCCCCGGCTACCCCGAGTGCAAAAACGTGAAGAAAATCGTCAACGACACCGGCGCCGAGTGCCCCAAGTGCGGCGGGAAAATCATCCAGCGCAAGAGTAAGAAGGGCCGGGTGTTCTACGGCTGCAGCGAGTACCCCAAGTGCGACTTTGTCTCCTGGGACCCGCCCAGCAAGGAGAAGTGCCCTGTCTGCGGCAAGACGCTGCTGCAGAAAAAGAGCAAGGACAAGATGCTGTACTGCGTCACGCCGGGGTGCACCTTCCCCGGCAAAAAGCCCGCCCAGGAGGACGAGGCTTGATGGCGGCCCGCGGCGTCACCGTGCTGGGGGCTGGCCTGGCCGGCTGCGAGGCGGCGTGGCAGCTGGCCCGCCGGGGCTTCGCGGTGACCCTCTACGAGATGAAGCCCCAAAAGTTTTCCCCGGCCCACCACAGCCAGGGTTTTGCCGAGCTGATTTGCTCCAACTCCTTAAAGGCCAGCCGCGTGGACAGCGCCGCCGGCCTTTTAAAGGAGGAGATGCGCCGCCTGGGCTCCTTGCTGATGGCCTGCGCGGAGAAGTCCGCCGTGCCCGCCGGGGGCGCCCTGGCCGTGGACCGGGAGGAGTTCTCCCGCCTGGCCACCCAGGCCATCGAGGCTGAGCCCCGCATCACCGTGGTGCGGGAGGAGGTCACGGACATCCCCCAGGGCCCTGTGGTGGTGGCCACCGGCCCCCTCACCAGCGAGGCGCTGTCCCAGAAGATACAGCAGCTGTGCGGGGGCAGCTTGAGCTTTTTCGACGCGGCGGCCCCCATCGTCACCCGGGAGAGCTTGGACATGGAGCACTGCTTCGCCGCCTCCCGCTACGGCCGGGGCGACGAGGACGGGGAGGAGGGGGACTACCTCAACTGCCCCATGAACAAGGCGGAGTACGACGCCTTTCAAGAGGCCTTGGTCACGGCCCAGCGGGCGCCGGTGCACAGCTTCGATGTCCGGGACCCCAAGGTCTACGAGGGCTGCATGCCCATTGAGATCATGGCCGCCCGCGGTGCCGATACCATGCGGTTCGGCCCGCTGCGCCCGGTGGGCCTTGTGAATCCGGCCACCGGCCACCGCCCCTGGGCCAACGTCCAGCTGCGAGCCGAGAACAAGGAGCGCACCCTGTACAACATCGTGGGCTTCCAGACCAACCTCAAGTGGGGCGAGCAGAAGCGGGTGTTCAGCATGATCCCGGGCCTGGAAAATGCCGAGTTCGTGCGGTACGGTGTCATGCACCGCAACACCTTCCTGGATGCGCCCCGTGTGCTGGACGCGGGCCTGTTCCTGAAGGAGCACCCCAATGTGTTCTTTGCAGGCCAGATCACCGGCTTTGAGGGCTATATGGAGAGCGCCGCCTGCGGCCTGCTGGCAGCCCGGAGCATCTACGCCCGACTGGAGGGCAGGCAGCTGCCCCCGCCGCCGGTGGATACCATGTGCGGCGCGCTGATCCAGTATCTGACCACTGAGAACAAACATTTCCAGCCCATGGGCGCGAATATGGGCATCCTGCCCCCGCTGCCGGCCGAGAGCCGCCCCCGTGACAAGCGCCTGCGTTACATGGCCGTGGCCGAGCGTGCCGTGGCCAGCTTCCAACAGTGGCTGAACGAAACTGCTCTTTAAGAAGGGAGAAACCCTATGAAAATTATCGTTGATATGATGGGCGGCGACAACGCCCCGCTGGCTGTGCTGGAAGGCACCGCACAGGCTGTGAAGGAATACGGTGTGCAGGTCATCGGCGTGGGCAGCGAGGAGCTGGTGCGCAAGACGGCTGCCGAGCACAATATCCCGCTGGACGGCATCGAGCTGGTCAACTGCACCGAGACCATTGAGATGTGCGATGAGCCTGCAAGGGCCATCCGCAGCAAGAAGGATTCCTCCATCGTGGTGGGTCTGAACCTGCTGAAGGAGGGAAAGGGCGATGCCTTTGTCTCTGCCGGAAGCACCGGCGCGCTCCATGTGGGCGCAAGCCTCATCGTGCGCACCCTCAAGGGCATCAAGCGCCCGGCTCTGGCTACCATGGTGCCCGCCAAAAAGCAGGCTTACCTGCTGCTGGACTGCGGTGCCAACGTGGAGTGCCGCCCGGAGATGCTGGCCGCCTTTGCCGTCATGGGCAGCTGCTATGTGAACAAGGTGGAGGGCCGCACCGCACCCACCGTGGCGCTGGCAAACAACGGTGCCGAGGAGAGCAAGGGAACCCCGATGCTCCGGGAAGCCCACCAGCTGCTCAAGGCAACACCGGGCATCCGGTTCGTGGGCAACATCGAGCCTCGTGACGTACCCAACGGTGATGTGGATGTGGTGGTCTGCGACGGCTTTACCGGCAATGTCATCCTCAAGCTGACCGAGGGCGTGGCCAAGATGCTGCTGGGGATGCTCAAGGAGATGTTCCTGGCAAACCTCGGCGGCAAGATCGCCTACCTGCTGCTCAAGAGCGGCGTGGGAAGCCTCAAGCACCAGATGGACAGCGAGGAGTACGGCGGCGCACCCTTCCTGGGCGCAAAGCAGCCGGTCATCAAGGCCCACGGCTCCTCCAAGGCCAAGGGCATCAAGAACGCCATCCGGCAGGCCAAGATCTGCGTGGAGAACGACCTGTGCGGCACCATGCAGAGCGCGCTGGATGAGCTGACAACCTCTCAGGCCGACTGACATCGGCCAGCTCCCCTGGCAGGGGAGCCAAGAAAGAACGATTTTTGACATAAAGGGAGTAAGAAATCCATGAGCCATCAGTTGGAAACAATTATTGGTTACAAGTTCAAGAATCCGAAGCTGCTGGAGACGGCGCTCACCCACACCAGCTACGCCAACGAGAGCCGCACGCCGGTGCAGCACAACGAGCGGCTGGAATTTCTGGGCGACAGCGTGCTGCAGATCGTCTCGGCAGATTATCTGTTCCACGCCTACGCCGACCGGCCCGAGGGCGACCTGACCCGCATCCGTTCCAGCCTGGTCAGCGAGGGCGCATTGTTCCAGTTTGCGCAGGAGATCAATCTGGGCGAGTATCTGCGCCTGGGCCGGGGCGAGGAACGCTGCGGCGGCCGCACCCGCCCCAGCGTGGTATCCGATGCCTTTGAGGCCGTCATCGCCGCCCTGTATCTGGACGGCGGCATGGAGGTGGCAAAGAGCTTTATCCTGCCCTTCATCACCGAGGGCAAGCACGCTGAGGCCGATTACAAGACCCGCCTGCAGGAGATCGTCCAGCAGAACCCCGAGGAGCGGCTGAGCTATGTGGTGGAGCAGGAATCCGGCCCCGACCACGACAAGCATTTCGTGGTGGCTGTCCGCTTCAACTCCGATAAGGTCGCCCGGGGCGAGGGCCGCAGCAAGAAGATGGCCGAACAGCACGCCGCCCGCGAAGCCCTCAAGCTCCTGGGCGTGATAAAGGAAAAGTAAATGGTATTCAAGGAACTGGAAATCCAGGGCTTCAAGAGCTTCCCTGATAAGGTCAAGATCACCTTTGACGAGGGCGTGACCGGTGTGGTGGGCCCCAACGGTTCGGGCAAGTCGAACCTGTCCGATGCCGTGCGCTGGGTGCTGGGCGAGACCAGCGCCCGCCAGCTGCGCGCCGCCGGAAAGATGGAGGATGTCATCTTTGGCGGCACCCGGCGGCGGGGGGCCATGGGCTTTGCTCAGGTGCGCCTGACGCTGGACAACAGCAGCCACGCGCTGGATGTGGAAGCGGACGAGGTGACCATCGGCCGCAGGTATTACCGCTCCGGCGAGAGCGAGTACAGCATCAACGGGCAGATCTGCCGCCTGAAGGATGTGTATGAACTGCTGCTGGATACCGGCATCGGCCGCGATGGCTACTCGGTCATCGGGCAGGGCCGCATTGCCGAGATCGTGGCGGCCAAGAGCAGCGAGCGCAGGGAGATCTTTGAGGAAGCCTGCGGCATTGCCAAATACCGCTACCGCAAAAACGAGGCCGAGCGCCGCCTTGCCGCCGCCGCCGAGAATCTGGAACGCCTGCGGGATATCCTGGGCGAGCTGGAGGCCCGGGTGGGCCCGCTGGAAAAAGAGAGCGAAAAGGCCCGGAAGTTTCTGGAACTGAGCGCCCGGCGCAAAACGCTGGAGGTGACCCTGTGGACGGACGGCGTGCACCGGGCCAAGGAAGCCGTGCGCCGTCAGGTGCGGGATTACGAGACAGCCCAGGCCGATTATGAGCGGTTCGACCGCCAGACCAAAGCCGCCGAGAGCGAGGCTGAGGAGATCCGGATGCAGGCACAACAGCTGACCATTGCGGTCGAGCGCCTGAATGGGGATATCCGCAGCATCACCGAGCAGATCAGCGGCAGCGAGAGCCGGATCGCCGTGCTGGAAAACGACATTGCCCGCAACGAGGAAAGCGCCGCAGACCTGCGGGCAGAGATCGCCGCCGGGCAGCAGGACAGCACCGAGGCCGCCGCCGCGCTGGAACGCCACCGCGCTGTGGCAAAGAGCATGGAGCTGGCGGGCCGGAAACTGGCCGCAGAGCTGGATGCCCTGAACGATGAACTGGTGCGCCTGACCCGGGAAAACGACCAGAGCGGTGCCCGCCGGGATACCCTGCGGGGCGAGGTGGCGGCCCTGACGGCCCGGCACACCGAAGCGCAGGTGGCTCAGGCCGCCGCCGAGGCTGCTGCTGAGACGGCCCTGAGCCGTCTGCCTGCGTTGGAAGAAGCCGCCGAGGTGCTGGCTGTCCAGCGGGACGACGCAAAGCAGGATCTGGAGGATACCGTGCGGTACCTCACCACGCTGGCCGAGAATGAGCAACAGCTCAAAAATATCCGGGCCGGTCTGGAACTCAAGCTGAAGAGCCGCCGCGCCGCGCTGGAGGAAGCCGACCGTGCCGAACAGCAGCTGAACCGGGAGCTGGATGCCGCCCGTCAGCGGCTTTCCGTGCTGCGGGAGCTGGAAAAGAACATGGAAGGCTACCAGAACTCCGTCAAGACCGTGATGCGGGCGGCATCCGCCCGGCGGCTGCGGGGCATCATCGGGCCGGTGTCCTCCATCCTGCGGGTGGAGCCGGGCCGGGAGGTCGCCATTGAGACCGCGCTTGGCGGTGCCCTGCAGAACATCGTGGTGGAGAACGAAGCCGCTGCCAAGGCAGGCATCGCCCTGCTGCGGAGCGAGAACGCGGGCCGCGCCACCTTCCTGCCGCTGGACACAGTCCAGCCCGGCGTGTTCCGGGGAAAACTGTCCGGCTCGGCAAGGCTGGCAAGCAGTCTGGTCCAGGCCGATGCACGGTACAGCGACATCGTGTCCAATCTGCTGGGCCGCATCATCGTGGTGGATGATATCAACGAGGCCTCCCGCGTGGCCCGGGACAACGGTTTCCGCAGCAAGGTCGTCACGCTGGATGGTCAGGTGGTCAATGCGGGCGGCAGCTTTACCGGCGGCAGTGTCCAGCGCAGCGCGGGTTTGTTCACCCGCAAGCAGGAGCTGGAGGAGCTGCGGGTCAAGGCTGCGAAATTGCAGAAGGAGTGCCTTGCCGCTCAGGAAAAGACCGACCAGTGCAAACAGCAGGCAGATGCCCTGAACGCAGAGCTGACCGCCGCCAGCAGTGAGCAGATCACTGCCGCCAACGACCGTGTGCGGGCCGAGGCAGAGCGCAAGCGGCTGGAAGCTGCCATGGAGCAGGCCGAGACGGCCCTTGCCGCGCGGCAGAAGGAGATCGACACCCTGAACGCCCAGCTGGCCGACAGCCGGGAAAAGGCCGCGCAGGCCGAAGCACAGGAAGCTGCGCTGGCCGGGGAAATCGAAGCAAAATCGGGTGAGCTGAACCGCATTGCCGAGGGAGACGATGCGTTTCTGACCCGGCAGCGGGCGCTGGCCGAGCAGGTGAGCGCCAAGCGGCTGGAACAGGTGAGCCGCCAGAAGGATGCCGAGCTGGCGCAGGCGCAGATCGAAGCGCTGGAACAGCGCACCCGGGATGCCGAGAGCCGGCGGGCCTCTCTGGAAGAGAGCCTTGCCGCCCTTGCCGCCCGCAGTGATGCCTGCCGGGCCGAGATCGAGGCCATCCGCAAGGCCAAGACCGACAGCCGGGGGGAGATCGAAGCGAAGGAAGCCGAGATCCGGAAGGCCACCGAACAGCGGCTTTCCCGCCAGCAGGCCGAGACCGAGGCACTGGCCCGGGCCCGCACTGCTGCCGACAGCCGCGAGGAGATGGGCCGGGAGATGGCCCGCCTGGCCGAGCGGAAAGCGGCTGCTGAGAGCGAATACGATGCCACCGCCGCCAAGCTCTGGGATGAATACCAGCTGACGGTGAGCCAGGCTGAGGAACTCTGCGTGGAGTTCGACAGCCTGCCCGCCCTGCGGGCGCAGGTGGCCGATCTGCGCAATCAGATCCGGGCGCTGGGCAATGTGAACGTCAGCGCCATTGAAGAATATCAGGAGGTCAGGGAACGGTACGATGCCCTGAGCGCTCAGGTGGCCGATGTGGAGGGCAGCAGGAACGAGCTGACACGGATGATCGCCAGCCTGTCCGGCCAGATGAAGGAGATCTTCACCGACAGCTTCCGGGCTATCAACGAAAATTTTGGCCGCATCTTTGCTGAGCTGTTCGGCGGCGGCGAAGCCAGCCTTGTGCTGGAGGATGAAAGCGATGTGCTTTCCTGCGGCATCGGCATTCAGGTGGCACCGCCGGGCAAAGTCATCAAGAATCTGGAAGCCCTTTCCGGCGGTGAACAGGCGCTGGTGGCCATCAGCATCTATTTTGCGATCCTGGCCGTCAACCCGGCACCGTTCTGTATCCTGGACGAGATCGAAGCCGCCCTGGATGATGCCAATGTCAGCCGCTTTGCACAGTATCTGCGCCGGGTGAGCGACAAGACCCAGTTCATCGTCATCACCCACCGCCGCGGCACCATGGAGGCCGCCAATGTCCTGTACGGTGTGACCATGCAGGAGGACGGCGTGTCGAAATTGCTCAAGCTGGATCTGGAACAGGTTGACGCGACGCTGGTTTCGTAGGTATAATAGATTAAACCTCTCAGTCTCGCTTCGCTCGCCAGCTCCCCTAGTAGGGGAGCCCTTGGCATACCGGGCAGCACTGAGCGCAAATCGTGAAATGGCGGGTTTTGCCATCACGGATAGAAACAGCAAAACAAAGGAGAGAACCAATGGGCCTCTTTGGATTTGGCAAAAAAGAAAAAGATAAGATGAAAGACGGCCTCGAAAAGACCCGCACGGGCTTCTGGGGCAACATTATGAATACCCTCACCGGCAGCAAGATCGATGATGATCTTTACGATGAGCTGGAAGAGCAGCTCATTCTGGCCGATGTGGGCGGTGAAGTGGCCATCAAACTGGTGGACAAGCTGCGGGACCGGGTGAACGAGAAGGGCCTGAAAACCGGTGAGCAGGCCAGCGATGAACTGCGCGACCTCATTGCCGATGAGATGCGCCCCGAAGCTGAGATGGACCTGAGCGGCACGCCCGCCGTCATTCTGGTCATCGGCGTGAACGGGGTGGGCAAGACCACCAGCATTGCCAAGCTGGCCGATTTCTATACCCGTCAGGGCAAAAAGGTCATGCTGGCCGCAGGCGATACCTTCCGTGCCGCCGCCAGCGAGCAGCTGGAGATCTGGGCCGACCGGGCGGGTGTGCCCCTTGTCAAGGCGGGTGAGGGCGCAGACCCCGCCGCTGTCATTTTTGACACGGTCAAGTCGGCCACCGCGCGCGGCTATGATCTGGTCATTGCGGATACGGCGGGCCGCCTGCACAACAAGGCAAACCTGATGGCAGAGCTTTCCAAGATCAGCCGCAGTGTCAAAAAGGCCAGCCCCGAGGCCAGTCTGGAGACCCTGCTGGTGCTGGATGCCATCACGGGCCAGAACGCCATCAGCCAGGCCCGGGAGTTCTGCAAGGCGGCAAACGCCACCGGCATCATCCTGACCAAGCTGGACGGCACCGCCAAGGGCGGCTGTGTCGTGGCGGTCAAGCAGCGGCTGGGCCTGCCCGTGCGGTTCATCGGCGTGGGTGAGGGCATCGATGACCTGATCCCCTTCACCCCGGAGGGCTATGTGGAAGAGCTGCTGCCCCGGCAGTGGAAGCATTGAGGAGGCGCGGAAGATGAAAATTTGTGCAGCGACCGGCAACGTCGGTAAGCTCCGTGAACTGCGGCGCATTCTGGAAGCGCAGGGCCACGAGGTGGTCAGCCAGAAGGAGCTGGGCATCACCATTGAACCCGATGAGACCGGCACCACTTTTGAGGAAAACGCCCTCATCAAGGCCGAGACCATCTGCAAGGCCAGCGGCCTGCCCACCATCGCCGATGACTCGGGCCTCTGTGTGGATGCGCTGGAGGGTGCCCCTGGCGTGTACAGCGCCCGCTACTGCGGCTGCCACGGCGACGATGAGGCCAACAACGACAAGCTGCTGGAGAATATGCAGGATGTCCCAGCGGAACGGCGCGGCGCAAAATTTGTGGCCGCTGTCTGCTTCATCCTGCCCACCGGCCGGCACCTGACCTGCCGGGGCGAGTGCCCGGGCAAGGTGGCCTTTGCGCGCCTGGCGGGCGATTACGGCTTTGGCTACGATCCGCTGTTCATCCCAGATGAATGCGGCGTGGGCAAGGCAGAAAAGCGCCCCAATACCGAGGGACGCAGCTATGCCCAGCTCACCCCGGACGAAAAGGATGCCATCAGCCACCGCGGTGTGGCGCTGGCAAAGCTGGAAAAAGAATTACCTGAATTTCTGAAATAAAAGGAGAAAAAATTATGTTGACGAGCAAACAGCGCGCCATTCTGCGCGGCAAGGCAAACACCATGGACCCCGTTTTCATCGTGGGCAAGGGTGAGATCGACGAGACCATGATCCAGGGCGTGAAGGACTGCCTGGATGCCCGGGAGCTGATCAAGCTCAAGGTGCTGGAGAGCAGCATGTACAACGCCCGTGAAGCTTCTGTCAAGCTGGCAGAGGCCACCGGTGCCGACTGCGTGCAGGTCATCGGCTCCAAATTCGTGCTCTATCTGCAGAAGAAGAAGGACAGCGCCTACGCTGACCTGCTGAAATGAGGCTCCTGCTGTACGGCGGCACCTTTGACCCGCCCCACAACGGCCACCTGAACAATCTGCGCGCCGCCGCTGCCCGGGTGCGCCCGGACAGGGTGGTGGTGATGCCTGCGGGGCTTTCCCCCTTCAAGCAGTCCACCGCCGCCCCCGGCAGCGCCCGGGTGGAGATGTGCGCGTGCTTCCGTGCACTGGAAGCGGAGGGGGCTGTCCCGGCGCTGTGTGTCAGCGGCTGGGAGGTGGAGCAGGCCGCGCTGGGCAGGCGCAACTATACGGTGCTCACGCTGGAAATGCTTGCCCGGACTTACCCGGAGGCCGAGCTGTACATGGCCATGGGCAGCGATATGCTGCTGAGCTTTGACAGCTGGCACCGCTGGCAGGAGATCCTGCGGCTGGCCCGGCTGGTGGTCACGAGCCGGAATGTCGGCGATGCGCCGGAGCTTCACGCCAAGGCAAAGCAGATGGACCCCACCGGGGCCCGCATCCTGTTTGCACAGGTCGAGGCTCTGCCTATGGCCAGCAGCAACCTGCGTGCCCGCCTTGCAGCAGGGGAAGCGTGTGAAAATGAACTGCCCGCCCTCGTGCGCCGGGTCATCCGGCGGAAGGGGCTTTACCGGGCAGACAGAGGGGAAAGCGGAAACCATGAATCTGAAACAGGCAAAGGAGCTTGTGCGCGGCCGGTTGAGTGACAAGCGTTACGAGCATACCCTGAACGTGAGAAAAATGGCCGTCAAGCTGGCAAAGCGGTATGGCGTGGATGAGGACAAGGCCGCGCTGGCCGCCCTGCTGCACGACTCGGCCAAGGAGATCAGCAAGGACGAGATGCGCGCCATCATGCGGGCCCACCCGGAACTGGCCGAGGGCGGGGAAGAGCGCCCCACCCCGGTGTGGCACGGCATCTGCGCCGCCATCCTGGCCCGCACCGAGTGGGGCGTGGAGGATGAGGCTGTGCTTTCGGCCATTGCCTGCCACACAGCGGGCAAGCCCGGCATGAGCAGGCTGGATAAGATCGTCTATCTGGCGGATATGTCCAGCAAGGAGCGGGACTGGCCCGGGGTGAACAAGCTGCGCAAGCTGGAGCTGAAGGATCTGGATCTGGCCATGCTGGCAGCCCTCAGGCAGACGAACGACTTTGTGCTCTCGCAGGACAAGCCCCTGGACCCCATGTCCAAGGCGGCCTACGATGAGATCAAAGCAGAGGTGGATGCCCGGGCTGCAAAGGCCGGGTGAGCCTGTTTTTCTGCACACACCCTGCTCCGGAAAAGAATACCGATTGCAGATTGTGGGTAAGAATGTTATACTATGGAACATGACGACAGTCTCTGTCGGAATAAAAAAGCTGGAGGAACCGAACGAATGAGTCAAGGTCCGCGTCATATCAATACAGACCGCTCGCTGAACCGTCCCACGGAGCAGCGCCCCACGGAGGCCTCAGCCCTGCATCAGGTGTCGCTGTCCGGGCAGCCGGATTTCTTCCAGAACGAACAGCCCGCACCCAAGCGGCCGGAACCGCCCCGCCAGAGCGCGGGCGGCGGACGCGGCGGCAACGGCGGCAGTCAGCCGCCCCGGCACGCGGCCCCCGCTGATGCCCCCCGCCGCCGCAAAAAGAAGAAAAAGACCCCCATGTGGCTGCCGATGGCTGTGACGCTGGCGGTGCTGGCCGTGATCTCGGGCGTGGTGGTCTACGCCGTGAACATGGTGAACAAGGTGGAGGATAATCTGAAGCCCGAGGAGAACGCGACCTCGCTGGTGGAGGAGATCCAGACGCTGGAGGAGTACAAGGGCGATGTGGTGAACATCCTTGTCTGCGGCATCGATTATGAGGAAGGCCGCGCCTATTCCTCGGACGGCAGCAACGACGGCATGACGGATATGATCCTGTACTGCCAGTTCGATATCAAGGGCGGTGCCCTGCGGATGCTGCAGATCCCCCGCAACAGCCTTGTTGCGACCCAGAACCGCAAGATCACCCTTTCCAACGGCAAGACCTACGCGGCTACCAACTATCAGATCAACTCGGTGGCCCTCTCCAACGGCGGCGACATTGCCGCGCTGGCGGAGGTCATCTATGATCAGTACAAGCTGCCCATCGACTACTATGTGACCATTGATATGCAGGCACTGGTGGAAATGGTGGACAACTTCGGCGGCATCGAGGTGTATATCCCCCACGATATGTCCTACGGCGGCAGCAAGCTGCTCAAGGGCTACCGCAATCTGGACGGCGCTTCGGCAGAGTTCTTCGTGCGCTGCCGCCACGGCGACGGCTACGCCAACTCGGATCTCGACCGCCTGAACATGCAGCGCTACTTCTATGCCGGCCTGTTCAAGCGGGTGCGCAGCATGGGCGTGACCGATGTCATTGCGCAGCTGCCCCTGATCTTCAACAACTATATCCACACGGATATGGATCTGACCACCATTGCCAAGATGCTGGTGTCCTTTACCCGCATCGACAGTGGGAACATCATGCTGGCCCAGACCCCTGTGTTCATGGGCGTGCCCAATGTGGGCAAGACCAGCAGCTTTGACGGCTACTCCTGCGTGGTGCCGGATGCCGGTTCCATTGCAGCACTGCTCAACCAGTATTTCTGCACCTACACCGGCCCCATCGACGTGAGCGAGATGCACCTCGTCACCGACCAGTGGCCCCACGGCACCGCTTCCACGGACGCCAACGTGCAGTATATGGGCCGCATCGACAAGGAGTCGGACGATGCCATCCTGAACGGCAACACCGATCTTTCCGGCGCTGTGACCACCGACGGTCAGGCTGCCGGTTCCGCAAACTGAACCTGACAGGCGCTTTCCGCGTGCCGGAAAGCCCTTTTACAGAAGGGAGAAATCTATGGAAAATTTCAACGACAGCAAGGCCCTTGCCATTGAGATCGCAAAGATCCTGGACAAGAAAAAGGCCCAGGATGTCCGCGTGCTCAAAGTGGAGAGCCTGACCGTTCTGACCGATTACTTCGTCATTGCTTCCGGCACCTCCACTACCCAGGTGGGTGCTCTGGCCGACGAGGTGGAGTACGAGCTTTCTCAGAAGGGCATCGAGCCCTACACCACCGAGGGCTTCGACTCCAAGAACTGGGTGCTGCTGGATTATTCCAGCGTCATCGTGCACGTCTTTGTGCCCAACACCCGCACCTACTATGATCTGGAACATCTGTGGGCCGATGGTGAGCCCATGGATATCTCGGAATATCTGACCCCGGAAAACAGTCTGTAAGCTTCCCTGCCTGCAAGGGCGGCTGCCGAATATGAGGAGTGATTGAAAGCTATGAAGTATGATTACAAGGCCGTTGAGGCCAAGTGGCAGAAGGTGTGGGAGGACGAAAAGACCTTCCATGTCGAGATCGACCACAAAAAGCCCAAGTTCTATGCACTGGTGGAGTTCCCGTATCCCTCGGGTGCGGGTCTGCATGTGGGCCACCCCCGCAGCTATACTGCCCTGGATGTGGTCAGCCGCAAGCGCCGCCAGAACGGCTACAATGTGCTGTACCCCATGGGCTGGGATGCCTTCGGTCTGCCCACCGAGAACTTTGCCATGAAGAACCACATCCACCCGGCCATCGTCACCAAAAAGAATGTGGATCACTTCCGTGAGCAGCTCAAGGCGCTGGGCTTCTCCTTTGACTGGGATCGCGAGATCAACACCACCGACCCCGAGTACTACAAGTGGACCCAGTGGATCTTCCTGCAGCTGTACAAGCACGGCCTGGCCTACAAGAAGGAAATGAACGTCAACTGGTGCACCGGCTGCAAGTGCGTGCTGGCAAACGAGGAAGTTGTCAACGGCGTGTGCGAGCGCTGCGGCAGCGAGGTCGTGCACAAGGTCAAGAGCCAGTGGATGCTCAAAATCACCGCTTACGCCGATAAGCTGATCGACGGCCTGGATGGTCTGGATTACATCGAGCGCGTTGCCACCCAGCAGAAGAACTGGATCGGCCGCAGCCATGGTGCAGAGGTGAACTTCGGTACCACCGCAGGCGATACCCTGACGGTTTACACCACCCGCTGTGATACCCTGTTCGGCGCTACCTACATGGTCGTCTCCCCGGAGCACGCCATGGTCAAGGAGTGGCTGGAAAAGGGCCTGCTCAAGAATGCGGATGCCGTTACGGCCTATCAGGCAGAGGCTGCCCGCAAGAGCGATTTCGAGCGCAGTGAACTGAACAAGGAAAAGACCGGCGTGAAGCTGGAGGGCGTGATGGGCATCAACCCCGTCAACGACAAGCAGATCCCCATCTTCATCTCCGATTATGTCCTGTCTACCTACGGCACCGGTGCCATCATGGCTGTGCCCGCCCACGATACCCGCGACTGGGAGTTCGCCAAGAAGTTCGGCCTGCCCATCATTGAGGTGGTCAAGGGCAATACCGAGTCCAATCTGGACGAGGCTGCCTTTACCGATGTTGCCACCGGCACGCTGGTCAACTCCGGCTTCCTGGACGGCCTGTCTGTGACCGATGCCAAGAAAAAGATGATCGAGTGGCTGGAAGCCAACGGCAAGGGCTGCGACAAGGTGAACTACAAGCTGCGCGACTGGGTGTTCAGCCGTCAGCGCTACTGGGGCGAGCCGATCCCCATGGTCAAGTGTGAAAAGTGCGGCTGGCAGCCCCTGCCCGAGAGCAGCCTGCCCCTGACCCTGCCCGATATCACCGACTTTGAGCCGGGCCCCGATGGTGAGTCCCCGCTGGCCCGCCACACCGACTGGGTCAAGACCACCTGCCCCTGCTGCGGCGGCCCCGCTACCCGCGAGACCGACACCATGCCCCAGTGGGCCGGTTCCTCCTGGTACTTCCTGCGCTACATGGACCCCCACTGCAAGGACGCTTTGGCCTCCAAGGAGGCGCTGGAATACTGGTCTCCCGTGGACTGGTACAACGGCGGCATGGAGCACACCACCCTGCATCTGCTGTACAGCCGTTTCTGGCACAAGTTCCTGTACGATATCGGCGTGGTGCCCACTGCCGAGCCCTACCAGAAGCGCACCGCCCACGGCATGATCCTGGGCCTGAACCCCCACAGCTTTGTCAACCTGCCCGCTGACGAGCAGGAGAAGCTGCTGAAGGAGTATGGCAGCCAGAAGGCCGCCGAAAAGGCACTGGAAGAGAAGTACGGCGAGATGGCACGCCATCCCATCGTCAAGATGTCCAAGAGCCTGGGCAACGTCATCAACCCCGACGAGGTGGTGGACCAGTACGGTGCCGACACCATGCGTCTGTATGAGATGTTCATGGGCGACTTTGAGCAGGCCGCACCCTGGCAGACCTCTGCCATTGCCGGCTGCAACCGCTTCCTCGACCGCGTGTGGACGCTGTCCGACAAGCTGGTGGAGGGCGAGGGCTATCGCCCCGCCATCGAGACCCTGATGCACCAGACCATCAAGAAGGTGGGCGCTGACATCGAGGGCCTGAAGATGAACACCGCCATCGCCCAGCTGATGACGCTGGTCAACGCCCTGTACGACAACGGCGGTGCGACCAAGGCCGAGCTGGAGACCGTTGTTCAGCTGCTGAACCCGTTTGCTCCCCACATGACCGAGGAGCTGTGGGAGAAGCTGGGTCACAGCCACAATGAGCAGCTGGCCTACTACCCCTGGCCCCAGTACGAAGAGGCCAAGTGCGTGGAGAGCACCGTGGAAATCGCCGTGCAGGTGAACGGCAAGGTGAAGGCCCGCCTGAAGGTGGCTGCCGACATCGATGCTGCCGCCGCCATTGCCGCCGCCAAGGCTGACCCCGCTGTTGCCGCCGCTCTGGAGGGCAAGCAGGTCGTCAAGGAAATCTACGTCAAGGGCCGTCTGGTCAACCTGGCTGTGAAGGGCTGATTATTCAGGCGCTTTGCCGGAGAGTTTTTTCAAAAAATCTTTCAAAAAAGGTTGACGAACGCATGAAAATGCGCTATACTGTCTACTGTTAGTTACCATGTAACAACGAAATTCCTGCCTCACGGTCCAAGGGAGGGAATAAGATGTCGGAAATTCGTGTTAAAGAGGGCGAGTCGCTGGAAAGCGCACTGCGTCGCTTCAAGCGCAGCACCGCTCGCAGCGGTGTGCTCGCAGAGGTTCGTAAGCGCGAGGCTTACGAGAAGCCGTCTGTTAAGCGCAAGAAGAAGTCCGAAGCAGCCCGCAAGCGCAAGTTCAAGTAATTAACTGCTTGAAATCGCACGTTGCTTTAGATTTCAAACGCGTTGCTAACGCCGATGTAGGAGAGCCTGAAACTCAGGCTCTCCTATTTTCATTTGCGAGACTGAGAGGGTTTTTATCATGCTGATTACCCCCGAATATGTATTCAAGGATGTGACCCACATCACGCCGGAGTGGCTGGCCCAAAAGGGCATCCGGGCGCTGGTGCTGGATATCGACAACACCCTGACCGCCGACCGCAGTCAGGAGCTGCCGGAAGAAGTGGCCGGGTGGCTGGAAACCATGCGCAGGGCGGGCGTAAAGCTGACCATCGTTTCCAACGGTGCCGAAAAGCGGGTGCGCCCCTTTGCGGAAAAACTGGGCCTTGCCTACCTCTACCGCAGCGCCAAGCCCCTGCCCTTTGCGCTGGGGGTGGCCCGCCGCCGGATGCAGGTGAAGCGCAGGGAAATGGCCATGGTGGGCGACCAGCTCTATGCCGACCGGATGGCGGCGGCGCTCTATGGCATCCCGGGCCTGATGGTCATCCCCCGTGGACCGGATCTCGGGGCACAGGTGGTGCTCAAGCGCAAGTGGGAGAAAAAACACTGGCAGGAATACTACGACCGGGGAGGTAAGACCCTGTGAGTGAGTGGAAGATCCGGTTCGGCACCGCAGGCACCAGCGACAGCTTCACGGCCATGGGGTATAAGAACAGTCTGGACATTCCGGCCTATACCGAAAAAATGGGGCTGGATGCCTTTGAATACCAGTGCGGCCATGGAGTCCGGCTGGGGCTGGACAAGGCCCGGCAGATGGCTGACGATGCCGCCGCCCGGGGAATTTTGTTCAGCGTCCACGCGCCTTACTATATCAGCGCCTCCAGCCTGGACGAGGAAAAGCGGCTGAACAGCGTGAACTATCTGCTCCAGAGCGCGGCGCTCTGCAGGGCGCTGGGCGGCAGGCGGGTCATCTTCCACTCCGGCAGCTGCGGCAGGCAGAGTCGGGAAGCTGCCCTGGAAAAAGCGCTGGACACCCTGAAGCGGGCGCAGGACGCGCTGGATGAAGCGGGCTTTGCCGAGATCATCCTCTGCCCTGAGACGATGGGAAAGATCGGCCAGCTGGGTACGCTGGAAGAGGTGCTGGCTCTCTGCGGGGTGGACAGACGCATCACCCCCTGCATCGACTTCGGCCACCTCAACGCCCGGACGCTGGGCGGCATCCGCTCCAAGGCGGATTATGCCGCTATCCTTGACCGCATCGGGGAGGCGCTGGGGGATGCGCGTGCCCGGCAGTTCCATGTCCATTTTTCCCGCATCGAGTATTCCAAGGGCGGTGAAAAGCGGCACTGGACCTTTGCCGAGACCCAGTTCGGCCCCGAACCCCAGCCCCTGATGGAGCTGCTGGCCGAGCGCGGGCTTGCGCCAGTCATCATCTGTGAGAGCGCCGGTACGCAGGCAGAGGATGCGAAAACAATGAAGCGATTTTTTGAGGATTGTCTTTGTACAACCTCTCAGTCGGGCTTGCGCCCGCCAGCTCCCCTTGTAGGGGAGCCTTTGGCATAAAGAGAAAGCTTCACCCGGCTGCCAAGGCCTCCC
>OLZO01000611.1_pt1 | contig 17151 bp, 17 predicted proteins | sample 1644431 | NCBI WGS metagenome assembly OLZO01 (sample SAMEA103958145, study PRJEB25191) | human gut metagenome | biome: human-associated habitat [ENVO:00009003]; feature: intestine environment [ENVO:2100002]; material: feces | place: Germany | collected 2013/2015
CTTTGCCCGCTGCTTGGCGAGATAGTAGCCGGGGCACTCCACCTTCTCGGCGGTGAGCATTTTGGAAATCTCATAGGGGCCGTGCCCCTCCACGGCCAGCCGGTAAATGCGCCGCACCACAGCGGCGGCTTCCTCATCCACCAGCCAGTGGTCTTTGTCCTCCGGGTCTTTCTTGTAGCCGTAGATGGCGCTGTTGGAGGTGGGCTTGCCCGCCTTGCCCTTCACCCGGTAGGCCGCCGCAACCTTTTTGGACTGGTCGCGCAGATACCACTCGTTCATGATATTCAAAAACGGCGCAAATTCGCTGCTTTCCTGTTCATCGCTGTCAATATTGTTGGCGACAGCAATAAAATGAACCCCATACTGCCGGAACATGATCTCGGTATAAAAGCCGGTTTGCAGGTAATTACGACCGATCCGACTGAGGTCTTTGCACAGCAGGTGGGCCACCTTCCCGGCCTCAATGTCGGCGACCAGGCGTTTCCAGCCCGGACGCTCAAAATTGCCGCCCGACCATCCATCATCCGTATAGTGGACAATGTTGGTGTAGCCCCGCTGCTTTGCATAGCTTTCGAGATACCGTTTCTGGTTCAGAATGGAGTTCGAGTCGCCCGCAACGTCATCGTCACGGGACAGGCGCTCATAGAGCGCGGTAATTTTTTCTTCCGTCTGTCTGGTTGCCATATCAGGCGCTCCTTTCAGACTGACGGCTCATTTGTGGCAATTCCATTATACCACATTCCCCGTCCATTGCCAGCCCATCATTGCGGATCAGCCGCAAAATTTTATCTTCCATCGTCTCGTTTGCAGTTTCGCTGAGATGGACACGCACCTTGTAGGTGGTTTTGCCGATGTGCCGTGTCAAAAAGATGCCCTTCGTTTCTGCCATTGAACCTCTCTTTCTTGCGCCCGAGGCGCAGCCGTTGTATAATGTGAATAGTTCCGTTTTGTGTAACTGTCAATCCGCACAGCTATTTGCGGTGCATCAGCATGATGCGGTTCCTCCTTTCTCTCGCTTGCCAGCAGTTTTGTAACCCTTTCGTTTATTATTTAGATTACTTCCTCTACTGATAGGAGAAAAAGCGGGTATAAAACGGAACCATTTTCGCAGAAACACAAAATTATTTTTGAGGGAGGCGAGGTCATGGCGCGGATACTGGACGATGACGGCCTGCTGGATGCGGCGGATGGCTTCGCCGGTTGGGACGATGCGCTGACAGACGATATGCTGGCGCAGGAATTGGAACAGGAACGCGCCGTAGAGCTGGAAAGCGAACTGGAGCAGGACGAACGGCCCATTGACTACGACGCCGAACTGGAGGACGCGGAGGAAGAAGCCGCCCCCACCAGCGAGAAGCGGCTGAAACGGGAGCTGCGGGCCGAGGCGCTGCGCCGGTTGGAGGATGCCGCCCGGACGGCGGAGGACTTCGCCGTTGTGGTGGAAGAATGGAACAAGCTCGACCGCAATCGTGAGCGCCGGGAACGGGATCACGAAAACCTGCGCGGTGATGTGCCGCTGGAATATCAGGCCGTGCCGGAACCGAAGATCGTGCCACGCTGGCTGAACAATCCGGCGGTGCGGCAGCTGTGCAGCGGCAACTTCCTGGACATCCTCTTTGACTGTCCCTACGAGATGCACCAGCTGACTGCCAATACGTTCCTGTCCAGCATGATCGAGGAACTGAGCGAGGAACACAAGGAAATCCTTTATTTCCTCTCCATCCGGCTGTATAGCACCACCCAGCTGGCGCAGTTGCGCGGCCAGTCCGATCGCAACATCCGCAAGGTGCGCAATACCATCCGAAAAAGGCTGCAAAAGAAGCTGTACGCCCATCTGTGCCGGATGCAGGACGAGGGCAAAAGCCTGACGCTGCGGGAGCGGCAGTTCATGGAGGAATATGCTGCGTTGCTTGGGGAAAAGGGCAAGGACGCCGTGATACGCCGGGAGAACAAAACCAAACGGCGCAAGAAAAAAGCTGTCCTTGACGGCGGCAAGGACAGCAAGTAATATAAAACTATGAAGTAAGATTACATGGTAGAAGGAGGGTATTCATGGAACATACCGAAGCAAAGCAGGCCATGAAAGAACTGACCATGATGCTGATTTATCTTTCCCGTTTTTGCGAACGGGAAAAGTTCGCGGAAGCCAAACACTTCTATGCCTGGAAAGGTTACGATTTTGATGTGCTGAATGGACTGGACGATGAAGATTTGATCCGTCAGGGTAGCCGCAGGAGCAAGAGCGTCTATTTGACCGAGACAGGCAAGGAGTACGGCCGGTCGCTACTCGAAAAGTATGGTATTGACGATTGGAAGTGAGGGACGGTGGCATGAAGAATCTGTTTGAACAGTCCCGTTCCCATTGGGTGCGGTATGACCGCTATGAGCTGAAAACCGCCGCTGATGGAAAGCGGTACGTCACACCGGCGAAAGACGCGAAGCCCGATGTGTATAACCCCATGAAGGAGATGCCCGGTATGGTGCTGGACGCGCTTAATGTGGGGATGCTGATGATGGGCCGCAGGAAAGATGTGGACGTGGAAACGGCCATTCTGGAATTTGTCACAAAGTACGGCCTGCTGGGCTTGATGACGGCGCTGCCCACCACGCCGTCTTTCATGGATTACGAGGCTGTTTACCTGCCGAAGAATCACTTCATCAAGGCAGAGACGATGGAGACGGAGGATTATCTGGCGCTGTTCTATCCCTTTGAGCAACTGGACATGGTGAAAAAGGGCGTGGAATCTGACTGGACGGTTTCCGGCGACCGCACGATGATCGCGCTGACCATGACCTTTGCCGACGAGCCGATGGCGAAAACGATGAGCTTTCAGCGGGAATATGCGGAACCCTACGACTGGATTGCCCAGCAGCTCAAAGATTGGGCCTTTACGCTGACAACCTCCATTTTGTACTACCACGACTACGATTCCATCGACGAGGAAACCCGGAACCTGTACCGCAGGGCGATGGCGGCCTTTGGCGGGATCGCGCCCAGCTATCACATTGAGTTGCTGGAAAAGCCGACGATTTATTGGGACTTTCACTCACTTTTGCTAGGTATCCAGATGATGTTCAGCTTCATGCTGGTGGACGAGGCAAGGCCGCTGCGTTTGTGCAAGCACTGCCAGAAGGTGTTTATGAGCAGCCGTGCCAACGCCGCTTTTTGCAGCGCACGGTGCAAGAACCAGTATAATGTGTACAAAAGCCGGGGAAAACATAAAGAACAGGACGGTGACGAAAATGCCTGAGAGCCAGAATACGGAATGGAAAAGCAAGTGGAAAGACGAATATCTGGAATGGATTTGCGGCTACGCCAACGCGCAGGGCGGAAAAATCTATATCGGCTGCGATGACGAGGGCAATGTTATCGGCCTATCTAACGCCCGCAAGCTGCTGGAGGACATTCCCAATAAAATTCGGGATGCGATGGGAATTATTGTCGGCGTCAACCTTTTGGATAAGAACGGCAAGGAATACATCGAGATCGACGTGCCACCGTATCCCATCGGCATCTCCTGCAAGGGCGTCTACTACTACCGCAGCGGCAGCACACGGCAGATTCTGACCGGCCCGGCGCTGGAAGCCTTCCTCATGCGAAAACGGGGCGCGACCTGGGACAATCTGCCGCTCCCGGCTTTTTCGCTGGACGATGTGGATGACGAAACAGTGGCTCATTTTAAGCAGTGGGCCGCCAAAAAGGGACGCATTGACAAAAGCGTTCTGGATGAGCCAAAAGATGTGCTGATGGAAAAGCTGCACCTGATGAACGGCCCGTATCTGACCAACGCGGCCATGCTCCTGTTCAGCAAAGACCCGGAGAAATGGCAGCTGGGCGCGTATGTGAAAATCGGTTATTTTGAGACGGACGCGGATTTGCTGTATCAGGATGAAATCCACGGTTCCATTCTGGAACAGATCGACAAGATCGTGGAACTGGTGTACCTCAAGTACATGAGGGCCAAAATCATCTATGAGGGGATGCAGCGGATCGAACGGTATTTTGTGCCGGAAGAAGCCCTGCGGGAAGCCTTGCTGAACGCCCTGTGCCACAAACAGTATCAATCCGGCGTGCCGATCCAAATCAGTGTGTACGAAGATAAGCTGTACATTGCCAACTGCGGATGCCTGCCGGAAAACTGGACGCTCGAAAACCTGATGAGCAAGCACGCCTCCAGCCCCTACAACCCCAATATTGCTCATGTGTTCTATCTGGCGGGCTTTATTGAGAGCTGGGGCCGGGGCATTGAAAAAATCTGTTCGGCCTGCGAAAAGGACGGCGTACCGCAGCCGGAATATACGATCAACCCCGGCGATATTATGATCAAATTCACCGCACCGGAAGATCGGGTCATCCGTTCTGTTACCGGCAGGGTGACAGAAAAGGTAACAGATAAGGTGACAGATATGCTGGATGAGACATCACTGAAAATTCTGAATCTCCTTGCCATCGATCCAGCATACACAACGACTTTCCTTGCCGAAAATCTGTCTCTGAGCCGGAAAACCGTGTCGCTCAGATTAAAAATGCTTAAAGATGCTGGCTTGATTGAGCGTATCGGCTCCGACCGCAAAGGATACTGGAAGTTGCTGAAATAACGCAAAATGCCCTCACGGCAGGCTTATAAGGCTTGCTGTGAGGGCATTGCTGTTTATTCTGTGTACACAAGTTCGTGTAGGATGATTTCTTCGGCCCGGCTGTGGATGCTGTTCATCCGACGCACCCACTCCATCTGATCGGCGGCTTTCAGTGCTTCGGTCACGCCTTCCTGGCGCATCATGGCAGTCTCAATGATGTCCAGCCGGTTTTTGCAGGCAGCGTCAATCTCCGCCAAATGGGGAAAGAGTTTTTCCGTGAGCAGCAATGTGCTGTAAATGGCCGGACGATACTCCTTTAGATAACGCAAAGCTTCTGTCTGGAGAACTCGCTACATTGCTGGCGGGCCGCTATGTGGAGATTCCTGTATATCCCCTGGATTTCCGGGAATATTTGGATTTTGCCGCGGAGAATCCGGAAGAATCTTCCCTGGCCCAGCAGGAGCAGTTTGCCAATTTCCTGCGGTTTGGAGGTCTTCCTGGGATTCATCAGATGAAATGGGAAGAAACCCGTGTTATGCAGTATCTTCATGACATTTACAACTCAGTGCTGCTGAAAGATGTGATCGCACGGAATAAGATTCGGGACACCGCGCTGTTGGAAAGTGTGATTGCCTATCTTATGGACAATATTGGGAACACTTTTTCCGCAAAAACCATCACGGATTTTTTGAAAAACCAAGGCCGGAAGCTGAGTGCCGAAACAGTGTACAATTATCTGCGAGCTTTGGAGAGCGCTTTTCTCATTCATAAAGCGGTGCGCTTTGACATCAAAGGGAAACGTATTTTGGAAACGCAGGAGAAGTATTATCTCTCTGACCTTGGTTTGCGCCATGCAGTCATCGGATACCGTGACAACGATATTGCTGGGGTTCTGGAAAACATTGTGTATTTGGAGCTTCTTCGCCGTGGCTGGACGGTTCATATCGGAAAGCAAGATGTGGCAGAAGTGGATTTTGTCGCGAATCGGACAGACGAGCGACTTTACATTCAGGTGTGCTATGTACTCACCCCGGAAAACACAGAGCGTGAATTCGGCCCCTTAGAGGGGATTTCAGACAACTATGAAAAACTGGTATTGTCTACCGACACGCTGCTGCGCATCAACCGGGGCGGCATCCGGCAGAAAAATATAGTGGATTTCCTGTTGGAAACGTAAGTGTACTGGATGTTTGCTTGGACTTGTCCTCCTGGCAGTGTTACCGGCTGCGGAAGGAAGCCATCTCCATCCGGCTGTGGTCGGTGCCGGAGGAGGAGCTGGGAAGACTTGTGGGGCTGGTGGAGGCTTTGGGGGTGCGATGAGTTGAGCATGTGGGAGAGAACGTGTAGTTCTATTCACAACATTCTCTCGTAAGAGAAATCCTTGCGCCAGATTCCGACGAATTCTTTTATAAAAGAAACTCTTGAATTCTTCTTGGCGTTTTCTATAAATAAGACATAAGTGCACTGAATATTCTCTCGGATTTATCCCTCCGGCAGTATTACCGGCTGCGGGCAGAAGCCGTTTCCATCCGCCCGTGGTCAGTGCCAGAGGAAATTGAGAAAGCTGCCAAACGTCGGAATAAAATCGCGCCAATCGTCGGAAAAATATTTCGCCAATCATCGGAAAAACGTTGCTTTTTTGAATGGTTTAGCGCATAATATAGGCAGTATCAGAGGAGAGGAGGCATCCTGCGTGAAGAAATATAGGAAAAGAGTTGCTGATGAAATACTGAAGCGAAAACTGGAAGGAAAAGGCGCCGTTTTAATTGAGGGGCCTAAGTGGTGTGGTAAAACCACAACTGCAGAACAATTTTCTGCTAGTGTTTTGTATATGGATGACCCAGAAAGGAAAGAACAAAATATCACCATGTCGGAACTAAATCCAAGGCGCCTATTAAACGGCGCAGTTCCACGGTTGATCGACGAATGGCAGCTTGCTCCGAAACTGTGGGATGCCATTCGCTTTGAAGTAGACCATCGTGGCGAACTTGGCCAGTTTATTCTTACCGGTTCTGCCGTCCCTGTTGATACCAGGGAAATAACCCATTCGGGTACTGGTCGGTTTACTTGGCTGACAATGAGGCCAATGAGCCTGTATGAGTCAGGGGACTCAACTGGGGATGTCAGTTTAAGCGAACTGTTTACAGGGAAAACGGAAATTGATGGGGAATCGAACTTGAGTATAGACCGTTTGGCATTTCTTGTTTGCAGAGGTGGATGGCCTCAATCGGTGGATATGCGCGATGAAATCGCCTTAGATCAGGCAATGGATTATTACGATGCAGTTGTACACGCGGATATTAATCGGGCAGACAATGTACAAAAAAACCCGGAAAGGGTTCGTCGACTCATGCGTTCGTATGCACGAAATCAGGGAGGACAAGTTCCAAATACCGTGATTGCGCAGGATATTGCCGCAAACGATGAGACCCCGATCAGTGAAGAAACGGTAGCTTCGTATGTCAATGCGCTCAGAAAAATCTTTGTTGTGGAAGATATGCCTGCATGGAATCCTAACCTGCGCTCTAAGACTGCAATTCGTTCTTCTGACACTCGCTACTATATTGACCCTTCTATCGCTGCAGCTGCTTTGGGGATTGGCCCAAATGACTTAGTGAATGACCTTCACACATTTGGATTTCTTTTTGAAACACTTTGCGTCAGGGACCTGCGTGTGTTTGCGGATGCTCTGAACGGAGAAGTATATCATTATCGGGATAAAGATGGGCAAGAGTGTGATGCGGTGATACACCTCCGAAATGGGAAATACGGCCTCATTGAAATGAAACTTGGCGGTGACACACTCATTGAAGAAGGCGTGCGAAGCCTCAAATCCATGGCTGCGAAAATTGATACCGATAAGATGCATGCCCCATCTTTTCTCATGGTACTGACTGGCACCGGAGATTACGCATACCGAAGGCATGATGGTGTGTATGTGGTGCCCATTGGGAGTTTAAAAAACTGAAATTTGAAATGAAGGAACATCCCGCCCACAAAATGGCAAAAAAATGGCGCACTCCCCGCCGATGACAAGAAAAGGGAAACGTGCTACACTGGTATCGTACCAAATTGGGACAAGCGGAAAGGCCGACTTTCAGAGCAATCTGAGGGCGGCCTTTTTTGCTGTCCAAAATCGAAATGGAGGTAGAGAACATGGAGAGGGAAACACTTTCCAACCGGCTGCGGACAGCCTATTGGTCACTGGTTGCCTTGGGCTGCGGCCTGCTCCTGTCCGTGCGGCCGGTGCTGGCGGAGACCATCTGGGACAGGTTCTCCAGCATCATGCAGGACATCTACGGCCAGGTGGTGGCCATCAGCACCATCGTGGCAGTGACCGTGGCCGCCATTGCCCTCATCGTCCGCATGGTGTCCCGGAACCAGCGGGCTGTGGATGAGGCCACCAGCTGGCTCAAGCGCATTGTGGTCACTTGGATCGTCCTGAACACTTTGGGGTTCATCGTGGCCTACCTGCAGCCCCTGATTGCCGGCGGCCAGTACACCGGCGGCTAAAGGAGGTGAGGGATGCTCGATTGGATTTTTGAAGGCATTGTCACCTGGGTTTCCAGTATCGCTTCCGAACTGATGGACGCGGTGTCACGGGTGTTTCTCGACGCCCTGGGCACGGACATGGACGCCATGGAAGGGTACTTTCCCTTTGTAACCAAGGCCTTTGAGGTGATGCAGTACATGGCCTGGGCAGTCCTGTTCCTCATCACCGTGTGGCAGCTGTTCCGGGTGTTCGGCGGCCCCATCACCGAGGCGGAGAACCCCTGGCAGCTCCTGCTGCGCAGCGCTCTGTTTGCCCTGTTGGTGGGAGCCGCCCGGCCTATCTTTACCATGGCATTGGACATCGCCCGGGCGCCCTACACGGCCCTCATGGAGGTTTCCATGGAGGCGGAGGACTTCACCTTCGCCGGCATTGAGGAAGCCCTGAAAAACGGCCTGACCACCATCGTCTCCACCGTGTCCATTGTGGGGCCCATCCTAATTCTCATCTTGCTCATCGCCCTGGGCTGGAATTACTTCAAGCTCTTGCTGGAGTGTGTGGAGCGCTATATCGTGGTGGGTGTCCTGTGCTACACCAGCCCCCTCGCCTTCGCCATGGGAGGCTCCAAGGCTACCAACCAGGTGTTCAAATCCTGGTGCCGGATGGTGGGCTCCCAGCTGTTGCTGCTGGTGCTCAACGTGTGGTTCCTCCGGGCCTTTGACAGCTCGGTGGGCCAGTTCATCGGCAACGGTGGAGCCCTGGCCAGCGGGGGCGGCTCGGTGTTCCTCTGGCTGTTCTGCGCACTGGCTTTTCTCAAGACCGCCCAGAAGTTTGACAGCTACCTGGCGGCCATGGGCCTGAACGTGGCCCAGACCGGGTCCAGCATGGCCATGGAGATGGTCATGGCGGCCCGTGTCCTCAGCGGCCTGGGCGGCGGGGCCAAAAGCGCTGGCAGCGTGTTCCGCTCCGGCGGGTCTGCGGCCAGTTCCGCAGCCACCGGCGCAGGGGCAGCTGCCAGCTCCTTCTCGGCGGGATTTGCCAGCAAGTTCAAAGGCAATTCCTACGTCCGGGACGCGGTGGTGGAGGGCGGTTCCCGTATGGGCTTGGGCGGCAGCGTGGGCTTTGTGGGCCGGGCATTTGGGGGCATCGCCGCCCGAAATGGGGCGGTGCTCACCGGGGAGTCCATCTCGTCCGTGGCCAGCCGCCCAGAAAGCGTGTCCGGCGCCATTGCCGGGGACATCGCGGACCGGAGCCTGCAAAATTACATTCCCCAGCTTACCAACTACTCCCTGGCAGGGACGCAGATCACTGGGGGCCATATCCACACTACCGCAACCGGCATAGCGGTTCAGGAGGCAGCGGAGCAAGAGGGTCCCACCGTTCCCACTCCGGCACAGCGCCAGCCAGTATGAAGCGCCGGAGGGCCCCTACTCCGTGGTGACTGCCGCGGACGGCAGCACCTGGTACCAGGTGGCCACCGGGGAGGGCAGCGCCGCCTTCTACGATGTGCCGGAGTTCTCCGGCAGCGCGATGGAGGAATCCCAGGTGCGGGAAACCTTCCCCAATGTGGAGGAGGGGACCAGCCTTCGGACTGTGGAGCAGGGTGTCCTGGAGGCTACCAGCGAAAACGGCAGCGCGCTCTGGTACAACAGCGCCTTCTACGAGGAGCCGGACGCGCCCCACAGTGTGACCCAGTCCGCCAACGGGGTATCCTGGTACCAGATGGAGCCCCCTGCCCGGATTTTGAGCCGGGCGAGCAGGCCCTGGCCTACAACCGGGCTTCCTTCCAGAACTTTATGCCCGGCTTTGACCAACAAGTCACCACGGTGGACGGCAGCCACAGGGAGGAGGGCCACTTTGAGGTCCGCCACACCGATGGCTCCGGCACACAGTTCTTCGACACTACCCGGTACGCCGCCCCCCGGGGAGACTACAAGGTTTATGAGGACGCCAAGGGCCAGCAGTGGTACGCCATCCACGGGGAGCCTGCGGTGGAGCGCAAGCCTGTGTATCTAGAGGGCAAGGCCGTCTACGAGGAGGGCAAACTGAAAACCACCAATGTGGAGACCGTGCGCTACAAGTCTACGCCCACCTTGTATCAGAAACCCCAGCGGCGGCCAGAGAAGCCTTCCAAGCCCCCGCGGAAGAAGGGGAGGTGATAACAAAGCGGGGCTCTTTTGATAAGAGTCCCGCATGGTTTTGTAATGTTTATTATTTAGGGGTAAAAGCCCCGCCTTGCATCGGTGACTTGCTAACCTTCTTGAAATTGGTAAATTTACTATCCGAAGGTGTTGAAGCAGGCGCTAGTTTCAAGGTGCCTTGCATTTCGCCCTTCAGTTTTTCGATTTTGGCGTCCAGTTTTGGGGTAGGCTGACCGTTTCGTTTGGCCCTTGCTCTTTTCTGTGTCAGTATTTGCAATTGTTGTTTTAAGGAGAGATTATTTTGGCTTTTCATCAGGAACCTCCGCATAAAGACATACAGTCGGATAGACGTAAAACCATTTCTAGAATGAATCTGACCGTACCTTGATTATAGCATACTGAGAGAAAAAGTAAATACGTAGACAGGGGGTGAAGCCGAATGTCGGAACCCGATAAACAGCAATTCGGCGATGGCGGCGACCAATGGGGCGAAGCCGCCCGAAACCTTGCCAACGCCGCCAAGGAGCTGGGAAAGGAGGGGGCAAAATTAGCGGCATCCGGCACCGCCGCGGGAGTGGCCAATTCCTCCGCTGCCCTGGTAAAAGCTGGGGTGGAAGGCGGCAAGGCCGTTTCCGAGATTGCCGCGGGCACAGCCGCAGGCGGGCCCTGGGGAGCGGTGCTCTCCACCGCATGGTCTTTACGGCATACTCTGTATAAGATTTTGGTGTGCATCTGCCTGTTTTTCCTCATCTTGATCGTGCTGCTCACATCCCTGCCCACCATTGTGACCAATCAGGTGTTCGGCCTCAACGGCGCGGACATGGCGAATCCCCTCACCCTGTCCCAATCTATGACAAGGCTGTCCGGGGTAGTGGCAGACACACTGGAGGCGGCCCACCAAGCTGCTCTGGAGCAGGTCAACGACCTCATCGCCGAAGGCGGCTACGACCAGGAGCTCTCCCTGGAAGCCTTGGACGACCAGGCGGGGGATTCCTCTTACGATGTGGCTTACGTCTTGTGCTCCTACTCCGTCTCTATGGAGCAGCTGGGTACCAGCCAGGAGGATATGACCAGAAAGCTCTCCAACCTGGCGGACAAGCTGTTCCCCGTCACTTACGAGGTGAAAACAGCCGAGGCACAGGTGGAGCAGGATACAAGCACTGAGGGCGAGAATAGTGATTCCAGCAGCCCACAGCCCCAAACGGTTTCGTACTTGGCCGCCACCATCCACCCCCTGAACCAGGAGGCCATTCTGGAAGCCTTCCAGTTGGACCCGGAAGCTGCCTATGGTGACTTCACCATCACCTGTGGGGAGGCTGTTTCCAACATGGCCACTGCGTTGAAGCTGACTTTGTATGGCTCCATGCTGGGAGGAATTGGCGGAGGCACTGGTACCCGCCAGGGAGGGGAGGAGGTGGCAGCCATCGCCCTGTCCCAGGTGGGGCAGGTGGGTGGCTACCCCTACTGGAGTTGGTACGGCTTTTCCAGCCGGGTGGAGTGGTGCGCCTGCTTTGTCTCCTGGTGCTATGCTCAGGTGGGACTTTCCGAGCCCCGGTTTTCCGGCTGCACCTCGGGCGGCATGGCCTGGTTCCAATCTCACGGCCAGTGGGGGGACCGAAACTACGCCGATATCGCTCCCGGGGATGCCATCTTCTTCGACTGGGATGGTTCCGGCAACGCCGACCATGTGGGCATTGTGGTGGGTGTGGACGAAACCCGCGTCTACACCGTGGAGGGCAACTCCGGCAACGATGCCTGCAACTATAAGAGCTACCTCCGGGGCAGTTCCGTGATTCGCGGCTATGGCTTGATGCTGTGGCCATGAACCTTTCCAAGCATAACCATGCTGAACTGGGCCATCCTATTGACATTATATCGGTATACCGATATAATCATGATGGAGGGATAGTTATGACGCTCAACAGTTTACTCACACAGAAAAAAATGACAAAATACCAGCTTTCCAAGAAGAGCGGGGTGCCCCAAACCACGGTTATCGACATCTGCAGCGGCAAGACCCGTTTGGAAAAGTGCGCGGCGGGGACTGTGTATCGCATCGCACAGGCATTGGGCGTTTCTATGGAAAGCCTGCTCCAAGATCAGATGGAGAAGACAGCGGAGAGGCGCAGTTCCTTTGAGGTATTCAAGAGCAATGTGTGCCATCTGGTCAAGGAGATGGGCGACATCGACTTTCTCATCCAAACCTTGGAAAGCGACGAAATTCGCCGCCTGTACAAAAAGCGGTGGTATCCGGAGACGCTATACCTGCTGGCAATGGTAGACTACCTTTCCCGTGTGAATGGGCTGCCCCTCTGCGAACAATACAGCGATTTGCGCGGCGCCAAGTTGAAACAGGTTCTTTACCCATCCAGCCTGGTGCTGGAGGCGAAAGTAACGAAAAACCCCGCACTCCTACAGCAGAGCGAACGGGAATCTATCCCGGAATTTATGAGCCACAACATTGTGGAACGAGAGGTGCGCGATGTCGTCTGACTTTATCTTTACAAAAGAGAACTTGGATATTTGCTTACGAGAACTGGGAAAAGAGTTTCGCAAGCTCAATGGAACCGCCATGAAGGCAGAGCTCACCTTAATTGGTGGAGCGGCCATTTTGGTAAATTATTGGTTTCGAGACAGCACCTATGACGTGGACGCTATTATTCAGTCATCCTCCGCTATGAAGGACGCTGTTAACCGAGTAGGTGACAAATTTGGACTTCCCAACGGTTGGCTCAACGCAGACTTTACCAGGACTTCTTCCTATTCCCCTAAGCTAGCTGCCTTTTCCACCTATTACAAGACTTTCTCCAATGTGCTGACAGTGCGCACGATTTCCGGCGCCTATCTAGTTGCCATGAAGCTTATGGCAGGAAGGCAGTACAAAAACGACATTTCGGACATTGTGGGAATCTTGCGGGAACAGGAAAACCGTGGTCAGCCATTGACCATGGGGCAAATCACCCAAGCTGTGGAAGATCTCTATGGTGGCTGGGAAAAGCTTCCGCAGGGCTCACAAGCCTTACTGGAGCAAATTTTGGAGGATAGCAAAACAGGAGAACTTTATCAGGTTTACCGAGAGCAAGAACGATTGGCGAAGGAATCCCTGCTGGAGTTTGAGCAGCAATATCCGGGAGCCACAAAAGAGGAAAATGTAGAAAACATTTTGCGTGCTTTGAAAGAGAAAAAGGAACAAGAGAAGTAAGCAATCCTAGGGGACGTCCTAATGAAGGGCGTCCTTTTTTGTTGCCTACATCAGAGGAGGTGCAACCTTGGAAGAAAAAGAAATCAGCAACATCTACGCCATCCCTGCCAACTACACCGATTCCGGCAAGCTGCTGGGGGGCATGGTGGAACCCAGGAACGCGGTGGAGACCGGGTTCCTGTTGTTTTTGGTGGGAGCGCCGGAGCTGCTGTGGATTCCCATGTCCGTCACCATCCGGGTGGTGGTCATGACCGTCACTTTGCTGCCCCTGGGGGTGGTGTCCCTCATGGGGGTGGACGGCGGCTCCCTGTTCCAGTACCTGGGGCACATCCTCCGGTTCTGGACCCACCGGCGAAAACTCCACTTTAGGAGGGTAGGAAGCTATGGCAAAGAAAAACGCAAAGCAAAGAAGAAAGGAGGCTAAAGGCGAATCTGTCCAGACCTTTCTGCCCGTCCGGGACATCCGCAACGGCATAGTAGAGACCACCGACGGCCGCTACCTGAAGATCCTGGAAATCGAGCCCATCAATTTCGCCCTGCGGTCTTCGGAGGAGCAGTTCAACATCATCTCCAGCTTCGCCAGCTGGCTGAAAATCTCCCCCGTCCGCTTGCAGTGCAAGACCATCACTCGCCGGGCGGACTCGGACAAGCACATTGCCCTGGTGAGGGAGGAACTGGCCCGGGAGGAAAATCCCCAGTGCCGGGCTCTGGGGGAGGATTACCTGCGGCTCATCCAGGATGTGGGCAGCCGGGAGGCTCTCACCCGCCGGTTCTTTCTCATCTTCCAGTATGAAGCGGTGGGCCGGGACGATGGGGACTATTCCAAAATATACAGCGCTCTCCAGGGAGCAGAGCAGACCGCCCGGGCCTACTTTCTCCAGTGTGGCAACGGCATTGTCCAGCCCGCGAATCCGGATGAGGCCACAGCGGAGATTCTCTACCAAATCTTCAATCGCCGCTCCTGCCAGACCGAGCCGTTCCAAACCCGAGTGGACCGGGTGGTGCTGGACACCATGGCCGCCCAGGGCCTGACCTTGGGCCTGGACCCGGTGCCGGAAATCCCCGTGGTGGAGTTCTTGGCGCCCCGGGGTATCGATTTCACCCACTACAACCACATCATTCTGGACGGGCGGTACTACACCATTCTCTACATCCGGGGAAATGGCTACCCCAGCCGGGTGCGTGCCGGATGGATGTCCGCACTTATCAACGCCGGCGAAGGCATCGACATCGACATCCACCTGCGCCGGGAGAACCGAAGCCGGGCCATCGACAAGGTGGCACAGCGCATCCGCCTCAACCGTACCAAGCTCAAGGGGATGCAGGATACCAGCACTGACTATGAGGAGCTGGCCAATTCCATCCAGGCGGGGTATTTCATCAAGAACGGCATCGCCAACTACAACGAGGACCTGTTTTTTCTGAGTGTGTTCGTCACCGTCTCCGCCCAGACCTATGAGGAGCTGCTATGGCGGAAACGCCAGATGACGGATATGCTCAAATCCATGGATATGCAGGTGAGCGAGTGCAATTTCCAGCAGGAGGCTGCCCTTCGCTCGGTGCTGCCCTTCCTGTCCATAGACTTAGGTTTGGAGAAAAAGTCCCGGCGGAACGTACTCACCAGCGGGGCGGCTTCCACCTACCCCTTCTGCAGTTTCGAGATGTCGGACGACAACGGGGTGCTGCTGGGGGTCAACCGGAACAACAACTCCCTGTGCATTGTGGATTTGTTCAACAGCAAGGTCCACAAGAACGCCAACCTGGTGCTCCTGGGCACCTCCGGGGCGGGGAAGACCTTTACCATGCAGCTGCTGGCTCTTCGGATGCGGATGCGCGGCATCCAAAGCTTTATTGTGGCGCCCATCAAGGGTCACGAGTTCCGCCGGGCCTGCAACCACATCGGCGGGGAGTTCATCAAGATCGCCCCCGGCTCGCCCCACTGCATCAACGTCATGGAGATCCGCCATGTGACCTCCCCGGAGATGGAGCTCATCGACGAAATCGCCTATGGGGAGATGGATTCTCTGCTGGCCCGGAAGATCCAGCAGCTCATGACGTTCTTCGGACTGCTCATCCCGGACATGACCAACGAGGAGGAGCAGATGCTGGACGAGGCCCTTATCAAGACCTACCAGGGCTTCGGCATCACCCACGACAACGACTCGGTGTATGAGGACAAGTCTCACTTCCCACCTAAGATGAAGAAGATGCCTGTGCTGGGAGACCTGCACAAGCACCTGCTGGAAAACCCCATGACCCAGCGTCTGGCAGCCATTGTCAGCCGGTTTGTCACCGGGTCGGCCCAGTCCTTCAACCGACAGACCAATGTGGACTTGAGCAACAAGTATATCGTGCTGGACCTGAGCGAACTGAAAGGCAAGCTGCTCCCCGTGGGCATGTTCATCGCCCTGGATTATGTGTGGGACCAGATCAAAGCGGACCGCACCCAGCGGAAATCCATCTTCATCGACGAGATTTGGCAGCTGATAGGCGCCAGCTCCACCCGCATGGCGGCGGAGTTCTGCCTGGAGATCTTCAAGGTGATTCGGGGTTTTGGCGGGGCGGCCGTGGCAGCCACCCAGGACCTGTCCGACTTCTTCGGTTTGGAGGACGGCAAGTACGGCCGGGCCATCATCAACAACTCCAAAAACAAAATCATCTTGAACCTGGAGCCGGACGAGGCCCGCACGGTGCAGGAGACCTTAAAGCTCACCCGCAGCGAGGTGCGCGCCATCACCCAGTTTGAGCGGGGCGAGGCCCTGATCTGTTCCAACTCCAACAAGGTGCCGGTGGTTATCAAGGCGTCTCAAACGGAGCTGGAGATGATCACCACCGACCGGGCGGAGCTGGAGGCACTTCTGCTGGAGAGAAAGAAAACGCGTAAGGAGGGAAAAGCGCACAAAACTGAAAAAACGCAAAAGGAGGAGGCGGGAACATCACCGTCAAGTTTGCCCGATTATACGTCTGATTCCAAGAAAGGAAGAACGTGACTATGAAAACAAAAAAGAGAATACTCGCAATGCTATTGGCAGTGGTGCTGTGCTTCAGCGCGCTGCCTTTTTCTGTTTCTGCTGACGAACTCCCTGGTGAACTCTCTACGGAAAGCACCGTAGAGAGCCAGCTGGCAGAACTTCCGGCAGAGAAATCGGAAGAGTCCGCGCCCCCGGCGGAGAACACCATCATCATCTCGGACAGCTCCGGGGATGTGCCGGTGCTTTACGCACAGGACCCCTTCAACACGGTGAAATCCGAAGTGGAGGGCGGCACCAATTATATGACCAGTGTAGGCGTCACCCGGGAAAGCATCGTCCGGGAGCTGGAGGCCCACGAGGACGACAATTACTACTTGGGCACCCCCTACGCTGGCGGCGACGCCCAATCACCAAACGGGGATGCCTCCTACAACAGCGGCACTGTGGGGATGAACTGCGCCGGTTTTATCAGTTACGTATTACGCAAAGCGGGCCTGGACGCGGAAACCACCATGGAAATCATGCACCGGACGCCGGTGAATCAGTACGGCTCCGGCTTGCCTTACGATTGGTTGGCAGGGGCCTCCAACTATAAGAATTTGATTGAAAACGGCAATATCAGTGCCTACGCTTTCCGCACTAAGCAGGAGCTGCTTTCCAGTGGCCTGGCCGAGAAAGGCGACATCATTTTGATGTGGTGGAGCAACTCCCCTGGCGCGGACGGGGCCGACAATCACATTGGATTTTTCTGGGGCGAGGCCAGTGACG
>OLZO01000620.1_pt1 | contig 16961 bp, 12 predicted proteins | sample 1644431 | NCBI WGS metagenome assembly OLZO01 (sample SAMEA103958145, study PRJEB25191) | human gut metagenome | biome: human-associated habitat [ENVO:00009003]; feature: intestine environment [ENVO:2100002]; material: feces | place: Germany | collected 2013/2015
CGTCATGAGCGCCGAGTATGCCTACACCCACCTCGACGAGATCGGTGAGAGCGCCGTTGTCATCGGCGGCGGACTCGTGGGCGCTGAGCTAGCGATCCACCTCGCCCAGAACGGCAAGAAGATCACCCTCATGCACCGCCACGAGGAAGTCAAGTGCGGCGCCAACGGTCTGCACGGTCAGGCCATCGGCGAGCAGATACACATCCTGAAGATCGACACTGCCATGTGCACCAGCCCGACGCGCATCACCGCGGACGGCGTCTATGGCAAGGGACCCGAGGGTGAGAAGTTCTACCCCGCTGAGACTGTCATCTACGCCGTCGGCCAGCGCCCGCTCGCCGACGAGGCCGAGCAGTTCCGCTTCTGCGCACCCGACTTCTACATAATCGGCGACTGTGGCACCCCCGCCACCATCTACCAGGCCACGAGCCAGGCTTACTACGCTGCCCGCGACATTGGGCGCATATAACGGAGGACAAATGAGCAGTTTTAATAAATATCCCCACGTTTTCCAGCCGATAAAGATCGGCAACATGACCGTCAAGAACCGTATCCAGTTCTCCCCGATGGTCAGCAGCCTCTCTACGCCCACCGGCGGCGTATCCAGCGAGCTGCTGGGCTACGTCAAGACGCAGGCCAAGACCGGCGTCGGCGTTATAACGATAGGCTCCACGCCCATCGACCACATCAACGCTGTAGACTTCTTTGGCGCGCTGGACGTCACGAGCGACAACAATATCACCGACCTGCGCCGCCTGAGCGAGGCAGTGCACAGGTACGGCGCCAAGCTCTCCGTGGAGCTGGTACACGCGGGCCGCTCGGCCCCGAAGGAGTTCCGCACCGGCCCGGCCATAGCTCCGACCCCCATCCCCGTGGAAGGCGGAGCAAAGGACATCCGCGAGATGACCGTTGAGGACATGGAGACCGTCATCGGCGAGTACTGCGACGTTGCTGAGCGCCTCATGAAGGCCAACTTCGACATGGTCATGGTCCACGCCGCGCACGGCAACCTGGTCGCACAGTTCCTCTCCCCGCGGTTCAACCACCGCACGGACAACTACGGCGGCTCCTTTGAAAACCGCTGCCGCTTCCCGCTCGAGGTACTCCGCGCCATACGCGAGCGCGTCGGTCGGAAGATGTGCATCGACATGCGCATCAGCGGCGACGAGCTCATCCCCGGCGGCATGCAGATAGACGAGACCATAGCCTTCATCAAGCTCGCCCAGGATTACATCGACACGGTCCACGTCTCCCAGGGCCTCATCGTTGAGCCGAAGTACATGCCCTACACGATGCCAGCCTTCTACCTGCCCCACTGCCACAACGTGAAGTGGTCCGCCGCGGTCAAGGCCGATCCCGACGTACACATCCCCGTGACCGTCGTCGGCAGCATCACCACCATTGAGGAGGCCGAGGAGATCATCGCCTCGGGCAAGGCCGATATGGTGGCTATGGCGAGGCAGCTTATGTGCGACCCGATGACGCTCCGCAATGCCTACCGCGGCTGCGAGGAGGAGACTCGCCCCTGCCTGCGCTGCCATGAGTGCGCGCCGGCGGACATAGTCCACCTGCGCTGCGCCACGAACCCGATGCTCGGCCGCGAGTTCGAGCTCGGCGAGATTCGTCCGGCCGTACACCCGAAGAAGGTCGTGGTCGTCGGCGGCGGCGTCGCCGGCTGCATGGCTGCCAAGACCCTCGTAGAGCGCGGCCACGACGTCACGCTCATCGAGCGCAACGACAAGCTTGGCGGCAAGCTTCACGAGATAAGCTGCCTGAGCTTCAAGTTCGATATGCGCCGTCACCTTGACTGGCTCATGCGCAGCACGATGAAGTGCGGCGCGAAGATACTGCTCAACACCGAGGCCAGCGTTGAGAGCATCATTGCCCTCGCGCCCGACGCCGTGTTCGTGGCGACCGGCTCCGACCGGCTCATGCCGCCCATCCCCGGCATCGACAGACCCAACGTCCACCACGTCCTCGACGTGGACACCGGCAGGGTTTCCGTCGGCGACACGGTAGTAGTCTGCGGCGGCGGCCTCTCCGGTATGGAGAGCGCGCTGGAGCTCTCCAACGAGGGCAAGAAAGTCACCGTTGTCGACATGATCCCCGTCGAGGAGTTTGCGAAGGACCACTCCCCCGCACCGCGCGGCATGCTGCTCCAGCTCCTCGAGAAGAACGGCGTGAAGCTCATAGGCTCGAGTCGCGTCACCGCCTTCACCGACGAGGGCGTGGTCATCGAGGACCATAACTGGCACAAGACCACGCTGCCCTGCGACGACGTTGTCGCCGCCTTCGGTATGCAGAAGAACGACGCACTGCTCAATGCGCTGCGTGAGGTGATCCCCGACGTGTACGCTGTCGGCGACTGCAACGAGGTCAAGAACATCAAGAACGCAAACCAGATTGCCTTCAACCTGGCTCTGGATCTGTAAAAGGCATAGCAAGAGTCAAAAAGAAAGAGGTATGCTTTATGGAAAACACAGCTAAAGTGAAGAACAGAACCATGATGACCCTTGCAATACTGTTCATCTCGGCGCTCGAGATGGGCGGCATGGGTCTGCAGCCCGCGCTGGCCGCAATCCAGGAGAGCTTCCCCGACGTGCCCGCGACGGTCATTCAGACGATGTCCAACTTCCCTGGGTTTGCGATGCTCATCGGATGCGTCATATCCACCCTTCTGGCCACACGCTTCAGCAAGAAGGTCCTCTGCCAGTTCGGCGTCGCCTGCTACGCCGCCATCGCCGTGCTGGGCTTCTTCTTCCACAGCAGCATCGTACTGCTCTTTGCGTGGCAGATCGTCCTCGGCCTAGGCTTCGGCTTCCTGATGCCCACCTCCAACGGCATCATCGCCGAGAACTACGATGAGAAGCAGCGCGGCGCCATAATGGGCATTCAGAACACCTTCACCAACGGCGGCGGCATCTACCTGACCTTTGTCGGCGGCTTCCTCGCCTCCATCGCCTGGCACTACACCTACCTTGCCTATCTCTTTGGCCTCATTCCTCTCATCCTCGGCTGCATCTACCTGCCCAAGGATACTCCGGCCCTCAAGACCAGCAAGAAAGAGAGCAGCAACTATCTGAACGTCTCCAAAAAGACTTGGATGTACGGTGTCATCATCTTCCTCTTCATAACCAGCTACACCGTCTTTGGCTCCAACGTCTCCTTCGTTATCAGCGACCGCAACCTCGGCTCCTCCGCTATGTCCGGAACAGCGATGAGCATCTTCCTCGTCGGCGGAATGCTTGCGGGCCCGATGTTCATACCCACCGAGAAGAAGCTGCACGACTATACCTTCTGCATAGCCTTCCTTCTTCTGACCACGGGCTTCCTGATAGTATACTTTGCCCAGAGCCTCATCGTCGTCTTCGTCGGCGCCATCGTGGCCGGTCTGTCCATGGGCTTCGCGATGCCCACGGCCCTGCTCGGCTGCACCAACTGCAACACCGTCGAAGCCGCTACCGCCGGCTGCGCCGTGGCCCACATGGCAGGCCAGATCGGCACAGTACTCTCCGCCATTATCTACACCTCCGCTGCAGCTATCTTCAGCGACGCGAGCGATTTCCGCTTTCTATTCGCCGCCATCTGCTGCGCCGTCCTCTGCGTGCTCGTTGCGCTGGCCGTCACCGTGGCCAACCGCGCCAAAGCCAAATAACTCACACTCAAATATATGGCCTGTCGGAGACGGCAGGCCATATATAAGGAGCACTGATGTCAAGTTTCTGACAATGCATATGAGGTGTAACAATGGATAAAACAGCAAAAAGGCGCACGGTAATTGGCATAGTCGTATTGCTGTTCGCAAACTCCGCCGCAGGCGGAGCTGAGTGGTGCTCTTCCGCGCTCGCCAACATTGCGAGCACCTTCCCGGATGTGCCCTACTCCGTCATAACTCTCGTAAACAACATACCGAACCTCTGCGCGGTAGTATTCACGCTGGTAGCGGGGCTTCTGGTCAACCGCAAGGTGTCGCTGCGCACGATGATAATCATAGGCATCGGCATGCACGCGGTGGGCGGTGTAATGCCCGCGCTGCTCGGCGAACACAGCATAATGATAATGTTCCTGGGCCGGTTTGCGTTCGGCATAGGCTACGGTCTCATGCAGGGCATCGGCATCTCGATGAGCTTTAAGCTGGTCGAAAATGAGAAGCTGCGCGTCCACGCCATGGGCTGGGCGGTCGCGGCTCAGTACAGTATGAACATGATAGCTCAGGTCGTGGTCGGCAGGCTGGTCCAAATACAGTGGAACTATGCGTTCTTCATCTACGCCTGGAGCTTCATCCCCTTCTTCGTGGTGCTCTTCATGTGCCCAAAGTTTGCGGTCGACAAGAGCGACTTCTCCGCTCTCGGCGGAGCAAACAGCGTCCTGGCACACAAGGGCTCCATCATGCACAGCATAAAGCACCTGCCGAAGAACGTGTGGATCTTTACCGTCATCGTGGCGCTTTACATGCTCTGCTACTACCCGCTGTTCCTCGTGATCTCGCCCATCATCGTCGACCGCGGCTTCGGCACGGCGGCCACAGCAGGCGACGCGATGGTGTTCTACTCGGTGGCTACCATAATCGGCGGCGTGGTGTTCGGCGCGGCCGAGAAGGTGCTCAAGAGCTGGACACTGGGCGCGTTCCTCATAGGCGTGGCGGCGAGCCTGCTGGGGCTGTACTTTGCGCAAAGCTACGCTATGGTTTGCTTCTGGCTGGTAGTGAGCGGCATAACTTCAACCGGCATCATCCCGGGCTGCATCAACGTGTATAATAGCCAGGTCAACGACTCCGATGCGTTCCTGGCGACGGGCATAACCGAGTCCGGCGTCAACATCGGCGCCTTCCTCACGACGCCGTTCATCGCGGCGATAGAGATGGCCGGCGGCACCGCAGTGCAGTCGCTCCTTTACTCTCCCATAGCTCTGGTCATCATGGCAGCCGTGACCGTCCCATGCTGCCGCCGAGCCAAGGCCAGTGGGTCGAAACAGTGAGACTTCTATAAGACGCATAAGCAAAAGCTTAAGGGCCTTACCACATTCAGTTGCGGCAAGGCCCTTGTCGTATGCTTTTGTAAGGCTATGCAGTAGGCAGTGGAATGAAATGTATACCAGCCCAAGCAATGGAGGAATGAACGGCACCATGCAGCTCCCGGATTTGGCTATGCCGGCAGCTAACCCAGGCGCCATAAACGCGCCATGAGTATCCTGTATCTGAATATAAGAATTTCGCTATTTGCTTTCATAATAACATCTCACATTCTCTCATTCGGCACTCAGAAGAATATCGGTGCTCCTTTTTCTTGACAAACATGCTCTACAATTGTAGAATATATATAATTTCTACAGATGTAGAACAACGGTTTGCTATATACAGGTTTTGAGCGTTTTTTGTTGGAGGGCGAGCAATGAGCGACGCCATGATACTGCGCATCATCATAGCCGCGGGTTTTGGCCTAATCCTGGGGCTGATGTCGTATTGGAGCATACGGCGTGGTCTCCGGGGCAGGAAAAAGGACGGGAGAAGGAGCTACGCATCCTTTTCCTACTACGGCGCGCTGCCATTTGTTCTGCTCATCTACGGTGCGTTGGCACGACTGATGCTGGGGGACGAGGCTGACCCGGTTCTGTTCACCAGCCTTTTCTCCGTTGCAATGTCGCTGACGGTATACTACGTGTTCCTCGCGCTGCTGATGCCCTGGCTGCGGCGGCACATCAGCTCCTGGGCCTGCGGAGCTCTATGGCTCGTGCCGAACGTGCTGTACATCCTGGTCCGAGACAACATGCGGCTGCCGGCTCCGCTGCTTGTGATTGAGACGAGCGAAGGCCTGATGTCGGCGCTGCTGGTCGTCTGGCTGGCGGGTTTTCTGCTCATCATTGCCTGGAAAACGGCTGAGCACCTTCTATTTCGCCGCCGCGTACTGAAAAACGCCGAAAAGCTCAAAAGCCCGCTCTGGGAGGAGGTATTCGAGTGGATCTGTCCAAAGATGAACCGGCCGCCGCTCTATCGCTCTAGAGAGATAACAACGCCGCTGACGATCGGCCTCACCGCCGGAAACATGGTGGTCGTGCTGCCGGAGCGGGACTATACCGACGACGAACTGCGCCTGGTGCTAACGCATGAGGCTGTACACATAGCGCGCTTCGACGCAGTTTCCAAACTGGGACTGGTCAGCATGGCCGCTTTCTGCTGGTTCAACCCACTGATCTGGCTTGCCATACGCCGCAGCACGGAGGACATAGAGCTCAGCTGCGACGAAGCCGTGACCCTGGGCGCCGATGAAGTGGAGCGGCGGCGCTACGCTGACCTCATCCTAAGCTCCGCCGGCGATGAGCGCGGCTTCACAACCTGTCTCTCGGCCCGGGCCGCCTCCCTGCGCTACCGGCTGCGTCAGATAATGCGGCCCGCCGCAAAGGGCTCCGGGGCGCTGCTCATCGGTCTCGCTGCCTTCTTCCTCATCCTCAGCTGCGGGTACACGGCCTTTGCCTACGGCGGCGGCACAGGAGAGGAGCTCATATTTGACGGTCAGGACCCGTCGCTTTATACGGTCAGCGACGGAGCCTGCACCGACCCTGAGGGCCTCAAGGACTACATCGCCTCCCTGGAGTTCATGGAACTCAACGGCAAATACGACTTAGACCTCGACGGAAAGAGACACAGGCTCATCGTCTTCGACGCGCCCGGCGATGAGGGTAAACAGATATCCCTGTGCTTTTACGACAACATGGTGGAGTTCCGGCCCTTGTTTATCAAATTGGACCACTGGGCCGAATACTACTACCTCCCCGAGGGCACGGACTGGGAGAGACTCGACTCCTTCTTCGCCTCCTGACCTGCCGGGCAGAGAGCGGAAGGCTGTCGTAAGCATAAGTAGGATATCCAGCTTCATATAATTCACCACGACAAGCCGGGAGTGGTGAAAATGAAGACTGACATCGAGGAGCGGGCCGTCAAGCTCGCGGAGTACATTACCGAAAACCGCGCCACCGTCCGAGCCGCCGCCAAAGCTTTCGGCGTCTCAAAGTCAACCGTACACAAGGACATAACCGAGCGGCTCGAGGGCATCAGTCAGGACCTCTACAACGACGTCCGCAAGCTGCTCGACCAAAACAAGTCCGAGCGGCACATCCGGGGCGGCATGGCTACGCGCAAGAAATACAAGGGCATATGAAAAAGGCGGGGCCTCCATTTGAGGAGGCCCCGTCAGGCTTTTTCCGCCGCTTCACGCAGCGCGTAATACCAGGCGTCCGGCACGTTCAACTCTCCCCGGCCGGTGCCAAGGCTGATGTCCGGCTTGTTACCGCCATGGAAGTCGCTGCCTCCGCTCGGCAGCAGAGCAAATTCCTCAGCCGCTTCATCCGCCGTGCGCTCGTCGTCCGCGTCAAACAACGGGTAGCGTGTCTCAATGGCCAGCAGCCCGCTGCGTACCGCCCGCGGCAGGAAGCGGCCCAGCCCCGCCGCGTCAAGCCTCAGCATGGGATGAGCCAGCACTGGAACCGCTCCGATATCCCGAAGCAGCGATATCGCCTCAAAGGCGTCCGTACGCTCCGGAGGCTCGTAAAAGCCCGCGCCCGGCGCAAGCAGAGTTTTTATGGCCTCCCCCACCGACGAGACAAAGCCCAGGCGCATGAGCTCAGCGCCGAAATGCGCGCGGTTTATCGCCGCTTCGGGGTGCTCTGCCCTCATAGCGGCGTAGTTTACCGGATAGCCCGCCGCGTTCAGCCGCCGCTCCAGCTCGAGGTTGCTCTCCTCCTTGCTGCGGCGCATCCGTTCAGTCAGGGCGCGTATCGCGCCGCAGCCGCTCTCGGGCACGAACAGACCGACAATGTGCAGCTCGGTGTCCTCGTACACGGTCGTTATCTCGGTCCCAGGCACGGCGGCAGTGCGCCTGCCCTCTGCTGCACGCTGGAAGCGCAGAAGGCCGTCCACGCCGTTGTGGTCGCAGAGCGCCACGGCGGTGAGGCCCAGGTTCTCTGCGGCGGAGACTATCTCTTCCGGCGTACAGGTCCCGTCCGAAAATGTGGAATGTGTGTGCAGATCGCAGCTCATGCGCTCCCCCTATTTTCCGTATATCCTGAGACTCACGCGCAGGCGGCCCTTCCGCGTCTCGCCAAGAGAACCCTCAAAGCGGAAACGCCCAAGGCCGCGCACCGAGACCATGTCGCCCTCCTCGGGTCTCGCGGACGCTGAGCGTGCCGGAAGGCCGTTCACGAACACGCGCTCGGCCTCAAATAGCCTCGCACTCTCTGAGCGGGAAAGGTTGAACGCCGCCGAAACAAGCGCGTCCAACCGCTCGGACGCGGCGGTCAGCGTCGTCTCCTCCGGCGGGGCGGTCACGCTCTCTGGCAGGCTATCAGCGCGTTTCACGCGGACGTTGGTGCGCCTCACCTGCGTGAGCCCGTCGATGATATGGCCCGCCACACTTTCCAGGCAGAACACATATGCCCTGCCCTCGGCGAGCACGATGTCGCCCAGGACGCTCCGGCGCAAACCCAGACCCATGAGCGAGCCAAGATAGTCCCTGTGTGTCAGCTCCTCGGCAAATTTCGGCGAGGATGGCGCTACCTCAAGGCAGCAGACCGGAGCCGTCTCCGCTCCGAACACCGCTACGCGGCGCTCCGCCTCGGAATAGCCTCCGTCCAGCGTGTACGGTTCGTCGAGGCGCAATCGGCCAAGCTCCGTCTGCTCGCCCGGGGTCAGAAATTCCGAAAAGCACGGCACTCCGCGCTCATAGGCGCGGCGCGAGAGCTCGATGAGGCGCTTTTTAGTGAGTTCCAGCTCGTTTTCCAATTTATATACTCCTCTCCCCCGCTCCCCAAGTCATGCCGGGCCGCCGGCTGGCGTAGGCTTTACGGGAGGCGAGGCTTTTGCATACTTTCATATCCGCCGCATCCGCGGCGCTCTGGGGTGCGCCGATGGCGGCACTGCTCGCGGGCGCTGGTGTATTCCTCAGCGTCCGCTGCGGCTTCGTGCAGCTGCGGCACTTCCCGGAGGCCATGCGCAGAACGCTCGGCGGCATCTTCTCACGCGAGGGCGCGGGAAAGGGCGCTGTGACACCCCTTCAGGCGGTGTGCTCCGCGCTTGCCGGCACTGTTGGTACCGGAAATATAGCCGGCGTGGCACTGGCAATAGCCCTGGGCGGGCCGGGCACGCTTTTCTGGCTCTGGCTCACGGCCATACTCGGCATGGCCACAAAGTTCGCCGAGGTCACGCTGGCTGTCCGCTTCCGCGAACGCGGCGCAGACGGGCAGTGGCTCGGCGGGCCGATGTACACCATCAAGAACGGCCTGGGCAGGCGCTTCATGCCCCTTGCACGCATCTTTGCCCTATTCGGCACGCTTGCGGCCTTCGGCATGGGCAGCGCGGTGCAGGGCGCGGAGATAGCCGGCGCGGCACGCACGCTTTCAATGGAGCTGCTGCCGGGTCTGCCCGCCGAGCGGCGTCTGTTCGCTCTCGCAGCGGGAGTTCTGGTGGCGTTCATCGCGTTCTACGTTCTCTCCGGCGGCATGGGCAGGCTCGGACGTGTATGCGAGCTGCTGGTGCCGCTGATGGGCGTCATATACATTCTCGCCTGCCTCGCGGTCATAGCCGCGAATGCGGGCGCTCTCCCCGGCGTCTTCCGGGACATATTCGTCAGCGCGTTTGAGCCCGAGGCCGTCTGCGGCGGCGTGGGGCTGAGAGCCTGCATAGGCTGGGGCGTACGGCGCGGCGTATTCTCAAACGAGGCCGGGCTCGGCTCCGCGCCCATCGCCCACGCCTCCAGCAGCGAGACGGACCCGGTGCGTCAGGGCTTTTTCGGCATATTCGAGGTCTTCGCGGACACCATCGTCGTCTGCACGCTGACCGCGCTTGCGATACTCTGCTCCGGCGTAGCCATACCCTACGGCAGCCCGGCCACGCTCTCCGTCTGCGTCTCAGCCTTCGCGGGCGTGTTCGGCGGCGGCGCGGCGGCCGCGATACTCTCGGCCTGTATGCTGCTCTTTTCGCTCTCGTCCCTGCTCGGCTGGGGGATATACGGCCTGCGCTGCTGCGGCTTTCTGCTCGGAAAGCGCTCCGAGCGCGGCTTCGTGCTGCTCTACGCCCTGTCGGCCGTGCTGGGCGCGGCGGGGACGCGGAGCATGATATGGGAGCTTGCCGACATACTCAATGCGCTGATGGCCCTGCCGAACCTCATCTCGCTCTTCCTGCTCTCCGGAGAGGTTTCGCGCCTGACGCGCGATTACTTTTCTCAGAGGCAGAGGGAGAATATCTCACGCACCTCGTCCAAACCGAGGGGGATCACGCTCGGGAAGAACTTTCTCCCCTCGTCCGTGCAGCGGCGGCTCATGTATTCGGCATTCTCCGCCGTGAGGCCGAAGTCTGACAGGCGCTCCGGCATTCCGAGGCTGCGGAAATACTCGCGCGTGGCCTCGATGCCGTTCTCAACGCCGCTCACGCCCCATATTTTCTCCGCGTAGCGCTCCAGGCGCTCGGTGAACAGGCCGTGCCGCGCAAAGAATTCCAGGTATGCCGGCCACACCACGGCAAGGCCAGCGCCGTGGGCTATGCGCTCATCCAGCGCGCTCATCTCGTGCTCGAGCTTGTGTGCCCAGAGCCCGCAGGCCCGACCGGCGCCGGTCAACCCGTTGTGCGAGAGGCTTCCGGCGAGCATGAGCGTCGCACGAGCTTCATAGTCGCCAGGCTCGGCCATGGCGCGGCGTCCGGCGTCGATGACGGAGGTCAGCAGGCCCTCAGAAATGCGGTCGATGAGCTCATTGTCCGGGTTGGTACACATATAGCGCTCCATCGTGTGCATGAGTATATCCACCACGCCGCAGGCCGTCTGGTACGGCGGGAGCGTCATAGTGAGCTCCGGGTCCATTATTGCAAAGAGCGGGCGGTTTTTCTCGCTGCTGAGCCCGCGCTTGACGCCGAGTGCGGTGTTCGTGAGCACTGCGCTGTCGCTGGTCTCGCTGCCCGTGGCGGCTATCGTCAGCACAACGCCCACGGGCAGGCTGTCGGACGGCTCCGCCCGGTGCTCGGTGTAATCCCAGGGGTCAAGGCCGGTCCTGACGCAGTGAGCGGCCATTTTTGCAGTATCTATGACGCTGCCGCCGCCAACGGCCAGCAGCAGCTCGCTGCCGCGCTCACGGGCATAATGCGCCAGCTCGGCACAGCGCTCCGACGTCGGGTTGGCCTGTATGCCGCCGAATTCGTCGTGCTCCACCCCCGCAGCATCCAGCGAGGACTTTACGCGCTCCAGCAGGCCCGTCCGTACAACGCTGCCGCCGCCATAGCATATGAGCACGCGCCGGTATCCGCGCGACGCGATTATTTCGCCCACACGGGCGCACTGGCCGCGGCCAAAGTATATTTTAGTCGGTATACAGAGTTCAAAATCAAGCATCTTTCACACCTCCGGAAGATTATATCGCAAAATCCTCCTCTTGTGAAGAACACGCCCCTTGCCTTTGGCGCGGTTTCATGCAATAATAGGGTGAAGTATGATCAAATCAGCATACGGAGGATGAGATATGGACTTCATAAGCGAATACAGATCCAAGCTCGGCACGCCTGAGGACGCCGCAAAGCTCGTCAAGAGTGGCGACTGGGTCGAATACGGCAACGGCACCACCTTCGCCGTCGAGTGCGACAAGGCCCTGGCCAAGCGGCGCGACGAGCTCTTTGACGTCAAGTTCCGCGGCCAGATAATGTATGGCCCCATCGAGGTCGTGGAGTGCGACCCCACCGGCGAGCACTTCTGCTACAACGCCTGGCACTGCTCCGGCTACGAGCGCAAGCTGCTCGACAAGGGTCAGGCCTACTTCTCCCCCATGATCTTCCGCAACCTGGCCTGGTATCACAAGGAATTCCTGCACGTCAACGTGGCCTACGTCTGCGCCACGCCGATGGACAAGCACGGCTATTTCAACTTCTCGCTCTCCGCCGGCACGGCGCTGGACATGATAGGCCGCGCCGACGCCATCGTCATAGAGGTCAACGACAAACTCCCGAAAATCTACGGCGCCTACAATGAGTCTATCCACATCTCCGACGTCACCATGGTCGTAGAGTGCGAGCACGGCCCGGCGCCCACCGTCCCGGCTAAGAAGCCCTCGCCCGAGGACATTAAGATAGCCGAGAACATCATTCCCTACCTCGTCGACGGCGCGACACTCCAGCTCGGTATCGGCGGCACGCCCGACGCGCTGGGCTCCATCATCGCCAAGAGCGACCTCAAGGACCTCGGCATGCACACCGAGCTCTGCACTGACGGTTTCCTGGACCTCTACAACGCCGGCAAGCTCACCAACAAGCGCAAGAACATCTTCCCCGGCAAGGGCGTGCTCGGTCTCGCAACCGGCTCCCAGGCGCTCTATGACTGGCTGGACGAGAACCCCGGCGTCATTGCGCTGCCCATCGCCTATGTCAACGACCCGTCCGTCATCGCGTCCATGGACAATTTCATCTCCCTCAACAGTTGCGTCTCCATAGACCTCTACGGCCAGATAAACTCCGAGAGCGCCGGCCTCCGCCACATCTCCGGCACCGGCGGCCAGGTGGACTTCCTCACCGGCGCGGCCATGTCCAAGGGCGGCAAGAGCTTCATCTGCGTGGCCTCCTCCCGCGTCGGCAAGGACGGCAAGCGCAGCTCGAACATCGTGCCGCACTTCAACGGCGAGATAATCACCTCCCCGCGCAGCCAGGCATATTACGTCGCCACCGAGCAGGGCGTCGCCAACCTCGCCGGCCGCACCACCTGGGAGAGGGCCGAGAGCCTCATCTCCCTCGCGCATCCCGATTTCCGCGACGAGCTCATCAAGGCCGCCGAGGAGCAGAGGATCTGGAGAAGGTCCAACAAGCGCTAAACCAAATATGCACAACAAAAGGGGGGCTCCTATCGGAGCCCCCCTTTTCCTGTCCTTTTTCATTTGCCCAAGCTCTCGTCCAGCGCACGGCGCACAGCCCGGAAGATGTTCTCATAGCCCGTGCAGCGGCACAGATGTCCCGCAAGCTGCCGCCGCAGCTCCTCATCCGTGAGGTCCTGCCCCCGGTTTATGAGCGACTGCGCCGACAAAATTATGCCCGGTGTACAGAAGCCGCACTGTATCGCGCCCTCGTCCACAAAGGCCTGCTGCAATGGCGAGAGGCTGCCGTCCGGGTTCGTCAAACCGTCCACGGTGAGGATGTCCTTGCCGTCTGCCCAGGCGGCGAGGTAAATGCAGGAGTTGTACGGTTCCCCGTCTATGAGCACCGTGCAGGCCCCGCACTCGCCCACATTGCAGCCGCTCTTGACTGAGGTGAGCGAGAAGTCGTCCCGCAAGAGGTCGGTCAGCGAGGCGCGGATGTCCACCATCTTGTCCACCGCTCTGCCGTTTATCGTACAGCGTATGTGCTTATACTGCCTCTCCGTCATATCGCGCCTCCCGCTCTCTCCACGCTCTCGCGCAGGGCCCTGTATGCGCACTCCTCGGCTATGTGCTGCCTGAACGCCTTACTGGCGCGCCAGGAGTCGCGCGGGTTTATCTCCGCGACCGCGGCCTTTGCAAAGGCGCGGGCCGTCTCGTCCGTGCAGGGCGCGCCGGCGAAGGCGGCTTCTGCCTCCGGGCAGCGGCAGGGCACCGGCCCGGCCACGCCGTAGGCTATGCGCACGCGCTCGATGTTCCGGGAGTCCGGCGCGAGGCGGACGTTCACGGAGCATCCCAGCGTCGCGATGTCCAGCGCCGTGCGCATGGAATATTTGATGTACCTGCCAAATGTGCGCTCCCAGCTTGCGCGCGGGATGTATATGCCGGTCAGCAGCTCGCCGGGGCGAATGTCTGTGCGGCCGGGGCCGAGGTAGAAGTCCGCTATCGCGAGACGCCGCACGCCCTCCTCGCCTGTCAGCTCGACCTCTGCGTCGAAGGCAAATAGGGTCGGCGCGGTGTCCGCAGAGGTGACGCCGTTGCAGATGTTGCCGCCGACGGTGCCGATGTTGCGTATCTGCGGGCTGCCCACCTCGTCCGCCGCCTGGCCCAGTGTTGGTACGTGCTCACGTATGAGCGCGTTCGCCGTGAGCTCGGAAAACGTGGTCAGGGGACCGATTTTCAGCGTCCCGGCCTCGTCCATTGCAACGCCGCGAAGAGACGCGATGTCACGGATGGAGATGAGCTCCGCACCGGGCATCTTGCCCTCGCGCAGCTTTATGAGCACGTCCGAGCCCCCCGCTATGACGACGGCATCGGGGTGTTCGAGCCTCAGCTCCAGCGCCTCGGCGATGGAACGGGCCTCGTACAGCGCTTTTATGTCATACATCCGCCTCGCCTCCTTCCTGGGCGCGGAAGAGCGCCTCGGGCGTTATGGGTATCGCGTTGAAGGCTATGCCCGTGGCCTGCATGACGGCGTTGCGTATCGCCGGAGCGGGCGGGCAGGCCGGGGGTTCGCCTAGGGCCTTGGTGCCGAAGGGGCTGGTGGGCTCGGCGTTCTCGAGGAACAACGCCTCGAGCCTCGGGTGGTCCGTGAAGGTCTGTATCTTGTAGTCGAGCAGGTTGCCGTTGAGCGGCCTGCCGGTCTTTTCGTCAAAGAGCAGCTTTTCTGCGAGGGCGTAGCCGAGGCCCATCGACATGCCGCCGTGCACCTGGGCTTCGGCCAGCTTAGGATTGATGAGTACGCCGCTGTCGTGGACGTTGATAATGTTTGTCACCTTAACCTTACCCAGAGGCATATCCACCTCCACCTCCGCAAAGCAGGCGCCGGAAGCGAAGGTATTGTCCTTACAGTGGCTGGTGGCTTCCGCCGTAATATGTACGGAACGGTCCAGGCTGTAGATCGCCGTGGTCGCCAGCTCCTCCATGGAGAGAAGAAGCTCCCCGCTCTCCCGGTCCACCACGCTGTTCTCCTTCACATCCAGGGTATCCATGGGGCGCTTCAGCATATAGGAAGCGTAGTCCAGGATCTTTTCTTTGAATAACGTTCCGGTCTTTACCACCGCCTTGCCGCTCACATAGGTCTGCCGGGAAGCGTAAGCGCCGGTGTCAAAGGGCGAACTATCCGTGTCCTGAGTGGACATCACGTTAACCCGGTCCTCGGTGATTCCGGTGACCTGAGCCGCCATCTGCGCAAACACCGTGTCCGCACCCTGGCCGATCTCGGTTGCTCCCATCATCAGCTGCATGGAGCCGTCCTGGTTTAAGACCATCCGGCAGGAGGCCGTCTCCAGGGAAATGGGGTAAACTCCGGTCTTGTAACAGAAAATCGCCATTCCGATTCCCCGTCGCACCGGCCCGGTTTGATTCACGTACTCTCTGCGCTTCTCATCCCAGCCGATCAATTCGCGCCCCTTTTCCATGCACTCCATCAGGCCGTAGGAGTTAAACTTCACATGGGTGTGAGGGTCCTCATATCCGGCCTGCATACAGTTCTTCCTGCGAAATTCCAGCGGATCCATTCCCAGCTGCAACGCCAGGTCGTCAGCCATGCATTCCGCAGCAAAGGCTGCCTGGGGGATTCCGTAGCCGCGCATGGCGCCGCCGGTGGCGATGTTGGTGTACACCGTGTAGGCGTCGGCTTCCAGCGCTTTTTCATCGTGATAAATCTGTTTAAATTCATTTGAAGTGTTCGCTACAATGGCGTGCGCGTGGCTGGCGTATCCGCCCTGGTTGGAGTAAGCGGTAAGCTTTCTGGCCACCAGGGTGCCGTCCTTCCTGGCCGCCGCCTTCACGTGAAGATTCATCGCGTGGCGGACTCTGGTGCAGGCCAGCGTCTCCTCCCTGCTGATCTCCATCTTCACGCAGCGCCCGCCCACCAGTGTGCACAGGTAGGCGTTTAACGGCTCATACAGCACATCCTGTTTATTGCCGAACCCGCCGCCGATATACGGCTTGATCACCCGGATCATCCCCATAGGCACGCCCAGCGCCTGACTGATCACCCGGCGCACGATATGGGGGATCTGGGTTGAGGTAGTTACGACAATACGCCCTTTTTCCATGTAGGCAAAGGAAACCGGCGTCTCTATATGGCAGTGCTGCACGCTTTGCGTCCCGTATTCCTTGTCGATCACAATAAGGCCCTCTTCCTCTGCGGCCTCCTCGTAGCTCAGTTCGCCCAGCTTGAATCCGGAGTGGGCGATCAGGTTGCCCGGCTTCTCGTCGTGCAGCCGGGGCGCCCCCTCCGCCAGGGCTTCTTCCGGTGTGAGAAGCGGCGGATACTCTTCGTACTCCACCATCACCAGCCGCGCTGCCCTGGCTGCTGAGATCTCATCTTCCGCGACTACGGCGGCGATATCGTCGCCGTACACGCGCACTCGTGTGTTTAATAGCTTCCGGTCCGCGATGTCCTGATGGGCCGTCTCCACAGACCAGGGGTGGCCCGCGGTGGGAAACTGGTAGTCCGGCACATCGAAACATGTGACGATCTTCACAACTCCCGGCACCGCAAGGGCCGCCTCCAGGTCAAATCCTTTTACTACCCCGTTGGCGATGGTACTTCTGACCACTTTCGCGACCAGAGCGCCTTTCGGTTCCAGGTCGGCCGTATATTTGGCGCCGCCCGTCACCTTCTCGCATGCGTCAACGCGGATGATACTTTTTCCAACTGCCATTGACAATACCTCCTGGTTCTAAACCAACGCCTACAGATGCTGCTCAGTCCAGACGGCTTATCTTCTTGACCGATAATGCTGGTCAAGAAGCATCGGATGTCCATCCGATGTGAAAACTGGCCGGTAAAGCTACTTACAAGCGAGCTTGACGCTGCTTTGCCGGCCAATTTTCCCGCCGTCTGAACGGTTAAGGTTAAATCATCACATACTTAAGCACAAACAACACGGCCAGGACATACATCAGCGCGCTGATCTTTTTCTCCTTGGCGCGTCCGGTAGCCAGATTGATAACAACGTAAGAGATAACGCCCATTGCGATACCTTCAGAAATGCTGTACAGGAATGGCATTGCGATGATCGCGATAAATGCCGGGATTGCTTCAGTCATGTCGTTGAAGTCAATCTTGGTTACTGATG
>OLZO01000648.1_pt1 | contig 16160 bp, 10 predicted proteins | sample 1644431 | NCBI WGS metagenome assembly OLZO01 (sample SAMEA103958145, study PRJEB25191) | human gut metagenome | biome: human-associated habitat [ENVO:00009003]; feature: intestine environment [ENVO:2100002]; material: feces | place: Germany | collected 2013/2015
ACACCGCCGTGGACGCGGAGACTTTCTGCAAGGAGAAGTCGGCGCTGTTCCTGGTGATGCCGGAAGAAGATCCCAATAAATTCTTCATGGTGAGCCTCATCATCCAACAACTGTACCGGGAGATCCTCTCTGTGGCGGATGAGCACGGAGGACGATTGCCCAACCGGGCTGTGTTCTACGCCGACGAGTTCGGGACGCTGCCAAAGATCGAGTCGGCGGAGATGATGTTCTCCGCCAGCCGTTCCCGGCGGCTCTCCATCGTCCCCATCATCCAGAGCATTGGGCAGCTGGAAAAGAATTATGGAAAGGAGGGCGCGGAGATCATCATCGATAATACCCAAGACACCATCTTTGGCGGCTTCGCCCCCAACAGCCAGACGGCGGAGGTGATGAGCAAATCCCTGGGCAGCCGCACGGTGCAGAGCGGTTCCATCAGCAAGGGGAAAGACAGCGGCTCCCAGTCCCTGCAGATGATCGAGAGGCCCCTCATGACCCCGGACGAGCTGAAGTCCATGCCCAAGGGCCAGTTCATCGTGATGAAAACCGGGGCGCACCCTATGAAGGTGAAACTGAAGCTCTTTTTCCAGTGGGGCATCTCCTTTGGGGAGCCGTATGCTGTTCCCGATAAGGGCAACCGGCCTGTCCCCTATGCTGGGAAAGAGACACTGATAAGCGCTATTTTGGAGAGATACCCGCCTACGCCGATGGTTGCAGAAGTGGAGAACGAAAGCCAGGAGGGCTTCTCTGGCCAGAAAACGAGTGCCGCAGCGTCCCCGAAACCCGAGCAAAATCAGGGGAAGAAACAGGAACAGCAGCAAAAATCCCAGGCTGTGGGTCAAGGACGCAAAGTGAACGCCACACAGCCCAATGGCAGCATGAAGCAGGAAACTCGAAAGGAGTGGGACGATGACAGACCTTAAACGGCTTTACCAGAGCGACCTGCCCAACCGGGCTATCGCCGTGTACCTGTACCTGCGGGGCAGGACTAACAAGGAGGGGTTCTGCTGGCCGGCGGTTCCTACCATGGCCAAGGAACTCAAAATGTCAGAGAGCACCGTGCGGCGGGGTGTGCGGGATTTGGAGAAAGCAGGATTCCTCACGGTGGAAGGACGGCAGAGAGAAAACGGGGCAGACTCGTCCAATGGGTACAGTCTGATAATACCAAAACACATTAAGGTACATTGTGAGCTAACCGTTGCCTCAGATTGACACCTTTCCGTACTTCATCGGCTAAGGGATGAGTTTTGTTCGACCGATTTCAAGATCATCAACCCTTGAATATTTTGCCACTGCTTCGGAACTGATAAGCTCGATAATCTAGACGCCTTGGAACATGCTAAACGCTATATAGAAGCCATAGGGATTCATTTTTCCTGCTCACCATTAATTTTTTAAGCGTGGAGCTAACTGAGTTATCACTCCAGATATGCTGTATATTGGATATTTTGCAAAAAACGGATAGATATAATAAATTCCGTCACTTTAGAGCCTATAATTAAGAACAGTAGGAATCAGAGGTTTAACGAAACATGATATGCACATAGAAGATAAAGGAGCTTTTCTTAAACGAAAAGCTCCTTTGAAACCATATAAAATATAAGCCACTTAGGCAGTCATACCACCGTCAATGACAATTCCTGAACCGGTGACATATGTATTATCCTCGCTGACTAGGTACAACACGAGAGAAGCAACATCCTTCGGTGTTCCCATCCGATTCAGGGGAATCATAGCACATATTTGCTGAATAGCTTCGGGATGGGCGCTGGTAACACCGCTCATCATGGGAGTGTTTATCGTACCGGGAAGAATATAATTTACCAAAATGTTATACTTAGCAAACGCATGTGCGGCGCTTTTAGTTAAACCAGCTACAGCGTGCTTAGACGTGGCATACGCCGGAGAATCGCCGGATGCACTTTGGGCTGCAAGAGAGGCTACGTTGAGAATTCGGCTGCCACCGAGAGCTTTCATAAAAGATTTTATCACCGGTGGCTTTTCTCTTGACCAGGAAGAGTTTATAAAGTATCTAGCAGAAATAGCGGAAAAAACGAATCAATTCATGTGCCAGGGCTCAAAAACAGGCGAATGATCTTGCTTTTCACTTCCAGTATAATAGTTGCTAAATATACCTGCTTGAGAGCCACATTGAAAACAGGAAGATATTTTACAAAAAAGGATATATATGGTAAATGGAGTCTTTGGGCCATGATATGATAGAACGAACTGAATATATGTAAGCTCAAGAAGAATGTTTGATATGGCGACCATACTCTTGATTATCATTTATGTCATGGCTATTGGCCTGGGAGTTCCAGATTCTGCCCTAGGCGCAGCATGGCCGACTATTTTCCCCGAAATGGGAGTGGATATGGCTATGGTAAACTGCGTTAGTGCGATTGTCTCTTGCGGGACGATTCTTTCCAGTTTGTTCAGTTCCAGGCTGATTAACCGGTTTGGCACAGCAAAAATCACGGCACTTAGCACATCCATCACCGCACTCGCTTTGGCTGGTTATGCTATCTCCCCCAACCTTGCCGTTATTTGTCTTTTCGCCATTCCGCTTGGGTTGGGAGCAGGCGCCGTTGACACAGCAATCAATAATTACATGGCCCTGCACTACAAAGCAATGTTTATGAACTTTATGCACTGCTTTTATGGATTGGGTGTCATTATCAGCCCTTCTGTCATGTCGTTTGCCTTAGCTCACCGAACATGGAGATTTGGCTATCTTGTCATTGCTGGAATTCAGGGGGCTCTCGCTATTATTTCTATTTTTGCCATTCCTTTGTGGGGCAAAGTAAAATCCCCGTTGAAATTAGATATCTCAAGTGAAGTGCGCTCTCCAAAACTAAGGGAGTTATTTTCCAATAGCGCAATACGGTTTGCTTGTCTGTTTTTGTTCTGCTCCACCTCTATTGAAGCTCTATGTACTGTATGGAGTGGTTCTTTCTTGGTGGAGACAAAAGGCTTCTCCTCCGCCGATGCAGCTAGTTATTTGGTTTTGTATTATGTCGGACTCACGGTTGGAAGATTGATTTCCGGAATTTTAACGACAAAGGTTCCTATCTGGACATTGCTTCGGGCGGGCCAGGTTTTGGTCTTGCTGGGAGCAGCTATCATTTTATTTGGTGTTTCTTCTGTACTTCTCATGGTAGGCTTATTCTGCGTAGGATGCGGGATAGCACCTCAGTTTCCTGGGTTGCTCTATCTTACTCCCCATAATTTTGGTGTTGATATTTCCCAATCCGTTACAGGCGTGGAAATGGCATTTTCCTATTGTGGGACTTTGCTGACCCCCATCGTATTTGGATTCATCACAAACGCATTTTCGACAGATGGCTATACCATTTTTTTGCTCTTGTTCACGATTTGTCTCGCGTTCGTGCATACTCTCCTGCGTATGCGGCTGCGAAAATCTGTGTGATTTCATCTCATTGAGAAAGGCCGGGATATCTCCCGGCCTTATTTATATGAGGAACCTAAAAGTCCTTTTAGAACTCGCCTTACTATTTTGATAAATTCATGTGATTCGTGGTATAGGCGTGCTTCAATTTCTGATATAAATAGAGTATGGAACCTTTTGCATACAAAAAAACTAGTGTGAAATAAAACAGAAAGGCTGGAAATTATGATGGATAAAATTCGAGGAGTCAATCTTGGCGGATGGTTAGTACTGGAACGCTGGATTGCTGAAAACCTTTTTTCTGGGGTAAGTGCCTTGGATGAAACTTATTTAGGTTTGGAACTTGGGCCAGAGCGTGTTAGAGAAAGGTTAAAAGTCCACCGTGATGAATTTATAACAGAACGCGATTTTGAAGATATGGCTGTTAAAGGATTTAATGCCGTTCGAATCCCCGTGCCATTCTTTCTGTTTGAGGATGTGGGGCCTTATGTCCATTGCTATGAATATTTAGACAAGGCTTTCGATTGGGCGGAAAAATATGGACTAAAGGTGCTGGTTGACCTTCACACTGTTCCGGGAGGTCATAACGGCACAGATAATTCTGGCATCATAGGAATCTGCCTATGGTCCACAAAGAGGGAATATGTAGACTACTCTGTGGAGGTCCTTGAAAAAATCGCTCAGCGCTATGGTCATCGGAAAGCAATGTGGGGAATCGGTGTTCTAAATGAACCTATGTGTTCAGATACTGAGGCGGGAAAAGTGTTGAACATCGGAAATCTGATGCGGGCATATGTTCCGGTGGACAAAGAAGCGGCCAAAGGAAACGAAAATTACACGCTCGCATTTCTCCAGCAGTTTTATAGAGATGCCTATACTGCCATCCGCAAGTATATGGGGCCGGACAAATATGTGGTATTTTCAGACGCCTTTGAACTGGAAATTTGGGATGGCTTTATCCTTCACAGCGGCTTAGAAGGTGTCATTTTGGATACCCACCATTATTTGATGTCTCCAGATATGACTCTGTTCAAAGAGCGGAATGCGAAGGTCTATGAGAACTATTTGGAGGAACTGGGGAAGAAAATTAGTCGTGTGGCCAACCGCCTCCCCTTAATTGTTGGAGAGTGGAATATGCAAAACCAGGCTGACGGTTTGGCAGAGATGTCTTGGGACGAAAGGGATAAACTCTATTCAACTGTGTCTGAGGGATTTCAAAGGGCGATGAAAGATTGTTTGGGCTGGTTTTACTGGACATACAAGGTTATAATGAAAGGGTTGGACCAGGAATGTGATGATGCCTCCCGCTGTGTGAATCACGGGTGGCTTCGTTTCTAACAATCATTTCTCAACGAGGGAGGAACAACCAATGAAACCTCTTGATCGAACCCCGCATATCTTTCCTTTTCTATGGCTTCATGGGGAACCGGAACAGGTGCTGCGGGAGTACATGGAGGCCATCTACAACGCCAATATTCGGGGTGTTTGCGTGGAGAGCAGGCCTCATCCGGACTTCTGCGGCCCCCAATGGTGGCATGATTTGGGCATTATTGTAGACGAGGCAAGAAACCGGCAGATGAAAGTTTGGATCCTGGATGACAGCCACTTTCCCACCGGGTATGCCAATGGCGCGCTAAAAGGCCAAGGCGTAGCACTGCGGCGGCAATTTCTGGTGCGGGCGCCTCTTGGTATTGTTTCTGCCGGGGAACGATGGGAGCGGCCCAGTGTGGAGTGCTGCCAGGTTCCCTCCTGGGAGCCCCAGGGCTTTGAGCTTTACCAAGACGCGCCCCCGACGTTTCCGAGGGACAAACTGCTGGGCGTGGCTGCTGTCCGGTGCGACAAACCTGGGGTGTGCTCGCTCCCTCAGCGCGAGGTGCTTTCTTTTCAGCCGGAGGAGGGCCAATGGGAACTGTACGGCTTGGCGCTCACCTACAACCGGGGACCGCACCGAGAGTACATCAATATGCTAGATAGGCGCTCCTGCCGGTTGTTGTTAGAGGCAGTGTACGAGCCGCATTGGGAACATTTCAAAGCGGATTTTGGAAATACTATTGCCGGTTTTTTTTCCGATGAACCAGAACTTGGGAATGGACACCTCTACGAGATGGGAAAGAAACTTTGGGAATTGGATGACCTGCCTTGGAGCGGGGAGTTAGAGCAGAAATTGTCTGTCAAATGGGGAAAGGATTTCCTTACCAATTTGGCGCTGCTCTGGGATCAGGAACAGGGCGGGAGTGTTCGCGTCACCTTTATGGATGCATTAACCCGGCTGGTGGAAAACGATTTTTCCAGACAAATTGGAGATTGGTGCCATGCCCACCATGTGGAATATATCGGGCATCTCATTGAGGACAATGACCAGCACCAGCGCACTGGAAGCAGCCTGGGACACTATTTCCGGGGGCTTTCCGGCCAGGATATGGCGGGGATTGATGACATCGGAGGCCAGGTGCTTCCCCAGGGGGAGTGGGCCGGCAAAAACGGGCCTCTGGGACAATATCGCGACGGCTTTTTCTATCACTATGTATTGGGAAAATTGGGCGCCTCCTTGGCGGCGATTGACCCACAAAAGAAAGGGCGCTGTATGTGCGAAATCTTCGGTGCTTACGGGTGGGAAGAGGGCGTGCGGCTGGAAAAATATTTGGTTGATCATTTCTTAGTCCGAGGCGTAAACTACTTTGTCCCCCATGCGTTCAGCGCCAAGGCATACCCGGATCCCGATTGCCCTCCCCATTTCTACGCCAATGGCCATGACCCTCTCTACCGTCATTTCGGCGCTCTCATGTCCTATACGGATCGGGTAGCGAAGCTGTTTTCCGGTGGGAAAGCACGGATTCCGGTGGCACTGCTATACACTGCCGAGGCGGATTGGGCTGGAGAAACCACGCAGCTGCAAACCGTGGCAATGCCTCTCTACGACCGACAGGTGGATTACCACATCCTCCCGGCGGACATATTTGCCAACCCTGACCGTTACCATGCCGCATGGGGAAAAGGGCTGAGTGTCAACGGACAGGAGTACCGGGCGCTTATTGTGCCGCAAGCCCAATCCCTGCCAGGGGCGGCCCTATCTGTCCTGCAAACGCTGCAGCAAAAAGGGTTCCCTGTTCTTTTGGCGGGGGAACAGCCGCCTAGCCCGCAGGCTGATTTTCCTCTGGTAACACCGGATGCCCTGCCTACCACTTTGGACAGGTTGGGCGTAACGGAAGTGTTTCTCGACCCGCCGGACAGCCGGGTGCGATGCCTTCTCTATGAGGCGGAGGAAACCAGATGTATGCTGGTCCATGAGGGGACAGAGGCCTACCAAGGCAAAATCCGCCTCCCGGTAGCGGGGCCTTGCTGTGCCTACAATGCCTGGGAGGACCGGATGGAAGCGGTACAAGCCACGCCAGTGGACGGCGACACAGAAATTGACGTGACATTGCTGCCTCTCCACAGCCTTATCCTTCTGTTCCGAAAGGAGAGCGGCCTGGCTCGTCCTTTCTGTTCCGAGGACCGGGGACATCCTATTCCTTGGAACGAAGGTTGGACCCGCAGTACCTGCGCCAGTTTTCAGTATCCCCAATTTACCGGAGCGAAAGCGATTTCTTTGCCGGATCTTTTGGCGGAGGAACAGCCGGAATTCTCCGGTTTTGTTCGGTATGAAACACAGTTCTCTTGGGAGGGGAAAGGCCAAGCTACCTTGGAGATCACCGACGCGCACGAGGGCGTTGAGGTGTTCCTCAATGGGGAAAGCCTTGGCATCCAAATTGCCCCGCCTTTCCGCTATAATTTGACGGGAAAACTGAAAAAAGGAGAAAACAAACTGACGATCGAGGTGGCTACTACTCTTGAGCGGGAAAACGCAGTAAGGACTAACCCCATGCGGAAACAAATGGGATTAGCTCCTATTATACCTGTTGCTCCATCAGGAATTAACGGCCAGTGTCTATTTAGAATGAAGTAAAGGGGTATAATTCAATGAAAGAATACAATATCACAGATTTTGGAGCTGTGGGAAATGGAAACAGCGACTGCACAGCTGCTATTCAAAAGGCCCTTGATACCGCCGGCGAGCGCACCGAAGGAGGCGCTGTACTGGTACCTCCGGGGATCTATCAAACGGGTCCCTTGCGGATACCCTCACATGTTGCCTTGCGCGGAATTCCAAGTTGGGGATATAAGACAGTTGGCGGCAGTATATTGCGCTGGAGAGGCAAAGAAACTGCCAATGATAAAGCTCTGTTGGATATTACCGGTAGTGTTGGATGCAGGATTTCTGGATTATGTTTGGAGGGCTCCGGTTCTCAGGGAGAAATCCATGGAATTAGCTTTGCACGGCAGGATTTTTTTGACCACCCGGAAGAGGACGCATTTATTGTGGAAGATTGTCAGATCCATGGTTTTTCCGGATGCGGTCTATTTCTTCAATACGCTTGTTGCTTTTCAGTACGTCACTGTCACATTTTTGAAAATGCCAGCGATGGTGTATATATCAACTCATGGGATGGATTTTTTCTAGATAACCAAATATCCTCCAATATGGGATGGGGAGTCCATTGCGCTTCTATGGGAGTGAACAACTCCGCATTCACGTTTACGGGAAATCGGATAGAATGGAATCGAAAGGGCGGCATTTATCTTAGACACAGCCGTTTATGGAATATCACAGGGAATTGCTTTGACCGCAGCGGTGGCCCAGCAATATATATTGACCGAAGCCTATCTCGTGAAGAAGTTGGAGATAATCGGTGGGTACCACTGCCATGTCAAGCAATTACCATAACAGGGAATGTATTTAATCGCAGCGGAGCTGACTTTTTTGACAACCTTGCCCAGGAAGACTCGTGTCACATTCGAATGTGTGAGTGCTTTGGGGTAACGGTAACAGGGAATACATTTCTGCTAGGCCAAGATGATGTTATAGGAGAAGGAAAGTATTCGCCTAAGCACGGTGTGGTTTTTGACAAGCTAAAAGGCTGTGTTATAGCGAACAACGCTCTGTGGAAAGCATGTTTGGAGGAACCTATTCTATGGGCTTTGGATGCAAGTGATGGAAATGTTGTAATTCAAGGAAACGTCGGCTGTCCTGTTCCAAGACAAGATTTAGAATCGGGGCATTTTTCGTGGGAAAATTAAGGAGGTATTGCGTTGAAAAAACAGCTTTTTAACAGTGATTGGAATATCTACCCAGGTGTACAAGGTCCCTTTGATCAAATTAATGGATTGCGCTACCACGCTCGGAAAGTAACTCTCCCCCACGACGCTATGATTGAGGAGCCTCGGATTCCCTCCTGTGAAAGTGCTGCTCAGACAGGCTTTTACCCCACTAAATCCTATACCTATATCAAAGACTTCTTCGTACCTCAAGAGTGGGCAGAGGACACCATACTATTAGAATTTGAAGGTGTGATGCAGAAGGCCATGGTCTACTTGAATGAGGAGTTTTTAGGTAGTCACAGCTATGGCTATACCGGTTTCACCGTGGATCTAACCCCCTATCTGCGTCCTGGGAAAGAAAATCATTTGAAAGTTTTGGCACTAGGTCAGGAGCGGGCTTCCCGGTGGTATACAGGCATGGGGATTTATAGAGATGTGTGGCTCTGGCGGGGCAAGAACGTTTTTCTACCTCCCCGGTCGGTCAAGGTCACTACCGAGACCATTGACGATGATTCCTCTACTCTTCGCTTAGACATGACGGTAGAGAACCGCCTTCTGCGGCCTCAGCGGGTTCAGGTGAAATACCGCCTGCTGGGCCTCGATGGTAGCCTGGCCACGGAGGATTGGGCCGCCATCGTCCTGGGGCCCCAGGAGGCCTGCACCTTTGCCCAACGGCTGGTGGTGGAGGAACCCCGGCTCTGGTCTCCAGAGCACCCGAACCTGTATACCTGGCAGCTGGAATTGTGGCAAAACAGTCAGAAGCTGGATGCCGCTCAGGGTACCTTAGGCATTCGCACCTTGCAGATGGATGCTAAACATGGTCTGCGAATTAACGGGGAGACGATCAATCTGCGGGGCTCCTGCATTCACCATGATAACGGGGTCATTGGCGCAGTAAGCTTGTACGATGCGGAGGTCTTTAAGCTGGAAGGACTGAAAGCAGCAGGTTTCAATGCCATCCGCTGCGCCCATCATCCCGCAGGCGAGGCATTGCTGAAAGCTTGCGACACTGTGGGAATCCTGGTAATGGACGAGCTTTCCGATATGTGGAATGACCCTAAGAACCCTCACGATTTCGGACTGGGCTTTGACCGGGATTGGGAAGAAACAGCCAAAAACATGGTCGAAAAAGATTACAACCACCCCTCCGTGGTGCTTTACAGTACCGGAAACGAAATACCCGAAATCGGTAGAGAGCAAGGCGCAGCCAATCACCGGCGTATCGCTGCCAAAATACGGGCGCTGGATCCGACACGCTTCACCACCTGCGGTATCAATGGATACTTAGCGGTATCCGATTTACTTCAAGAAAAAGCCCAGCAAAGCGCTTCTACTCAGGAAACCGCCGGTAGCGAGACCCTTAATGAAGTAATGGGTGGGTCATCACAGGACACTATGGACGATTTCTCCACTAGCGAGCTTCTCACGCAGCGGCTGGAACCCACTGTCAGTGCTGTGGACGTGGTAGGCTATAACTATCTCACAGCTCGCCATGTACTGGAACGCCAGCGCCATCCCCAACGAGTTGTGGTAGGTAGCGAAACCTTCCCGCCGGAGATCGGGACGCTGTGGCCTATTGTGGAGGAAAACAGCCATGTAATTGGAGACTTCACCTGGACCGGCTGGGACTATGTGGGAGAAGCTGGCATTGGTATCTTCCACTATGGAGAAGTGAAAGGGCAGGGCTGGTATCCTGACAGGCTGGCTTACTGTGGAGACATTACTCTAAATGGTTTTCGACGACCTGCCAGTTACCTGCGGGAGATTGCCTACGGCCTGCGGAAAGAACCCTACATCGCTGTGGTGCGCCCAGAACACACGGGGGAGTCCTTCGACAAGAACAACTGGAAATACATCGACGCCCTGGACAGCTGGACCTACCCCGGCTTTGAGGGCAAGCCCACTCAGGTCTATGTGCTGGCCCAGGGGGAAGAAGCGGAGCTCTTCTGCAACGGCCGCTCCCTGGGACGAAAAGCCTTAGGAGAAACGGAACCCTTAACTGCTGTGTTCCCCCTGCCCTACGAGCCAGGAAAACTACGGGCAGTGGTCTATCAAGACGGGGTGATCTTAGGAGAAACGACTCTCGCCACTGCTGGGAAAGTAACGGGTCTTCATGTGTCTGTTTCCCAGGAGGCACTTGCCCCGGCAGAAGGCCTAGCCTTTCTCACCGTAGATCTGGTGGATGAAAATGGCATCCCTAATCGCCGGGAGGAAAAAGCTGTTACCGTTACAGTAAAAGGCGCAGGGTCGCTATTGGGCTTCGGCTCTGGAGCACCCAGCACTGAGGGCAGTTACCAGGACAACACCTGGCCTACTTTCGACGGACGGGTAATGGCCGTGGTCCGTGCCGGGAAAGAGGTCGGAGAAATTCGGGTTACCTTTTCCGCTTCAGGATGTCAGGATGTGATCAAGGTACTGCAAGTTACAAAGGCGTTTCAGTAACTGCGTAGCGATTTTTATATTGGATGGGGGTCATACCAGTAAGCTTTTTGAAATGTTCTCCCATATGGCTTTGGGAAGAAAAACCCAGAGTCAGAGCGATGTCTCGATAGGACAGAGGGGAATAAATAAGCATCTCTTTAGCTAAAGAAATCTTTTCCCGGATGACAAACTCCGAGAAAGAGATTCCCTCACATCGTTTAAACAGAGTGGAGAGATAATTGGGAGCTACTCCTAGTTCATTTGCCGCATCTTTCAAGGTCGTTTTCCCATGAAGATGATCATAAATATAGTTTTCGCACTTTTTAACCAAGGGATGGCTTGTGGAGCCATCCCTTTTTTCTGTCCCAGTTTCCTGCAAGGAATGAACCAGTGCAGCGTAGTTTGTCTGTGCTCCTTCCACCAGAGTTTTTACTTTGTCTATGGGGTAAGTGTTTTCTATTTTAATAATATAGGAGTCGCACAAAGAAAAAGCAGTTTCCGGGTGCAACCCCCCGCGAATAGCCGCCCGGCTGGCTAGTACTACTGCAGCGATACACATATTGCGAATGCTCCTTTCGTAGCTGGGAGAAAGCTTTCCAAATTCACCGGTGGAACTCTCATTTTGACATTGTTCCAACAGCTTTAGATCCCCCGTTTCTATGCTCCCCAACATACGCACCTCTTGGCTGTACCCATTATGATGGCTGTTCGTTTCCCTGTTCTCATAGGTGATTTTTGAAAAGTACCGTTGTACATCAACATTTGCGGATTCCGAGCAATTGGCCGCAATCAATTCAGCCGGCTGCATCTCCTTTGGTGCGAATAAATTCCAGGGAAACAAAACTGCATCTATAAAAAGCAGCGTATCACACAAAGCGTGTGTAGCTGGCGCGTCCTCTACATTGAGATAGTTTCGTTTAAGGTGTAGAGGCGAAGTTAACTGAACTGGTCCCAATAGAACCCGGTACTGCTCTACGGGTACTATTGCGAAATACAACAGAGTATTCACAGAAACAATCTGTGGTCTGTCCAATGGCTTTTGCAGCCACTCTCGAATGATACCAGGCAAAGGTACGGGGGGGTGTTTATCAGGCCCGACTTCCAGTGTTTCTTTCCAAAGGCCGCCGCCTGTGCGTTCGAAAGCCCGCACAGGGGAGTCAGTAATGCTCGAAATATGCTTTGGCAAGTAGAGCAAATTCATTGTTCTGCCTCCTTTTTTCCTATTATAATGCCAAGCTTGGAAAAACAAAATAGTTTTCTGATAATTTTCTGCTTATTCTGATAAACCCTGTACATCAAGCATGGCATAATAAAAATCAAGTAAAAGGTTCCAGTTTCTAGTGAAAAGAGGAATGCATTATGTCAAAAGGGCCGAAGACGGCTGCATTGGTTTCCGGGTGGAGACACGATTTTCTCATGAATAAGTGGCTTTACTTATTGGCAATACCGATTGTAGTCTATTTTTTCATTTTTAACTATGTTCCCATGGGCGGTTTGTTGATGGCCTTCGAGGACTACAAACCCCAGCGAGGTTTATTTGGAAGCGAATGGGTAGGATTTGAGCACTTTGTTGAATTTTTCACAGGACCGAACTTTTTTAACATTTTCCGCAATACACTGGTGATTGGGCTTTTGGGGTTGTTTATCTCGTTTCCACTCTCCATCGTATTTGCCCTCCTTCTCAACGAAATTCATGTGACGCCCTTTAAAAAGACAGTCCAAACCATCAGCTATATGCCTTATTTTATCTCTATGGTGGTCATCTGTGGATTGGTCACGGAGTTCTGCTCTTCCCGCGGCGTAATCACGGAATTCATGGTGACAGTTTTCGGTATCGAGCGTCAAAATTTGCTGACAAATCCCAACTATTTCTGGGCTATCTACATAGTCTCCGATTTGTGGCAAAACCTGGGATACAGTTCCATAATTTTTGTGGCAGCAATCACTTCCGCCAGTATGGAGCTCCACGAGGCAGCAGCATTGGATGGGGCTTCCCGATTGCAGCGAGTAGTCCATGTGACAATTCCCTGTATCATGCCTACCATCGTGACCATGCTGATTTTAAAATGCGGCACGATTTTAGGCGTGGGGTTTGAGAAGATCTTGCTTCTGTACAACCCCAGCATCTATTCCACAGCTGATGTTATCAGCTCCCATGTACAGCGCCTTGGTATCGAGCAAGCGCAATATGGTTATTCCACTGCTGTGGGACTGTTTAACTCAGTGATTGGAACCATTCTGCTCGTTATTTCCAATGCACTAAGCCGAAAATTTGCTGAGACGTCTATCTTTTAAGGGGGGATACGCATGATAGAAAAAACAACCCCATCCCGGGTCATATTTAACATTCTAAATTATGCTTTCATGGCTGCTTTCGCAATTGTATGTATTATCCCCGTGTGGCACGTGGTAATGGCGTCTATCAGTGATCCACGTTTGCTAATGGGTTCCTCCGGAATTCTCCTAAAGCCTTTGGGCAAGGTCACTTTGGAGGGATATGGGATGGTGCTGCAGAATGCACAGATTTTTACCGGCTACGCAAATACCATCTTCTATGTCGTGTTCACAGCCGTATTGGGAACTATTTTGACAGCTATTGCAGGATACTTGGTGTCTCGTAAAGATTTTAAGCCGGCCAAAGCCCTGACCATTTACGTCATGATTACCATGATCTTCAGTGCGGGAACAATCCCCACTTACATGGTTATCCGGAATTTAGGGATGCTAAACACCCGTTGGGCAATCCTGATTCCCGGCGTAATTAACGCCTATTACATTATAATTATGAAGTCAGCCTTTGAACAGTTGCCTGACAGTTTTGAAGAATCGGCTAAATTGGATGGGGCCAATTCTATTACCATCCTGTTCCGCATCCTCTTGCCCATGGTCAAGCCCACTTTGGCGGTCATTATTATGTTTACGGTTATCATGCAATGGAACTCTTGGTATCCGGCTTCTATCTATTTACCCAAAGAGCGTGAGCTGTGGCCGTTGCAGCTCTTCATGCGGGAAATGCTGATCCAAAACGACACTAACAAAATCGTCGCCAGCTCTAATGATGCCAACGCCGCCGTTGACATGGTAGGAAATTTAGTAAAATACTGTGTTACGGTGGTGGGTACGGCGCCTATCTTGCTTGCGTATCCATTCGCACAAAAGTATTTCGTTACCGGAATTACCTTGGGAGGCGTGAAGGGCTAAACTAGCGCAAATTGCGGGCTTTCCCGCAATGAGATAGATTTAAAACCAGAAAGTGAGGAAAACCATTATGAAGAAAAAGTTAAGCGCGTTGCTGGCGACTGTGTTGGCACTCACCTTGGCGCTCAGCGCCTGTGGACCCGCGGGAGGGACATCTTCTGTCAATTCTAGCTCTGCGGAATCTCAGAGCTCCCCAGAGAGCAGTTCCGTTTCCGAGGAAGGCACTGCTGCCGTAGACACCAGCGAGCACATAGATGTAAGCATCTTTGTCCAAGCCGATGATGTGGCAGAAGGGGATAGTGAAGAGGCTCCTGTCATCCAGTATTGGTCGGATTTATTCAACCTAACTGTGGAATGGCAGAAACCACCCCAAGGCAGCGAACAGGAACAGTTGAATATGATGCTGGGTACAGGGGATTATACCGATGTCATTGATTTGGGGTTTAACACTGAAAATCTGGCTACGCTCTGTGATGACGGTGTAATTTACGAACTTTCCGAATACATCGACCAATATATGCCTAACTACAAGGCATTTTTGGAGGAGAACCCCGACGTTGCCTCTGCTCTTTACGATGACGAGGGACATATTTACAATGTAGCGATTATCCAGGAGGATCCCAAGCAGTGGGGCGGTTTGGTGTATCGCCGGGATATTTTGGAAATCATGACAGACGGGAATGTTCAATTTCCCAGTGGAGAAGACGAACCCATTACTATTGATGACTGGGAATATATGCTTGATTTGATGAAGCAGTATTTCGATGCCAGCGGTATGACAGAGACCGCCTGTTTGATCCTTCCGGCTACTGGCTACTTTTCCACAGGTGAGTTAATGGCGGGCTTTGGCATTGGCGGAGCCGATTATGTGGATAATGATGGCAATGTACGCTATGGCATTGCGGAGGATGCTTTCTACAATTATTTAACAAAGATGCGGGAATGGTATAAGAAAGGCTACATCTATGCGGATTTTGCCAGCCGCTCTCAGGACTTGTTCTATCTTCCCAACACAGCATTGACCTATGGCGGTGCTGCTGGTGTGTGGTATGGTTTGGATGCTAATCTCGGCGATGCTATGTCGGTGGAAGAATACAATTTGACTATGGATGTAGAGCCGTTGGCTGCGCCTATTGACACAGAACATGGCGTGACCGAACCCTTGGGAATTTATCTTGATTCCGGCAGAGCCAGCAACAATTCTGGTTTTATGATTTCTACTGCTTGCGATGAAGAGAAGCTAATCCGAATTCTCAATGCTTTCGACTACTTTTATAGTGAAGAAGGTGCTTGCACACGGACCATTGGCTTGAGCAGTGAGCAAGGTGCTGCTGACTACCAGGATTACATCGACAAGGGCATTACAAATGGAACCCGTGAACCCAACAGCCGCACCTGGACAGAAGAGATGGAAACATGCACTACTCCTGTGGTTGATTTTGGTGTTGATCGTATGCCAGGCATCTCTATTTCCTATCCTGCCCGTGAAAGTGATTTGCAGAATGGAGTAGATTATACGGAAATTGGTGATGAAGTCTGGACGAAATACGGCAATGAGAATGTCCTTCCTTTGTCTGTAACCATGACACCTGATGAAAGTGAAACCGTTAACTCTATCAACACAAATATGACGGATTATGCTAACGGAATGATCGCGAATTTTATCATGGGACGTGAAGAATTAACGGAAGAGAGCTTTGCTGCTTATCAAGACCAGCTGAAATCACTGGGACTGGACGAATATCTCTCCATCAAGCAGGATGCGTATGACCGTTACTTAGCACGATCCCAAGGGGCATAAGCGGGTAAATTCTATCATCCCTTTACCTCACTGATAGAATAGAGAAGCTATACGCTGCCGGTAAAAAAGGAGGAAATTCGAAACCGATTTATTCCTCTACATCTAAGTGAATCAGCAGCATTGGGATAACCGCATATTGCATTATAAAGTCACAATCCTTAATCGGATTGTGACTTTTTTTCGTTCTTGCAGACT
>OLZO01000679.1_pt1 | contig 15423 bp, 12 predicted proteins | sample 1644431 | NCBI WGS metagenome assembly OLZO01 (sample SAMEA103958145, study PRJEB25191) | human gut metagenome | biome: human-associated habitat [ENVO:00009003]; feature: intestine environment [ENVO:2100002]; material: feces | place: Germany | collected 2013/2015
CCAGGGACGCTGTCCCTGGACCCTGCCACCTTTGAAAAGGTGGACGAAACTTTCAAGCTTGGGGCGGGCGAAACTTTCAGACGTGCTAGCGGTTGAGCAGCCAGATTCCCGCGTTGAGGTAGGCGGCGAAGGCCAGCCACACCAGATAGGGCGCCTGGAGCCGGGCGGCGGGGCCGCTGACGCGGTCGAAGGCCATGGTCATCGCCACGACCAGCACGAACAGCAGCACCAGCACCACCAGCGCCGCGAGATAGGCCTCCGCTAGGAAAAACACCAGCGTCCAGGAGAAGTTCACCGCCAATTGCGCCCACCAGAGCCTCTCAGCCCGGCGGCTGCCCGCCCCGCCCCGGGAGCGCACCTCCGCCATGCCCACGCCCATGAGGATGTACAGCGCCGTCCACACTATCGGGAACAAGATGGCGGGTGGGCTGAGCGGCGGCTTCTCCAGCGCCGGGAAAACCTCCTGCACGCTCTGCCGCGTGATGAGCCCCGCAAGCGCGCCGACGGCCACGGCTATGACGGGATAGATGATGTAATCGCGTTTTTTCAACTCAAGTCCTCCCTCCGGACCCGGCGGGCCCTGCTATATGTTATTTCCCGTTTGCCCGCCGAGATTCCTCCCGGGTAAAAAAATGCCGCAGACCGAAGTCTGCGGCATTTCGCTTTGTTTGTCACTCTATGGCGTATTCAACTGTCGCTGCGGCGTACCACTTGCCGCTGGCCTTGATGAAGGCTATCTCACAGCTGCCCGCGAGGACGTCGTCATTGTAGAGCAGCACCGTGCAGGTGTAGAGGTTGTCACCGTAGGGCACGAAGCCGGTGACCTCCACCTTGTCATAGTCCTCGGCCGCCACGCCGCCGGAAGGCAGGCGGGAGCTGTACTCCGAGGCCAGGCGCGTGCCGAGAGGCGTGCCGCCGTACATATAGGGCAGGATGTTGTAGTAGTTGGTGTCTATCTTCTCGTCCTTGTTCGCGGCGAAGGCCGAGTAGAGGTCAAAGAAGGTCTCCGCATACTGCTGCTGCGAGGAGGCGAGCTCCTCGTCCGCCGCCGGCTGGAACACGTAGGCCCCGTCCTGGAGATAGGGCGCGGAGAGTTCCGTGCCGCTCTCGTCAGTCGCGGTGAGCTCCGGCGTACGGTGCAGGCCGCTGATCTCCCAGGCCTCCATCTCCGGCGCGGTGCCGTAGCTCTCGAGGCCCTCAAAGATGCTGAGGGTGACGCTCTCGCCGGTCTTGTAGCTCTCGTCGAGCTCCACGCCGTTCACGCTGACCGTGGCGCCCGCCGGGGCGTATATCGTATAGCTCAGCTCGCCCTCGGGCAGGGAGAATACCGCGCCGTTTTCGTCCATCGTCTGGGCCTCAAGCGTCTCGCCGTTTTCAGCCGTGGCCGCTATCTCGACCGTGCCGTAAATATTGGCGATGTCGTAGCGGCAGAGGAGCTCCGTCGCATCCTTCTCGAGCTCGGGCAGATAGGAGGTGTCCGGTGCCTCGGCGCTCAGGTAGTTCTCGCTCACGGCTATGCCGTTTACCGTGACGGTGGCGCCCACGGGGGCGGTTATGCTTATGGTCCTGGCCTCGGGCGCTATGAAGCCCGCAAGCAGCTCGACCTTGTTTATCGACATGTATTGCAGCCCAAACCCGGCCTCGCCGCCCGCCTGAGGCGACATGTAGACCCGGCAGAGCTCAACGCCGTTCACGCTCACCAGATACACCGGAGCAGCGTCCGTGTATGCCTCGTCCTTGACGTAGCTCATCTCGCCATCGCGCAGCAGGCTCAGGCAGAGCTCGTCCACCAGAGCGCTCTGCGTCTCGAACTCGGAGGGCGTCACGGCAAAGGAGCTGGTGACGGCGGTCTCCCAGTACTGCTCGTCCGCCATCTGCTCGAACTGCGCCATGACGTTCTCAGGCCGCGTGAATTCGTAGGCCTCGAGATACTTCCACAGCACTGCCAGGACCGCGACGCAGGCCACGACCAGTACCAGCGCATAGAGGATGAGCGCGCGGGCAAAGCCGCTTCTTCTCGGCGGCTCGTCGGGCTCGTAGCGGCGGGAGCGGCGTCCGCCCTGCTCCTCAGGGGGAGGTCCCCACTTTATGTCCGAGGGCGCCGAGCGGCGGGCACTCTTTTGCATCTGCTGCTCGGGCTTGGCGCTGCGCTCCTTCGCAGGGGCGGCTTTGGCGGCGGGACGCGGCTCGGCCTCGCGGCGCTTGGGCGTGCTCCGCTCGCGCGCGGGCTTCGGCTCCGGCTGCTGCATCTCACCCTCGGCCCGGGTGCTACTGGGCCTGCGGACGGGGCGCGGCTCGGCCGCTTCCGGTTCCGGCTCGGGTTCAGCCGCCGGCTCCGGTTCAGGCTCCGCTGCCGGCTCTGCGGGAGCGGCAGTATATGCGCCGGCGCGCGGCGCACGCGGCGACGCGGGCTCGTCCAGGTCGCGGCGGATGGACTCGAGGAAGCTGTCAAAATCCTCGTCCGCGGAGAGGGCGGTGAAATCAAAGCCCTTGTTCTCTTCGCTCATGTCTTATTCCCCCTCGCCTGAAGTCTCGCCGGCATCATCCGACGGCTCTGCGCTCGCCTCCGGGGCTTCGCTCTCGGCCGGCGTCTCGCTCTCTGCCGGGGCCTCGGAGGGCTCGGCGCTCTCGTCCGGGGCCTCGCTCTCCGCGGGAGCGGCGCTTTCTTCCGGTTCGGGCGCATCGGTCTCGTCCCCGGCCAGGATGGCATCTATCTCGTCGCCCGGCACGAACAGCTTCGTGACGAACGACAGTCCGCTGTCCGCGGTGCGCTTTACAAATTCGCTCTTTGCCGCGGGCGACGGGCCCTTGGTGATGATGAACACGGCGGCCAGCGCCGCGAGGATGAGCACGACCAGCGTCACGCCTATGAACGCGAACACCTTCCCGACTGCGGAGCCGGAACCATCCTCACGCTGTATCTTATCTTCCCTGCTCATATCTTTTCTCCCTTCTGTGAGAGTTTATGCCCTACTTGTTGAAGTACAGCAGCCGCGCCTTGCCGTCTGTCAGCTCCACGCAGCTCCAGCAGCCCTGCTCGAACCACAGGCGGTTCACCGCCGAGTTCGGCATCTCCAGAAGCAGCATCAGTATGGTGGAGAGCGGCCCGTTGTGCGCCACGAGCATGATATCCACATCCCGCGCGGCTGCGCGCGCTATGGCGGCCGAGACACGCTCCCTCAGGCTCTCGAAGCTCTCGCCTCCCGGAGGGACCACGGTGGTCCAATCGCTGAGCATGGCCCGCACCAGCTCCGGCTCCTCGGCCATCATTTCCTCGAAGGGCTTGTCCTCAAAGTCGCCCATGTACTGCTCCATGAGGTCGTCGTCAAGCTCTATGGGAACGCCGCGGCCCGCGAGGGCGAGGCGCGCCGTCTCCGCCGCGCGGATGAGCGGGCTGGAGATGCAGAGGTCTATATTCACGTCGCGGAGCTTCTCCCCGACCTCCCGGGCCTGGCGGCAGCCGTTTTCCGTCAGCGCGCAGTCCGTGTGCCCGTAGAGGCGGCGCTGGACATTGCACTCGGATTCGCCATGTCTTACAAGGTACAGCTTCATATGTCGGCCCTCTTCTGTTCGACCGGAAGCCCAGCGAGATATCTGCGGAGCATGTCGAACACGTTCTGGCAGGCGTAGAGCCTGACCGTCGCGCGGTCGCGGTCGTTTATGTGCTTCTCGCGCACCCAGGTGCGCTTGCCGTCGGAGAGTGAGACGAAAACCGTGCCCACACTGTTTCGCCCGTCGCCGTCCGGCCCGGCAAGGCCCGTGACGCCGACGCCGAGGTCGGCGCCCAGCTTGAGCCTCACGCGCTCGGCCAGCTCCGCGGCGACCTCGCGGCTCACGGCGCCGTATTTGTCCAGCGTATCGGTCGGTATGCCTAGCAGCAGGTGCTTGGCCTCGTTGGTGTATACCACGACGCCGCCCTTGAGCGTTGCCGAAGCGCCGGGGATGCCGGTTATGCGCTCCTGCAGCTCTCCGCCCGTGCAGCTCTCGGCCGCGGCAAGGGTCACGCCCTTCTCGATGAGCAGCTTTACCGTGTGCTCGGCTATGTCAAAGCCGTCCACGGCGTACACGAGCTCGCCGAACATGTCCTTGACCCGCTCTATGACCGGGGCCATCATCGCCTCGGCCTCCTCCGCGGTCTTGGCCTTGGCGGTGACGCGCACGAGGCACTCGCCGCTCTTGGCGTAGGGCGCGAGGGTGGGGTTCGTGAGCTCCTGCATGTAGTCGCGCAGGCGGTACTCCATCTCGCTCTCGCCTATGCCGTAGAAGTGGATGTTGTGCGAGGCGATGACGGCGTCGGAGAGCTCCGCGAGGATGGGCCGCACGCGGTACTCGAGCAGCGGCCTGAGCTCGCGCGGGGGGCCGGGCAGCATGATGACGCGCACGCCCTCGCGCTCAAAGTAGCAGCCGGGGGCGGTGCCCCAGTCGTTGCGCAGCGGCGTAGAGCCCTCGGGCAGCCAGACCTGCTGGAGGTTGTTGGGCGTGAGCTCGGGGTAGCCGCGCTTTTTGAACACGTCCCGCAGCCAGGCCTCCTCCGTCTTGTTGAGCTCCAGCTGCATGTCGAAGGCCTCGGCAAGCGCGGCCTTGGTAAGGTCGTCGCAGGTGGGGCCCAGGCCGCCGGTGGTGATGATGATATCCGCGCGGCCCCTCGCGCGGCGCACGGCCTCTATGACGCGGCCGGGGTTGTCGCCCACGACCGTCTGCCAGTACACGTCGATGCCGTATTCTGAAAGGAGCACGGCGACGTCCGCCGCGTCCGTATTTATCGTACTGCCGAGCAGCAGCTCGGTGCCTACTGAGATGATTTCAGCCTTCAATGTCTATCCATATCCTTTCGATGCCTTCCAGCGCCTCGTTCACGAGGCCCTCAATGTCCATGACGCTCTCCGCGGCCGCGACGTCCTCCACCTTCGGCTTGGTCTTGGGGTGGCGGGGCGTGAACACGGTGCAGCAGTCCTCATAGGGCAGTATCGAGGTCTCGAAGGTGCCTATCTTCCGCGAGATGCGGATGATGTCCTCCTTGTCCATGCCTATGAGCGGCTGGAGGACGGGCAGGCTGGTAACGGCCTGGGTGCTGGCCATGGCCTCCATGGTCTGGCTTGCGACCTGGCCGAGGTTCTCGCCGGTGACGATGGCCTTGCAGCCGCCGCGCTCGGCTATGCGCTCGGCGATGCGCATCATGAAGCGGCGCATGATGAGCGTGAAGTACTCCTCTGGGCACTTGTCGCGTATCTCCTCCTGAATGTGCGTGAAGGGCACGACCTCAAGGCACATCTGACCGCACCAGGGCGTGAGCAGCCGCGCCAACTCGACGACCTTTTCCTTGGCCGCCTCGGAGGTGTAGGGGAAGGAGAAGAAGTGGACGGGTATGCACCTTACGCCGCGCCTCGTTATCATCCAGGTGGAGACGGGGCTGTCGATGCCGCCGGAGAGCAGCGTCACGGCCCGGCCGTTGGAGCCGACGGGCAGTCCGCCCGCGCCGGGCGTTGGCGCGGCGTGGACATAGGCGGCGTAGTCGCGCACCTCGAGGTGTACGGTGAGCTCCGGGTGCCGGACGTCAACGCGCGTATCCGGATACGCCTCGGCGAGCAGGCCGCCGACGTACTGGCTAAGCTGTATGCTGGTCATGTGGAAGCTCTTGTCGGAGCGCTTGGTCTCGACCTTGAAGCTCTCCGCGGCGAGCATGTCCTCGCGCAGGTACTCTATGGCGAGCTTTGCGATGGCGTCCTCGTCCTTCTCGCAGGCGGCGGCACGGGAGAGCGCCACGACGCCGAAGGTCTTGGAGAGCGCGTCAAAGGCCGCGTCCATATCCGCGAAGTCGTCCTCCGGCTCCACGTAGACCGTGGACTGCACGCAGTAGACCTTGAAATTTCCCATGGGCTTGAGCCGCTTGCGTATGTTGGAAACGAGCCTCTGCTCGAAATATCTCCTGTTGAGGCCCTTCAGGACGACCTCGCCCTGCTTGAGCAATATGATGTCCTTCAAAAAAATCACCTTAAAACGAAATTTCGCGTCCCTGCCAGCAGCTTCTCAGCCCGCGCAGGAGGGCCGCGCGTCGCAGGACGACGAACTCCCAGCGTCTGGTCTCGGTCTCCAGCCTCACGGCCGGGAAGCCGAGCACGCGTGAGCGGTCTACGCTGCGGATGTCGGCAAAGGGTATGAAAACGCGCCTCTTGTCACGCGGCACCTGTATCTTCTGCGTAGCGAAAAGCAGCCCGCCGGGCTGAATGGACAGGCTTCCACCCGTTATTCCTCCCCAGCAGAGGCTGGCCGCATAGGTACCGCCCATCTTGCACCCCTCCCGAAGCTCTCAGCTGTCGAGCTGTTGCGCCGCATTGCGCACAATTACAGTATATTTTATCACACAGCCCCGTCAAACGCAAGCGCCGCAGGCGCTTACTTGGGCTTTGGAAAAAAGAACTGCCCGGGCCGGACCCGGGCAGTTTTTGGTTATTTTGTTGAATCCCGCTCAGGCCTCGACGTAGCGCATGAGTATCGCCGCGCACTGGGCGCGGGTGGCGCCGTCGCCGGGGCTTATCATGCCGTTCTCGTCGCCCTCGATGATGCCCTCGGCGGCGGCCCAGCGCATGGCCTCATAGGCCCAGCCGCTGACCGCGTCGGCGTCCTTCGCGGTGAACAGGAAGTCCACCGCCGGTTCGCCGGCAAAGCGCCAGAGCATGGTGACGAGCTGCTCGCGGGTCACGGGGGCGGAAGCGTTCTCGCCGTCGGAGACGCCCTCGGCCATGGCCCAGCTGCGGGCGGTCTCGGCCCAGTTGGAGCCGGTGACGCTCACGCCGTCGACGCGGGCGAGGATGGCCCAGACCATCGCGCGGGTCATGCCGCCGCCCGGCTCGAAGGCGGTGTCGGAGACGCCCTCCATGAGGCCGTTTGCGTAGACATAGCTCACCGCGTCAAAATACCACGCGCCCGCGCTCACGTCCGTGAAGGGCAGCCCCTTGAGTACGAACACCGCGGAGACGGTGACGGCGTGGTCGGGCATTGTGAAGCTCGTACCGCTTATGCGCTCGCCGTCGACGGTGACGTACGCCAGCTCATAGCCCTCGTCGGGCACGGCGGTGACGGTGATGGCCGCCCCCGCGCTCGCGTTCGGGAGGTTGACGGATACGTCGCCGTTGGCGGGCTGCATGACGGTGATGTCATAGGTGTCGGGCACGTTTATCGGATACAGTACCCTTACCAGGCACTCCGCGCTCGGCCCCTCTGCCGATGTGACGGTGATGACCGCCTCTCCGGGCATGTGCGCCGTGACGAGGCCGTCAGCGTTGACCGAGGCCACATCCGGGTCGCTGCTCGACCAAGTGAGGCTCTTATCCGTGGCGCTCTCCGGCGAGACCGTTGCCGTTAGCTGTTCCGTGCCGCCGACCGTGAGCCTGAGCGTATCCCTGTCCAGCTCCACGCCCGTGGCGGAGGTGCGCACGCTGATGGAGCACACCTTCACCCCTCCGACGGATATCTCCGTCTTGCCGTTGGCGAGAGCCGTGACGCGGCCGTTCTCATCGACCGTCGCGACGTTGTCGTCGCTGCTCGACCACACGGGACGGGTGAACGTCACGCCGTCCTCCGGGTCGTTGCCTTCAAACACACCGGAGCTCAGGCAAGCGCTGAGGTCAAGGGTCTCGCCCGGCTCGAGCGTCTGCGCAGCCGCCATGGGACCCGTATTGTACCTGACCTGCAGTTCTCCGCTGCCGCCTATTGTGCCGGCGTTCGTCAGGCTGCCGCCTATCTCGAGGCTCAGTACAACACCGCTGTCGATGTCCAACCTCTTGCCCTCGCCGACCGTGAGTTTATACCCATCGGGTATGCTCAGGCCGCCGGTGAGCGTGAACGTCGTGCCGTAAACTGCGCCCGACGCGCTCAGCTCGTCCGCCCAGCCGTCAGCTCCGTAGCTTTCAACCACGCCCTGGAATATGAGGCCGCTCCAGCCGCTCGTATCGCCGGCACTGAAAGCCTCGCCGGCGCCATCCTTTCCTCTCCCGCCGTAGGCGAATATTATCGCGCTGCCGGATTCTCCGGTGCTGAACGTGCCGGGTTTTGGCTTTTCCGTATTATAAGTCTCATCATCTTCGGTATCTACATAAAAGCCTCCGCTGCCTATGCCCGAAGGCCCATAATACTCTTCGCTTTCATAGTTTCCGGTATACTCCCCGCCGCAGGCTATGACCGTGCCGCCGCTTATCGTTATATCGCCGCCGTTGCCAGACCTGCCGCCGCCGATGCCCGCGCCGCCCCAGGCGCCGTAGGCCGTCACCGCGCCGCCAGTTATCGTTATATCGCCACCGTATCCGTATATACTGCCACTGCCGCTGCCGATGCCCGCGCCGCCAGCGCCGTAGGCCATGACCGTGCCGCCCGATATACTTATCTTGCTGACAGCGTTGAAGCAGCCGCCGCCAATGCCCGCGCCACCGTCAGTGCCATAGGCGGTGACTGTACCACCCGTTATCGTTATCTCGCCGCTGGGATCATGGGTGCCCTCGCCTGCGCCGATGCCCGCGCCGCCAACGGAGCTGACTAGGACAAAGCTGCGGGCCGTGACAGTGCCGCCGTTTATCGTTATATTGCCGCTGGAGGCCGCGCTGCCGCCAATGCCCGCGCTTTCAAGACCACCTTGGGCCTCGACGATACCTCCGTTGATTACGATCGTACCGCCGGTACACGGCCAATCCATGCCTCCGCCGCCGATACCTGCTCCGCGACCGCCCGTGGCCTCGATGTTCCCGCCGTTTATCGTGATCGTGCCTCCGGCGGCTTGTTTACCGCCTATTCCGGCCGCACAGCCATTAGCCACACCCCAGGCGGCTCCGCTGGCGTTCAGGCTGCCGCAGCTGTCGTCGCAGACGTGGCCGTCCTCCCCGCTGCGGGCGCAGCTTATGGTGAGAGTCGCTCCCGCCGGCGCCTCTATTCCGGCTCCGGAGCTGTAACTACCATCCTTTCCATCCGTATCTCCGACGAGCGTGTTCACGCTGCCGTCCGCCAGAGTGAGGTCCAGCTCCGCGCCCGACGGCACGGTGACTGCGCTGACGCCGTTTGTGTTCTCATTCACGCCGAGCGATATGTTCACGCCCGCGAACGTGAGGTTGGCCGTCACATCACTGCCTATGACTATGCGGTCAGTGGTCGGCGTGTTGGCGTCCTTGTTGCTTATAATGAGTGATTTAGACGACAATATCGTCAGCACGTCGTCTGCATAGCTGTAGTCCGTGCCTTCGGTGCCGCCGGTAACGGTGAAGTCCCCGACCTCATCCGCCATCGCGCCGGTGCAGAGCAGCACGGCGCAGAGGGCCGTGACGAGCGCCAGACCGAGCAGTTTTTTCATTCTCATCGCCTCCAGTTTTCATTGTGCTCCCACAGGGAGCGCAAAAGCGGGCACCCGCTTTTTACCATTTACACAAGTATATCGTCCGCTGCGGGGCATTGTCAAGCTCTCACTCGCCGTCGCGGAAGTCCCAGGTGCGGTACTGGATGGCCTCGGCGAGGTGGGCGGGCTGGATATCGTCCGAAGCGGCGAGGTCTGCTATGGTGCGCGCGACGCGCAATATGCGGTCGTAGCTGCGCGCGGTGAGGCCCATGGCGTTGTAGGCGTTTTCCATGAGGCGGGAGCACTCGGCGCTGAGGGCGCAGCCGGCTTCGAGCTCGCGCGGGCCCATGTGGGCGTTGCAGTCGGCTCCCGTGCCGGCGAGGCGGGAGCGCTGGCGGGCGCGGGCCGCGTCCACGCGCTTTTTTATCTCGCTCGAGGGCTCGCCCTCCGCCTTGCCGGAGAGCTCAGCGTAGTCGAGCGCCGGGACCTCGACCATGATGTCTATCCTGTCGAGCAGCGGCCCCGACACGCGCGCGTGATAGCGCCGTATCTCCGTCTCCGAGCAGGTACAGCGCCGCGTGGGATGGCCGTACCAGCCGCATTTGCAGGGGTTCATGGCGCACACGAGCATGAAGCGGCTCGGATACGTCACGGTGCCCGCCGCACGCGAGACGGTGACGACGCCGTCCTCTATGGGCTGGCGCAGCGCCTCGCGGACGTCGCGGTGGAACTCCGGGAGCTCGTCGAGGAACAGCACGCCGTTGTGCGCGAGGCTCATCTCCCCGGGCTGGAGCAGCGCCCCGCCCGAGAGCGCGGCCGCCGAGGTGGTGTGGTGCGGCGCGCGGAAGGGCCGGGTGTCCACGATGGGCTCGCTCCGGCTCGTGAGGCCGCAGACGGAGTGTATCTCCGTCGTCTCTATCATCTCCTCGCGGCTCATGTCCGGGAGGATGGAGACCATGCGCTTTGCGAGCATGCTCTTGCCCGCTCCGGGAGGACCCACCATGAGGATGTTGTGCCCGCCCGCGGCGGCGACCTCAAGCGCGCGCTTGACGTTCGCCTGGCCCTTGACCTCGGCGAAGTCCGGCAGGCGGCGCTCCGCGTGCTTCACACGCGGCGGCGGGGCGGGCTCCAGCTCCCGCGTACCGCGGAAGTACTCGAGGAGCTCCGTAACGCTGCCCACGCCGTAGACCTCGAGCTCGGAGGCGAAGGCCGCCTCCGGCGCGTTGTCCGCCGGGACAAAGAGGCGCTTTATCCCCGCGCGCTGGGCCGCAAATGCCATGGGCAGAGCGCCGCGCACTGGCCGTAGCTCCCCGGCCAGCGAGAGCTCGCCGAAGAAGGCGCAGTCGTCCGGCGGCTCCTTTATCTCGCCCGTCGCGGCGAGGATGCCGAGCAGCACGGGCAGGTCGTACACCGTGCCGTTTTTCCGCGTGTCCGCGGGGGCGAGGTTCACGGTAAGGCGCGAGACAGGGAACTTTAGCCCCGAATTCTTTATAGCGGCCCGCACGCGGTCCCGGGCCTCCCGGACGGCGGTGTCCGGCAGACCGACTATCTGGAACTCCGGCAGGCCCTGGGCGGGCGAGCACTCGACGGATACCTCGTAGCCGCCTATGCCCTTTATGCCGAGCGAGCGTATGCGCGATACCATCTGCCCACCTCCCTGCTTCTTATTTGCCGAAGGCCGTGTCGGACATAGCCTTCGCGGCGTCTATAAGCATACTGATGTCGAGGCTCACGGTCACGCTGGGGAAGCCCTGGGCAAAGTAGCCCGCAGCGGCCTCCGCGCTGCCGCAGAACATGATGCAGGGCTTGCTGGCCCTCTCGCAGGCGAGGCGGATGCGCTCCACGGCGGCGATGTGGCGTGGGTCGTCGAACTTGCCGGGGATGCCGAGCGCAATCGAGAGGTCGAAGGGCCCTATGAAGATGCCGTCCACGCCCTCGATGGCGACTATCTCCTCGATGTGCTCGAGGCAGCCGGCGGTTTCGCACTGGGGGATGAGGAGGGTGTTGCGGTTGGCCCAGTCCATGTAGCCGGACATGCCGTCGGAGTAGTTGTCGTCAAGGCCCCAGCCGCCGTCACGGCTCGGGCAGTAGCCGCGGCTGCCCACTGGTGCAAACTTGGCCCAGCCCACAAGCTGACGCGCCTGCTCCACCGTCTCGAGCTGAGGCACGATGAGGCCCGCGGCGCCTACGTCGAGCATCTTGAGGATGGGGCTGCGGCTCATCTCGTCCACACGGACGAAGGGCGCGAGCCCCGCCCCGGAGGCCACGCCTACCAGCTCCGCCGCATGCTCCGCACCGATGGGGCTGTGCTCCATGTCGATAACGACGTAGTCAAGTCCCGCGCGGGCGAGCGCCTCAACGGCGGGCGCGCTGAGAAGATGCGTGAAGGTGCCGAGGCTCGGCTCACCGGCTATGTACTTTTCAAAAAAGCTGTTTCTCATGTGCTGCCTCCTTGAGTAAAATAAACGGGGGAACCCCTGGCGAGGGTTCCCCCGGATCCCCTCCTGCGCTGCTTTGCGATTGGGGTATTGCGCTCGCTGCGGCGAGCGGCCAGAGGCTCTGCCTCCGGGCTTATTCTTTGGGCTCTTCCTTGACGATGGCGATGTGCAGCTCGTCGAGCTGTTTCTGGGTGACTTCGCCGGGGGCGCCCATCATGAGGTCCTGGGCGCTCTTGTTCATCGGGAAGGGGATTATCTCGCGGATGGAGTCCTCTCCCGCGAGGAGCATGACCATGCGGTCCACGCCCGGGGCGATGCCCGCGTGCGGGGGCGCGCCGTAGCAGAAGGCGTTGTACATCGCGGGGAACTTGGCCTTCACGTCCTCCTCGCCGAGATTGACCATCTCGAAGGCCTTTATCATGATGTCCGGCTCGTGGTTACGCACAGCGCCGGAGGAGAGCTCCACGCCGTTGCACACGAGGTCGTACTGGTCGGCGGTGATGGTGAGCGGGTCTATCTCCCCGCGCTCGGCGGCGAGCAGCGTGGCGAGGCCGCCCTTCGGCATCGAGAAGGGGTTGTGGCAGAACTCGAGCTCGCCGCTCTCCTCGCCTATCTCGTACATCGGGAAGTCGACTATCCAGCAGAACTCGTACTTCTCGGCGTCCATGTGGCCCGGGCACTCGGCGCCCGCGAGCTTTATGAGCACGCCCGCGCTCTTCTGAGCCGCGCCCTTATTGCCGGCGGCGAGCAGCACCAGCGTCCCCGGCTCGAGGCCGAGGCCGGACTTCACCGCGTCGGCGATGGGCTGCACGAACTTGGCTATGCCGCCGACGATCTCGCCCTTCTCGTCCACGCGGAACCAGTAGGCCTTGCTGCCGGACTGGACCTCGGCGTCGGCGCAGAGCTTGTCTATCTGCTTGCGGCTGCCGGTATAGCCGGAGACGGCGACGGCCTTGACGACCTGGCCCTCAAAGGGGCCGAAGCCGCAGCTGCCGAGCAGTTCCGTGGCGTCCTGCGCGGTGAGGTCGATGCGCAGGTCCGGCTTGTCGGTGCCGTATTTCTCAAGCGCCTCGGCGTAGGGGATGCGCTTGAAGGGCGCCGCGCTGGCGCGGGAATACTTGCCGTACTCCGCGAAGATGGGAGGCAATACGGCCTCGAGCACCTCGAAAACGTCCTCCTGGCTGGCGAAGGCCATCTCCATGTCGAGCTGATAGAACTCGCCGGGGGAGCGGTCCGCCCTCGCGTCCTCGTCGCGGAAGCAGGGGGCTATCTGGAAATAGCGGTCAAAGCCCGAGGCCATGAGCAGCTGCTTGAACTGCTGCGGCGCCTGGGGCAGGGCATAGAACTTGCCGGGGTGGTTCCTCGCCGGAACGAGGTAATCGCGCGCGCCCTCGGGGCTCGACACGGTGAGGATGGGCGTGGTTATCTCCATGAAGCCCTGCTCCTCCATGGCGCGGCGGAGCGCGGAGATGACCTTGGAGCGGAGGATTATGTTCGCCTTGACCTCGGGGTTGCGCAAATCGAGGTAGCGGTAGCGGAGCCTCGTGGCCTCGTCCGCCTCGCGGGAGCGGTTTATCTGGAAGGGCAGCTCGTTATACCGGCAGCGGCCGAGCACCTCCACCTTCTCCGGGACGACCTCGATGTCGCCGGTCGGCATGTTCGGGTTCTTGCTCGCGCGCTCGCGCACCGTGCCCTCGACGCTTATCGTGCTCTCGCGCGTCACGGCCTTGAAGGCCTTCACCATGTCCTCCGTCTCCGCAACGACCTGGGTCGTGCCGTAGAAGTCGCGCACGACGATGAAGGCCAGCGCCGAGGAGACCTCACGGATGTTCTCCATCCAGCCGACGATCTTTACGCTTTTGCCCGCGTCTGCAATGCGGAGCTCGCCGCAGTTGTGTGTTCTTGACTGCATCATTTCTGCTTACCCCTTACTTTTCCTTTATAAGCCGTATCCCGGCGCTCTCGCCGAGACCGGAGAGTATCCGCTCCGCCGCCTCGTCCGGCGTGCAGCTGACCTGCTCGCCGCGGCGCATGTCCTTGAGCGCCACGAGGCCGTTTTTGACTTCGTCCTCGCCTATGATGACGGCATAGGGTATGCCGAGCTTGGAGGCGTAGGAGAGTTTCTGCTTGAACTTCTTGTCCTCGGTGTAGAGCTGGGTGCGTATGCCCGCTTCGCGCAGCTTTGTGGCCGCGGCGGCGGCGAAGCCGAGCTCCTCCGTCATGGGCAGGACGATGGCGTCCGCCGGGGCCGCCGTGAGCTCCGGATTAAGGAGCCCCTGCTCCGAAAGGACGTAGAAGAGTCGCGTCACGCCGATGGAGATGCCGACGCCGGGGAGGGCGCGGTCCGTATAGTACTCGGCGAGGTTATCGTACCTGCCGCCGGAGCAGACGGAGCCTATCTCCGGGTGGGAGTTTATCATCGTCTCGTAAACCGTGCCGGTGTAGTAGTCGAGCCCGCGCGCGATGGTGAGGTCGATGGCAAAACGCTCTTCGGGTACGCCGAGGCCGGGCAGGGCCTCCGCTACGGTGCGCAGCTCGTCAACGCCGGTGTCGAAGAGCTCGTTTTTGCCGCGCATGCCCTCGAGGAAGGCGAGCTTTTCCGCCGTCGTGCCGGAAAAGCCGGTGAAAGAGAGCACCGCGGCGGCCTGGTCCTCGTCGAGGCCGCAGTCCGACATGAGTATCTCGCGGACCTTCTCGGGGCCTATCTTCTCGAGCTTGTCTATGGTGCGGAGTATCTCGGCCGGGGCGCTCATGCCGTGCATGGCGAAGAAGCCGCCGAGGACCTTGCGGTTGTTTATGCGGATGGTGAAGTCCTCGAGCCCGAGCTCCGTGAAGGCGCGGCAGATGATGGAGGGGATCTCGGCCTCGTTCATGATGTCGAGCTTGCCGTCGCCGATAACGTCTATGTCGGCCTGGTAGAACTCGCGGAAGCGGCCGCGCTGCGCCCTCTCGCCGCGCCAGACCTTGCCTATCTGGAAGCGCCGGAAGGGGAAGGACAGCTTGGCGTAGTTCGCCGCGACGTATTTGGCGAGCGGGACCGTGAGGTCAAAGCGCAAAGCGATGTCGCTGTCGCCCTTCATGAAGCGGTAGATCTGCTTTTCCGTCTCGCCGCCGCCCTTGGCGAGCAGCACCTCGGCGGATTCTATGGCCGGGGTGTCCAGCGGCGTGAAGCCGTAGAGGGAGTAGACCTCCCTGAGCGTGCCGAGCAGGCGCTCCATCTTCAGCTGGTCGGCGGGGAGCAGCTCCATAAAGCCCGAGAGCGTCCTCGGCGTCACCTTTTCCATTTCTAAAACCTCCAGAACACACAGCGCAAGGGCGACGGGCCGATACCCGCCGCCCTTCGGCGCGTAGTTTATTTTTTCTTCGGATTGACGATATCTCGCCAGTCGAGATCGCCGCGGCGCAGGCCCTGGATGAGCACCTCGGCCGTGGCGGCATTGGTCGCCATGGGTATAAGATGCTGGTCGCAGAGCCGGGAGAGCTTGTTGACGCTGTCAAAGCCCTCCGGGTTCGCCGGGTCGCAGAAGCAGAGCACGAGGTCTATCTCGTTATAAGCTATCCTCGCGCCTATCTGCTGGGCGCCCTGCTTGTCGTGCAGGTACAGGGTTATGGGCAGACCGGTGGCCTCGCTGACGAGTTTGCCGGTCGTGGTTGTGGCGCAGATGTTGT
>OLZO01000683.1_pt1 | contig 15400 bp, 16 predicted proteins | sample 1644431 | NCBI WGS metagenome assembly OLZO01 (sample SAMEA103958145, study PRJEB25191) | human gut metagenome | biome: human-associated habitat [ENVO:00009003]; feature: intestine environment [ENVO:2100002]; material: feces | place: Germany | collected 2013/2015
AGATTCTGGGCCGTATAACTGGACAGGCAGCCCCCCAGGGCCATGAAACAGTTGATGGCAAAGGTGTTCAGCTTGACGGCCCCAGAGTAACCGGCGATCACCGCAGACCCGTAGCGGTTGACAATCTCCTGCACAAACAGGTTGCCCACGCTGAGAACGCTCTGCTGCATGATGCTGGGCACTGCGATGGCCGCGATCCGCCACAGAAGGGAGGCGTCGAAGAGTCCGGGCCTGGAGCCCTGGTGAAACCTGCGCAGGCGCACGGTCAGGGTGGACAGGGCCAGAACCGCAGAAATCCCCTGGGCGATGAAGGTGGCCCAGGCTACGCCCGCCACGCCCATATGAAACACCGCCACGAACAGGCAGTCCAGAACGATATTCCCAATGGAGGAACCGATCAAAAAATACAGGGGCGTTTTGGAGTCCCCAAGGGCCGTAAAGATACCGGTACAGACGTTGTAAAACAGCAGGAACGTGAGGCCCATCACATAGATGCGCAGGTACAGCGCTCCGTCCGCCAGAATGTCCTCCGGCGTATGAATCCAGCGCATCATAGGCGTGCAGAAGGCCAGGCCGTAGGCGGTTAAAAGCAGACTCATCCCCACACAAGCGATAAAGGCCGTGGTCACCGCAGTGCGCATCCGCCCGTAATCCTTGGCGCCGAACAGCCGGGACACGATCACCGAGGTTCCCAGGTTGCTGCCCACCGCAAAGGCCATGAAAATCACCGTCACCGGGTAGCTGGCCCCCACCGCCGCCAGCGCCGCCTCCCCTGCAAACTTCCCCGCAATCATGCTGTCCGCCAGATTGTAGAGCTGTTGAAAGATCACGCTGACCATCATGGGCAGCAGAAAACGCCACAGTATTTTATCCGGATGTTCCGTCGTCAAGTCCGTTACCATATACTTCCCCCGCAAAGTTCATATTTTCATGCGAAGCCCGGAGAGCTCGCGCCAGGTATCTTATGTCTCTGTATCTCAAAAAGGTTCCGCCGTGTGGCTATTTTGCCCTGTGGAAGGTTTGGCTCCGATCATGGAGGCGCGCAGACGGTGGAATAAAATTACAGACATGCTCTAGTATAGCGCGGCCCGGCGGCGGTTTCAACTGTCTTTTGCGTTTGTGGGAAGCATTTTGTGGGAAACAGGAGGGATCACCACCCCTGAAAATAGCTGAGCACGCTCCGCACCCCCGCGCGTTTCACACAAAAACAGGGAAAGCGGAGCAAAACCGCTTTCCCTGAAACAATGCGTAATTCTTCTGATAAAACCCAGCCGGTCAATGGTGGAACAGCCGGATCCCCGTGAAGGCCATAACCATGCCGTACTGGTTGCAGGTCTCGATCACCTGGTCGTCGCGCACGGAGCCGCCGGGCTGTGCCACGTACTTCACGCCGCTTTTGTACGCCCGGTCGATATTGTCGCCGAAGGGGAAGAAGGCGTCGGAGCCGAGGGCGAGGTCAGTGACCTTGGAGAGCCACTCGCGCTTTTCCCCGGCGGAGAGCTCCTCGCGGATGAAGCGATCGATCTCATTGTCACGCTCGGCGCGCTTGAGCGAGGGCTCAAAACTGAGCTCGAGCACCTTCGGGTGGCGGCGCAGCTGCCAGAGGTCGGCCTTGTCTCCGGCAAGGCGGGTGCAGTGGATGCGGCTCTGCTGGCCCGCGCCGACGCCGACGGTCTGGCCGTTCTTGACGTAGCAGACGGAGTTCGACTGCGTGTACTTGAGCGTGATGAGCGCAAGGAGCAGGTCATCCACAGCGCTGTCCGTGAGGCTCTTGTTCGCCGTCACGATGTTGCCGAGGCACTCGCGGGTGATGGGCAGGGAGTTGTAGCCCTGCTCAAAGCGGATGCCGAAGATGTCGCGCTGCTCTATGGGCTTGGGCTCATAGTCGGGGTCTATCTTCACAACGTTGTAGCCCCCCTTGCGCTTCTGGCGGAGGACCTCCAGCGCCTCGGGCGTATAGCCGGGGGCGATGATGCCGTCGGAGACCTCGGGCAGGAGCAGGCGGGCTGCCGTCTCGTCGCAGACGTCGGAGAGCGCCGCCCAGTCGCCGTAGGAGCAGAGGCGGTCCGCGCCGCGGGCGCGGGCGTATGCGGTCGCGATCGGCGAGAGCTCGCCCTCGGCGAAGAAGGCGCGGCGGTCCTCGTCGGTGAGCGGGGAGGCAAGAGCCGCGCCCGCGGGCGAGACGTGCTTGAAGCTCGCCGCTGCGGGCCTGCCGGTGGCGCGGCGAAGGGCGCGCACCAGCTGCCAGGAGTTGAGCGCGTCCATGAAGTTGATATATCCCGGGCGGCCGTTAAGCACCTCGACGGGCAGGTCGCCGCCGTCGGACATGAATATCCTGGCGGGCTTCTGGTTGGGGTTGCAGCCGTATTTGAGCTCTATCTCCTGCATTTACGCTTCCTCCTCGTACTTGTTTATGATGGCCTCAACGCCGTCCACGCAGGTGTAGAGCGAGACGCGGTTGTCGGCGTTGAGCGCGCTCCGGATACGCTCCGCCAGCTCCATTGCGTCAAGCTCGGGCACCGCGACGGCCACGGGCTCGCCGGAGAAGCTGGGCAGGGGCGAGCCGAAGCCCTCGTAGGTGCTGATGAAGTGGCCGGCGCCCGGCTGGGCGGCCTCGTACTCATAGAAAAAGCGCAGGCAGGGCTTGCCCTCGGGGGAGCCCGCCTTGAGTATCGAGAGCTTATAGCTCCCGTCGGGGCTCAGCAAGCCCGAGATGCGCGGCGTCCAGTTGGGTCCGTCCGGCTCAAACTCGCGCGTGCGCAGGGCCTCGGCGAAGGTCCTGCCCGCAAGGATATAGTCACGCAGCGTGTCGGTCTGGTCGCCGTTCGTGACAACGAGGCCGCGCCCGACGCGGCGGACGGGGTGATATATTATGAGGCTCGGGTCGGTCATCTTGCTCTCGTCGTGGGCGCGGGTGCGGATGCCGTCTTCGGTCTTTTCAAAGACGCGGTTGCGGCTGTTTTCGCTCCGGCCCATGATGAAGTACGCCGCGGCGGCCTTGCCGGAGGGCGTGGCGCCGAGCATTATGCCGCGGCCGGGATAGGGCCGCGCGAGGAGGTATTCAAAGAGGTCCGTCACTGTTTTCCGCTCCTTTCAAGTGAGGAGGCCACGCGCTGGGCGGCCTCAGGCAGCAGCTTCCACTCCGCCTGCTCCATGACGCGGCGCTGCAATACCTCCGGCGTGTCGCCGGGCAGCACGTCCACCGCGCGCTGGGCTATTATCTCTCCCCCGTCGGGGATCTCGTTGACGAAATGCACCGTCGCGCCCGTGACCTTCACGCCGCGCGCGAGGGCCGCCTCGTGGACGTGCAGCCCGTAGTAGCCGGGGCCGCAGAAGGAGGGGATGAGGCTCGGGTGGATGTTTATGATGCGCCCGGCCCAACGCCGGGTGAACTCCGCCGACAGGATGCGCAGAAAGCCCGCGAGGATGATGAGCTCTGCGCCCTCCTCGTCCAGCAGGGCGTCCAGCCGGTCCTCAAAGGCTGTCTTTTCGAGGTATTCCGCGCGTATTCCGGCGGCTTTGGCACGCTCGAGCGCATAGGCCCCGGGGTTGTTCGAGACGACGAGGGCGAGCTCCACGTCCGGCATCTCGCCGCGCGCCGAGGCGTCTATGAGCGCCTGGAGGTTGGTGCCCCCGCCTGAGACGAGCACCGCCGTCTTTACCATAGCTCCACGCCGCCTTCCCCGCGCACGGCCTCACCGCAGATGTAGGCCTCGACGCCGCTTGCGCGCAGCGCCGCGACGGCCGCGTCGGCGTCCTCGGCGGCCACGACGGCCAGCATGCCGACGCCCATGTTGAAGGTGTTGAACATGTCGCGCTCCGGAATATTCCCGGTGCGGGCGATGAGCTCGAAGAGGGGCGGGGTCTGTATCTTCGCCTTCTCTATCCGCGCAGTGAAGCCGGGGGCAAGGGCGCGGGGGATGTTCTCGTAGAAACCGCCGCCGGTGATGTGGCTGACGGCCGAGACGCGCGCGGCACGCAGCATATCAAGGACGGGCTTTACATATATTCTGGTGGGCTCGAGCAGCGCCTCGCCGAGGGTGCGGCCGAGCTCCGGCTCATAGCGCTCGAGCGAACCGCTCTCCACGTCGAACACGCGGCGTACGAGGGAGAAGCCGTTGGAGTGCACGCCCGAGGAGGGCAGGGCTATGAGCGCATCGCCCTCGCGCATGGTGGAGCTGTCGAGTATCTTCTCCCTGTCGACGAGGCCGACGGTGAAGCCTGCGAGGTCATATTCGTCCTCGGGGTAGAAGCCCGGCATCTCGGCGGTCTCGCCGCCGATGAGGGCGGCCCCAGCCTGGACGCAGCCCTCGGCCACGCCTGCGACGATGTCGGCTATGCGCTCCGGCACATTCTTGCCGCAGGCGATGTAGTCGAGGAAGAAGAGCGGCGCGGCGCCGGAGCAGACGACGTCATTGACGCACATGGCGACGCAGTCTATGCCCACGGTGTCGTGCTTGTCCATGAGGAAGGCTATCTTGAGCTTGGTGCCCACGCCGTCCGTGCCGGAGACGAGCACGGGGGCCTTCATGCCCGCGAGCTCGGGCTGGAACAGCCCGCCGAAGCCGCCGAGCCCGCCTATGACGCCTGGCATCACGGTGCGCTCTACGTGCTTTTTCATCAGCTCCACGGCCTTGTAGCCTGCGGTGATGTCCACGCCCGCGGCCTTGTAGCTTGCGCTCTCGCTTTTCATTCGTCGTCCTCCCTGCGGCTTATTTTCTGCTCGAACTTGGATTTCTGAGCCCGGCAGGGCGGGTCGCAGGGGTACTCGCCGGTGAAGCAGCCCTTGCAGAAGCCTATGGTGCTGTTGTCGGCCAGCTTGTCGAGGTAGTCCACGTTGAGATAGCCGAGGCTGTCCACGCCGATTATCTCGCGTATCTCCTCGAGGCTGTGGTTGTAGGCGATGAGGTTGTCGGAGGAATCTATGTCCGTGCCGAAGTAGCAGGGATAGAGGAAGGGGGGCGCGGAGAGCCTCGCGTGGACCTCGGTAGCCCCGGCCTCGCGCAGGAGGCCGACGATGCGGGCGATGGTCGTGCCGCGCACGATACTGTCGTCCACGAGTATGACGCGCTTGCCGCGGACGGTGGAGGCGATGGTGTTGAGCTTTATCCTCACCGCGTCCTCGCGCCGGGCCTGGCCGGGCTGGATGAAGGTGCGGCCGATGTACTTGCTCTTGACAAAGCCCACGCCGTAGGGTATGCCGCTCTGCTTCGCGTAGCCGAGTGCGGCGTCGAGGCCGGAGTCCGGCACGCCGATGACCACGTCGGCCTGCACCGGGTGCTCAAGCGCGAGGAAGGCGCCCGCGCGCTGGCGCGCCGTGTGGACGCAGCTGCCGTCGATGACGGAGTCGGGGCGTGCGAAGTAGATGAACTCAAAGACGCACTCGCCCGTCGCGTGGCCGCAGTGGCTGCGGTCGCTCTCAAGGCCCTTGTCGGAGATGGTGACTATCTCGCCCGGCTCCACGTCGCGCAGGAACTTGGCGCCGATGGCGTCGAGGGCGCAGCTCTCGCTGGCGATGACCCAGCCGCCCTCTATCTCGCCTATGCAGAGCGGGCGGAAGCCGATGGGGTCGCGCACGGCTATGAGCTTGCGCGGGCTCATGACGGCGAGGGAATAGGCGCCCTTGACCTTGTCCATCGCGCGGGACACGGCCTCCTCGATGCTCTTTGCGCCGAGGCGCTCGCGCGTTATGGCGTAGGCTATGACCTCGGAATCCGAGGTGGTGCGGAAGATGGCACCGTCGAGCTCAAAGCTCTCGCGCAGCTCCGCGGCGTTGGTGAGGTTGCCGTTGTGGGCAAGGGCCATGCCGCCTTTGATGTGCCGGATGACCAGCGGCTGGGCGTTCTCGCGGCTCTGGCCGCCGGTGGTGCCGTAGCGGCAGTGGCCGATGGCCATGCGGCCGCGGGGCAGCTTGCGGAGGATGTCCTCGGTGAACACCTCGCTGAGAAGCCCCGTGTCCATGTGGCCGGTGATGACCCCGTCGTCGTTTACCGCGATGCCGCAGCTCTCCTGGCCGCGGTGCTGAAGCGCGTAGAGCGCGTGGTGCGTTATATTGACGACGTCCGCGCCCTCGTCACGCATGTAGATGCCGAATACGCCGCACTCCTCGTGCAGCTTGCCGAAAATGTCTGCTCCCATTGTTCTCTCCCGGTCGAAAAAGTCTTATTCCCCTATGAGTCTGCGCATGACTTCCTGATACGCATCCTCGACGCCGCCGAGGTCGCGGCGGAAGCGGTCCTTGTCGAGCTTCTCGTGGGTCTCGACATCCCAGAAGCGGCAGGTGTCGGGGCTTATCTCGTCGGCGAGGACGATGGTCCCGTCGGGCAGACGGCCGAACTCGAGCTTGAAGTCCACAAGCTCGATGCCGTGCTCGAGCAGCAGCGCCTTGAGCAGCTCGTTTATGCGGAAGGCGTAGCTCTTGATGGTCTCTATCTCCTCCGCCGTGGCGAGCTTGAGGGCCAGGGCGTGGTAGGAGTTTATGAGCGGGTCGCCCAGCTCGTCGTTCTTGTAGGAGAACTCTATGGTCGGCGCGTCAAAGACGATGCCCTCCTCGACGCCGTAGCGCTTCGCGAAGCTGCCGGCGGAGATGTTGCGGATGATGACCTCGAGCGGCACGATGGAGACCTTCTTTACCAGGGTCTCGCGCTCGGAGAGCTCCTCGACGAAGTGGGTGGGGATGCCGTTCTTCTCGAGCATGCGCATAAAGCTGTTGGTGAGGCGGTTGTTGATCACGCCCTTGCCCATGATGGTGCCGCGCTTTTCGCCGTTGAAGGCCGTGGCGTCATCCTTATAGTCAACTATGCAGAGGTTCGCATCGTCGGTGGCAAAGACCTTCTTGGCCTTACCCTCGTAGAGCTGTTCGCGCTTTTCCATGTCAGTTCCTCTCCTTTTCAAGCTGTTCGCGCAGGGCGCGGTCCTTTTCAAGCGTGGCGGCCTCCATGTCCCGGCGCATGGCGTCGAGGCGCTCGGCCAGTTCGTCGTCGTATATGGCAAGCATCTGGGCGGCGAGGAGGGCGGCATTCTGCGCCCCGTCTATGGCGACGGTGGCCACCGGGATGCCGGAGGGCATCTGCACGGTGGAGAGCAGCGCGTCCAGTCCGTCGAGTGTGGAGCTCTTGACGGGGATGCCGATGACCGGCAGGGTGCTCGCCGCAGCGAGGGCCCCCGCAAGATGCGCCGCCTTGCCCGCGGCCGCGATGATGACGCCGAAGCCGTTAGCCCGCGCCGAGAGCGCAAAACTGCGCGCCGCCTCGGGCGTGCGGTGGGCCGACATGACGTGTACCTCGGTCCCTATCTCCAGGGCCTCCAGCTGGCGCACCGCCTTCTCAACGACCGGCCAGTCGCTGTCGCTGCCCATTATGACGGCAGCCTTTTTCCTATCCATGCCCTCGCCTCCAAGTGATAAATAAAAATGTAACAAGGCCACGGCATACAGTCATGGCCTTGTCTTTTACGAATTTATGCTCTTCTTCCCGAGAAGGTACCCCCAGACGGGGAACAAAAGGGCGCACTGGGCCCCGGCCGAGCCAAACGAAAGCCGAACCATCGCCGCGCCACCTCCCGTAAGAAGATAGTATTATGATATAGGCTTTTCCTGCAAAACTCAACGGATTTTGCCCGATGAAATTGATTTTCATCCAAAGCGACAAGTTTCGACCACTTCCGCCCCGGATTTTATGCGGATTTTACACGCCGGAGGCCCCGGACTTGTGAAATCCGGCCCGGCGTGGTAAAATACCCCTGTATCAGCGCACCGGCACGCAATTTTTTGAAAGACGTGATCAAATGACAATGGAAAACATGCGTCTCGCCGTCCTCATAGACGGTGACAACGCGCCGCGCGACTGCCTCAAGAGCATCATGGAGGAGATAGCCATATACGGCACGCCCATGATAAAGCGCATATACGGCGACTGGGCCTCCCAGGGCCTGACGAGCTGGAAGAACTCCCTGCTCGAAAACGCCGTGACGCCCAAGCAGCAGTTTGCATATACGACGGGCAAGAACGCCACGGACTCCGCGATGATAATAGATGCAATGGACATACTCTACACCGGCAAGACTGACGGCTACGTCCTCGTCTCCTCGGACTCCGACTTCACGCCCCTGGCCATACGCCTGCGCGAGAGCGGGATGTACGTCATCGGCATAGGCGAGGAAAAGACGCCCAAGGCCTTTGTCCAGGCCTGCGACAAGTTCATACGCGTGGAGGTCATCCGCGACAAGTACAAGAAGACCGCCAAGGCCGCCGCAAAGCCTGCGGCCAAAAAGACCGCCGCTAAGACGGCCAAGACCGCGGAGAAAACAGACAAGGCCCCGGCCAAGACCACGGCCAAAAAGTCCGCCCCCGAGGAGAAGAAGCCGCCCGTCCCGGACGACATCATCAACCTCATCGCCGACTCCGTCGCCGACCTCGCGGACGACGACGGTTACATCGACCTCTCGAACCTCGGCAACCTCATTATAAAGAAACAGCCCGACTTCGACCCGCGCACCTACGGCTTCGGCAAGCTCTCGACCATGCTCAAGAACCTGCCGCGCTTTGAGGTCCAGGTCCGCGAGACCTCGGACCCCAACGTGAAGCCCATCTACATCCGCGACCAGGAGGCACAATGACAAAGCGCAGGCGTATCGTCGTCCCCATCCTGCTCGTGCTAGTCGCCATCGCGGCCGCGCTGCTCCTGCTCTCGAAGTACGGCCTTTCCGTCACGCGCCTCTCTCTGGAGTTTGAAAACCTGCCCCGGGGCTTCGACGGCTTCAAAATAGTCCAGCTCAGCGACCTGCACGGCTCGGAGTTCGGGCAGGACAACGCCCGGCTCATAGAGGCCGTGGCAAAGGAGGAGCCGGATATCATCGCCCTCACGGGCGACTTCCTGGACGAGGGCAAGGCCGGGCGGGAGCTCCCGGCGCTGGGGGCGCTTGTGGCGGAGCTCATAAAGCTCGCGCCCGTGTATTTCGTAAGCGGCAACCACGACTGGGCCTCCGGCGCGTCGTCGGAACTCTTTGAGACGCTCACCGCCGCCGGCGTGGTCTGTCTCAGGAACGACTTTGTCTACCTTGAGCGCGGCGGGGACGTGCTCGTCCTCGGCGGCGTGGACGACCCGAACGGCCCGGCGGATATGGAAACGCCGGACGAGTTCGTCGCCCGGCTGCGCAGCGAGGCCCCCGGCGCCTTCACGCTGCTGCTGGCGCACCGCGCCTACTGGGCGGAGCGCTACCCGGAGCTGGACGTGGACCTCATCCTCTGCGGACACACCCACGGCGGCATAGTCCGCCTCCCCTTCCTCGGCGGCGTGGCGGGCACGAATTTTGCCCTCTTTCCCGAGTACGACGCCGGGCTCTTTGAGACGGGGTCCTACAAGCTCTACATCTCCCGCGGCCTGGGCAACTCCGTGCCGCTCCCCCGCTTCCTCAACACGCCCGAGCTCGTCTCTATAACCTTAAAGTGCGCGTGAGCGCCCCATTCTGGGGCGCTCTTTTTTTGCCTGTTGACAGCAAACTGTATTATGGCTATAATACAGTCAAGAAAACTGTATTACTCGACTAACACACTTTTGCGGGAGGTGAGCGCGTGATATCCTTCGAGGGCTTCCGCTCCGAGGACGGGGTGCCCATCTATTTGCAGATAATAAAGTATCTAAAGCAGGGCATAGTCTCCGGCGCGGTGGCGGACGGGGACGAGCTGCCCTCGCGCCGGGTGCTCTCGGCCACGCTGGGCGTGAACCCGAACACCGTGCAGAAGGCCTGCCGGATGCTCGAGGAGGAGGGGCTGCTGAACTCCCACGCGGGGGCCAAGAGCTGCGTGTGCGTCACGCCCGAGCTGCGGGAGAGGGTGCGCGCGGAGCTCATCCGCTCGGACGCGCTGGCCGCGGCGTCGGCCTTCCGGCGCATGGGCGTGCCGCTTGAGGAGGCGTTGGAGCTTGTAAAGCTCGCATATGAGGAGGCTGGGGAATGAAAAGGCACTTATCCGTATTCGAACTTGCCGCGCGCGGCGCGGTGTACAAGACGCTTGCCGTCTCACTCTGGACGGCGGCGGTGATATTCGTTCTGCTCTGGGCACTGCCCGCCGGGGCGCTGAATCTCACCGACCTGCTCTCGGGCAGCTACTTCAGCGCGGAGGCCGAGAACTACGTCGTGACCGGGGGCAGATACGCCTCCTACGTGTTCGCCGCGGGGCTGGCGGCGCTCTATGTCCTGCTCTCCCGCTCCGGCGCGCCCAAACGTGGCGTGAACCCGGACTACACCTGGCGGCGGCTGCGCATCACGGAGCGCCGGGCCTCGCTCATCCAGTCCGGCGTACACGCGCTCTGCTTCGCGCTCTACATGGCCATAGCGCTCGCGGCCTTTCTTGCCTTTGCAGCCATCTTTCTCCCGCGCTCCGGGCCCTACGATAACGACGGGCAGACGCTGTTTTTCGCGGCCTTCACCACGGCGCCGCTGCACGCCGTGCTCCCGCTGACGGAGCCTCTAGAGTGGCTGGCCTTTGCCGCGACCTGCCTGGGCGGCGGCGTCGGCACCACGGCCATGGCCTTCTGGCTCAGGAGGGGCAAGACCTCCGCCCTGGGCGTCTGCCTCGGCATAGCCATCGTGCTCACGCAGTTCCAGTGGGCCTATGGCACGGGGATACGTAATATCCTTGTCTTTGTCGTACCCGTGCTGACAGTCGGCGGACTCGTTTCATCGTTCAAGTCCGTGTCCGCCGCCGACTACAACGCGGAAAGTGCGGAGGGAACCGATATCCGGATGACGGAAGGAGGCGGGGCAGATGCGTCTGCGTGACATGGCGGCGCCGCCGGGCTTCGACTCGGCTTATGAGATAAAGCGCGTCAGGAACTGGCTGCTCAGCTGCGCCGCGATCTTTGTCTTTATCTTCGCCTGCGTCTATGTAGGCCAGCTCGTGAACATATCCTCCCTGATACGCCGCGACAAATTCGAGCCCATGGGGATGTTCCCGGACGTGGCGCGCATTCCCTCGCTCGTGTGTTTTCTGCCGGTGTTCATAGGACTGCTGGTGATGCTCATCCGCAACGTCAACTATTTCCGCGCCTCGAAGAGCTATTACACCATGCGGCGGCTTCCGAACCGCTGGGAGTATCCGCTCCGCTGTGCGCTGCTTCCGGCGTCGGGCTTTCTCGTGCTCCTGGTAGGCTCGCAGATACTGCTCCTGCTCGCGGGCGCGGCCTATCTATACATCACTCCCGACGCCTGGCTGCCCGCCGGAGCTGGGGAGAGCGTTCTAAGCTTCGTTTTAGGAGGTATCCTCGCATGATAGAACTCAAAAACGTCAGCAAGTCCTACGGCAAGCGTCAGGCCGTACGGGACCTCAGCCTCACGATAGGCTCCGGCGAGATCGTTGGCCTCTTCGGCGAAAACGGCGCGGGCAAGAGTACGCTCATAAAGTGCATCCTCGGCCTGCTCAAGTACGAGGGCACGATAACGCTCGACGGCGAGCCCATAAGCCATAAAAACATAGACCGTCTCTCTTTCGCGACGAGCGAGCACTCCTTCTTTCCCGCCCTCTCGCCCGAGGGGCACGCGGACTTCTACGCCGAGCACTTCCCGCGCTTCAACCGCAAGCGCTTCGACGTGCTCATGGACTTCTTCGAGCTGCCGCGCAAGGGCGCCCCTTCGAAGCTGTCCACGGGGCAGAAAAACCAGTTCGAGGTCGTGCTCGCACTCTCGCAGGGCGCGGACTACATCCTCATGGACGAGCCTTTCTCCGGCAACGACGTGTTCAACCGCGAGGACTTCTACAAGGTCCTGCTCGGCATCATGGAGCCGAACGAGACGGTCATACTCTCCACCCACCTCATCGAGGAGGTCGAGGGCTTCATCGGCCGGGCGCTGCTCATCCACAAGGGACAGCTCGTGGGCGACGTGCAGATGTCCGAGCTCGAGGAGACCGGCGAGGGGCTCATCGACTTTGTAAAGCGCAACTACGGATACCGCGCCGAGCGCATCCGAAAGGCGATAAGCGAGCTTTCGGGCGACGAGTGAAAGGAGGGCGCGCATGAAAAGGGCGGGCATACTGCTCATAGTTCTGGCGCTGCTGGCCGCGGGCTTCATGGCCGCCGTCAACATAGTCGTCGCGGACACGGGCGACGACGCGCATTTTGAATCCACGCTGCTCTCCGGCTCGCGCGAGGGCGTGGAGGGCGTCCGCGTCTCCGGCTGGCGCTCGGACAATACCACAAACAACGGTAAAATGAACTTTGTCCTCGGCTACGACGCGGGTTCCGGCGTCTCGGAGAGCACCTTCCAGCTGGGCAGGCTCGACAGCGAGACGGGAACGGACTACGGCACCTATAATTTCGACATATTCGACGGTCTCAACAGCAGCGGGAGCAGCAGCGGCGGGGACGGCATGGACAAGGCCGAGCTGCCTCTGCCCTGCGCCTCCATAGCCGACGAGACGGCGGCGGGCCAGACCAAGACGGAGACCATGTATCTCCGGGACCTCTGCGAATACTGGCCCATCAGCGTCGACCGCTGGGGCCGGCAGGAGACCGAGGAGCGCTCCGAAGCGATAGGCGAGAAGCTTCGTCCGCTGCTGCCCGTGCCCGAGGACACCCTAGTCACCGCCACGGTCACCAAGGACGAGGAGGGCTGTATCCGCGAGTACGACTGCTACGTCACCGGCGGCTCCAGCTATGAGCTGCGCACCTATAATTACACCAGCTGCTTCATCATCACCGTGGAGCTCTACTCCCGCGGCGAGGAAGGGGAATATATCTGGCAAAGCAGCCAGACATACAGCATGGAAACCGAGCCTAACGAGGAGCTTGAGATATACGTGCCCATCCCGGAGAGCTTCCGCCTTGCGTTGGAGGGCTTTGAGGTATATGACATCGTCGAGACTCCGGGCGTCGGCGGCGCACTGCTGCTCGAGCGCGGAGACGCGGCGCTCCGCATAGTTCAGCTCTCGGGCACAGGCGAGATATTGCAGGACCTGGAGCTGCCCCGCTCCGAGGAAGATGTCGGCGCGAGTTTCGTTACCGGCGAGGACTGGGTGCTGGTAAAGCAGCACGGCCTCGTGCACTCACTCGTACCGGACTCGGACGGCGTATATGTTGCCGGTCCGGCCTATGACCTGCGCGATACCGCGGGCTACGCCGACAACTGGTGGAGCTATGAAGAGTACTTCGACTTCGACGGCGAACGGCTCGCCTCCCTCATCTCCGTGGATTTTCGCTACATCGGCTACTATACCTCCGTCAGCAGGTACGACTCAAACCCGGACGATGCGCGCGACGGGCTGCTCTACCTCGCCGTCGCCACGCCGGAGGAGATACTCCTCTCCGAGGAGCTCTACCCCTCGCTCTACACAAACGGTCTGAGCCTGAACTGGAGCGTGGAAATAGAATAAAAAAAGAGGCCCCCGAGGGGGTCTCTTTTTTACTGTGCAGGCTCCTCGCCCATGCCGTCCCTCAGGCTGGCCTGGAAGGTGTTCATCACCACTATCGTCCAGACGATTATCGCCAGCGTCAGGGCGAGGAAGGGCCAGATGAACCAGGTATCGCCCTCGTCCAGCGGGAGGGGCAGGGAGAGCAGTGTTGTGAACACGACGTTCACCGTCCTGAGCACCAGCAGGCTGCGTCGCTGCGGGCAGCCGAAGCGCTCTGCGGCGGAGGCAAGGTTCGTGAAGAGCTGAAAGTGGACGTAGAGCGTCAGCACCGCGGCTATGAGCCACAGGCCCCAGAGCTCTGTGGGCTCTCCCAGCGCCGTCAGTACCCAGCAAAGGCCCTCCCAGGCCGCAAGCAGGCCGCAGAGCGGGCGCAGCAGCATCGCCGAGGGCTCCCCCGCCCCGGCGATGCCGGGCAGGGCGGAGTATATGAGCAGCCAGCCCGCCCAGTCGGGCAGAAGGTCTATGGTGTTTATATTGAAGTGCAGGTATATGAGTGCGTAGCCCCAGGCTATCTTGCCCAGAGAGCTGTAAAGGCCCTTACGCTCCTCCATTCTCCGCGCCCCCTTCCATGACAAATTCGTCCACCACCTCGCCGTCGAGCGATATGCGCACGGCGGCGGCTTTGAACTCCGGCTCCGGCAGCAGCGGCGTGTCATAGCGGAATTCCTCGGACATGGTATATACTTCCCCATCCCAGCTGTCACTGCGCCACCCGCTGCTCTCATACTGGCTGCCGTCGAAGACATAGGCCTCGTCTGCGGAGCCGAGCGGGAGCATCTCCAGCTTCGCCCCGCTCTGAGGGAAGTTGGCCTCGTTGCAGGCATATTCCACACAAAACAGCTCTGCGACTGGCTTGAATTCGGCATTGGGCCTGTAAACGCTGTCGGAATAGCCCTGCGGCACGCCCGCGAGGCCAATACTCGAGTCCGAGGCCACGGCGTAGAGGTTCCGCCGGAGCGTCACCGTGCCTGTCTCGCGCTCTACGCTCACGGTGTCGCGCCAGGGCAGGATATCGTTCCCCCAGCGGGCAAGGGACACGGGGTCACTCACCATGAAGTCGGTGATGGGGATGAAAAGCCGCTCGCCCGTCTCCTCGACGACCCAGCCCTCGGCCTCATAGGCGCGCACGGGGACGACGTAGAGTCCGGTGAGAGTGTCGCCGTTCTCTCCCTTGAGCCAGCCGCCGTTTTCCTGGTCCGCGACGTAGCTGACGGTGAAGACCAGCTCCGCCTCACAGGCGTTCTCCGTGCTGACGATGTTGTTTATGAGATAGCCTGAGCCGCTGTCAATGGAGTACTGCTCGGGTATGGCCTCGTAGTGATAGGCCACCCAGCCATCGGCGCCGCTCTCGCGCATGCCCGCATAGAGCTCCTCGTGCTTTTCAAAAGGCGAGGAGGCGGCGAGGAAGACGCCGTTATCGTAGAGGAGGCCCTTGGCATAGGTGTCCAGAGCTGCGGCGGGGGTCCGGCAGCGGGTGGTGCGCGCGGCGGCAAGGCTGCGGTCAAGCTCCCTCTGCGGGCCAGGGTGCATGTGCCCCGTATCCGCGCTCGCCGTGCCGAGCAGCAGCGGCGTCGCGAGCACGACGGCTATGCAGACAGAGGCCAGGGCCATGCCGCGCGGATAGAGCTTGAAGCGCACGATGGCCGCGATGCGGCGGGAGATGTTCCTGCCGCCGTTCGAGATGGAGCTCGTCCCCGGGGCGCGGGCGTATTTGGCGTTCGCCATGCCGAGCAGGATGCCGCCGTACTCGCGCCGCTCCTCGCCCTCGAGGCGCTCCAGCACGCGCTGGTCGCAGAGGGACTCGAGGTCGTTGCCCACGCGGTCGAGGACGTAGTGCATAAAGGGATTGCACCAGTGCAGCGCGCGGATGAGGCACCATAAGATGCCCTGCGCCGCGTCGAAATACTTCAGGTGCAGCAGCTCATGGAGCAGCACCTTGTCGTCCACGCCGCCCTTCGGCACGGCGAGCACGGGCCGGATAACACCGCAGACAAA
>OLZO01000694.1_pt1 | contig 15133 bp, 12 predicted proteins | sample 1644431 | NCBI WGS metagenome assembly OLZO01 (sample SAMEA103958145, study PRJEB25191) | human gut metagenome | biome: human-associated habitat [ENVO:00009003]; feature: intestine environment [ENVO:2100002]; material: feces | place: Germany | collected 2013/2015
CACGATGCCGGCCTCCACGTCCTCAAAGCCGCGGATGCTGACGGGCGTCTCCACCGGGGCCTTCTCCATGGCAAAGGTGTAGCGCCCGCCCTGGAAGTGGTCGTGCGCGAGGATGGAGCCGCCGACGATGGGCAGGTCAGCGTTCGAGCCGACGAAATAGTGCGGGAACTGCCGCACAAAGTCCAGCAGCTTGCGGAAGCAGGGCTCGTCTATCTTCATAGGCGTGTGCTCGCTGTTGAGTACGATGCAGTGCTCGTTATAGTAGACGTAGGGGGAGTACTGCAAAAACCAGGGGGAGCCGTTGATGGTGATGGGCACGATGCGGTGGTTCTGACGCGCGGGGTGGTTGACCCGGCCGGCGTAGCCCTCATTCTCGGCGCAGAGCTGGCAGCGCGGGTAGTTCGAGGCGGGCAGGTTCCGCGCCGCGGCGATGGCACGCGGGTCCTTCTCGGGCTTGGAGAGGTTGATGGTGATGTCCAGCTCGCCGTACTCCGTCGCGGTCTTCCACTGCACGTCCTTCGCTATGCGGTCGCGGCGGATGTAGTTCGTGTCCTGGCTGAATTCGTAGTACCAGTCCGTGGCCTTCTCCGGGCTCTCGGCGCAGAGGGCGCGGAATTTCTCTATGACCTGCGCTGGCCGGGGCGTCAGCGCGCCCATGAGCCGCGTGTCAAAGAGGTCGCGGTAGACGACGGAGTCCTCCGCAAGCACGCCGCGCGCGTGCGCGTCGTCGAGCAGCGTCCCGAGCACCTCGGCGAGGTCGATATCGCCTTCCGGCACTTCGCCCGGCTCGCAGGAGTCGAGCCGCAGTATGTCGAGGATGGTGTTTATCGCCCAGGTCTTTTCCGAGGGCTCGATGAGGCCCTTCCTGAGGCAGTACTCCGCGAGGGAATGTATGGCGCTTCCGGTGGTCATGTCCACTCCTCCTAGAATGTCTTATGTGAGACTGTGAAACAGAATATTCCACCCTCCATTATATTGCCTTCCCGCCCAAAATTCAACAGCCGCCGAGAAAAAACGCCGCCCGGTCGGGCGGCGTTCGCTTGTGTGTTCAGTCAGCCTCGCGCATCCAGTAGCCGACGCCTATCTCGGTGAAGATGTACTGCGGCTCGGCGGGGTTCTTTTCTATCTTGCGGCGGATGTTCGCCATGTTCACGCGGAGTATCTGGCGGTTTTCCTTGGTGCTCAGGCCCCAGAGCTCGCGGAGCATGTAGTCGTAGGTCAGCACGCGGCCCGCGTAGAGGCCGAGCATGGAGACTATCTTGTACTCGTTCTGCGTGAGGTGCACGCTCTCGCCGTCGACGAAGACGCGGCGCTTGTCGTAGTCTATCTCGAGGCCCCCGGCCTTGAAGCGGCCGCTGGTGGCGAGGCCGCTGGAGGTGGCGGCGGTGCGCGTGTGGCGCAGCGCGGTGCGGATGCGGGCCAGCAGCTCGGAGGTGCCGAAGGGCTTGGTTACGTAGTCGTCCGCGCCGAGGTCCAGCGCCTCGACCTTGTCGCGCTCGTGCGTGCGCGCGGAGACGACGATGATGGGCAGGTGCGTCCACTCGCGTATGAAGCGCAGCACCTCGACCCCGTCCATGTCCGGCAGGCCCAGGTCGAGGATGACGAGGTCCGGGCAGTGCGAGGTGACCATGGTTATCGCCTTCGCGCCGCTGTTGGCGGAAATGACGTCGTAGCCGTTCGAGCTCAGCACCGTGGTCATGAAGCTGAGTATGCCCTTTTCGTCCTCGACTATCAGTATCTTGTCCTTGGCAGGCATGGCGTGCTCTCCTTTCTCAATCTTCGTCCAGCGGCAGCGTGAAGCTAAAGCGCGCGCCGCGCCCGGGTATGTTGCGGGCCTCCATCGTGCCGCCGTGGGCCTTGACTATGGCGCGGCAGACCGAGAGGCCTATGCCCATGTTGTGGCGGCCCACGGAATCCGAGGGTGCGCCGCGCTGTGAGGGGCGGTCCTCAAAGAGGTAGGGGAGGGCATCCTCGCTTATCCCGGCGCCGTCGTCCTCGACGCAGAAGCGGGCGGTCTTGCCCTTGACCGAGGCCGAGACGGTGATATTCTTCGTACCGCCGCCGTGCATGGCGGCGTTTTCGAGCAGGTTGGTGAACACCTGGCAGATGAGCACGGCGTCCATCGGCACAAAGAGCACGTCCTCGGGCAGCTCGATGCGCACGCTGATGTCGGGGAAGAGCCGCCGGAACTTGCCCACGGCGTCCGCCACGACCTCCTCCACGGCCTCGGGCGACTTCTGGATGGAGGCGTTCTCCCCGCCGACGCGGGTGATGGAGAGGAGGTTCTCGACCATGCGTATGAGCCACTGGGAGTCGTCCTTGATGCTCTCCAGGAGCTCGCGGCGGCTCTCCTCTGGCAGGGACTCGTTCTCGAGCAGCACGGCCGCGGAGCCCGCGATGGAGGTCAGCGGTGTGCGCAGGTCGTGGGAGACGGCGCGCAGGAGGTCTGCGCGCATCCTGGCGCGCTCGTTCTCTAGGCGGAGCTTGTCCTGCTTTTTGACCACCGTGGTCAGGGCGCTGGTGCTTATCGACACGGCCAGCATGGTGGCGAAGGTCAGCGGATAGCCCGCGATGGTGAAGTTGAAGGCCATGTAGGGGAAGGTGAAGATGAAGTTGACGCAGAGCACGGCTACCACGCTGGCGGCGATGCCCCAGAAGTAGCCGTCGGTCACTCTGGCCACGATGTGTACGCAAAGCACGAAAAGCAGCGTCGCCGCCGTGGTGCTTTGCGCTATGGAGTTGAGCCCGATGCTCACCAGGCAGGTGAGGCCGAGCAGCCCCAGCGATATCAAAGCGTTTGCCCAGACCGGCCGCTTTCCGTGCATTTTCTTCACCTCTTCTTATTACTATAACATAAAGCGTATAAAGATGGCATCAAGAAAAGGCGGACGGAAAAATCCGTCCGCCTCATATTGAATGGCTTTACAGCCTTCCTGGAGAATATCAGCCGCCGCTCTCGAGGATGGAGAAGTGCATGTAGTCGGCGGTGGTGTTCCAGCCGCTGTAGTTGTTGTCGGCATCGCCGCCGCCCCAGCCCCAGCCGTACTTGGCAAAGGCGCGCACGACGCTGGAATCCGGCGTGATGCAGTACGGGCTGTCGGAGTACTTGAAGCAGGTGGTGCCGGTGATGGCCGTGTAGGGCTCGGAGGTGGTGTAGCAGTAGAAGTTCTCCACGGGGTTGATGTCGATGGCGCAGCCCCAGGAGTGGCGCAGGGAGTCGGTGTACCTCGCGCCGCCGAGCGCGTGGATCGGGAACTGCTCGGGGTCGTTGTAGATCTCCTCGAAGATGGCCTTGACCTCGTCCGCGACCATCTTGTTGACCTCGAGGTTCCAGGTACGGGTGTATTTCTCGCCAGCACTGTTGATGTCCCAGGTGCGGACCTGGATGGTGACTATGTAGTCGCTGAGGTTGGACTCGCTGCCGGTGAAGTAGCTCTTGCTGCTGTCGCCGAAGAGGAGCTGACGGCCCTCGGCGCTGACGTTGCCCCAGGCGTCTATCATGGAGCGGCTGCGCCAGGCGAAGGAGTCGGCGGGCTCTATGGTGCTCGTCTCGCCGCCGGTCGGGGTCTCGACCTCGGAGGCGGAGCTGACCTCGAGACGCTCGGAGGTTATCCAGGTGCGGACGATGACCGCCGCGGCCTGGCCGCGGGTGAGGGTGCTCTCGCCGTGGAACATGCCGTCCTCATAGCCGTCGAGTATGCCCTTGCCGTAGGCCTGGACGACGGGCTCGTGGTACTTGCTGGCCATGGTGTCGTAGTCGCCGATGACCGAGGAGGGCGAGTCGAGGGTCACGGGGGTCTCGGAGTAGACGTTGTTGCAGAGGTTGTTTATCATAACGCTCATCTCATAGCGCGTTATGGGCTGCTCCAGGGCGGAGCGGGTGCAGGTGATGTCGAGGCCCCAGAGGACGCCGTTGTCGTTGAGTATCTGCCAGTAGGGCTGAGCCCAGTGGACGCTGGTGTCCCAGGTGTAGGGGGCAAGGCCGCCGATGAGCGTGAGCATCTTCATGAACTCGCCGCGCTTGAGGGAGTCGGTGGGGCAGAACTGCCCGGCCTCCTTGCCGTCGATGATGCCCCAGCTCGCGCAGAGGTATACGTAGTCGTGATACCAGCTGCCGTCGGGCACATCAGAGAAGCTGACGTCCACGTTGCCCATGCCGATGGCGCCCGCGGGGGCCGCGGGCAGCAGCGCCGTCACGCAGATGACGGCCAGCAGGAGCGAGGCGAGCTTTGCTAACTTTCCTTTTCTTCTCATATCTTTCCTCCTGTGTTTCTGACTTTGCACTCCAGCTCGTCCGCGAGGCGCAGCAGCTGCTGCGCGCCCTCGAAGAGCAGCTGTCCGGCGTCGGTCAGCGTGACGCCCCGGCTGTCGCGCGAAAAGAGCTCCGCGCCCACCGAGGCCTCGAGCGCGGAGACGGCGCGGGAGACTGTGGAGTGGCTTATATAGAGCGCGGCGGCGGCGCGGGACAGGCTGCCCTTTTCCGCGGCCGCGCAGAATATCCGAAGCTGTTCAAGCTCCATGTCAGTAATTGAAGGTGTGCGGCAGGAGCTGATTGAGCCGGTAGCTCACATAGCGGCCGCCCGCCTTGGCGCAGAGCACCTCCATGGTCTGCGAGAACTCCGCGAGGAACTGGCGGCAGGCCCCGCAGGGCATGCAGTAGTCCTTGCCCTCGCCCCAGATGGCTATCCTTGCAAAATCCTGGTGGCCCTCGCTGACGGCCTTGCAGGCGGCGGTGCGCTCGGCGCAGATGGTGCTGCCAAGGGCGGCGTTCTCAACGTTGCAGCCCGTGAACACCGTGCCGTCGGTGCACTCTATCGCCGCGCCCACGGGAAACTGGGAATACGGCACATAGGCGTTTTTCGCGGCCTCGCGCGCCATATCCATAAGCTCTCTGTCTGTCATTTACTGCTCCTCCCCGTTATCAGTTTCCGATGAAAAGGTTATCGTCCAGTTTTCTATGCCGTAGAACACGTTGCTTGAGGTTGGGTCCATGCCGGTTATGACGTTGCGGTGCGTGATGACCTCCTGCCGCTCGAAGAGGATGGGTATGATGGGGGCGGTCGTGGCGATGTAGTAGAGCATGTTGTGGCAGGCCTGCGAGCGCTCGAGGTCGGTTGCGGCGAGGAAGTCGTTTATGTAGGTGGCGTAGTTCTCGTCGGCTATCTTGCCGTAATTGAGCGCGGCGTTTTCGGTCAGCAGGCTGGTGAGGTCGAAGTCCGCGCCGAGCTTCACCTCGGCATAGTACATGTCGAAGTCGCCGTTCATGAGGGCGGTCTGATAGTCGGTCCAGCTCAGCTCGCGGACGTTCACCGTGACGCCTATGCTCGCGAGGTCGGAGGCGAACTGCTTTGCGATGTCGCCCTTGCCCGCGGATTCAGAGCAGACGATGAGGTCTATGCTTATCTCCTTGACCTGGCTGTATTCGACGTACTCACGCTTGCCGTCGCCATTGCTGTCAGTGACGTTCAGGCTGTCGAGCAGCTGGGCGCAGAGCTCGAGGTTGAACTCCAAATCCTTGGCCACGGAGTCGTCGTAGAGCGGGCTGAGCGGGGATATGGGCAGGCAGGAGGCCACGGCGCCGTTGCCCATGAGCGTGTCCGCGGCGTAGTCCCTGTCCACGGCCAGCTGGAGCACGTAGCGCAGCTGCGTGTTGTTCACGAACTCGGACTCCATGTTGAAGCCGAAGTAGTGCATGTTCGTGGTGGTGTAGTAGCGCGTCTCGGTGTTGCCGCCGTAGCCGAAGTTGCCGGCGCCGGAGGGGTCGTTGACGATGAGGTCGAGGTAGGAGTCCTCGAAGGCCGTGATGATATCCACAGCTTCAGAATACTCCTTGAAATAGATCCTGTCCACAGGCAGGCTTTGGTAATTCACATGCCCGTCGAAAGCCTCGACGTAGTCTTCGTCCTCCACGTACTTGTATGGACCGGAGCCGATGGGCCTGTCCGTACCGGCCGAGCCGTTCTTGACGATGGGTATGTTCAGCAGGTAGGGGAAGAGCCAGTCCACCTTGCCGAGGTTGACGGCCACGGTGTCCTCGCTGATGGCGCTGACGCCGTAGGTGTAGGTGAAGCGCCCGGAGTAGCGCGAGGTCTGCTTGGCACGTTGTATGGAGTAGGACACGTCCGAGGCGCTGAGGTTGCTCCCGTCGTGCATCTTGATGCTGGTGTCCACGGTGAAGGTCCAGTAGCTGCCGTTGTCGGAGCTGTAGCTCGTGATGACGCGGGAGGAGAGCTCATAGTCGTCGCTGAGCTCGAAGATGTTCTCGAACACCAGCTGGCTTATGAGCAGGTTGTTCGTGTCGTTGGTGGCGTAGGGGTCCAGGCTGGCGGAGGAGTTGTAGTTGAGAGAGAAGATGTCGTCCGCCGCGTCCGAGACGCCGAGCTCCTCGCCGGGGAGCACGCCCTCCACGGGGTCGGGCTCGCTGTCCTTTGAGGCCGAGCCGCAGCCCGCGAGTATGGAGAGCGCGAGGACGGATGATATGACTGAGATAAGGCGTTTTTTCATGGCACACTCCGTAGTCTTAGAGGCATATCACGGCGCACTGGCTGCCGCGCGGTCCGCCGCGCGTATGGCGGTGGGACCAGTATTTCTCGTGCAGGCACATGGTGCACTCGTCGGAGACGGCGATGTGCTCCGGCTCGAGGCCGGTCTGGAGCAGCCGCCGCCTGAGCGCGCCGCGCAGGTCCACGAGATATTTCCCGGGCACATCCTTTTTGCGGATGAGCCCCTCGGTGTCGCCGCCGAGCCAGCGTTCGACAGCCTCGGGCACGTCGGCGTCGGTCTCAAAGCAGCAATAGCCTATGGCCGGGCCGATGGCGGCGCGTATGTCGCCGGGCCGGGAGCCGAGGTCGCACATCAGGCCCACCGCCACGCCGGGTATATCGCCCACGGAGCTGCGCCAGCCGCAGTGCACCGCGCCCGCCGTGCCGCGCACGGGGTCGTGCAGGAGCAGCGGCACGCAGTCGGCCGTGAAGCAGAAGATGGGCAGGCCCTTCACGTTCGTGACGAGGCCGTCCGCGTCGCAGGGGGCGGGGTCGGTCGGGCCGCAGCGGTCGGCGTCCGTGACGAGGCGCACGTGCGTGCCGTGCACCTGCTTGGTATATGCAGCGCGCATGACGTCGATGCCGAGCGCGGCGCCGAGTATGCGGTAGTTTTCAATGACCCGCTCGCGCTCGTCGCCGCGGTTGAAGCCGAGGTTGAGCGAGGCGAGCCCGCCCTCGGACACGCCGCCGAAGCGGGTGGAGAAGGCGTGCTTCGCCGTTATGACGGGCGCGGTCATGTAGATGAGGCCGTCCTTTTCATGCTGTACAAAGCCGGACATGGCGTCTCCCTTCCGCGGGCCGCTCACTCGTTGCGGCCGCAGCAGTCCTTGTATTTCATGGGCAGGCCGTTGGGCCTGAGCTTGCGGCAGGGGTCGTTGCGGCCAGGCTTCTTTATCTTCTTCACCGGCTGCTTCTTCTGCGGCGCGTCGCCGCCGACGTTGGCCGCGGCGTTTTTGGAGACGCTCTTGCGCTCGAGCTTCTCCTCCTTGCGGACGCGGACCACAAAGAGCCGGCGCACCGTCTCCTCGCGTATGCCGCGTATCATGGCCTCAAACATCTCAAAGCCCTCGTTCTTGTAGGCGTCGATGGGCTTGGTGTTGCCGTAGCCGCGCAGGCCGATGCCCTGCCTGAGGTCGGTCATCGCGTCGAGGTGCTCCATCCAGTATTCGTCCACGACGCGGAGCATGACCACGCGCTCGAGCTCGCGCATGACCGGCTGGCCGTTCGGCATGAGGCCGAGCTCGGCCTCCTTTGCGTCGTAGAAGGCCAGCGCCTTTTCGAGCACCATGTCGGTGAGCTTGGCCGCCGTGAGGCCGGGGAGCTCCTCGGGTGCTATCTTGATGTCGCCCGGGCGCAGGAACAGCTTGCCGAAGGGCGCGAGCGCCTCGTTCACCGCGGCGAGGTCGGGGTTCTTCTCGGCGCCGAGGCCATCCGCCACCGTGGAGGAGACGAACTCCTCTATCATCTTGCGGATGGAACCCTGGAGGTCCTCGCCGTCGAGCACCTTGCGGCGCTCGTCGTAGATGACGTTGCGCTGTACGTTCATGACGTCGTCGTATTCGAGGACGTTCTTTCGGGTCTGGAAGTTGCGGCTTTCGACGGTCTTCTGCGCCTGCTCTATGGCGCCGGAGAGCATTTTCTGGTCGAGCGGCGTGTCCTCGTCCATGCCGAGGGTCTCCATCATGCCCATGACGCGCTCGGAGCCGAAGAGGCGCATGATGTCGTCCGTCATGGCGATGTAGAAGCGGCTCTCGCCCGGGTCGCCCTGACGTCCGGCGCGGCCTCGCAGCTGGTTGTCTATACGCCGCGACTCGTGCCGCTCCGTGCCGAGGATGAAGAGACCGCCGACGGCGCGGACCTTCTCAGCTTCCGCGTCGGTCACCTTCTTGTGCTCGGCGAGGCGCTCTGCGTACATCGCGCGGGCGCGGAGTATCTCCTCGTCGTCCGTCTCGGCGTAGCCGGTGGCCTCGGCGATGACCTCCTCGGCGAAGCCCGCCTTCTTGAGGTCGGTCTTGGCGAGGTACTCGGCATTGCCGCCGAGCATGATGTCCGTGCCGCGGCCGGCCATGTTCGTCGCGATGGTCACCGCGCCGAGCTTGCCCGCCTGAGCGACGATCTCCGCCTCGCGCTCATGCTGCTTGGCGTTGAGCACGTTGTGCGGTATGCCCTGCTTCTTGAGCAGGGAGGAGAGGTACTCGCTCTTCTCGATCGATATCGTGCCCACCAGCACCGGCTGGCCCTTGGCGTGACACTCGATTATCTGCTGGATGATGGCCTTGTCCTTGCCCGCCTCGTTCTTGTACACCACATCGGGCCAGTCCTTGCGGATGACGGGCTTGTTGGTGGGTATCTCGATGATGTCGAGCTCGTAGATGGCGGTGAATTCCTCCTCCTCGGTGAGGGCCGTGCCGGTCATGCCGGAGAGCTTGCCGTAGAGGCGGAAGTAGTTCTGGAAGGTGATGGTCGCGAGGGTCTTGTTCTCGCGCTGCACGTCGACGTGCTCCTTGGCCTCAATGGCCTGGTGCAGGCCCTCGGAGTAGCGGCGGCCGAGCATGAGTCGGCCGGTGAACTCGTCGACGATGATGACCTCGCCGTCCTTGACGACGTAGTCGATGTCGCGCTTCATGACGCCGTGGGCCTTGAGGGCCTGGTTGATGTGGTGCGCGAGGGTGGAGTTTTCGAGGTCGGAGAGGTTCTCGAGGTTGAAGTAGCGCTCGGCCTTTTCGGTGCCGCGGGCGGTGAGGGTGGCGGTGCGGGCCTTCTCGTCGACCACGTAGTCGGCGTCGAGGTTTTCGTCCTCCTCGGCCTTCTCGTCCACGGAGGCGACGACGACCTTCTTCATCGTGCGCACGAGGTCGTCGGCCTTGCGGTAGAGGTCGGTGGATTCGTCGCCCTGGCCGGAGATGATGAGCGGGGTGCGCGCCTCGTCTATGAGGATGGAGTCCACCTCGTCGACGATGGCGAAGGCGTGGCCGCGCTGGACCATCTGCTGCTTGTAGATGGCCATGTTGTCGCGCAGGTAGTCGAAGCCCATCTCGTTGTTGGTGCCGTAGGTGATGTCGGCGGCGTAGGCGGCGCGGCGCTGCTCGGCGGTGAGGCCGTGGACTATGAGGCCGACGCTAAGGCCGAGGAAGCGGTGGACCTTGCCCATCCACTCGCTGTCGCGCTTGGCGAGGTAGTCGTTGACGGTGACGATGTGGACGCCCTCGCCGGCGATGGCGTTGAGGTAGGCGGGGAGGACGGCGACGAGGGTCTTGCCCTCGCCGGTCTTCATCTCGGCGATGCGGCCCTGGTGGAGCACTATGCCGCCGATGAGCTGGACGCGGAAGGGCTTCATGCCCAACACGCGCCATGCGGCCTCGCGCACGACGGCGAAGGCCTCGGGGAGCATGCTGTCGAGGTCCTCGCCGGCCTGGTAGCGGGCCTTGAATTCGTCGGTCTTGGCGCGCAGCTCCTCATCGGAGAGCGCCTGCATCTTAGGCTCGAGGGCCTCGATCTTATCCGCTATCGGATAGATACGCTTCAGCTCGTGGTCACTGTGCGAGCCGAAGAGCTTCTGTAAGAATCCCATAATAATATCTGCCTTTCGATATCTGCAAAATGTTCCGGGTCAACCACGTACTATAACATATAATTATGAACATTTAAAGAATAAAGACATTTCTTTCGAAAATATCTCATTTTCTGGTTGTGGACTTGCAGTTTAGATTTTACCACAGCCCGCCACTCCCCGCAAGCATCCCTGCCGCTCCGCGCAGCGAAGGGCACGGCAAAAATCTGATTGAAGCCGGGGAGAGTTTGATGTATGATAGGGGATAGTTGTGAAAAAGAAAAACAGGGGATCGGGAGTGAGCATAACCATGCACAAAATCGGTTTTGACAACGACAAATACCTCCGCCTTCAGTCGGAGAAGATACGCGAGCGCATCGCCCGCTTCGGGGGCAAGCTGTACCTCGAATTCGGCGGCAAGCTCTTCGACGACTACCACGCTTCGCGCGTTCTGCCCGGCTTCGAGCCCGACAGCAAGGTGCGGATGCTCATGGAAATGAAGGACGAGGCCGAGATAATCATCGTAATCTCCGCCGACGACATAGAGCGCAGCAAGCGCCGCGGCGACCTCGGCATCACCTATGATGACGACCTGCTCCGCCTCATCGACGCCTTCAAGGCCATCGGCCTCTACGTCGGAAGCGTATCGATAACCCACTTCCGCGGCCAGCAGGCCGCCGAGCAGTTCAAAAAGCGGCTCGAGGCCATGGAGGTCCGCGTCTATCTCCAGCACTGGATACCCGACTACCCCTCAAACCTCTCCTTCATCGTCTCCGACGAGGGCTTCGGCAAGAACGACTACATAGAGACCTCCCGCCGCCTCGTCGTGGTCACCGCTCCCGGCCCCGGCAGCGGCAAGATGGCCACCTGCCTCTCCCAGCTCTACCACGAGCACAAGCGCGGCGTAAAGGCCGGATATGCCAAGTTCGAGACCTTCCCGGTCTGGAACCTGCCCCTCAAGCACCCCGTGAACCTCGCCTACGAGGCCGCCACCGCCGACCTCGACGACGTCAACATGATAGACCCCTTCCACCTCGAGGCCTACGGCGAGACCACCGTCAACTACAACCGCGACGTGGAGATATTCCCGGTCCTTAACGCCATGTTCGAGCGCATCTACGGCGAGAGCCCCTACAAGAGCCCCACGGACATGGGCGTCAACATGGCGGGCTTCTGCATCACCGACGACGAGGCCTGCCGCCGCGCCTCGGAGCAGGAGATAGTCCGCCGCTATTACCAGAGCCTCTGCTCCCTGCGCCAGGGCCTCTCCGAGCAGGAGGAGGTATTCAAGCTCGAGATGCTGCTCAACCAGATAGGCGTCAAGCCCACCGACCGCGCCGTAGTCCCCGCCGCCCTCGAGCGCGCGGAGGAGACCGGAGCCCCCGCCGTGGCCATGGAGCTGCCCGACGGCACCATCGTCACCGGCAAGACCTCCTCGCTGCTCGGCGCCTCCTCGGCCTGCCTCCTGAACGCGCTCAAGCGCCTCGGCGGCATCCCAGACGACGTGCTGCTCATCTCCCCGGCCATCATCGAGCCCATACAGCACCTCAAGGTGGAGCACATGGGCAACCACAACCCGCGCCTCCACACCGACGAGGTGCTCATCGCACTCTCCATCTGCGCCGTCACCGACCCCAACGCCGAAAAGGCTATGGACCAGCTCGCCTCCCTCGCGGGCTGCGAGGTGCACGCCACCGTCATCCTCTCCCGCGTGGACGAGAACGTGTTCCAGCACCTCGGCATGAACCTCACCTGCGAGCCCAAGTACCAGACCAAAAAACTCTATCACGGGAAGAAATGACATGACGCCAAAGCCCCGCCTCTGGACCCGCGACTTCACCATCATCACCCTCGGCACCGTAGTCTCCATGCTCGGCAACGCCGTTTCCGGCTTTGCCATCAGCCTGCTGGTGCTCGACTATACCGGCAGCGTGTTCCTCTACACGCTCTACATGGTGGTCTACAACCTGCCCAAGGTGGTCATGCCCCTCGTCGCCGGGCCATACCTCGACACCTACTCGAGAAAGCGCGCCATATATACGCTCGACTTCATCTCCGCAGGGCTCTACCTCGGCATCTTCCTGCTGCTGAGGGCCGATCTTTTCAGCTACGGGCCCTTCCTCGCCCTCTGCTTCCTCATCGGCTGCATAGACAGCACCTATGAGGTCGCCTATGAGAGCCTCTATCCCACGCTCATCCCTGAAGGCTGCTTCTCCAAGGCGTACTCGATATCCAGCCTCATCTACCCCTTTGCCGTCATCATGGTGCCCGTGGCCTCCTTCGTGTACGAGAGCGTCGGTCTCGAGCCGCTCTTTGCCTTCAACGCCGCCACATTCTTCGTCGCGGCCTGCTTCGAGACCCGCATCAAGGGCGGGGACAGCCACGTCCGCAGCGAGCACGGCAGCATGCTCCGCGAGTTCCGCGAGGGCGTCGCCTATCTCAAAAGCGAGCCGGGGCTGATGGTAATAACCGTCTACTTCTTCTTTTCCATGCTCGTCGGCAGCGGCGCGAGCGCGCTCTGGCTGCCCTTCTTCCGCAGCGTGCCCTCGCTGGGGCTCGATACCTACGTCTTTGTCATGGCCGCGAACGTCCTCGGCCGCCTCGCCGGCGGCATAGTGCACTACCGTGTACACTACAAGCCGCAGCACAAGTTCGCCATAGCGCTCACGGTCTATGCCTCCATCTGCTTCCTCGAGGGCGGCTTCGTGTTCGTGCCTCGGGACCTCATGCTCGTGATGTGCTTCGTCTCGGGCTTCCTCGCCGTCAACTCGTACAATATCCGCATCTCCGCGACGCAGAGCTATGTGCCCGACGCCTGCCGCGCCCGTTTCAACGGCGTGTTCCTCATGTTCACCACCCTCGGCAGCGTCATAGGCCAGCTCATCGCCGGGGCGCTGGGCGAGCTTCTGCCCATCCGCTCCGTCATCGCCGGGCTGCAGGTGATAAGCCTCATCAGCGTGGCCGCCATAATGTGGCGCGGCCGGAGATTCGTAAAGCCCATATATAACCGGGAGGTGCTGTGATGAGCCTCGAAACCGCTCTCAAAAGCGCATATGCCGCCGGGTGCCGGCTGGTCTTCACCTCGGACACGGAGTTCTCCGCGCCCGAGGGACTGCGTGTGCTCAAGTGCGCCGAGGCGCACACCGCCGTGTACGCCGCCCTCGGCGCCTCGCTTGCCGGGGCGCGTGCCCTCGTGGTGCTCGGCGCAGCGGCGGAGCTGCCCGCGAGCCGCGTCACGGGCGGCGTCGCCGTGCTCATGCCGGAAGCGGGGGAGAGCTTTGCAAGCCTGCGCGAGGCCTTTGCCGCCTCGGAGGCCGGGGACAGGATAGTCGCCCTCGACCCGGAGGCCGATTATGCCGCCGAGCCCGACGCGCCGGAGGCGCGCAAATACCGCAAGCAGCCCGAGCGCTTCGTCGCTGACTGTGCGCGGGAGGAGATGTGCCCCGGCTGCCCGTACAGGGGCGTCTATTACGCCGCGGCCAAGCTCTGGCTGCGCACGATAGGCGACGGCGGCTGCTCGCTGCTCGGCGGAAAGCGGCCCTTCCTGGCGCTGGACGCCGCCTGGGGCAGGGGTACCGCCGCCGCGGCGCTCGCGGGCTTCACCGCCGCGCTGCCCGAGTCTGTACGCGATACCGCCGCCGTCACCGGCTCCGCGGAACTCACGGAGGACGCTCTGCGCCTGCTGGCCGAAACGGGCGGCACCCTCGTGATCGTGGACGAGAAAAAGGGCGGGGGAGACCCCGCCGAGCTCTGCCGCCGCTGCGGTATCGAGCCCCTGGAGCTCGAGGCAAACGACGTAAACGGCATCGAAGCCGCGCTCAGGGCTGAGAGCAGCGGCGCGCGGGCCATAATAGTCCGCGGCGAGTGTGCGCTGCTCCACCGTGGCGGCGCTGGCCGGACGTATGAGACGGACGCGAACCGCTGCCGCCGCTGCGGCGCCTGCGGACGGCTAGGCTGCCCGGCGATAAGCGGGCGCAGCCCGGTCATCGACGCGGCCAAATGCGCGGGCTGCGGCATGTGCGCCGCGGTGTGCAAGTGCTCCGCGATACGCGAGAGGGCGTGACATGGGCTATCTCAAGGAGGTCAATATAAAATACGACATGCCGACAGCCGACCTCGCCGTGCGCCGCGCGACCTATGCCATCGAGAACGGCCGGACGCTGGGGGCCTCGGCGGTGAAGCTCATCCACGGCTACGGCTCGAGCGGCAAGGGCGGGAAGATACGCGTCGAGGTCCGCGCCTATCTCGAGCGGCAGAAGGCGCGCGGGAAGATACGCGACTACATCCCGGGCGAGCGCTTTTCTATATTTGACGAGTCGACGCGGCGCGCCTTTGCCCTCTGCGACGAGCTCCGCCGCGACCACGACCTCGAGTGCGCGAACAACGGCGTGACGATAGTCGTGCTGTGACGGAATAAAAACGTTGACATCGGGCGCAAGGAATGGTAACATATTCAGGCACGCGGGCGTAGTTCAATGGTAGAACACCAGCCTTCCAAGCTGGATACGTGGGTTCGATTCCCATCACCCGCTCCAAAAGCGCCTTTAACTCAGCTGGATAGAGTAACTGCCTTCTAAGCAGTAAGCCACTGGTTCGAATCCAGTAAGGCGCGCCAAAAGTCCCGCAGAGGGACGCATATATGGTGGGTGTAGCTTAGCTGGTTAAAGCGTCGGATTGTGGTCCCGAAGATCGTGGGTTCGAATCCCATCTCCCACCCCACAAAATATCACGCAAAAAAGGTATAATACAGTTCCTGAACCGGAATTTGTATTATGCCTTTTTTGTGTTATCCTAACAAAATCCTAACGTGCAAAGCCAAAGTTAGCATCCCCCATTTCCTGACGAATCCATCCCCAAAGCAAAAAAATTCCTCCCAACCACTAACCTGTTGAGAGGAATCTTTTTTTAATAAGGTTTATTACAGTTTACGCAGCCAGAACGCTGTCCATACCTTCAATGGTAAAGGTAATGCTAAAGCTGTTCTTCGGCATGGTATAATCCAACGCTGCCAGATCAGTGTTGTAAATGTTCACCAGTTCCA
>OLZO01000697.1_pt1 | contig 15101 bp, 10 predicted proteins | sample 1644431 | NCBI WGS metagenome assembly OLZO01 (sample SAMEA103958145, study PRJEB25191) | human gut metagenome | biome: human-associated habitat [ENVO:00009003]; feature: intestine environment [ENVO:2100002]; material: feces | place: Germany | collected 2013/2015
CTTTTACCAGGTGGGCGAGTGGTTCCAGTCGTATGCCATCGGCAAGAGCCGCCGCGATATCACGGAGCTCATGGATATCCGCCCCGACTACGCGAACGTTGCGGGAGAGAACGGAGCGCTCCATCGCGTCGATCCCGATGAGGTGGAGGTCGGCACGGTCATCACCGTACAGCCGGGAGAGAAGATCCCCATCGACGGCGTCGTCGTCTCCGGCGCCTCCGCGCTCAATACCGTCGCGCTCACGGGCGAGAGCCTGCCGAGACCCTGCGCGTCGGGCGACGAGATCTCCAGCGGCTGCGTCAGCCTGACCGGCCTGCTGCGCATCCGCACCACCAAGCCCTTCGGCGAGAGCGCGGTGTCCCGCATTCTGAAGCTTGCCGAGGAGTCCTCGGCGCGCAAATCGCGCTCCGAAAAATTCATAACCCGCTTTGCACGCATATACACGCCCGTGGTCTGCGCCGCGGCGCTGCTGCTGGCACTGCTGCCGCCGCTCATCCGCCTGGCCCAGGGCCTGGATGCCGGCTGGACGGCATACATTGAAAACGCGCTCACCTTCCTCGTCATCAGCTGCCCCTGCGCGCTTGTCATCTCCGTGCCGCTGGGCTTTTTCGGCGGCATGGGCGGTGCCTCCACCCGCGGCGTGCTCCTCAAGGGCTCGACGGGCATAGAGGCGCTGGCCGGAACACGCTGCGTTGTGTTCGACAAGACCGGCACGCTGACCCGCGGCGAATTCGAGGTCATCGGCGCGCGTCCGGAGACGGGCGTCACGCGCGAGCGGCTGCTGGAGCTCGCAGCGCTGGCCGAAAGCTGGTCGAATCATCCCATAAGCCGCAGTCTGGTCGAGGCCGCGGGCTCCCCGGATGCAAAGAGCCGCGTTACCGACGCGCACGAGGAGCAGGGCGGCGGCGTGAGCGCCATCGTGGACGGCCTGCACGTCTCTGCGGGCAACCGGCGCTACATGTCCAAGCTCGGCATTGACTGCGCCGACCCCGAGGACGCGGGCACTGTGGTCCATGTTGCGGCCGATGGCGCCTATCTCGGCTGCATCCTGCTTGCCGACGCGCCGAAGGCCAACGCCAAGGCCGCCATCGAGGCCGTTGAGGCCCTCGGCGCGCGCACGGTCATGCTGACCGGAGACTCCGAAAAGGCGGCGGCGCTCGCGGCGAAGGAGCTGGGCATCAGCGATTATCGCGCCGGCCTGCTGCCCGGCGGCAAAGTCGAGGCGCTTGAGGAGCTCATCAAGGCCACGGACGGCAAGGTCGCCTTCGTGGGCGACGGCGTGAACGACGCGCCGGTGCTCGCCCGCGCGGACGTGGGCATTGCCATGGGCGCACTGGGCTCCGACGCCGCCATAGAGGCCGCCGACGTCGTGATAATGGATGACGACCCGGCCAAACTGCCCCTCGCCATCCGTCTCTCCCGCCGCTGCATGGGCATCGTGCGCGCCAACATCGTCTTTGCGATAGGCGTGAAGCTGGCCTTCCTGGCCCTCGGCGCATTCGGCATTGTGGGCATGTCCCTCGCCATTTTTGCTGATGTCGGCGTGATGGTGCTCGCCGTTCTCAACTCCATGCGCACACTGAGAGTCCGTGATTTGTAACCGAAACTTTGTTTGACTTTCATCGTCTAAACGATATAATTAGGCGAGAGGTGATCCTTATGTCTGGAAAGAACAAAAGTCCTGCCGGCGCAATACTTGCGCTGCTTATCCTTGTAATTATCGTCGTTGCGCTCATCTTCATCCTCCGCGGCGGCGGGGATGATACCACCGAGCCCTCGGACGATCCCGGCGTCGGAACCGTGACGGACGCCCCGTCTGACAGCACAGACCCCGCTGACGTGTCCGTCCCCACTCCGCCTACTCAGGAGACCGCTGAGCCTACCGCTTCCGCCACTCCGACCCCCACTCCCACGCCTACACCGACTCCGACCCCCACTCCGACCCCGACCCCCGCGGTCAGCGCTTCGAGCGGCAGCTTCCGCTCCGAAACGGATACGGGCCTCAACATAGTGGTCGACTGGACGCTGACGCCCGGCGCGAACGGCGCCACGCTCTCGTTCAAGGTCTCGACCGAGTCTTACAGCCTCTACAACAACGAGGCCTGGCACGGTCTGAGCGTGACTATCGGCGGCCAGACCTGGGAGTTCGACACCAAGGCCATCGAGTATGAGGGCCCGGGCCTCGGCACCAATGAGCTGGCCGAGGGCAGCATCGAGCTCTCCTCCTCCGCCATCCCGGCCACGGCTGAGGTGAGCTGGCACTTCCAGGGCAAGTACGGCGGCACGGAGCTTGAGAATATCACCGCCACCGGCACCATCAGCTGAGCAGGAACTCAATAAGTAAATCTTTCGCCCGCCTCAAGAGGCGGGCGAATTTTTTGCCGTTTTCACATGTGACGGGCCGCGTCATTTTTTCGGTATCGATATCGTGACGATGAGCTCGTCCTCCGTCTCCTGCTTCTTCATGCCGGCGGCGATGCCGCCCTGCTTCATCAAATCCAGGCTGTGAGTGAGGGTGTTGAGAAAGACGCGCACGTCCTTGAGGATAAAGGCGCGGCGGCGCGCGGGCTTTTCCTCGGCATTTTTGGCGGCGAGGAGGGCATCTATGTAGGCGTCGGTCTGGGCGACGTTGAGGCCCTGGTCGCAGATGGCGGCGAGGGCGGCGCGCTGCTCCTCCGGCGTGCCGAGACGGAGAAGCGCCCTGCCATGCCTCTCCGTCAGGCCTTTGTCGCGCAGGGCGGCCAGTATGTCCGGCGGCAGCTTGAGGAGCCGGAGCTTGTTCGCCACGGCGCTCTGGCTGAGACCCAGACGCCTCGCGGCCTCCTCCTGGCTCATGTCGAACATGCGTATCAGGTTCGATATTCCCCGGGCCTCCTCGACAAAGTCGAGGTCCTCGCGCTGGAGGTTTTCCACCATCGCCAGCAGGCCGGATTCCTCCATGTCCACGTCGAGGATGCGGCAGGGCACACGCGTCAGCCCGGCGAGCCGGGCAGCGCGCAGGCGGCGCTCGCCGGCAATGAGCTCGTAGCGGCCGTAGTGCAGCCGCACGCTTATGGGCGAGAGCACCCCGTATTGGGCTATGCTCTCAGCGAGCGCGGCGAGGCTCTCCCCGTCGAATACCCGGCGCGGCTGGTTCGGGTTGGGGTCTATCTCGTTTACGGGCACCTGAACTATCCCCCCGCGTCCGACGCGGGTCCTGGTCAATAGAGCGGGCATGACCTTTCTCCTTTGCATACGACGTTTATAGTGAAAGCATATCGCCTTGCTTCGGGAAAGTCCCGCGAAAAAGGGCGGATGATTATTTTAATGTATAATGCGGAAAATAAACAAAAAAAGGCGGCGGACTGTGGGAACAGTCCGCCAAAACAGGGTTGTGGGATAAAGATATGAGCCGGGTCCCCGCATGATGGCCCGCCGTTTGACGGGTCAGCAATTGGATAAGCTGTGATGAAAGAATAACGCAAAAGCGCCGCCTTTGCAAGAGCGAAGACTGTCGATTCGGCACTACTTTTGTCGAATGAATATTTGTGCCGCGCCGCGGGCAAGCTAATGCTCGAAGTCAGATAAAAAGGAGGCTGCGAGGCATGATAATGGACCGCATCGCACTCGTACTCGCCATCATCGGCGGGCTGAACTGGGGCAGCATCGGTCTGTTCCGCTTCGACCTGGTTGCGTGGCTTTTCGGCGGGCAGACCGCAACGGTGAGCCGCGTGGTGTACACGCTGGTCGGACTGGCCGCCCTCTGGTGCGTGACGCTGCTCTTCCGCGAGCGCGAAGAGGACTCTGAATCCGCCTAAAACCCGGTAAAGCGCCGTCTCGTTTGAGACGGCGCTTTTAAATTATATTGATTATTTGCTCTTGCGCTTGAGCACTATGGCGAGGACGATACCAGCGGCGCAGAGAATGAGACCAAAGACCATGATCACGCCGCCCATGGTATAGACGGGATTATTCCTGGCAAAGCCGGAGAAAACATCTCCGCCCACGGAAACAAAGTCTCCACCGAGTCCCAGTCCCAAGTCACCTGCCGCAGACGTGAAGCCGTCGAACATACTCCTCGACATCAGCCGCGCCAGCGCTCCCATGCCTGCAAACAGCGCGCCCACCACGGCGAGGTACACACCCGCCAGCCAGCCCCAGCGCTTTGCTGCGCCGCGGAGCATGCGCGGGAGCTTGTCCGTCCAGTCCTCCGTCTGCTCGGGCTGCGATAGCGGCTCCTCATCCGAGAGCAGCCAGTCCACGGAAACGCCCAGCGCCGCGGCCAGCGCGGAGAGCTTCGCCGTCTCCGGCAGAGTCTCGCCGGTCTCCCACTTTGATACCGCCTGGCGCGACACACCGACCATATCAGCCAGTGCCTCCTGCGAGAGTCCCGCGCGCTTGCGGCTGTACAATATCTTCTCAGACAGCTTCATATTCTCCGCCTCCTTTGTGCTTGTGGCTCGAGTATAGCATCCACACCGCTTTGAGGCAAGCAACCGGGGGCTTGAATCTGCGCAACCTGGGGTTGCGTTGCTGCCCGGAGCTTTACAAATCCTCGTTGTATGGTAGAATAAAAGGGATTTCTGACAAAAGAGGTGCGCCATGACCGATATTGAAATTGCCCAGGCAGCCGTCCCCCTGCCCATAACCGAAGTCGCCGCCAAGGCCGGCATCGACGAGAGCTTTGTCGAGTGCTACGGCCGTTACAAGGCCAAGATAGATCCCGCCCTGCTCAAGGCCCCGGGAGAGGACGGCAAGCTCATACTCGTCACCGCCATCAACCCCACCCCGGCGGGCGAGGGGAAGACCACGACCACCGTCGGCCTCTCGGATGCGCTGCGTAAGATAGGCAAGCGCTCCGTCGTGGCGCTGCGCGAGCCCTCGCTCGGGCCCGTGTTCGGCATAAAGGGCGGCGCGGCCGGCGGCGGTTACGCCCAGGTCATACCCATGGAGGACATCAACCTCCACTTCACCGGCGACTTCCACGCCATAGGCGCGGCAAACAACCTGCTTGCCGCCATGCTCGACAACCACATCTACCAGGGCAATGCCCTGAACATAGACCCCCGGCGCATCACCTGGCGCCGCGCCGTTGACATGAACGACAGGCAGCTGCGCTTCATCACCGACGGCCTCGGCGGCCGCGTGAACGGCGTGCCGCGCGAGGACGGCTTCGACATCACAGTCGCAAGCGAGGTCATGGCCGTGCTCTGCCTCGCCTCCGGCATCGCCGATCTCAAGGCGCGCCTCGCCCGCATCGTCGTGGGCTACACCTACGACGAGCAGCCTGTGACCGCAGGTCAGCTCGGCGCGGCCGGGGCCATGGCGGCGCTCCTCAAGGACGCGCTCAAGCCCAACCTCGTGCAGACGCTGGAGGGCACGCCCGCCTTCGTCCACGGCGGACCCTTTGCAAACATCGCCCACGGCTGCAACAGCGTCACGGCCACACGCATGGCACTCCGGCTCGGCGAGTACGCGGTCACGGAGGCCGGCTTCGGCGCCGACCTTGGCGCGGAGAAGTTTTTCGACATCAAGTGCCGCATGTCCGGCCTGCGTCCCTCGGCCGTCGTCGTCGTGGCGACGGTGCGCGCGCTCAAGCACCACGGCGGCGCAGCGAAGGGCGAGCTCGGCGAGGAAAATCTCGAGGCGCTCGAGCGCGGCCTGCCCAACCTGCTGCGGCACGTCGACAACATCAAAAACGTCTACGGCCTGCCCTGCGTCGTCGCCATAAACCGCTTCCCGACCGATACCGAGGCGGAGCTTGCTCTGGTCGAGCGCCGCTGCCGTGAGCTCGGTGTAAATGTCGCGCTCAGCGAGGTCTGGGCAAAGGGCGGCGAGGGCGGCATCGAGCTCGCGCGCGAGGTAGTGCGCCTCTGTGAGGAGCCGAGCGATTTCCGCTTCGCCTACCCCGATGAGCTCGATATCCGCGGCAAGATAGAGGCCGTGGCCAAGCGCGTCTATCACGCGGGCGCCGTCGCCTTCACCGGCCCGGCGGAGAAGGAGCTCCGTCAGCTCGAGGCTCTGGGCTTCGGGAAACTCCCCGTATGCATGGCCAAGACGCAGTACTCCTTCTCGGACGACCCCGCCAAACTGGGCGCGCCCGAGGGCTTCACGCTGACGGTGCGCAAGCTGAAGGTCTCCGCCGGCGCGGGCTTCATCGTGGCCCTGACTGGCGACATCATGACCATGCCCGGTCTGCCCAAGTCCCCCGCCGCCGAGCGCATTGACGTGGACGAGGACGGACGCATCTCCGGCCTTTTCTGAGAACCTCAAAAACAGTACCGCCGCCCTGAGAAGGGCGGCGGTTTTTCATGTTCTCAGCCGGGGAAGATCTCAAGCTCCACGTCGGAGCGCGGGAAACTGGCGCAGGGGTGGACCCAGCCGAACTTCACATCCGCGCCGCGGCGGCCGTCGGCGCTCTCGGGCACGAAAACCTCGCCGGACACCAGCCGCGCGTGGCACCAGCCGCACTCTCCGCTGCGGCAGTGCGTTGGGGCCTTGATGCCCGCGCGCTCTATGGCCCACTCCAGGCTCTCGTTTGCGAGGCAGTCTATCGTGCGGCGGTAACCGTGTACGTCGATGGTCAGCTTGTACTTCACGCCTGCGGGCTCGGACATTATGCAGTCGCCCGAGAGCTCGCGGCGGATGCGGCGGCGTGGCAGGCCGAGCTTTTGAAGCTCCTGCTCCTCGTAATCGTACATCGCCTGCGGCCCGCACATGAACACCGAGTAATCGCCCTCCGGCGCGTACTTTTTCACCAGCTCCGCCGTGAGGAAGCCGTGCTCATAGCCCTCGCGCTCCTCGTCGCTGAGGACGTGGACCACCTTCACGCGGCCCTTGGTGCGTGCGATGACGGCGTCGAGCTCCTCGCGCAGGAGTATGCCCTCGGCCGTCCGGCTGCCGTAGAGGATGGTGAGGTCGAAGTCCTCGATGCCATCGGCAATGGCCTCAGCCATCGAGAAGAAGGGCGTGATGCCGCTGCCGCCCGCGAGGGCCACGACGCTCTTTGCGTCGCGGATGCGGTCGTAGTAGAAATCGCCCAGCGGACCGGAGAGCTCAAGGCAGTCGCCGACTTTCCAGTTTTCAAGTATCCACTTCGAGGCATAGCCGGGCTCAGTGCGCTTTATGGTCAGCACATAGCTCGTGCCCGCCTCGCCCAGCGCGGAGCCGGGACCGGAGCGGATGGTATAGGGCTTCGCAAGCACCGTGCCGCCTATGTTGAGCCCGACGCTGACATACTGGCTGGCGCGGAAGAAGGCGAGGCTCTTCGTTCCGCGCGCCTCGTCCGGAAGGAGCGTGAAGCTCTTGGCGTCCCGGTGCTCGTCCACCCGCGCTATCTTCACGTACTGCGCGGCCGGGTGCAGGCTCTTCGCGAGGCAGTTGGCGTTGAACTCCGAGACGGGCAGGCTGTCCGGGGCCGCGGCGATGCGCTTGTTGCGCACGGAGACCATGGAGAGAAAGCCCGAGAGGGATATCTTCTTTATCGGGGCGCGGTCATAGCTGTACTTCATCTCAGCGGCCCTCCTTCATGTCCTTGAGCGTATATCTCGCCGCCTCTGCGCCGGAGAGATAGGCCTGGCTGTAACCGTCCATGTTCGTGCCGTGGCCGCCGCAGAAGCGCAGGCCCTTTATCGTGTAGTCCAGCTTTTCGCAGGACATGACGCGCGGGAACATGCCGTCCCACATCTCGCTCGCGTAGCCGTAGACGTCGCCCTGCGGCGTGCCGATATAGCGCGCGAAGGTCACGGGGCTCGCCGTGACTATCTCCTCTATGTGGCTGCGTATATCGACCTTGAACCACTTTTCAAAGTGGACTATCGTCTCCTCGGCAATCTTCGTCTTGAGCTCGAAATACTCGCGCTCCGTCACGTCCGCGAAGGCGTCGGCCGAGTAGAACTTCGAGAACGAGAGGATGCATGTACCCGGAGGCGAGCAGTCGGGTATGGCACGGTTCAGGCAGGTGACGCAGTAGGTCTTGTGCGTCTCGATGGACGCCGAGGTCTCGTACTGACGGAGCGTGTCGCCCGTGTCGCGCACGAAGGTGTCGTAGCCCTCGATTCCCAGCTCGTCCGCCGTGGCGTCGAGGCCGAGGTAGATGGTGAAGCAGTTCTGCGCGAGCTTTCTGGCGTTGCAGGAGCGGCGGTCGCGCTCCGGCACCTCGGCGGGGTCCACCATCTTCGAGAACACCACCGTCGGCATCAGGTTCGACACCACGCGTTCGCAGGCGATGTGCGTCCCGTCCTTCAGCGTGACGCCCTGTACCTTATTGTCCTTCACGTCGATCTTCGCGGCCTCGGTGTTGTACCAGATGTCGCCGCCCAGCTCCCGTATGCGCTTATCGAAGGCCATGGCTATCTCGTGACTGCGCATTTTGCAGATATAGGGCTTGAAATTGAGGTACATCCTGAACATCTGCGCGTAGACGGCAAAGCTCATCTTGGTGGAGTCCACGCCGACGTAGTCCCAGTAGCTCTCGTAGATCTCGCGCGCCTTCTTCGGTACGCCGAGCTTTATGAGCATCTCGTCTGTCGGCACGGAAACGCAGCGCATGAGGTCCGCCCACTTCATCAGCATGGGCAGCTTGGGCGGATCGTTGTTGTACTCATAGAGCCAGTCCACGCCGTCGCCTATCATCCGCGTGAGCTCCATGAGGTTTTCCATGGAGGCGCGGCAGCCGGGAACGGCCTCTTCCAAGGCGTCCAGGAAGCCCTGCTCGCTGGCGGGGATGGTCACGTCGTAACCGTCCTCCGGGTCGGTGCTTATGGAGCGGAAGGCCTCGTCTACCGGCACCCACTCCACGTCGAGCCCCAGCTCGTCGAGCAGCTCACGGACGTGTCCGCCCTGCCCCGGCTCGCCCATCTGGCAGAGCTCGTGCAGCGCGGACTCGAACTCGAAGCGCCCGCGCCGGAAGCTGGTGGCGCAGCCGCCGGGCAGGTTGTGTTTCTCGAGCAGCAGCACCCTTTTCCCGGCCTTTGCGAGACATGCGGCGGCAGCCAGCCCGCCGTTACCGGCGCCGACCACCACTACGTCGTATTTTTGCATCGCCTGACCTCCTTTTATATGTTTATTCCGAATCCTCTGGTATGGCCACAACAGCATTATATACGGACAAAGCGCAGTTTTCAATCGCTCTTTGTTAGATTTTGCACAATTTTTCTTCATCCGGAGCCCGAGCTTGATTTTATGTCCGTTTCAGTTTATCCTTGTAGCATGGAGATAAGGCATTTTGGAGGTAAGCTATGGCCGGAACTGCGGAAAACTCAAAGCGCGAGAGCTTCGTCAGGGAGATAGAGGCTCAGATACTGTCGGGGAAGCTCACGCCCGGCACCCGGCTGGAAGCCGAGCGCGATCTGGCCGTACGCTACGGACTGAGCCGCAGCAGCGTAAATCTCGGCATGCTGGAGCTGGAGCGCAAGGGCTTTGTGCGCATCGTGCCGCGCAAGGGCGCCTTCGTCTCGGACTTTCTGCGCGAGGCGACGCCGCAGACGCTGTCGGTCATCATGGAATATGGCTCGGCCAAGATGGACGTCTCGCTGCTGCACGATCTCATGGACCTGCGCGTACTCATCGAGTGCGAGTGCGCCCGCCTCGCCTGCGAGAGCGGCGCGGGACCTGCGGACGGAGAGCTCGCCGGGCTGCTTGCGAGGATCCGGACCCGCTCCGGCGAGGAGCTCGTGGACGCAATCGTCGATTATCACTACCACCTCACCAAGCTCTCGGGCAACGACGTCTACGCCATGACCTTCAAGGCCTTTCACGGTCCCTTGCGCGGTCTGACCTCCGCGCACTTCCGCTCTGCCAAGGAGCGCAAGCGCTCCATCCAGCTGCACACCGAGCTGACACGCGCCCTGCAAAACGGCGACGGGGAGGAAGCATCAAAACTGGTGCGTGAGATAATAAGACGCGCCGATGAGAATCTCTCGGGCGGCAAGAACAGGAGGAACTGAAATGAAGGTCGGCATCATCCGCTGCATGCAAACCGAGGACTATTGCCCCGGAACAACGGACTTCCGCATGATACGCGAGCGAAAGGGCGCATTTGAGGGCGTAGATGAAGACATCGAGCTCATCGGCTTCATAAACTGCGGAGGCTGTCCCGCAAAGAAGGCCGTGCTCCGCGCCAGAGAGCTTGTCAAGCGAGGCGCAGACACCATAGCCTTTGCAAGCTGCATACAAAAGGGAACTCCGATAGGTTATCCCTGCCCCTTTGCAAAACGCATGAAGGACATAATTGCCGCCGACCTGGGCGACAAGGTGCGCTTCCTGGATTACACTCACTGACAAAAAGAGCGGCGTCCCCGCACGGGGACGCCGCTTTTTCGCGCTTATTAAGCTATTATCTGAAATAATCCACGCCGCTCTCGAAGATGGGCTGGAGGCCAACGCCGGGCACGTTCTGATAGAGACCCGCGCCGCTGCGCTCCGTATGGCCCATCTTGCCCAGCACGCGGCCGTCGGGCGAGCAGATGGCCTCCACGGCCAGCACCGAGCCGTTCGGGTTCGACTGTACGTCCATCGTCGGCTCTCCCGTGAGGTCCACATACTGCGTCACCAGCTGGCCGCGGCGCTCGAGCTCGCCGAGCAGCGGCTCCGGGCACACGAACCGGCCCTCGCCGTGCGAGATCGCCACGGTGTGGATGTCGCCCACCTTGCAGCGCGACAGCCAGGGGCTCAGGTCCGATGCCACGCGCGTGCGCACCAGCATGCTCTGGTGGCGGCCTATCGCGTTGTAAGTCAGCGTCGGGCAGCTCTCATCCGTCTCAACTATGCGTCCGAAGGGTACCAGACCCAGCTTTATGAGCGCCTGGAAACCGTTGCAGATGCCCAGCATCAGGCCGTCGCGCTTATTGAGCAGCTCGTGCACCGCGTCCGTCAGCTTTGCGCTGCGGAAGAAGGCCGCCATCAGCTTTGCGCTGCCGTCCGGCTCGTCGCCGCCCGAGAAACCGCCGGGCAGGACTATCATCTGGCTGCGAGCTATCGCCTCCGCCACGCGGTCCACGCTCTCGGCGACATCCGCCGGGCTCAGGTTGCGTATGACCAGTATCTCCGGCTCCGCGCCCGCGCGACGGAGCGCGCGCGCCGTGTCGTATTCGCAGTTCGTGCCGGGGAAAACCGGGATAAGCGCGTGGGGCCGCGCCGTCTTTATCGCGGGCAGCGGTCGCGCCGCGGCGGTGAAGCTCAGCTTCCGAACCTGCTCGTGGCCCTGCCCGGGCGCGTCCAGGTTCGGCATCACAGGCTCGAGCTTGCCCTCCCAGGCCGCCTGCACGGCATTCATGTCCGCGCGCTCGCCGCCGCAGCGGAAGACGTAGTCTGCGCCCACGCGGCCTATCGTCTCGCCCGCCGAGCAGTCCGGCACGGTCTCGAGTATCATGCCGCCGAAGCGCCAGCCGAAGAGCTTCGCTCTGTCGAAGCCCGGCTCTATCTCCACGCCCAGGCCGTTGCCGAAGGCCATCTTGCACAGGCCCTCGGCCACGCCGCCGCTGCCGACGGCCCAGGCCGCGCGCACCTTGCCCGCGCGCATCAGGCTCTCAGCCTCCGCGAACATCCTCAGCGTCGCCTCCGCGTCGAAGGGGTCGGCGTAAAGCAGCGCCAGGCGGTCTCCCGCGGCCTTGAGCTCCGGCGTTATCACGTCGTCCACGTTCCCCGGCGTCACGGCGAAGCTCACCAGCGTGGGCGGCACGTCCATGTCCTCAAAGCTGCCGGACATGCTGTCCTTGCCGCCTATCGCTGCCATACCGAGGCCGATTTGAGCCTCCAGCGCGCCGAGCAGCGCGGCAAAGGGCTTGCCCCAGCGCTCAGGCTCCGTGCGCAGGCGCTCGAAATACTCCTGAAAGCTCATGTATATGTGCTCGTGCCCCATGCCCGAGGCCACCAGCCGCGCCGCGCTCTCGACAACTGCGAGGTACGCGCCGAGGTAGGGGCTCTGCTCCGACACGCGGGGTTCAAAGCCGTAGGCCATGGCCGAGCAGGTTTTCGTCTCGCCCATGACGGGGAGCTTGGCTATCATGCTCTGCATGGGCGTCAGCTGCCGCGCGCCGCCGTAGGGCATGACCACCGTGCCCGCGCCTATCGTGCTGTCGAACCTGCCGCCCAGGCCCCGCCGCGAGCAAGTGGAAAGGTCGCTCATCAGCGCCGAGAGCTTTTCCTCGAGAGAGCCGGACACGGAGGGGCTGTGGTCCTCGACGCAGGTCTCGGGCACGCTCACGCGCGCGTGCTTCTCCGCGCCGTTGGAGGCGAGGAACTCGCGGCTGAGGTCGGCGATCGTCTTGCCGCGCCAGCGCATGCGTAGCCTCGGCTCGGCAGTGACCGTGGCCACGACCGTGGCCTCCAGGTTCTCCGCCGCCGCGAGGGCGAGGAAGCGCTCCGCGTCCGCGGCGGAGACGACGACTGCCATGCGCTCCTGGCTCTCGGAGATGGCAAGCTCCGTGCCGTCGAGGCCGGCGTACTTGCGCGGGACCTTATCGAGGTCGATGTCCAGGCCGTCGGCCAGCTCACCTATCGCGACGGAGACGCCGCCCGCGCCGAAGTCGTTGCAGCGGCGGATGAGCCGCGTGGCCTCGCCGTTTCTGAAGAGGCGCTGGAGCTTGCGCTCCACGGGGGCGTTGCCCTTCTGCACCTCGGCGCCGCAGGTCTCGAGGCTGTGGAGGCCGTGGGCCTTACTCGAGCCGGTCGCGCCGCCGCAGCCGTCGCGGCCCGTGCGCCCGCCGAGCAGGATGACGAGGTCGCCCGGCACGGGCTCAGCGCGGATGACGTTCGCCTCGGGCGCGGCGGCCACGACCGCGCCTATCTCCATGCGCTTTGCGACATAGCCGGGGTGGTAGAGCTCGTCCACCAGGCCAGTGGCGAGGCCGATCTGGTTGCCATAGGAGCTGTAACCAGCCGCGGCGGTGGTGACGAGCTTGCGCTGAGGCAGCTTGCCGGGCAGCGTCTCGCTCACCGGCACCAGCGGGTCGCCCGCGCCGGTGACGCGCATTGCCTGATACACGTAGGCCCGGCCGGAGAGGGGATCGCGGATCGCGCCGCCGATGCAGGTTGCCGCGCCGCCGAAGGGCTCTATCTCCGTCGGGTGGTTGTGCGTCTCGTTCTTGAACATGAGCAGCCAGGGCTCGTCGTGCCCGTCCACGTCCGCCGTGATGCGCACGGAGCAGGCGTTTATCTCCTCGGATTCGTCGAGGTTTTTGAGCTTCCCCGTCTTTTTGAGGTACCTTGCGCCTAGGGTTGCGAGCTCCATGAGCGTGAGGGGCTTGTTCTCCCGGCCCAGCTCGCGGCGCATGGCAAGGCAGTGCTCGTAAGATGCGCGGACGCGCGCGTCGGCTATCTCCGCACCGTCGAGGATGGTGCCGAAGGTGGTGTGGCGGCAGTGATCGGACCAGTATGTATCGAGCACGCGCAGCTCCGTGACGCTGGGCTCGCGGCCCTCGGATTTGAAGTACTCGCGGCAAAACTCCGCGTCGTCCGCGTCCATGGCGAGGCCCATGCGGGCGATGAGCGCCTCAAGCCCCGCGCGGTCCAGGGCGGTGAAGCCCTCGAGCACGGCGACGTCGTCGGGCTCCGGGTAGTTCTCGGCGATGGTGGCGCGCGTATCGAGCGAGGCCTCCCGGCTCTCGACGGGGTTGATGAGGTAGTGCTTTATCTTTGCGAGCTCCTCCGGCGTGACGGAGCCGGAGAGCAGATAGACCTTCGCCGTGCGGACGGCGGGGCGCTCGGCCTGGGAGAGCAGCTGCACGCACTCGGCGCAGGAGTCCGCCCGCTGGTCGAACTGGCCGGGCAGGTACTCGACGGCGAACACCTCGTCCGCCTCCGGCAGCTGCGTGTGGACGATATCGACCTGCGGCTCCGAGAACACGACGGGCAGGCAGCGGCGCATGAGCGCCTCGTCCAGGCCCTCCACGTCGTAGCGGTTGAGGAGCCTCAGAGCGCTCAGGCCCTCTATGCCCAGCAGCGAGCGCAGCTCCGCGAGCACGCCCTGGGCCTCAACGTCATAAGGTGACTTTTTCTCGACATATACCCGATAGACCGCCATATCTTGACCTCCGGTTATATTTATTAGTTTGGCTCAGGCTTTGAGCGCGCGTGCGCCTATGTCCATGCGCTTGTGCAATCCCTCGAAGCTAATGTTCTCCGCCGCGGCGTAGGAGCGGCGGACGGCCTCGGCAAGCGTGGGCGCGGTGGCGGTGACGCCGAGGACGCGGCCGCCGTTGGTGAAGTATTTTCCGTCCTCGCACTTTGTCCCGGCGTGGAACACCTCGGCGCTCCCGTCCGCGAGCTGGCCCTTTTCGTCAAGGCCGGAGATGGGCAGGCCCTTCTTATAGGCCTTGGGATAGCCGCCGGAGGCGAGGATGAGGCAGCAGGAGCTGCCCTGCGACCACTTCACGTCCACCTCGGAGAGGCGGCCCGCGGCGGTGGCCTCCATGATGTCGAGGAGGTCGGTCTCCAGCAGCGGGAGCACGGCCTGGGTCTCCGGGTCGCCGAAGCGGCAGTTGTACTCTATGACCTTGGGGCCGTCCTTCGTCAGCATGAGGCCGAAGTAGAGGCAGCCGCGGAAGGTGCGGCCCTCGGCGTTCATGGCGCGGACTGTGGGCAGGAATATTTTCTCCATGCACTCGGCGGCGACTTCCGGCGTATAGTAGGGGTTCGGGCAGATGGCGCCCATGCCGCCGGTGTTCGGGCCCTCGTCGCCGTCCAGGGCGCGCTTGTGGTCCATGGAGGCGAGCATGGGCACGAGGGTCACGCCGTCCGTGAAGCTGAGGACGGAGACCTCGGGGCCCTCGAGATACTCCTCGATGACGAGGCGGGCGCCGCTCTCGCCGAATACGCGGTCGCACATGGCGGCGCGGACAGCCTCGCGGGCCTCCTCGCGGCTCATGGCTACCGTGACGCCCTTGCCGAGCGCGAGGCCGTCGGCCTTGACGACGACGGGGATGGGCGCGGACTCGATGTAGGCCATGGCGGCGTCGAAGTCGTCAAAGACCTCGTAGGCCGCGGTGGGGATGTCGTATTTCTTCATGAGCCCCTTGGCAAAGACCTTGCTGCCCTCGATCTGGGCGGCGGCCTTGGAGGGTCCGAAGGCGTGTTCCCCTGGGAGCTCATCAAGGCCAACTGGGACATGGCGAAGCGCGCGC
>OLZO01000713.1_pt1 | contig 14755 bp, 12 predicted proteins | sample 1644431 | NCBI WGS metagenome assembly OLZO01 (sample SAMEA103958145, study PRJEB25191) | human gut metagenome | biome: human-associated habitat [ENVO:00009003]; feature: intestine environment [ENVO:2100002]; material: feces | place: Germany | collected 2013/2015
GCAGACCACAGGGATGAAAGTGTCATAGTGGGTTATTACACTTCCGCAGAAGTGCCTTCTCCTCGCCGCAGACAGCCGGGTGTGCCTTTTGTGAGAGCTTTCTGTGCGGCGAATCTACATCGCCCACAGGCGATGTAAGCAGGGATTCCAAAGGGGCGCAGCACCCTTGGCACACGACTTTGGTACAAAGTCTAGTGTGTTACACCTTTCCAGAGGTGTATACGTTCCTGAAATGCAAAAAGCCCCATACCCAACACCTTAACGGTGCGGACATGGGACTTGATGCTTCCTCGGCCTAGCCGGGTACTCCGTAACCAATCCTGACAGGCAGTTGCCGTGTCATTTTTCGAAAACTGTTTTACGGATACCCAGCAAGCGGCATCTCCCATTTTTTATGCGATGGTTTCCAGCACCGGTTCCTCCGGCGGGGGAAGCAGGGTGGAGTGGGCTTCCACGAACTCTGCCGCCCGCTGGCTGGCGATGCCCTGCCGCACCTTGCGGAAATCGTTGGCAGGGAAGGTGCGCTCACCCTTCCAGTGTGCCAGTGCGGCCTCCACCTCGGCATCGGTGGGCCAGAGGTGTTCCCGCTCGGCCACCATCAGAAGGCCCAGACTGCCCCGCAGCTTCTGCTCTGCCTGTGCGTGGAGCTCAGTGCGGAATTGCTCCACAGTCTGGCCCCGCACCTTGAGGTACTGGTCAAAGTTGACGTTGTTGGCCTGCAGCCGCAGGTTGAAGTTCCGCTGTTCGGCAAAATAGTTGCCGGAGACCAGGTCCTTGGGCAGGGTACCCTTAACACAGCCGCCCAGCTGGAAGATAAGCTCCCGGCGGGCCAGTGCCTTGGCCTGCGCACAGCGCTGGGCATAGAGCTCCCGTGCAACCTGCTGGCGCAGGGCCGCCTTGCCTGCGGCATCGGCGGCGCGGTCTTCATCGCCGTGCCGGGTGTTCACTTCCAGTTCAATGCTCACCTGACGGATGGGCCGGGGCTGGATGGGTTGGGTGAAGCCGGTGTAACGCTCCAGCTCCAGCGGCGGCAGGCAGTAGAACTCTGCTCCCGCCCGGAAGCCTTCGGCCCGGTTGACGGCCAGCAGCTCAAAATCCGGATCGGTCACGGGAACCAGATGCTCTTTTTCCACAAGCTCCTGATATAATGTGGAAAAACCGGTCAGGATGGCCCGGTTCACGGCGGCGGTCAGCAGGTCCTCTTCCGTCTGCGGCGGGTTCTCTGCGGCCTGCTCGGCCTGAATGGCCGCTTCCAACTCCTCGGCGCTGGCGGAGAATACCACCCGGCAGTCCCCGGGCTGGGGCATTCCTACATGTTCCAATACCATTGCGGTGACCTCCTTTCAGCGGCTAAAGCTGACCATCAGTGCCAGCAGCACAACGGCCAGACAGAAATAGAGGATCTCGGCCCCCAAAACGGAGCGGTCGCCCTCCACATACATCTTTTCGGGATCTTCGGGGTCGTAGTACAGCGTGACCGTTTCTCCGCTGGCAAAGCCCTTGCCTTTGGAGGCTTTGGGGTAGTGCAGGCGGTGGCTGCCGCCTTCGGTCTCGAACTCAAGCAGATAAGCCGCGCCGTCCCGACTCTGAACGGTGCCGGCCACCCGGGCCTCCACACGCTGGCCCTTCTGCTGTAAGCGGCGGCGCTGCAGCACACTGCGCAGGCCCATGTAGAACATGATGCCCGCGCCGATGATGAAGATCAGAACATTGAACATTCGGTTTCCCTCATTCCGTCATTACTCGCCCGGCGGCATACAGGCCGGACGGTCAGCTTTTATTGTACCATATTCCGGCCCAAATGCCCCTGTACGGAGTGCCCGAAATTTAGAGCAATTTTTTGTCGAACAATTTTGAAAATAATGCTTGACTTTTCTTGTGGCTGTGGTATAATAATTAACGTTCCGAGCCGAACGGCCCACGAACAAAACAGAATATGCGGATATGGCGGAATTGGCAGACGCGTTAGATTCAGGTTCTAATCGGGGCAACTCGGTGGAGGTTCAAGTCCTCTTATCCGCACCAAACAATGAAAATCCGAACCTTTTCTCGAAAGAGAAGGGTTCGGATCTTTTGTTTTTGGCGGCGTGCTCCGCCGCACAACAAAAGCATCCGCAGCGCATGGCCGGGCTGTTTCAGCTCAGGCGCAGTGCGCTGCGGATGCTTATTTTTTAGGCCGCGCCCCCTCTCCCAAAGGGAGAGGTCACACTGCGCCTAGGTTTTGGTTTTCGCAAAACCTTATCAAAAGGCCGCTATGAGCTCCCCCTTCGGGGGAGCTGGCATTGCGAAGCAATGACTGAGAGGGTTTGTTTTGTTACCCCACCAGCTGCTGATAGGCATTCAGGGTCTTGTAGGCCGGGTCGGAGTTGTCGGGGGCAAAGCGGCCGCCCAGCTTCTGGTCCATCAGGCCGTGCTCCACGCACCACTGCGCCGCCTTGGCGGTGTCCGGGTCTGCAACGTCCTTGAAGGCCGGGGCTTCGGCAGGCTCAGGACGGCCTGCGGTGTTCCACAGCAGCAGGGCAGTCTGGGCACGGTTCTCCGGCATGGCCACGCCCTCCGGCAGCAGGGCTTTCAGCTGCTGCTCGGAAACATAGCTGTACACGCCGTAACCCACCAGACCGGCCACGGCTGCGCCGCCCACCAGCAGGATGGCCGCGCCGCCGCCGCCACCGCCGTCGTCGCCACCGGTGGAGACACCGGCGCTCTTGGACATGGCGCGGGCAGAGACATTTTCATTGGGCATCGTAAAGGTTGCGGTCCGCTGGTACTGGCCCGTCAGGGTGTTGGAAACAGACCCATAGGGGGTGATCTCCCACCAGCCAAATTCCTCGTTCTCCGGGAACTTGGTGGTGTCTGCCGTCAGGGTCACCGTATCGCCGGGCTTCACGTTCAGCACATAACCGGTTTTGCCGTTCACCGTGGCAACGCCGTCGGTCACTGTCAGCTGGTACTTGCCCGCCTCCGGGGGAATCGTGGTGCCGCCGCCGGAGGGAGGTGTCACCGGGGGAACGGTGCCGCCACCAGTGGAACCGCCGCCAGTGGAGCCGCCGCCAGTGGAACCACCACCTGTGGAGCCGCCGGTGCCAGTCACATCCAGTGTGAAACTTGCATCCATTATACCACCAGTTATGCACCGATAACTATAGTACACTACGTTTGTGTCGTCATCGACTGTCAGAATGTTCCCGTTGGCTTTGCCATGCTCCCATCCAGTAACCCGGCTTATATCAAAGCCCCCGGGCAGAGTGCTCAGGTCAAACGTACGGTCAGGGTTCAGGGTAACGGTGTAAACATTATTAAAATCGGAATTGTAAAAATCCGTATAAGTGAAATTGAGGTTCGGATTGTTATCCAGATTCAGGCTGGTAAGATGGTTATTCTTAAGCCACAATATAGTCAATTCTGGACTATCGCTGACATCCAGCACGGTCAGCTGGTTGTTGAAACAGTTCAGTTCCTTTAAGGAAATCATATTGTTCAAATTCAGCTGGGTCAACTGGTTGTTGGCACAATTCAGTTTCTTCAGCCCTTTATTTTCGCCCAGAATCAGCGTTGTCAGCTGGTTCTTTTGGCATTCCACACTTACCAAACGGGACTTATGGGTCACATCTGCGTCCAGCTCTGTCAACCGATTCGAGGAACAGTAAAGTGTTTCCAGAAATCTACAATTTCTGACATCCAGTTGCTCCAGATCATTGTGCGAGCAATCGAGCGTCACCAAATCTTTCAAATGCGATACATCCAGCTGTTCCAACCGGTTGTCGGAACAAATCAGATAGTCGATATCCGGGTTCTTGCTCAGGTCCAGCTGGGTCAGTTGATTCTTATTGCATCTCAACGTTTTCAGCTTTGGATTCTGTCTCAGGTCTAATTTCTGGATAGAATTGTTTTCGCAATTCAACTCTTTCAGGTTGGGGAACGCCTCAATGCCTTTTAAGTTGCTGATGTTCCATCCTTTGACATCGATTGTATCGACTTTTCTTTGTTCTTCCACCGTGAGGACATTTCTGCCACCTGCTTTGTAGGTTTGGATGTAATTTCTAAAGTTAGGGTCAGGGAAATTTTTCTCATTGATGGGCAGACTGGTTTCAAAGATGAATGTAGGGTTTACTCCCTTGCCGCAATCGTATTGATAGCTCACCTCATTCTTGCCATCTTCCACTCTCAGAATCGTGCCAGAACCAGGAACAGAACCGCCGTACCAGTTGGTGGCTTTGCTCACGTCAAAGCCGGGCAGAGTGTTCAGGTCAAACGTTCTGTCTGTAAGGACTGCGATAGGGTGCCTGTTTCCATCAGCATTTATATTGCTTCCGACCATATGGGAAAAGTCCACACAAGCCAGCCGGTTTTCCGCACAGCTCAGATGGCTCAAGCTGGTATTCTTTCTCAAGTCCAGCGTTGTCAGCTGATTTCCATCACACGTCAGCGATGCCAGATTCTGATTCCGGCTTACGTCCAGTTCTGTCAATTCATTATGGTGACAATCCAGCAGTGTCAGGTTAGTCTGGTTTTTGACATCCAGCTCTACCAGTTGATTTACAGAGCAATTCAACTGTTTTAGCTGGTAGCAACGGCTAACATCCAGCGCCATCAGTTCGTTGTTGGAACAATCAAATTTGACCAGTTCCTCTTCGCTCCGCATTACGATTCGCCATATTTTGTTATAGGAGCAATCTACCTCCTCAAGTTTCAACCCAGAGAGAATGCCCAGATCCATGTAGGTCAGGTTATTATGGGAGCAATTCAATATTTTCAGTCCACTTGAAAGAATATAAAGATAATCTTTCAGTTGATTATAGGAACAATCCAGCTCCCTCAGTTTGAAATTCATGCTAACATTAAGTGTTGTCAAGCCAATACCGTGGCAATCCAGCTTTTCGAGATCTTCAAAGAAACGGATTCCCTCAAGATTTTTGATCTTGTAATCGTCAGGGATCGTCATCTCTGTGATGTTGAGTTCCTGCGCATCGAGCTTGCCATTGTGGTTTGTGTCACATCTTTCTTTGAGAAAGCGCTGAAATTCCTCATCCTTGAATTTCAGTGCAAAATCCGGCGAATTAAAAGCAATTCCCGTGTTTGCCGCCAACGCGCTGAAGGGCAGGAAGGTGAACACCATAGCCAGTGTCAGCAGAGCACTGACCAGGCGCGTTCGTTTTGTGAATCGTTGTTTCATGGGGTGCTCCTTTCTGTGGTAAAATTTATTTTTTCAGAGTCCCATTCGGGAGAAGCGTCAGCTTCTGCCGAAAAAAGGGTACCCTTTTTTCAAAAAGCGGTCATTGCCCGGCAGGGGGCAGAATGGTCATTCTGCCGTCCACCGCCGCATCCAGCATCTCGTGCTCCCGGAAATATTCCATCAGGATATCCTGGCAGGAGGTAGCCACGCTGCGGGGCTTCTGGAGCTTGCAGATGGTATCGTAGGAGATGTTGAAAAAGCTCTCGATGTTTTTGAAGTGGTAGTTCTGCAGGCCCACGGTGAACAGGGCATCGTCGCCGATCTCCTTGCCCACCTCCTTGCCGCAGTAGGTAAAGTAATCAAAGTCGCCCTTGGCGCGGTCGTAGCGCAGCCGCAGGGTGGAGGGCAGCTGGTAGAACTCGGTGTGGCCGGTGTAGGCCTCCTCCCGCAGCATGTAGTGGAGCATCTGGCGTAGCTGCTGGCCTGTCACCTTGAACATGAACACGCCGTCGTTGTAGGGGAAGCCCTCGATGAGGTCGCCGTAGGTGACAATGGGCCCCAGCTTTTCGGCCCGGATGCTGCCGGAGCCGATGAGCATGACATCAATGCCAAGGCTGCGGGTGAAGATATCCGCAAACAGGTTGCCCAGCTCGGTCTCCTGGGTGCGCTGGGGGTGGGTGAGCTCCCGGCGGAACCGCCCCACGATGTGGCTGTATTTTTCGTCCACCTGGCTGGTGAAGCGCTGCAGCACCTGCTCCATGGCAGGGTTGCGGGGGCAGGTCTCGGCGCAGATGGGCACGGTGCGCCATGTGTAGGAATCGATGCAGTTGTTGTCGGTGTCCACAATGATATCAAAGCGCCCGATCTGATCGGTGCCGGTGCCCGCCTGTGCAATGATCACGCCGTTTTCCTCCACCTCGTGTTCCAGGTAGGTGTGGCTGTGCCCGCCGATGATCAGGTCCACCCCCCAGGCCGGGTCCAGCTGGCGGGCCAGATGGCGGTCCTCCTCAAAGCCGATGTGGGTCAGCAGCACGGTGAAGTCAATGTCGATGCTGTTGTGGGCGTTGCAGATCTTGCCCACCTCGGCGGCAGCGGCGGCGGTGTCCACAAAGGAGCCCACCAGCGATTCGGATTTGGTCTGGTTGATGACATCCTGCGTGATGATGCCGATGAAGAGGATGTTCATGCCGTCCACCCGCAGGATCTTGTAGGGGGTAAACAGCCGGGTGGGGGTGTTTTTGATGTAGAGGTTGGCGTTGATGATGGGAAAGCGGGCGCATTTTTCGATGAACAGCAGGTGGGCGATGCCGTAATCCACCTCGTGGTTGCCGATGGTGACGATGTCCGGGGCAAGGGCGTTCATGATCTCGATGGTGGAAAGGCCCTTGTACTCCGAATCGATGACCGAGCCCCGGAACATATCCCCCGCGATGGCGTAGATGGTGTTGGGCTCCTCTGCCCTCACCTTTTCGATGTAGCCGGACAGCATGGAAACGCCGCCCACCAGTTTTTCGTCCACCTGCTCTGCCAGAAAGTCTCCGTGCAGATCATTGGAGTGGAGGATGGTGATCTTTTTGGTGTGTTTCATGGTGCATTCCTCCCGGTGTGGGTCGGCGGCGGTGGTCACCCCATGGCCTCCTGCCGTGCAAAGTAGACAGTGTTGACAAGGCTCAGGTAGCTCTCCTGGCCGTCCAGATAGGACTTCAGGGCAAGGGTGTCCTCGTCCTCCAGGGTGACAGCGTAGCGGGAGCCATCCTCCCCGGTAAAGGTGGCGTACCACTCCTGATTCGTCTGGAAGGGCACCTCCGGGGTGCCTTCGTGGTAGAACAGGTCGGCTTCCTCGATGTTCAGCTCCGGGTAGGGGGTGATGTAGCTGGCGGTCAGGGGCAGCTGGTCACCCTCGGTCTCGGTATCCGTGGGCAGGAAGCACATGGCATCGGCATCTGCCGGGTCGGTCTCAAAATAGCCCTCGTCGGTGTCGCGGGCGAACTCCAGCCAGTTGCCCTCCAGCGACCACGGATCGGCAACGGAGATCCAGTCGTCCCCTTCCGGGTAGATGGTAAAATCGCACACGCCCTCGGCTTCCACCACATGGCCGTTCTCGCCGGAAAGGAAGGGGCTGAATACCAGCTCTTCGCCGGTGCTGGGGTACAGCTCCACCTCGGTGTTGGGGACGATATCGCTGATGTTGCACAGCAGCAGGATGGGCTGACCGTCCTCACTGTAATAGAGCTGTTTCCCGCGCTGGAGCGGGTTTTCGGCATCGTCTGTCAGGGTCGCCTCGTAGACGAAGAGAGTAGAATCCGGGTCCTGCGGGAAGATGCAGTACAGGTCGCACCCGCCATCCGGTGCCACGACCCAGTGATCCTGCGGGATGTCATAGACAAAGCCCCACAGCTCCCGCAGATTGGTCTGGCTGTCCAGCACCGCCTGCACATCGGTAGTCACCTCGTAGGAGCCGCCCAGATACAGCACGCAGGCGCGGTATTCGTCCTCCCCTGCCAGAAGGCGCATGTAGGCCACGTCCTCCGGCTCCTCATATTCCTGCGTTTGGGTGTTGGAGGCGATCATGTTGTCTCCGTCCAGCCTGTTTTCGGGCTTGGAGCTGGGGGTGCTGCTGCCGTTGCCGCAGCCCGCCAGACCGATGGCCAGCGCCAGCAGGGCGGCCAGAAGTTTCAGGTTTTTCATGGGTTTCTCCTTTCTCATGCCCTGCCGGGGCGCGCCTCAGGAGGCAGCGCCGGGCGTTGGGTGGTTGGAAAAATCGTCTACGCCCTCCACCGGCACAGGGCTGCCGGTCTCGGCGGAAAGCTGGGGCGACCAGTCCAGCGCGCGGCCGGTGGTGCAGTAGACCACCGCCGTGATGTCGGGGTGTCCGGGGTGCCGTTGCACAGCAGCAGCACGGGTTGACCATCCCGCCCGCAATACAGCTCCCGGCCTGTCTGGTGCGGGTACTGGGGGTCCTGCTTTTCGTAGACAAAAAGCGTATCCTGCCTGCGCACAGCAAAGATGCAGTACAGCTCCCGCCCGCCGCCCGGCGCTGCGACCCGGTGGTCTGCCGGGATGTCCGCAACAAACTGCCACGGCTGTTCCTGCAGGCTGTCCAGCGCAGCGTCCACATCGGCGGTGCGCTCCGGGACGCTGCCCAGATAGAGCACTGCGGCAAGGCTGCCGTTCTGTTCGGCCTGCTGCCGCAGCTGCGCCACGGTCACAGCGTCCGGCCGGGAAGCGCTGTCCGAAGCTGCCGCGCCGGAGCGGATGGGGTCGCCGTCCACCGGCCCGCAGCCCGCAAGGCTCAGGGTCAGCGCCAGCAGGGCGGCAAAGAGCCGCATGGTCAGGCCCTTCATCTCAGGCCCACGGGTCGGCAGACGTGGGGATGCGGATACCGGTCATCAGGTACTGCTCCCACAAAAACCACTGTCCGTTGCCCTTGCGGCGCAGCTTGATGGGCCGGGGGTCATCGGCACCGCCGCAGGGGATGAAGAGCTTGCAATAGCCATCCTCCACATAGGAGGTGTGGTTGCTGCCCACCAGAAGGGTGAAGGGCTGGCGGGGGGTATAACCGTTTTCCGGCGACGCACCCACAAAGTAGGAGAAGGGGATGTAGCTCTTGCCGTCCCGGAAGCGGTCGTTCAAAAAGGAGATGTCCTGCCCGTTCAGCGGGCGGGGGCCCCGCAGCCAGTTGAGCATCTCCTGCCCGATGGCCTTGTCGGCACCGTAGGCGCACAGCGCGCAGACGGTGAGTGCTGCGGCCTTGAAGGGGGTGTCCAGGCTGGCCTCCGGCAGCTCCTGCATCTGGGCAAGGCTTTCCGGCAGAGCCTGAAAGGTAAAGGTGACGGTCTGGTTTCCACCGGCGGTGGCAGCGGCCTGTTTCATCTTATCAAAAAGTCCCATGAGAATACTCCTTTCTGTTTCAGCTGTAAGGGTTCAGCCCCGGTTCAGGTCATGGCGGGGCACGGTCCGCCTGCGGACCATCTTCTGGTTCAGGTCCAGACTGAGGTTTACAAAATAACCGTTTTCAAAGTACCACGCAAGGTCTTTGGGGTCCATGCCAACGCTGTTGCACAGCCACCGCAGGGGCACTTCCGGCCCGGAGTAGCTCTCCACCCGCCGGGCGATGGTCCTTGCGTGGTAGCGGCGGGCCTCCCCGCGGGCAAACAGTGCCAAAGGCACAGCACCCACCACGATCCAGAATACATAGCCCCCAACGTGGGAGGTGTCCTTTTCCTGCAGGCTCAGGCAGAGGGTATACAACCCGCCAAAGGAGCAGAACACGCAGAAGGCAAGCCCTGCGTTCCGCAGCCATTTGAGGACACGGGGAATCTCGCCGCGGGCTTTTTCCGAAAGATAAGGGTTCATAAGGTTCCTCCTTTCAGAACGAGCCGCCTCCGCCGCCGTGGGTGGTGCCGCTGGAAGAGGTGTGGGTGGAGCTGCCGCCGGAATCGCTGGAGCTGGACTCCTTCGGCCGCTCGGTGCGGTGCACATCACGGTACAGGAACAGCTCCCGGCTGTTGGTCAGGTTCATGCTGCCCTCCCGCACATAGCTGGCGGCGTTCTCCTGGAACGCCACGCTGCGCAGCTGGCTTTTCATTACGCTGACGACGACCCATGCCAGCACAAGGCCGATGCCCACCGCAAGGACCAGGTACATGGGGGAAAGCGGGTCCCGGGGCAGGGTCTTTACATCATAGGGGCGGCCCGCCCGGGCAGCGTCGATGTAAGTATCCGACCACTGGACAAAGGTGCGGAAGGCGGCGGCGTAGTCCCCCTCCGCCATAAAGGGCTTCATCTGTTCGCCAAGGTACTGGATGCCGGCATCCGTAAAGGCGGTGATGCCGTAGCCGCAGGTGGAGATGTGCCATTTGCGGTCGCCCACGCTCACCAGCAGCAGCACGCCGTCCATATCGGGGCCGTAGCCGAACTGACAGTAATCATAGAGGTCATCGGCATAGGCCTCCATGCTGTCGTACCCCACGCTTTCCAGCGACTCAACGGTGGCAATGGTCACATCGAAGCTCTGGCGGAGGCTCAGCTCCTCCAGTGCATCCTCCAGCTCGCTGTCCTCTTCTGCAGTCAGGACATCCGCGCTGTCGTTCATGCGGTAGTACAGGTCGGCAAAGCCGCCCTCCACCGCAAATGCCGGAACGGTCAGGAGCACCGCAAGCACCAGTGCTGCCAGCGCCGCAAAGAGGGAGCGCAGGCGTTTGGAAGTCTTTTTCATCGTTCGTCCCTCCTTTACAGGATCCGTGCCAGCCACAGCAGCCACATCACGCCGTAGGACGCGGCGGAAAGGGCAGCCGTAAGGCCCAGCATCCACTTGCGGGCAGCGCCCTTGTCCACGGGCAGGTCGCCCACGAATTTGCCGGTCTGTCCGTTCATGGCAAACAGGTAGTTCTCGCCCCGCCAGCTGGTGCTCAGCAGCCAGACCGGGAACAGCGCGTACTTTGCCTTGCCGCCATGGAGCTGGATGCTGCTGTTTTCCACCTTGACCGAATCGTAACCGGTAACGGTCTGCTGGAACGTTTCCTCGGTGGAGCGGCGGATGCGCCTGTTGGCCCGCTCGATGCTGTCCTCGGCGGTCACATCATATTTGTCCGCCACATAGCCTGCCAGATAGGCGGTCTGGAAGGGGATGGCATCCTGCATGGCAAAGGGCTCGATGGATTCCATCAGGTCATCCTCGATCTTGGAGGAGCCGTCCACGGGCACCGCGTCAAAGCCCAGGGTGCCGTCCCGCCGGACAGAGTAGTAGTTGGTCTCGGTGTAGTCGTACTTGCTGTCCGACCAGCTGCGGGTCCGGGTGGCGGTGAACCGCAGCTGAGCGTCGGCATCGCTGTCAAAGAGCCAGAAGGGCACATACACGCCCTTGACCTCGTCGATGTGGTTCTGGCTGCGGAACACCCGGGGCAGCAGGGTCTTGCCCTTGAGGTGCTCCTGCAATTTGGCCTTGGCGGCCTTTTTGTCCAGCTTGAAGGGGATGATGAGGTCGGGCCGCAGCGCCCCGGCAAACTGTCCGGTGAGGACGATGGGGTTGCCGCAGAAGGGGCAGGCCGAAGCCGCCATGGTGTCGTCGCCCACGATCTCGCCGCCGCAGCTCTTGCAGCTGTAAGTGTGCAGACCGGCGGTCTCCCCTTCTGCCCAGCTGCCGCCGGGGGTGGTCCACTCCATCTCGCTGGGCTTTTCGTCCTTCAGTTCCTCGTCGTAGCCCTTGAGGGTATCCACGTCGAACTCGGTGTCACAGTAAGGGCATTTCATCTTCTGGGTGGCGCTGTCAAATTGGATGGCGCCATCGCAGCAGGGGCACTTGTATTCCAGCATTCCTGCCATAGCGTTTCCTCCTGTTGTTCCAAAGGGGGCCGGGGGCTCTTCCCCGGCCCCGCTGTTTTTGTGTTGGTCTTCCCGCCGAAGCGGTCGGCTCAGAAATCCGTAGTGATGCGGAACACCACCGGCTCGTCCGGCTCGGTGGCTTTGCCGTGGTGGCCCACTGCCAGGAAAGCGTTTTCCTCCAGCGGCAAAAAGACGTCAAAGGTGCAGAACTCTCCGCACAGCTGGCACAGGGTCTCGCGCTCGCCCACGGGAAGGGACTTTTCCAAAAAAGTGCCGTCCGGCCCGTACAGCTCCCACACATAGCCCGTGTCCAGCAGATAGCCGTTGGGGCGCTTCATCATCACGGCGTCAAAGCTGCCCACCGGCTGCGAGCTGCGGGCCAGCTCATTGCCGTCCAGATCAAAGGCAGCAAAGTAATCATCGCCGCTGGATTCCAGCTCGCCCACCGTCAGCAGCTCGTCCCCGCTGAGGTTCAGGGAGGACATGCTGCAGAAGGGTCCGATCTCGTTATCCCCTTCCAGCGTCAGCTCGGTGTACTCGCCGTCCTGCACCAGCACCGGCGCGGAGTTGGTCCAGTAGATCACGGTCAGATCCCGGTCCTTGGAGGAATAGCAGCTGCCCGAGTAGTCCAGTGCGTCGCCGGGCTCCTCCGGGTCGCTGCTGTTCAGATCGTAGCAGTAGACGTCAAAGGTGTCCATGGCATACAGGATGCCATTGCGGTCGATGCTGAGGGCGTTGCTGCCGTCAATGTTGTACTCTGCCACCGGGGTCAGCCGGTCATCCTTGATGGCATACTCGAAGATCTTGGCAGACTGCTTTTCATCGTCCTCGTTGTAGAAGCTGAAGAAGTAATTGCCCCGGTAGCTGTCCGCGTGGATCAAATGATAGGCACCGCCTACCTCGCGGCGGACATCAAAGGGGATGTACTGCGCCTTGAAGGTGTATTCGCCGATGGTCAGTTCCCCGGTTTTGAACTGGGCCACAAGGGCCCCCGTGGGGGCAGCCTTCTCCCCTGCTGCTTCCGGCTGTGCCGAAGCGGACGGGGCACTGCTGCTGGAAGCCGGTGCACTGGAAACGCTGGAAGCGCTGGCGGCACCGGAGCCGCCGCAGGCGGTCAGCCCGAGGGCGGCGGTGGCAAGGCCCATGGCCTTGAGGAAATCTCTGCGCTGAATCTTTCTCATATCCGTTCCTCCTTTTGGGGTCACTGCACTTTTGCAAAGGCTTCGTCAGCACGGCGGCTGTACAATGCCATGCCGCCGGTCTGGGCATCGTTGGCCAGATTGATGTTCTCCACGAACTGGGCCTTTTCCTGCTCAGAGAGCTGCCCGCCCTTCATGGCGGCAGATGCCACGGCACCCATGGCACCGATCATACCCATCTGGCCCTTCAGCTCCCGTTCCTCGGCCTTGGACATCCGGCGGCCGAACATGCTGGTCTCATTATCGTGGACCCCGAAGATGTGGTCCAGATGCTGCCGTGCGATGTGGGCATAGCCGATCTCCCGCCGGTCCCGCTTGCTGAAGCAGATGACCAGCTCCTGCTTGATGTAGGGGTGGGGACGCATACCCCGCTGGGTCTGGGCCTCGGTGATGCCGCGGGGCTGCACCAGACGGATCTTCAGGCCGCCGCCGTTGAGGGTGGGTTCCTGGCCCGGCTCCTTGGCGGGGGTCTCGTCCAGATACTCCTCATAGCTGGCGATCTGGTCGTAGCGGATCAGCTCCGGCATCTTGCCCCGGCCGCCGGTGCGGTCGTCGATGTACAGCATTCCAAGCTCATCGCAGAACACCAGCCCCATTTGCGTCGGGGTGGAGGGGTATGCGTTGACCCGGAACTCGGTCTTGTCGAACACCTCGTCGAACACCCGCTTCATCCGGGCCATGTACTCCATGTGCTCCTTTGCTTCGTCCAGCGTCAGCTCACTGAGCCGGATATATTTGGAGCACTTGTTGCCACAGTCATCGCAGAGGAACTGTCCGTCCCGGAGCTTGGAGCGGTGCAGGGTGCCGCACTCCTTGCCGCAGACGGCACAGTTCTGTTTTGCGAACAGGTTGGAAAAGAATCCCATCATGGTATGCTCCTTTCATTGCTCTGTATTGTCAGGTCCGGTCGCTGTCGTCAAAGGGGTCGCCGCACTCCGGGCAGAACTTGGGCGGGTGAGCGGGGTCTGCCGGCTCCCAGCCGCATTTGTCGCACTTATACTTGGGCGTACCGGCGGGCTTTGGTTTGCCGCACTCGGAGCAGAAGCGGCCCTTGTTCACTGCGCCGCAGCTGCAAGTCCAGCCTTCTGCTGCCGCCGGGCGGGGCTTGCCACACTCCGGGCAGAACTTACCCGTAACGGTAGCACCGCAGCTGCAGGTCCAGCTGTCCGCAGCGGGCTTCGGCTCCGGCTTTTTGCTGCCGCATTCCGGGCAGAATTTGCCGGTAACGGTAGCGCCGCAGCTGCACTGCCAGCTGTCCGCCGGGGCAGGTGTGGGACGGCTGACCTGCTGGGGCGCGTCCACGCTGTCCGGACGGGCCTGCTGGCCCATAGCGAACAGGTTCTGGGCGCTCATGCCGCCCATACCGCCTGCACCGGCTGCCATGCCCATGCCCATAAAGCCGGTCATGGCACCGGCGGTGTTGCCGGCGGCGGTCTTCATGGCATCGATCTGGCCGCCCACCAGACGGGCGGCAGCGGTGGTGGGGTCGGTGGTCATGGCGTTTTCTTCCCACTCTGTGATCTTCTTCTGCTGCTCCTCCGGGATGGACAGGGAGTTGATGTTGAAGGAGAACACCTCAATGCCCCGCTTTTTGCGCCAGACATTCGACAGTTGCTCGTTGAGCGCCTCGGAGATCTCCAGCGTGTGGGCAGGGATCTCGTAATACTGCACCTTGTTGGCCGAAAGGGTGGCAAGGGCAGGCTGCAGGGCGTTCATCAGCTCGCTCTTCAGCCGGGGTGCGATCTCCGATGCGTCATACTGGGTGGAGACGTTGCTGCACACGTTGGTGTAGAACAGCAGCGGGTCGCAGATGCGGCAGGTGAAGCTGCCGTTGCACCGCAGGTTCACCGAGAGCTTGTAGCCCCGCTCCTCGCTGACCACCACCCGGAAGGGAATGGGGGTGGCGGTGCCGTACAGGATCTCGCCCAGTTCCTTGGTGTTGATGTAGTACACCCGCTGGTCCTTGCCCGTGTCGCCGCCGTAGGTAAAGCGCTTGGCCACGGTCTGGAATGTCTGCGCCAGACTGTCGCCGAAGTTTCCGGTGAAGACGCTGGGCTCG
>OLZO01000715.1_pt1 | contig 14657 bp, 13 predicted proteins | sample 1644431 | NCBI WGS metagenome assembly OLZO01 (sample SAMEA103958145, study PRJEB25191) | human gut metagenome | biome: human-associated habitat [ENVO:00009003]; feature: intestine environment [ENVO:2100002]; material: feces | place: Germany | collected 2013/2015
CCGGCCTTGAAAGCGGGGATCTTGGTAGCGGCGATCTGCACGGGCGTCTTGGTGCGGGGATTGAGGCCGGTGCGGGCAGCGCGCTTCTTGGTCTCGAAGGAACCAAAGCCCACCAGCTGGATCTTCTCGTCAGCCTTCAGGGTCTCGGTGATGGTGTTCAGAACGGCGTTGACGGCAGCGTCAGAGTCCTTCTTGGACAGGCCGGTCTTCTCAGCGACAGCGGCGATCAGTTCAGTCTTATTCATGTTATTTCCTCCCAAAAATTTTCGTTGGTAATTGCCGCAATGGGCGGCTATCCTAAAACGATGTTGTATCGCATTAAGAACATTCTTTGGCCCCGTTCCACAGGGCGGTCATCTCCTCCAGCATCATGTCGGACAGACTGCGGCCCTCTGCGGCCGCGGCCTCCTCCATCGCGCGGAAGCGGCGAATGAATTTTTCACAGGTGCCGTTGACAGCTGTTTCCGGGTCCACGCCGCAGAAGCGACCCACCTTTACGGCGGCGAACAGTACGTCGCCCAGCTCCTCCTCGATGCGGAGCAGCTGGTTGTACTTGCAGACGCGGTCGGTGCGGCTCGGAGCACCGGTCTTGATCTGGCCGGCGTTCAGGCCCACGACGAGGTCGGCGATGGTGGTGTCCTCGGTCTCGCCGGAGCGGTGGGACACGATAGTGGTGTAGCCGGCGCGGTTGGCGAGCTGCATGGTGTCCAGGGTCTCGGTCAGGGTGCCGATCTGGTTGACCTTGATGAGCACGGCGTTCGCAACGTGCTTCTCGAGGCCCATCTTCACGCGCTCAACGTTGGTGACGAACAGGTCGTCGCCGACGAGCTGCACGCGGTCGCCCAGGGCCTTGGTCAGCATGCCCCAGCCTTCCCAGTCGTCCTCGCCCATGCAGTCCTCCATGGAGATGATGGGGTAATTGTCGGCGAACTTCTTCCACATGTTGACCATCTGGCTGCGGGTCATGGTCTTCTTGGCCTTCGGCAGAGTGTAGGTGCCGTCCTCGTGGTTGTACCAATCCGACACGGCGGCGTCGATGGCGAGCATGAAGTCCTCGCCGGGCTTGTAGCCGGCCTTCTCGATGGCGGCGACAATGCACTTGAAGGCGTCCTCGTCACGCTTGAGGTTGGGAGCGTAGCCGCCCTCATCGCCAACACCGGCGGCGGGGGTGCCGTTCTCCTTGAGGACGGTCTTGAGGGTGTGGAACACCTCGGCGCACATGCGCAGGGCTTCCTTCCAGCTGGGGGCGCCGACAGGCATGATCATGAACTCCTGGATGTCGACGTTGTTGGTGGCGTGGGCGCCGCCGTTGAGGATGTTCATCATCGGCACGGGCAGGGTCTTCGCGTTGACGCCGCCGATGTAGTTGTACAGGGGCAGGTTCAGGGCGTTGGCAGCGGCACGGGCGCAGGCCAGGGACACGCCGAGCATGGCGTTGGCGCCGAGGCGGGTCTTGTTCGGGGTGCCGTCGAGCTCTATGAGCAGCTTGTCTATCGAGGTCTGGTCGAGGGCGTTCAGGCCCAGCATGGCCTCGGCGATCTCGGTGTTGACGTTCTCAACGGCCTTGCTCACGCCCTTGCCCAGGTAGCGGCTCTTGTCGCCGTCGCGGAGCTCGCAGGCCTCGTAGACGCCGGTGGAGGCGCCGGAGGGAACGGCCGCGCGGCCGACGGTGCCGTCGTCCAGGGTGACCTCGACCTCAACGGTCGGGTTGCCGCGGGAGTCAAGTATCTCGCGCGCGGTCACGTCAACGATCTCGAAGTACTCTTTCATTGTAATTCTCCTTCAAAATGTTTTATTGGAATCACTTTTCAACGAGGGATACGCCGGTCATTTCCTTCGGCGCGGGCAGGCCCATGAGCTCGAGCAGCGTGGGCGCGATGTCCGCAAGGCGGCCGCCCTCTCGCAGCTTGAGCTCGCCGGTGCCGACGATGACGAAGGGCACGGGGTTCGTGGTGTGCGCGGTGTTGGGGCTGCCGTTGGGCTCAACCATCCTGTCGGCGTTGCCGTGGTCGGCGGTGACCGCGACGCGGATGCCGTTGCGCTTGGCGCACTCGATGACCTCGCCCAGGCACTTGTCGACCGTCTCGACGGCCTTTATCGCGGCCTCGGTCACGCCGGTGTGGCCGACCATGTCGCAGTTTGCGAAGTTGCAGACGTAGAGGCCGCAGCCGCCCTCGTCCATGCGGGCGATGAGCTTGTCCTTGACCTCCACGGCGCTCATCTGCGGGATGAGGTCATAGGTCGGGTACTCCTTCGGCGACGGTACGAGCACGCGCTCCTCGCCCTCGTACTGCTTCTCAACGCCGCCGTTGAGGAAGAAGGTTACGTGGGCGTATTTCTCCGTCTCGGCGATGCGGAACTGCTTTATGCCGAGGCCGGAGACGTACTCGCCGATGGTGCCCTCGAGGTGCTCGGGCGGGAAGGCGATGGGCAGGGGCAGCGCCGCGTCGTACTGCGCGGTGCAGACGTAGGAGAGCGTGAGCGCCTCGCAGCTCATGGCCGCGTCGGCGGGCAGGTTCCCTGTGAGGGCCCAGGTCATCTCACGCGCGCGGTCGGGGCGGAAGTTCATAAAGATGACGCTGTCGCCGCTGTGGATCATGCCGTCCTTGTCGCAGACGACGGGCTCTACGAACTCGTCGGTGACACCCTCGGCGTAGCTCGCCTCGACGGCGGCCACGGCGTCGGCGTTCTCCACGCCCAGGCCGCGGACTATGGCGTCATAGCCCTTCTGCAGGCGCTCCCAGCGCTTGTCGCGGTCCATGCCCCAGAAGCGGCCCTGGATGGTGGCTATCTTGCAGTTGCCGAGCTTCGCGCACTCGTCTGCCAGGGCCTTGACGTAGCCCGCGCCGGTCTTGGGGCCGACGTCGCGCCCGTCGAGGAAGCAGTGGACATACACGCGCGGAAGGCCGCGCCGCTTGGCCATCTCGAGTATCGCGAAGATGTGGCTGATGTGGCTGTGCACGCCGCCGTCGGAGAGAAGGCCGAGCACATGGAGCGCGCCGCCGCTCTTTGCGGCGTCGTCCATGGCCTTGACGTACACGGGATTTTCAAAGAAGCTGCCGTCCTTCACGGCGTTGGTGATGCGGGGCAGGTCCTGATACACCACGCGACCGGCGCCGATGTTGGTGTGTCCGACCTCGCTGTTGCCCATCTGGCCCTCGGGCAGACCGACGTCGAGGCCGGAGGCCGAGAGGCTGGTGTTCGGGCAGCAGGCGAGCAGCTTGTCCATGACGGGGGTATTGGCCTCCCAAATGGCGTTGCCGGGGCCGGGATTGCCGATGCCGTAGCCGTCAAGGATTATGAGAGCGGTGGGGTTCACTTTTTCCATGGCTCACTCCGCAGCGGTGCCGGCGATGATGCGGGCGAAGTCCTGCGGCTTGAGGGAAGCGCCGCCGATGAGGCCGCCGTCGATGTCGGGCTGGGCAAGCAGCTCGTCGCAGTTCTTGGCGTTCATGCTGCCGCCGTAGAGGATGCTGACAGCGCGGGCGGTACGGGCGTCGAACATACCGCGGATAACGGTGCGGATCTCGCGGCAGACCTCCTCGGCCTGGTCGGCGGTGGCGGTGCGGCCGGTGCCGATGGCCCAGATGGGCTCGTAGGCAATGACCACATTTGCCATCTGCTCGGCGGTCACGTCGCGCAGAGCGATCTTGGTCTGCATCCGCACCAGCTCCTCGGTCACGCCCTCCTCGCGCTGCTGCAGGCTCTCGCCCACGCAGATGATGGGGGTGATGCCGGAGGCGAGCAGGGCCTTGGTCTTGGTGTTCACGAGGGAATCGCTCTCGGCGTGGTACTGGCGGCGCTCGCTGTGGCCGACGATGCAGTACTTGACGCCCAGGTCGGCCAGCATGGCCGCGTTGACCTCACCGGTGTAGGCGCCGGACTCGTGCGCGGAGACGTCCTGCGCACCGAAGGCGAGGCGGCTGTCGCGCATGACCTTGGCCATGGAGGGGATTATCGGGTAGGGCACGCAGAGCACGCTCTCGCAGGTCTTGGTCTTGGGCATGGCCGCGCGCAGCTCCTCAACAAAGGGCTTGGCCTCGGAGGGGAGCTTGTTCATCTTCCAGTTGCCGGCTATGACGGTCTTGCGATACTTTCTGTTCATGTCAAACGCTCCTTATTTATCAAGCAGGCAGGCGACGCCGGGCAGCTCCAGGCCCTCGAGGAACTCGAGGGAAGCGCCGCCGCCGGTGCTGATGTGGGTGATCTTGTCGGCATAACCGCTCTTCTCGACCGCGGAGGCGCTGTCGCCGCCGCCGATGATGGTGACCGCACCGGAGTTGGCAACAGCCTCAGCCATGGCGAAGGTGCCCTTGTTGAAGCTGGCGAACTCGAAAACGCCCATGGGTCCGTTCCAGACAACGGTGCCGGCGCCCTTGACGGCGTCCTTGTACATCTCGACGGTCTTGGGGCCGATGTCCATGCCCATCAGCTCGTCGGGGATGTCCTCGCCGGTGACGACGGGCTCGGCGTCGGCGGAGAACTCCTTGGCGCAGACGTGGTCGACGGGCAGGAGCAGCTTGACGCCCTTGGCCGCGGCCTTGTCCATCATTTCCTTGGCGTAGTCGACGCGATCGGCCTCGAGCAGGCTCTTGCCGATGGTGTGGCCCTGGGCCATCTTGAAGGTGTAGGCCATGCCGCCGCCGACGATGATGGTGTCGGCCTTCTCAAGGAGGTTATTGATGACGCCGATCTTGTCGCTGACCTTGGCGCCGCCGAGGATGGCAACGAAGGGACGCGCGGGGTCGCTGAGGGCCTTGCCCATGACGGAGATCTCCTTCTCGACCAGGAAACCGGCGTAGGCGGGCAGGAAGGCGGCGACGCCGGCGGTGGAGGCGTGGGCGCGGTGCACGGTGCCGAAGGCGTCGGAGACATAGACCTCGGCCATCTTCGCGAGCTCCTCGGCGAAGTCGGCGCCGTTCTTCTCCTCGCGCTTGTCGAAGCGGAGGTTCTCGAGCAGCAGCAGCTGGCCCGGCTGCAGAGCAGCGGCCTTGGCCTTGGCGTCCTCGCCGATGATGTCCTTGGCGAAGATGACGTCCATGCCGAGCAGCTCAGAGAGCCTCTTGGCCACGGGGGCCAGGCTCAGGCTCTCCTTCCACTCGCCCTTGGGCTTGCCCAGGTGCGAGCAGGCGATGACGGCGGCGCCGTTCTCGAGCAGATATTTAATGGTGGGCAGGGCGGCGACAATGCGCTTGTCGCTGGTTATCTCGCCCGTTTCCTTGTTCTGGGGAACGTTGAAATCGCAGCGCAGGAGCACCTTCTTGCCATGGGGGTCGAAGTCGCGAACAGTTTTCTTGTTGTAGTTCATGCTGATTCCTCCTGTTTCATATTACCGTAGTCTTTCAAGCCCTTGAATCCCTGCTGCCTGAGCGCTTCATAGGTCAGTATGGCAGCGGCGTTTGACAAATTGAGGCTTCTCGCCTCGGAGATCATGGGGATGCGTACACATCTGTCGCGGTATTTTTCCCTGAGCCATTCGGGCAGGCCCGCGGTCTCCTTCCCGAACATGAGCGTCACGTCGCCGCTCCAGTCGCAGTCGGCGTAGCTCCTTGGGGCCTTCGTGGTGGTGAGCCAGAGGTTGGCGTCGCCGTTGAGCTTGAAATACTCGTCGATGTTGTCGTAGACCCTGATGTCCACCAAGTACCAGTAATCCAGGCCCGCGCGCTTCACCGCGCTGTCCGAGATGTCAAAGCCCAGGGGCTTTATTAGGTGCAGCCTCGCACCCGTGCAGGCACAGGTCCGGGCTATTGCCCCGGTATTGTTCGGAATCTCCGGTTCTACAAGTACAATATCGACCATTCGGCCGCCCTCCAGCTTGTTACATACGTTTGTATCATTACCCATAATTTTGGGCCAGAGACATTTTACTACCTTGTCTATGATTTTACAATACCAATAATGCCGTAAAATCATATTTTTTAATTAATTTTTTGTAAAATCCGTCATATAAAGTGTGCGATATTGAATCTGGAGGGAAAATGTCTTATAATGTGGGCGTAAAAAAGGCCGTACCGCTCCAGGCCCGGCCTCTTTCGGAGGACTTTATGGAGAAATATTTTATTGTAGTACCCTGCTATAACGAGGAGGAGGTCCTGCCCGAGACCATGAAGCGGCTCGGCGAGAAGCTCTCCTCCCTTGTCGAGCGCGGCATAGCTTCAGATGGCAGCCGCATTCTCTTTGTGGACGACGGCTCTGCGGACAGCACCTGGGAGATGATAAAGAAGGCGCACGAGGCCTATCCCACTGTGTTCACCGGCCTCTCGCTTGACCGCAACCGCGGCCATCAGACCGCACTGACCGAAGGGCTCATGGCCGCCCGCGCCGAACGCGCCGTGGCCATATCGATAGACGCCGACCTTCAGGACGACGTGAACGCCATCGACGCCATGGCCGAAAAGCGCGAGGAAGGCGCGCACATAGTCTGCGGCGTCCGCGCCAGCCGCCAGACGGACACCTTCATGAAGCGCTTCACGGCGCGGGCGTATTACCGCATCATGCGCTTTTTCGGCTCCGACCTCATCTATGACCACGCGGACTTCCGCCTCATGGGACCCGAGGCGCTGGACAAGCTTGCCCTCTACCACGGCGACGACCTCTTTCTGCGCGGGCTCATCACCCGCCTGGGCTACAAGTGCGAGACCGTGAGCTACGACCGCGCCGAGCGCTTTGCGGGTGAGAGCAAGTATACGCTCAAGAAGATGCTCAAGCTGGCCCTCAAGGGCGCAGAGAGCGGGCGCATGCAGCCCATGAGCGTCCCGCGCGAGCCCTACGGCCACACGAGGGAGGCGCTCCCCTTTTGAGCGAGTGCCATGACTGCCCGAGAAACTGCGGAGCCGAGCGCGAAAACGGCGCGCTCGGCCGTTGCCGCTCGCCCTATCTTCCCCGCGCCGCAAGGGCGGCGGCGCACTACGGCAAGGAGCCCTGCATAAGCGGCACGCGAGGGAGCGGCACCATCTTCTTCACCGGCTGCTCGCTCGGCTGCGTCTACTGCCAGAACCGGGAGATAGCCTCCGGCGGCGGCATTGAGCTCACGGTGCCGAAGTTGCGCGAGGTCATGCTCCGGCTGCGGGATACTGGCGTGCACAATATCAGTCTCGTCACGGCCTCCCACTTCACCCGGCCCATAGCTGAGGCGCTCTCCGGCCTGGACCTCGGCATACCCGTCGTCTGGAACAGCTCCGGCTACGAGAGCGTGGAGTCGCTCAGGATGCTCGAGGGGCTGGTGCAGATATATATGCCGGACTTCAAGTATTCCCTTGCCGCCCCCGCGGCGAGGTACTCCGATGCGCCGGATTATCCGGAGGTCGCCGCGGCGGCCACACTCGAGATGTTCCGTCAGGTGGGCGTGTATCAGCTCGACGAGGACGACATTCTCCGCTCTGGCGTGCTCATCCGGCACCTTATTCTGCCCGGACAGAGCGAAAATTCGCGCGGGGTCATCGACTGGGTGGCGGAGCACTTCCCCATGGGCGGCGTGCTCTTTTCGCTCATGGCACAGTATACGCCCATGCCCGGCATAGCGGAGCGCTTCCCGGAGCTGGGCCGCTGCGTCACCGAAGCCGAGGCCGCGGAGCTCTACGACTACCTTATAGCCGCCGGCATCGAGGACGGCTACTGGCAGGAACCCGACGCCTCCGGCGAGGACATGATACCCGCCTTCGACGGCACGGGTTTGGATTGACAAAATCCGCTTTCGGGTTTTTAATGTTCATCAACGGCATAATTACATATATATTGGAGGAAATGTCATGGATTACAAGGAAGTACTCGAAAAGGCGCGCGGGAACATAGGCCCCTACTGCAAGGCGTGTCCCGTGTGCAACGGCAAGGCCTGCGGCAATTCCATGCCCGGCCCTGGCTCCAAGGGCCCCGGCAACGGCGCTGCCCGCAACTACGACGCCTGGCAGAAGGTATTCGTGAACATGGACACCATCTGCTCTAACGCCGCCCCCGACACGAGCTTCAAGCTCTTCGGCCACGAGTTCGGCCTGCCCATCTTCACTGCCCCCATCGGCGCGCTGCCCATGCACTACAGCGACGCCTACGACGACTTCGCCTATAACGACATCCTCATCCCCACCGCCGTGGAGTGCGGCTCCGCCTCCTTCACCGGCGACGGAGTGGACCCCGAGATCATGAAGCGCTCGGCCGCGGCCATGGCCAAGGTCGGCGGCATCGGCGTGCCCACCATCAAGCCCTGGAACAACGAGGCCGTGTTTGAGAAGCTCGACATTCTCAACGAGCTGGGCATCTTCGCCGCCGCGATGGATATCGACGGCGCGGGCCTGCCCTTCCTCAAGGCCATGAACCCGAACGCGGGCAGCAAGCCCGTGGCCGACCTCAAGGCCGTCATCGACTACGCCAAGATGCCCTTCATCATCAAGGGCATAATGACCGTCGCGGGCGCCGAGAAGGCGGTCGAGGCGGGTGCGGCCGGCATCGTCGTCTCCAACCATGGCGGCCGTGTGCTGGGCCAGACCCGCGCCACGGCGGACGTCCTGCCCGAGATCGCCAAGGCTGTTGGCGGCAAGTGCGTCATCTTCGTCGACGGCGGCATCCGTACCGGCGTCGACGTATTCAAGGCCCTCGCGCTGGGCGCGGACGCTGTGCTCATCGGCCGTCCCTTCGTCCCGGCGGTGTACGGCGGCGAGGCCGAGGGCGCGAAGCTGCTCTTCGCCAAGCTGAAGGCCGAGCTGGTCGACACCATGACCATGTGCGGTGCGCACACGCTCGACGAGATCACCGAGGAGAAGGTCTACATAGACAAATGAGCCTGAGAAAATCGGGACGCGGGCGGTTCAGGCTGCTCGCGTCCCTTCTCGCGGCCGCGCTGCTGCTCCTTCCCTGCCCTGCATACGCGGACGAGGCACAGGACACGCTGGACGAGACCCTGGAGGAGCTTTTCGAGCGCTACCGCCTGACGGAGCGGAACTTCGCCCTCGGCTTCCGCGCATTGTCGGACGGGACGGAGTACTGGTACAACGCCGACAAGCTGTTTGAGACGGCGAGTCTCTACAAGCTGCCGCTGAACATGTATTTCTACGAGCTGGAAGCCACGGGCGAGATAGCGCCGGATGAGCCGATATACGGAGTGCCGCTCGACCTCTGCCACGAGCAGAGCCTGGTGTATTCAAATAACGAGCTCTCACATAACATGATCGACTGGATAGGCACCTACCGTGACTTCAAGGATATCGCCTTCGGCTACACGGGCCTGGACGAGAGCGAGCGCGACCAGGATTACTACGCCTGCGGAGGCTTTTCCGCGCGTATGATGGTCGGTATACTGCAAACGCTCTACGACGACCCGGACACCTTCGGCCAAGCGATAGAGTACCTCAAGGAGGCTCAGCCGGGGCAGTATCTGGAGAGCGGCGAGTGCGGCCTCGAGGTCGCGCAGAAGTATGGCTATGAGTATTACGATGAGATACTCAACGTCTGCATCGCGGGCATAGTCTATACGGACGAGCCGTTTTTGATAACAGTGCTCACGCGCGGCGTGGGCGGGGCCGGGAACCTGATGGGCGAGCTGTGCGACGCCTTTGCCGCCTACGAGCAGACGCGCGAGCGCGTGGAGCCCGAGCCGCCCGACACCGTCGCCGAGTGTCCCGAGGAACAGATAAGCGCCATAATAAATGATGCCCTGAAATTTGCGCTGCGGCTGACGCCCTTCGCCATTGCCGCCGGAATGATATGAGTAAAAGGCCGGGAAACATAAAGTTTCCCGGCCTTTTTATGCCGTTTTATTGAGTTTTAAGCCTAGAGATAGCGCATGAAGATGGCCGCGGCCTGCACACGGGCGGCGGTGACGGCCGCTGTGAACTCGTGGGTATCTACGCTGTCCATGAGGCCCTTCTCCCAAACGTAGTACACGGCGTAGTAGTACCAGCTTTCTTGTGCCCGTCATATGCCCGTCCCGCACGCCGCATCCCCGCAGTGCCGCAAGAACAAGCTGCAGCCGCCTGTGCGCTTGCTTTATTCCTTTATGTCCCCGCGCTTTTTCAGGTCTTCCACTATCTGCCCGTACATCTTCTCGTCTATCTTATACTTCGCACGGTAGATGAAGTAGCCGACGATTATCATAACGAGCGGGATGACGAGCATGGAGACCTTGAGGGTCATCTGGCCGGCGGCGTCTATGCTCTCCGCGGCGGTATTGCCGGTTTTGATGCCGCAGAGGACGAGCGTGATGCTGATTATGCCCGTCGAGAGCGCACCGCCTATCTTGTTGATGAGAGGCTGGATGGAGAAGGTTATGCTGTCGTTGCGCTTGCCGAGCTTCCACTGGCCGTACTCGATGGTATCCGCAAGGAACATGAGCATCAGCAGCTGGATAAAGGCCTGGCCCACGAACACGATGACGCCTGCGGCGGCGATGAGGTATATGCTCGCCTCCGCGAAGAAGAACACAACGTAGCCCGCCGCCAGCAGCACCGTTGCAAAGGTATAGAGCTGCTTTCGGCTGTGCTTCTTGGAAAACGCCGGAAAAACCGCCAGCGCCGCAAGCTGCGATACGCCGACGACCGCCGCCAGGATAGCGTACATACCCTTGTCGCCGAACACATACTGCATATAGTACATGGCAAAGCCCGTCGTCGTGCAGTAGCCCACCATGAAGAGCGCCATGGAGAGCGTGGTCCACATGAGCTGGTCGTTCTTGAATAGGACGGAGAACATCTGCTTGAGGCTGGTGCCCTCCTCGGCCTTGAAGCGCGTCCGGTCCTCCTTCACACCGAAGAGCGTAAAGCACTGGAAGCCAAGCATGGCCACCGTCACCGCCACGGCAACGATAAACCAGCCGCGCGGAGTATTGCCCATGGCCGAGGTCACGGGCTCCCAGGCGACCATGATGGCGAACATGCCGACGTTGGCGCAGATGCGGGCAAACGCGCCCATGTTCTCGCGCTTTTTCTGCTCCATGGTCAGCGAGGGCAGCATCGACCAGTAGGCGATGTCGTTCACGCCGTAGGTGATGTCCCAGAGTATGTACGCGAGGCCGAACACGACGACGAACCAGTAGTTCGTGAGACCGAAGTCCGCGAACAGTATGAGGAAGAACACGCTGCTCGTCACCGCGCCTATGAGCATGGGCGGCTTGTACTTGCCCCAGGGGCTCTTGATGTTGTCGATGATGAGCCCGGTTATGGGGTCGTTGAGCGCGTCGAGCACGCGCAGCACGGTCAGCACCATGCTCGCCGCAGCGAACACGCCGACGGGCAGGCTAAGCACGTTCGACAGGTAGTACAGCAGCGCGTTGGATTCGAAGGCGTAGAACATATCCCGGCCCACGGTGCCGAGGCCGAAGAAGTATTTGTTGCGCTTTTCCAGCTTTGTCACGCTCGATTACCCCTCTCAGGCGTAGATTTCGGTTATGCCGCGAATTATCTCAACGCACTTGTCCATGCCCTCGGCGGTTATGTGCTCATAGGGACCGTGGAAGGCGTAGCCACCGGTGCCGAGGTTCGGGCAGGGCAGGCCCTCCCAGGAAAGCTGCGCGCCGTCCGTGCCGCCGCGGATGGGCTGGCGGAGCGGCTCCACGCCCGCATTCTCCGTGGCCTTGACGGCGTTTTCGACGAGGTGCATGTAGTCCGGGCGTATCTTCTCCGCCATATTGCGGTACTGCTCCCGGAAGGAGAGACTCACCGTACCGGCGCCGTAGCGCTCGTTGAGTATCTTCATGATGTGGAACATCGTCTCGCGGCGCATCTCCAGCTTCTTCGCGTCGTGGTCGCGCAGGATATAGCGCAACTCCGCGCGCTCCGCCGTGCCCGCGATGGCAGTGAGGTGGTAAAAGCCCTCGTAGCCCTCGGTATACCTCGGCGTCTCGCAGTTCGGCAAGGCGGCATTGAACTCCGTCGCCACCAGTGCGGCGTTCACCATGACGTTCTTAGCGCTGCCCGGGTGGACGTTAACGCCCGTGATGTTCACGACCGCGGAGCAGGCGTTGAAGTTCTCGTACACGACCTCGCCCTCGGCACCGCCGTCGAGCGTATAGGCGAAGTCCGCGCCGAGCTTGGGGATGTCGAAGTTCGCCGTGCCGCAGCCGACCTCCTCGTCCGGCGTGAAGCACACGGCTATGCGCCCGTGTGCGATTTCGCCGCCTTGCAGCTGCTCTATGAGCGTCATTATCTCCGCGATGCCCGCCTTGTCGTCCGCGCCGAGGAGGGTGTCCCCGCTAGCGGTGATGAGCGTGCGGCCCTTGAGCGAGGGCAAGTGCGGGAACTGCTTTACGCTGAGCGTCCGGCCAGCGCCGAGCTCAAGGTCGCCGCCGTCGTAGTTTTCGTGGAGGATGGGCTTGACGTTCTCGCCGGAAGCGTCGGGGGCGGTGTCCATGTGGGCAATCAGGCCCAGGGCAGGCTTGTCCTCACAGCCGGGGGTGGCGGGGATGCTGCCGTAGACATAGCAGTGCTCGTCTACCCGGGCATCCTCGATGCCCAGAGCCTTCATCTCCTCCACCAGCTGGCGGGCCAGGTCAAACTCCCGCTCTGCCGAGGGGTGGGTGCCGCTCTCAGGGTCGGAGGTAGTGTAAACGCGGACATAATTCAACAGTCGCTCGTATGCGCGCATAAGAATGCTCCTTTGTTTGTATTTGATTCTATGATACGCTTTTCCGCGGCAATTTACAAGAGGGTGCAGCAGGGGAGCGCAGATCGAAGCGCAGTAAAACAACAAAAACACCGTCAGCCCGTTGTGTCAGGCTGACGGTGTTCTGTTTGAGGGGAGCGTTTAACGCTTGTATTTGGCGGCCGTCTGCAGGCGCTGCATGGCGCGGTCCAGTGCAATCTTGCTCTGGTAGTACTCGTGCATGCTCTGCTTGTGCTGCAGGCGCTCCTCGGCCCGGATGCGGGCGGCCTCGGCGCGGTTGCGGTCGATATCCTCGGGCCGCTCGGCGCTGTCCACCAGCAGCAGGACAAAGGTGGGGGTCACTTCTGCAATGCCGTCGCCCACCAGCACCTCGCGGGTCTCACCGTCCACGGTGAACTTTGCAATGCCCATGTGCAGGGCCACCAGCACGGGGTTGTGCCCGGCCTGCACGCCGTACACGCCGTCGCCGGTGGGCAGGGTCAGGCTCTCGCAGTAGCCCTGATAGAATTCACCGCTGGAAGCCGTGATGTTCAGGATGAACTTTTCCATCAGTTGGCACCGCCCTTTTCCTCCGCCTGTTTGTCTGCGTACTTCTTGCGGGCATCCGCAAGGGTGCCCACGTTGAAGAATGCCCACTCCGGCAGGTCATCGCACTGGCCGTCCACAATGGCGGCAAAGCCCTTGACGGTCTCTGCCAGCGGGACGTACACACCCTTCAGGCCGGTGAAGTTCTCGGCCACCGCAAAGGGCTGGCTGAGGAACTTCTGCAGCTTGCGGGCACGGGTGACGGTGAGCTTGTCCTCTTCGCTCAGCTCGTCCATGCCCAGGATGGCGATGATGTCCTGCAGCTCCTGATAGCGCTGCAGGGTGGCCTGCACCTTGCGGGCCACACGGTAGTGCTCCTCGCCCACGATGTCGGCTTCCAGAATGCGAGAGGTGGAAGCCAGCGGATCGACAGCGGGGTAGATGCCCTGCTCCACGATCTTGCGGCTCAGAACGGTGGTTGCGTCCAGATGGGCGAAGGTGGTTGCAGGAGCCGGGTCGGTCAGGTCGTCGGCGGGGACGTAGACGGCCTGCACCGAGGTGATAGAGCCATCGCGGGTGGAGGTGATGCGCTCCTGCAGGGCACCCAGCTCATTGGCCAGGGTAGGCTGATAGCCAACGGCGGAGGGCATCCGGCCCATCAGGGCGGAGACCTCGCTGCCTGCCTGCACGAAACGGAAGATGTTATCGATGAACAGCAGCACGTCCTTGTGGGTCTCCTCACGGAAGTACTCTGCCATGGTCAGGCCGGTCTCAGCAACCCGCATACGGGCTCCGGGAGGCTCGTTCATCTGACCAAAGACCAGCGCGGTCTTGTTCAGAACGCCGGAAGCGTTCATCTCGCCCCAGAGGTCACAGCCCTCACGGGAGCGCTCGCCGACACCGGTGAAGATGGAGTAGCCGCCATGCTCGGTGGCCACGTTGTGGATCAGCTCCTGGATCAGCACGGTCTTGCCGACACCGGCACCGCCGAACAGGCCGATCTTGCCGCCCTTGGCGTAGGGGGCCAGCAGGTCGATGACCTTGATGCCGGTCTCCAGAATTTCCGTTGCAGGCTTCTGCTCTGCAAAGCTGGGTGCCTTGCGGTGGATGGGCCAGTGCGGCACATCATCCACCGTCGTCGCCAGCGTCAGCACATGGTGTTTCTTCAGAAACCGTACGATCCGCGTATCGACGCCGGCTTTATGCCCGGCTTCCTGCGCCCCGGTGCTTTCCGCTGTATCCTCCGGATTTCCGGTTTTTTCCGGTATACCGGACTTTTTCCGGGGCGTTCCTGTCTGTTCCCCGGCATTCCCGGGTGCTTTGCCCGTTTCCCGGATGGCTTCCGTCCTCGTCCTGCCGCCAGGCCTTTTATCGAACGGTTCCTGATCCCGGCCTTCCGGCATGTCGGCCGGCAGATGTCCCTTGTCTGTCGTTGCGGTCATTTTCCCCGTTATTTCGCCGCCACCGGTGCTGCCGGCTGCGGGATGACGAGCGAATCGAGCTGCGTGATGCGCTCCCCGTCCTTCACTTCGCCGTTCAGTTCGGCC
>OLZO01000724.1_pt1 | contig 14483 bp, 11 predicted proteins | sample 1644431 | NCBI WGS metagenome assembly OLZO01 (sample SAMEA103958145, study PRJEB25191) | human gut metagenome | biome: human-associated habitat [ENVO:00009003]; feature: intestine environment [ENVO:2100002]; material: feces | place: Germany | collected 2013/2015
CTGCACCGCCGAGCGGCAGTACCGGATGCCGGTGCCCTACGGCAGCCAGCGGACGCCCACCGCCCAGTGGACGGCTACGGCGGCGGGTGCCTGCCTGCTGCGGCCCGCCGGTGAGGGTGTGCAGCTCTGCGCCGCCACCTTCGGACGGGTGCAGGACTATAAAATAAAAGACATCAACAACATGGGTGCGGCTATGGCCCCCGCTGCCGCCGCGACCCTTTTGCGCTATCTGAAGGACACCGGCAGCGCCCCGGCGGACTTCGACCGCATCTACACCGGCGACCTCGGCCATGTGGGCAGCCAGCTCCTGCGCGACCTGCTGACGGCAGAAGGACTTCTGCTCAAGAACCATGTGGACTGCGGCTGCATCCTGTTCGACGCCGCGGAACAGTAGGTGAAAAGCGGCGGTTCCGGGCCGGGCTGCTGTGCCGCGGTGCTGTGCGGGCACATCCTGCCCCGCCTGCTGCGCCGCAGCCAGAAGCGGGTGCTGTTCGTGGCCACCGGTGCCCTGATGAGTCAGACCACTTTTCTGCAGAAGGAGAGCATCCCGGCGGTGGCGCACCTTGTGGAGCTGCGCGCGCCGGAGAAGGAGAGCGGAGCATGAATTATTTCTGGGCGTTCTGTGTGGGCGGCGGCATCTGTGTGGTGGGTCAGCTGCTCATCGACCTCACCGGCCTGACCCCGGCCCGCATCCTGACGGGCTATGTGGTGGCAGGCGTGGTGCTTTCGGCCCTTGGGTGGTACGCGCCGCTGGCTGAGTTTGCAGGCTGCGGTGCCACCGTTCCCCTGCTGGGCTTCGGGCATCTGCTTGCCAAAGGCGTGCGCACCGCCCTTGCCGAAGAGGGAGCCATCGGCATCCTGACCGGCGGGCTGACCGCCGCGGCTGCAGGCATCACCACCAGCCTTGTCTGCGGCGTGGTCTGTTCGCTGGTGGGCCGCAGCCACGACCAGAACTGAAGCAGAACTCTTCCTGGGACGATACACTTTTTTCGTGTATCGTCCTTTTCTGCGCCGATTTGCGCCCTCTGCATGGTATACTTTTCCAGAAAAGGAGATGATAGTCATGCGCGAGACCCTTGCAACGATCTTATGGGAGGGCTGGACCGCCCTTGTGCTCTGTGCAGCAGCGGTGTTCCTGCCCGGCAGCGAGGCCCTTACATATCCCGCCGTGCTCTGGCCCGGGCTGGTACTGGCGGCTGCTGTGCCTGCAGGCTGGGCGTTCTGGGCGCTGGCAGAGCAGCCCGCGCCCCTGCCCCAGGAGCCTGTCCCCCAAGAGCCGGTGGAAGAGATACCCCCGGAAGACGTATCCGTGGAAGAGCTCCCTGCCCCTCCCGAGGTGGAGGTGCGGGAAACCGTGGTGTACAACGAGCCCGCCTCCCAGGTGCGCGAGGTGTCCCCGGCTCCGGAAGCCGCTGCCGAACCTGTCCAGGAGGCCGCGCCGCAGCAGCCCATCCAAGAAATCGCGGAGGAGCAGCCCGTCCACGAGGCGGCCCCCGCTGCCCAGGCGGCGCCCGAGAGCCAGCCCGTCTTTGAGGACGTTTCCTCCCAGACGCCGGCGGCCCCCGCCCCTGCGGAACAGCCCGCCCAGCCGGAGGTCACCCAGGAGGCCACCCAGGTGCTGGAGCCCCCCGTGGCCCAGCAGCCCGCCCAGCCCCCTGTGGAGGAGAAGACCACGGTCATCAACCGGCCGGTGGCAGAGCCTCCCCAGGTGGCCAGCGTGTTCGAGTACCGCCCCCGCAGCGTGCCCACCCACATCATCCACGCCGAGGTGCTCCAAAGCGCCCTGCTCTCCGAGTCCGAGGAGCTGCGCCAGGCCGCCGAGAAGGCCCAGCGGAAAAACGCCCCCAAGCGCCGGGTGCGCAACAAGAAGCTGGAGACCCCCCAGCAGGCCGAGGCCCCTGTGCCCGACGCGGACACCGGCGAGTCCATCGACGACTACACCGGCCCCGAGGACGCCAAGTCCATCTCCCACGAGCTGCGCGGCGAGATGCGGGAGCTCACTTTGCGCATGATGATTACCGGCGTGTGCACCGTGCTGCTGGTGCTGGTGAACCTGATTTTCGGCGGCCAGATTACCGGCCCCGGGGACCCGGGCTCCCTGCCGGTGGTGTACGTGGTGCTCACCTTGGTGTTTTTGGCCGTGGCGGTGGGCGTGTGCTACCGCACCGTGCTCAACGGCCTGAAAGCCCTGTTCTCCTTTAACGCCAATTCCGACAGCGCCGCGGCGGTGGCCTCGGTGGCTGTGATTATCCAGGCGGTTTCCGCCGCCTTCTTCCAGGATGCCCTCACCGACGGCACCCTCCACCTGTACGCGGTGGTGCTCTCGGCCATCTTGTTCGCCAACGCCGCGGGCAAGCTGACCATGATTCGCCGCATCCACTCCAACTTCCGGTTTGTCACCGGCCGGGAGCAGAAGTACAGTGTGCGCCTGTACGGCGACCACAACACCGCCTTGAAGATGGCCAAGGACTGCGTGGCGGAGACGCCCGTCATCGCCTACCAGTGCCCCACGGGCTTCCTCAAGCGGTTCTTAGAGCTCTCTTACAAGCCTGACCCCTCGGAGTCCGCCTCTCAGCTGATGGCGCCCATTGGGCTCATCGCCTCGCTGCTGCTGTGCATCGCCACCTTGCTGATTACCAGCAGCGTGCCCACGGCCATCAGCGCCTTTGCCGCGGCCAGCTGCGCCTGCGTAGCGGTTTCCAACATGCTTTCGGTGAACCTGCCCATCAGCCGCCTGTGCCGCACCGCCCGCCGGGCCGGCGCCATGGTGGTGGGCTATGAGGGCGTGGAGCAGATGGGCAACGTCAACGCCGTGCTGGTGGACGCCGGCGAGTTGTTCCCCCGGGGCACCGTGGTGCTGGGCGGCATTAAGACCTTTGGCGGCAGGGCCCTGGCGGAAGAGGCTGTCATGTCCGCCTCCGCCCTGATGCAGAAGGTGGGCGGCCCCCTCTCCGGGGTGTTCGACCAGGTCATCAGCGAAAACGAGGACGCCCTGCCCCAGGTGGAGAACTTCACCTATGAGGACAGCGCGGGCATTGTGGGCCGCGTGGACGGCAAGACCATCTACATCGGCGGCCGGGCCCTGCTGATTAACCACCGCATCTCCGTGCCCCCCCGTGAGGAGGAGAGCCAGTACGCCTCTGGCAACCAGCAGGTCATCTACATCGCCGTGGAATCCGAAGCGGCGGCCATGCTGGTGCTCACCTACGCCGCCGACCGCCGCCGGAAGAACGAGCTCCAGCGGCTGGAGGACAGCGGCATCAGCGTTATTGTGCGCACCACCGACCCCAACGTCACCACCCAGCTGGTCTCCCGGCTGTTTGGCATCGACACCGCCTCGGTGGGCATTCTGGACAGCCGCCTGGGCGAGGAGTACCAGAAGCTGGCCCAGAAGGAGATCCCCCGGGCCGACGCCCTGGTGGCCACCAAGGGCCGCATGGAATCCATGATGAACGTCATCTCCGCCTGCGTGGAGGAGCGCCGCACCGTCAGCATGGTGGTGGCCATCCAAAACGCCGCCATGGTGCTGGGCTTTGTGCTGGTGGCCTTCCTGGCCTGCTTTGGGGCCATGGGGCAGCTCACCAGCCTGGTGCTGTTCCTGTTCCAGCTGTTCTGGGTGCTGGTCACGTTGGTGCTGCCCAAGCTGCGGCGCTGACACAATTTTATAGCAAGACTTGCCCCGGTCCCCGCGGACCGGGGTATTTTTATGGCTTTTTCTCCCTGGGGCCCCTGTTTTCGCCGGAAAATCACCCGTGTCATTGGGCAATCCTGCTAAAAATTGAAGGTTCAAACCGTAAAATTCATAGTATTTCTGTTTTCCCCATTGTATTCTTTGGAAGATTGATATATAATTAGCTATGCCTTGTAACATCGAACTTGTGCAAAACAGGGAATTGCTGGGCAGGCGGCTAAGGCCGCTCACTATGGCAGTGGAAGGAGTCTATGCTTTATGAACCAATATCAGGCCAAAAATATCATCAACCTGGCGGTAGCCGGTCACGGCGGGGCGGGAAAGACCTCCCTGGCGGAGGCCATGCTCTACCTGGCCGGGGTTTCCGACCGCCGGGGCAAGGTGGGCGAGGGCAACACCGTGTGCGACTATGACCCCGAGGAAATCCGCCGGAAGGCTTCTATCTCCGCGGCCAGCGCCCCTCTGGAGTGGAAGAACAAGAAAATCAACCTGCTGGACGCCCCCGGCCTGTTCGACTTTGAGGGCGGCATGTGCGAGGCCATGCGCGCCGCCGACACCGCACTGATTGTGGTCTCCGGCCGGGACGGCGTGGCTGTGGGCACGGAAAAGGCCTTTGCCGCCGCCGAGAAAAACGGCCTGGCGAAAATCTTCTTTGTCAACGGCCTGTGCGACGAGAGCGCCCGGTTCTACCGGGTGTTCGAGGATTTGAAAGCCAACTTCGGGCCCTCTGTGTGCCCGGTGGTGGTGCCCTTCATCCAGGACGGCCAGGCAAACATCTACATCAATCTGCTGGAGTACAAGGCCTACGATTACTCCGGCGGCAAGCCCGTGGCCGTGGCCATGCCCGACATGGGCGACCGGCTGGAAGGCCTGCGCACCGCCATTTACGAGGCCGTCGCCGAAACCGACGACGAGCTCTTTGAGAAATACTTCGCCGGCGAGCCCTTCACCCCCGAGGAAGTCATCGTGGGCGTGAGCAAGGGCGTGAAGTCCGGCACCATCACCCCCGTGTTCTGCGGCGACGCCCTGCTGATGCGGGGCATGGAGCAGTTTATGGACGGCCTGTGCTGGCTGGCCCCCTCCGCCGAGGAGAAGGCCGGGGAAATCGGCCTGGACGTGGACGGCAGCCCCGTGGAGCTCTCTGTCAACGAGGACGGCGCTGCGGCCGCCATTGTCTTTAAGACCGTGGCCGACCCCTTCATCGGCAAGCTGTCTTACGTGAAGGTGGTCTCCGGCAAGATTTCCACCGACTCCCAGCTGGTGAACATGCGCACCGGCAACACCGAGCGCGTGGGCAAAACCGTGATGCTGGTGGGCAAAAAGCAGGTGGACGTCAAGTACATTGGCGCGGGCGACATTGGGGCCATCCCCAAGCTGACCGCCACCAACACCGGCGACACCCTGTGCTCCCCCACCCGGAAAGTCACCTTGGACGGGGTGGAGTATCCCAACCCCACCTTGCGCATGGCCATTGTCCCCGCCAAGAAGGGCGAGGAGGACAAGGTGGCCCAGGGCATGATGCGCCTCTCCGAAGAGGACCCCACCTTGCAGTTTAGCACCAACAACGAAACCCACGAGATGATTTTAAGCGGCCTGGGCGAGCAGCACCTGGACGTGGCTGTCTCCAAGCTGAAGAGCAAGTTCGGCGTGGATGTCACCTTGAAGAAACCCAAGGTCCCCTACCGCGAGACCATCCGCAAGACCGTGCAGGTCCAGGGCCGGCACAAGAAGCAGACCGGCGGCCACGGCCAGTTCGGCGACGTTTGGATCGAGTTCTCCCCCTGCGACAGCGAAGGCCTGGAATTCGGCGAGCGGGTTGTGGGCGGCTCTGTGCCCAAGGGCTTCTTCCCCGCGGTGGAAAAGGGCCTGCGGGAGTGCATCCAGCGGGGCCCCCTGGCGGGCTACCCTGTGGTGGGCCTGTCCGCCGTGCTGTACGACGGCTCTTACCACCCGGTGGACTCCTCTGAAATGGCCTTTAAGATTGCCGGTTCTATGGCCTTTAAGGAGGCCATGCGCAAGGCTGACCCCGTGCTGATGGAGCCCATTATGAAGGTTACCGTCATCACTCCCGAGGAGTACATGGGCGACGTCATCGGCGACCTGAACTCCCGCCGCGGCATGATCCTGGGCATGGACGCCATCCCCGGCGCCCAGCAGGTCAACGCCGAGGTGCCCCTGAGCGAAATGTTTGGTTACGCCACCGACATGCGGTCTAAGACCCAGGGCCGTGGCCAGTACACCATGGAGCCCGCCCACTATGCCGAGGTTCCCAAGAACATTTCTGAGAAGATCATCTCCGAGCGGGGCAAAAAGTCTGAATAAGTCTTAAATTCCACTTGCTTTTTCTATGCTTTATTGGTAAAATGGAGCTTATAAAGCCGGAATATCTTTTCTTGCAAATAAAAGGAGGAAATCCCAATGGCAAAGGAAAAATTCGAAAGAACAAAACCGCACGTTAACATTGGCACCATCGGCCACGTTGACCACGGTAAGACCACTCTGACCGCCGCTATCACCAAGGTCCTGGCCATGAAGGGCGACGCTCAGTTCATGGACTATGCCAACATCGATAAGGCTCCCGAGGAGCGCGAGCGCGGCATCACCATTAACACCGCTCACGTGGAGTACGAGACAGACAAGCGCCACTACGCCCATGTGGACTGCCCCGGCCATGCCGACTACGTGAAGAACATGATTACCGGCGCTGCGCAGATGGACGGCGCTATCCTGGTTGTGTCCGCTGCTGACGGCCCCATGCCTCAGACCCGTGAGCACATCCTGCTGTCCCGTCAGGTGGGCGTGCCCTATATCGTTGTGTTCATGAACAAGTGCGATCAGGTGGACGATCCCGAGCTGCTGGAGCTGGTTGAGATGGAGATCCGTGATCTGCTCAACGAGTACGAGTTCCCCGGCGACGACACCCCCATCATCAAGGGTTCCGCTCTGGCTGCCCTGGAGAGCACTTCCACCGACATCAACGCTCCCGAGTACAAGTGCATTCTCGAGCTGATGGACGCTGTGGACGACTATATTCCCACTCCTGCTCGTAACGACGACCTGCCCTTCCTGATGCCCGTTGAGGACGTGTTCACCATCACTGGCCGTGGCACCGTGGCTACTGGCCGTGTGGAACGTGGCATCCTGAAGATGAGCGAGGAAGTTGAGATTGTCGGTCTGGCTGACGAGACCCGCAAGTCCGTCGTTACCGGCATCGAGATGTTCCGCAAGCTGCTGGACTTCGCCGAGGCTGGCGACAACATCGGCGTTCTGCTGCGCGGCATTCAGCGTACCGACATCGAGCGCGGCCAGGTTCTGGCCAAGCCCGGCACCATTCATCCCCACACCAAGTTCAAGGGCCAGGTTTACGTCCTGACCAAGGAAGAAGGCGGCCGTCATACTCCCTTCTTCAACAACTACCGTCCTCAGTTCTATTTCCGTACCACCGACGTGACCGGCGTTATCTCCCTGCCCGAAGGCACCGAGATGTGCATGCCTGGCGATAACGTTGTGATGGACGTTGAGCTGATTACCCCCATTGCCATCGAAGAGGGCCTGCGTTTCGCTATCCGCGAGGGCGGCCGTACCGTTGGCTCCGGTGTTGTTACCGCTATCAACGCCTAAGTTTCTTTCGAAACCGAAAAGCACAGAAGACCGTCCCGCAAGGGGCGGTCTTTTTGCGTTTGGCGGGCTTCCCTTTTGGGGCGGGCTGTGGTATACTGGATGCAATTTTCAAGTGGGAAAGGAAGGTTCCAATGCGATTGATTCCCCTGTGGGAGGCGGACGAGGAGCGGGCCTACGACCTGCAGAAGAGTTTTGCCCCCAACGAAAACGGCTTTGTCAACGGCGCCTATGGGCTGAGCCGGCAGGCGTTTTCCGAATTTGTTCAGTTGCCCAAAAGAAATTCCCAGGGCCTTGATTTGCCGGAAGGCCATGTTCCCGATACCGTCTATGTGCTGGAGGACGATTCGGAGGGGTACGTGGGGATTGTCAAGCTGCGCCACCGCCTAAACGACGCCCTGCGGCAGGGAGCGGGCCACATTGGCTACGGCATCCGCAAGGAGTACCGCGGCCGGGGCTACGCCACAGCGGCGTTGTCCCTGGCTTTGGATGAGGCCCGGAAGATCGTCCCAGAGGACGAAATCTACCTTTCTGTCCGCAAGGATAACCCCGCCTCCCTCAAAGTCCAGTTGCGCAACGGCGCTCGGGTGGACCATGAGAGCGGCGAGGAATATTTCACCCGCATCCCCCTCTCCCGCCAGCCGTGAACCGTGGCCCTGGGCTTGCGAAAAGAGAGGGAGTATGCTACAATAGCTCTACAATAAGACTGGGAAAAAGGATGGGATGACACATGGCAAACAACGCCCACGAGCGGGTAGTGGTGCTGGACTTTGGCGGCCAGTACGCCCAGCTCATCGCCCGCCGGGTCCGTGACCTGGGGGTCTACTGCGAGATTAAAAGCTACAAAACCAACCCGGAGGAGCTGCGGGACTGCAAGGGCATCCTTTTCACCGGCGGCCCCAACAGCGTCTACGCCCAGGACGCCCCCCTGTGCTCCAAAGAGGTCTTTGAACTGGGCATCCCCGTGCTGGGCATCTGCTACGGCGCCCAGGTGATGGCCTACCTGCTGGGCGGCACGGTGTCCTCCAGCGAGGTGCCGGAGTTCGGCAAGACCATGACCCAGTTCAAAAGCGATTCCCCCTTGTTCCAGAACGTGGGGGAGAGCGTCTGCTGGATGAGCCACAACGACTATATCTCCCAGCTGCCCGAGGGCTTTGCCGCCTCCGCCTGGAGCGCCCATTGCCCCGCCGCTGCCATGGAGAACGTGGAGCGCAAGCTCTACGCCACCCAGTTCCACCCCGAGGTGGAGCACACCCAGCAGGGCAGCGAGATGTTCCGCAACTTCCTGTACAACATCTGCGGTTGCGCCGGCGACTGGGAGATGAAATCCTTTGCCCAGGAGACCATCGCCGCCATCCGGGAGCGGGTGGGGGATAAGAAGGTCCTCTGCGGCCTGTCCGGCGGCGTGGATTCCTCTGTGGCGGCCATGCTGGTGCACAAGGCCATCGGCAAGAACCTGACCTGCATCTTCGTGGACCACGGCCTGCTGCGCAAGGACGAGGGCGACATGGTGGAGCAGGTGTTCAAAAAAGAGTTTGACATGAACATCATCCGCGTCAACGCGGCGGACCGGTTCTTCTCCAAGCTCTCGGGCGTCACCGACCCGGAGCGCAAGCGGAAGATTATCGGCGAGGAGTTCGTCCGTGTCTTCGAGGCGGAGAGCGAAAAGCTGGGCAAGATGGACTTCCTGTGCCAGGGCACCATCTACCCCGATGTGGTGGAGAGCGGCACCGGCCAGGCGGCCGTCATCAAGAGCCACCACAACGTGGGCGGCCTGCCCGAGGACATCGGCTTTGAGGGCCTGGTAGAGCCCCTGCGGGACCTGTTCAAGGACGAGGTGCGCCGCGTGGGGCTGGAGCTGGGCATCCCCTCGGAGCTGGTGTGGCGCCAGCCCTTCCCGGGCCCGGGCCTTGCGGTGCGCATCATGGGCGAAGTCACCCCGGAGAAGGTGAAGCTCTTACAGGATGCCGACGCCATCTTCCGGGAGGAGGTGGCCAACGCCGGCCTGGAGCGCAGCGTGAACCAATACTTTGCCGTGCTCACTGCCAACCGCAGCGTGGGCGTTATGGGCGACGGCCGCACCTATGGGGTCACCGTGGCCCTGCGCGCCGTGACCACTACCGACTTCATGACAGCCGACTGGGCCCACCTGCCCTATGACCTGCTGGGCCGCACCTCCAACCGCATTATCAACGAGGTGGAGGGCGTCAACCGCGTGGTGTATGATATTACCAGTAAGCCGCCGGCTACAATAGAATGGGAGTAACAACCAAACCCGCCAAAACCCGCAGAAACACTGCCCTTTTTAAAGGCGGATGCTGGCTGTGATTCTATTTTGATTCTACTGTTTTTCCAAAAAACAGAATCCCCCAACCCGAAATGGGCTGGGGGATTTGTTTTGCAAAGCTTTGGATTCAATCCTCTAAATCGCCCTCCGCATCCTCTGGTTGGGAAGCTTCCCCGGCGCCTTCCTCTTGGAGCAGGCTGGGGTTCTTGGGGTCGATGGCCCGTGTGCGCAGCCGCGCCCGCACGGAGGAGCGGAACAGCCGGTAAAGCACCGCGGTGGCGGGGGTGCCGAACAGAATGCCCGGAATCCCCAGCACGCCGCCCCAAAAGACCACCGCGAACAAGGTCCACAGGGGTGGCAGTCCAATGGAGGAGCCCACCACCCGGGGGTAAATCAAGTTGCCCTCCACCTGCTGGAGAATCAGCAGGAACACCAGGAAAATCACGGCGTCCAGGGGGTGGACCAGCAGCAGGATGATGACCCCCACCGCCGCGCCGATGTAGGCGCCCAAAATGGGGATTAAAGCCCCCAGGGCCACCACGGAGGATGCTCATGCCCACATAGCACAGGGAGCCCAGAATCACGCACTCCAGCAGCTGCCCGCGGATGAAGTTGAAAAACACCTTGTTGGTCAGCGTGGCCACCTGGCCCACTTTCCGGGCGGCCGCCTTGGGCAGGAAGGCCAGCAGGGAGGACTTTACCCCCCGCAGCAGCTTTTCCTTGCCCATGAGCATGTACACCGAAAAGATAAAGCCCATCACTGCGGCAAAGACGCCGGAGGCAACGTTGAAGGTCACCCCCACCAGCGAGGAAAGGAAGTCCCGCAGCACTTCCGTCAGGCTGGAGAGCAAGGTGCTCCAGTTAAACCCAGCCAGGAACTCCTCGATGAAGGTCAGGTCGTTCTCCTGGGCGAAGTTGTTCAGCCAGGCCATGGCGTTGTTGAAGTACACCGGGGCGTTTTGCTGCACTGTGTCCGCCAGCACGCTGAGAGATTCCACCATCCCGGGGATGATGAAGGCGGCGATGAACACAATCACCAGGGCCACCACCAGGTATGCCAGCGCCACGGAAAGGGGCCGCCGCACTTTGGCCCAGGCCTTGGACTTGGAATTGCGGAAGGGCCGGAAGGCCACGTCCTCGAAAAAGTGGACGAACACGTTGAGAATGTAGGCAATGGCAATGCCGTAGAACACTGGGGCCACCGTGCCCGCCACCGTGGACACAGCCCCCCACACTTGGTCAAATTTCATGAGGATGAGCACCAGCAGCGCCGCGAAGCCCAGCAGCAGCATGCCGCAGTGCAGCACCCGTTTCTCCTCCCGCAGATGGGAGCCTATCTCCCGAAAACGCATAGTCTCTCCTCTTTCTTTTGCCGATTTTTAGCCGCCGTAGTAGCGCGCCACCAGCTCCTGGGCGCAAAGAGAAAGCTTCCCCTTTTGCTCCAGCAGCTTCTGCACGGTGAAGCGGTCCCGCAGCTCCATGGCGTGGAGCAGGCTTTCCAGGCACAGCTCCCGGCGGATGCCCAGCTCTTTGGGGTCGGCGCAGGAGCCCGCCGCCTGGAGGCAGGCCAGAATCTGCCCCTTGTCCGGGGCGGCGAAGCCCTGGGGCAGGTATTCGGCGGCCATCTCGTACAGGCTGGCGGCCAGCACAGTGCCCACGCCCACCGCGTTGCCGTGGAGGGGGTGCTCCTCCCCCCGGCGCAGGGCGTCCATCTCCCAGTAGTGGGCCATCTGGTGCTCCGCCCCCGAGGCAGGCCGGGAGACGCCCACCATGCCCATGGCCAGGCCAGAGAGGATGAGCGCCTCTGTCACAGCCTGGATGGCCTGGGGCTCCCGCTGGGCCAGCGCCTGGGCGTTGGCCGCGCAAGTCTCCACGGCGGCCTCGATGACGCCCGCCACCTCGGGGCAGTAGTATTCCCCGTTGAGCTGGTGGGACAGCCGCCAGTCCGCCAGGGAGGTGAACTTCCCGATGATGTCCCCAAAGCCGGCGGTGAGCATGGGCATGGGGGCATCCTTTAAGATGTCCACGTCCGCCACAATGGCCGCGGGGTACACGGCGGGCAGGGTGGTTTTAAAGCCGTCTAAAATGGTGGGCGCCACCGTGGAGGCGTAGCCGTCCATGGAGGGCGCGGTGGCGGCGATGACATAGGGAACGCCGGTGCGGGCGCTGACATACTTGGTCACGTCGTTGAGTGTGCCGGAGCCCACCGCCAGCAGCATGTCGTCCTGGCTGGTCATGGCGGCCAGCACAGAGCCCAGGGCGTACTCGTTGGGCACCAGGGGCGTCTCCGTCTGGAACACCCGCTTGTGATAGGCCAGGCCCGCCTGGTCCAAAAGCTGCTCCACCTGGCGGCCGGCGGCCTCATAGGTATAGTTGTCCGTCACCAGGAAAATGTGGCTGGCGCCCAAATCCCGCAAAATGCCGGGCAGCTCCTGGATGACGCCGCTGCCCACCCGGATGGCCTGGATGTCCACCTTGTGGGACTTGCCGCAGGCGCAGGAATACTCCATCCCCGCCCATTGGGAGATGGGGCGGTCTAAGATACTTGCCATGGGAAACTCCTCCTCGTTGTATGATACAGGGTAACTCTCAAGTTTTACTGGGATGCTTCAAGTTTTGGTTTGGAACACGTGGTGGCACTTTTGGCAGGTCACCTGGATTTTCCCCCGGCCCCGGGGCGCCCGCAGCTTCTGCTTGCACTGGGGGCAGCGGAAGTATTTGTAGGTGTTCCTTTCCCGAAAGCGGGTGCGCTGGAATGTAAACCATTTCTCAATGGGCGTCCAGAACCGCAAAAAGCCGTAGTACTCCCGCTGCCGGGCGGCGTGGTTGCGGGAGAACATGCGGAAGAGGACGTAGATGAAAATGGCGTCAGCAACCAGGGAAATGGGCCAGAAAAAGGCCCCCGCGAAAGAGATGACCAGCGCGATGACCAGCAGGAACAGGCTGAATTTGTCCCCGCCGTAGCGGCCGTACATAAATTGCTGGAACTTTTGAAACAGCAACAGCGACACATCCTTTCAACATTGGCGGCAAGGCAAAGCCCCGCGCCCTCCTTTTCAGTATACCGTTGCGCCCGAAAATTTTCAACGGGCAGGGGCAAGCCTTTACGATAAATTTACATTTGCAAAATCCCTTGGAATGGGCCTGGCAAGGTGGTATACTTTAGATATATCGCCCGGTATGGGCACACGTAAGGAGGAATAACCATGCGTTATCGGGAACTGGGCCGCACCGGCCTGCAGGTCAGCGAGATAGGCCTGGGCGCCGAGTGGCTGGAGCGCCACAACCAGGAAGAGGTCACGGCCGTCATCCGCCGCTGTGAGGAGCAGGGCATCAACATCCTGGACTGCTGGATGTCCAACCCGGAGGTCCGCACCAAGATTGGCAACGCGCTTCAGGGCCACCGGGAGCAGTGGATTATCCAGGGCCACTTTGGCTCTACCTGGGAGAACGGCCAGTATGTCCGCAACAAGGAACTGTCCGCCGTGAAGCCTGCCTTCCAAGATCTTTTGGACCGCTTGCAAACCGACTACATCGATTTGGGCATGATCCATTTTGTGGACACCGAGGAGGAGTTCCACAAGGTGTTCGAGGGGCCGCTGCTTCACTATGTAAAAGAACAAAAGGCCAAGGGCGTCATCCGGCACATCGGCATGAGCACCCACAATCCCAAAACCGCCAAGCTGGCGGCCCTTTCCGGCGAGGTGGAGATGCTGCTGTTCAGTGTGAACCCCGCCTTTGATTTGCTGCCGGAAAACGACGATTTGGACGCCTACTTCGAGGCGGAGACCTACGCCGAAGGCTTGGGCGGCATGAACCCGGAGCGGGCCGAGCTCTACAAGTTGTGCGAGCAGCGGGGCGTGGGCCTCACGGTGATGAAGGGCTACGCAGGCGGCCGGCTGTTTGACGCCCGCACCTCCCCCTTTGGGGTGGCCTTGACGCCGGTGCAGTGCATCCACTACGCCCTGACCCGCCCGGCGGTGGCCAGCGTCCTGGTGGGCTACGACACCCCGGAGCACGTGGACGCCGCCGTGGCCTATGAGACCGCCACCGAGGAGGAGCGGGACTACGCCAGCGTGCTGGCCAAAGCGCCCCACCACGCCTATGGCGGCCAGTGCACCTACTGCGGCCACTGCGCCCCCTGCCCGGCGGGCATTGATATCGCCATGGTGAACAAGCTCTACGATTTGGCCACCATGCAGCCGGAGGTCCCCGCCACGGTGAAGGCTCACTACGGCGCCCTGTCCGCCACGGCCGCGGACTGCATCGCCTGCGGCGGCTGCGAGACACGCTGTCCCTTTGGGGTGCCTGTGGTGGAGCGCATGGAAAAGGCCAAGGCGCTGTTTGGGTGAGCCCAGCCCGCGCATAGCGGGGAGAAAGCGGCGCATACTAGAGGGCGTGACCAGGATTTCTCAAAAATGAGAATCATTCGCAAAATAGCCCTTGACTTTTGATAACACAAGGGGTATACTGTAGCTAGAACCCCCGGAGACAGGGGGAAGTACGGATATTCTTTGAAGGAGGAACAGACCATGCCAGAACTGAAGGGCTCTAAGACCGAGGCCAATTTGATGACCGCTTTTGCCGGGGAATCCCAGGCGCGGAACAAGTACACCTACTACGCTTCCAAGGCCAAGAAGGACGGCTATGTGCAGATTGCCGCCATCTTTGAGGAGACAGCCAACAATGAGAAAGAGCACGCCAAAATGTGGTTTAAGCTCCTCCATGGGGGCATTGGCGACACGGTGGACAACCTGAAGGACGCCGCCGCCGGCGAGAACTACGAGTGGACCGACATGTACGCCAAGATGGCCGCTGACGCCCGCGAGGAGGGCTTCAACGATATCGCTTTCCTCTTTGAGTCCGTAGGCAAGATCGAAAAGGCCC
>OLZO01000748.1_pt1 | contig 13829 bp, 9 predicted proteins | sample 1644431 | NCBI WGS metagenome assembly OLZO01 (sample SAMEA103958145, study PRJEB25191) | human gut metagenome | biome: human-associated habitat [ENVO:00009003]; feature: intestine environment [ENVO:2100002]; material: feces | place: Germany | collected 2013/2015
TCATCGTATATGGAATTCTGGAAATACCTAAATTCCGTGTCGAAGAAGCATTCCACTCTTCAGGCTGAATCAACTGAGTCCATTCAAGAGAGTCGGTTTTTATCCGGTTTCTCCAGCTTTCTTTATCTATATCGAGAGAAATATTTACGACCCTGACTTTATCGTCTTTATATTTAGAATAAATTTCTCTTATATTTTTCATCTCCTCCCGACTTGCCGGATCATAAGATGCCCACCAAGTCACTACTGTCGGAATATCTCGAAAAGTATTTGTCGAAACCGACTCTCCTTTTTCATTTTTCAAAACAGAATAAGGGAAAATCTTTCCTACCGATACTCTCCGTACCTGCTCTATAAAAAGATCTATTTTTGCCAACAACGAAGCCGGTTTTGCTTCAGAAGGCATGATGCGCAACAAAGAATCACACAATTCTACCGTATTCTCATTTAAAAGATATTCATACATGAGAATTATAGAAGCCGGAGAAGCCGGTTTTGCAGAAATCTCGGATTCGGCATCTCTACAAATTTCATTTTCTAATTTTTTCAGATCATCAAAATAAGCAGAATCTTTTTCCCGGGTATAATATTCTTTCCGCTTTTCGGCAATCCTTTGCAATAATGCACCGTTCCGTTGATTAAAATCCGTAACGGCCTGGTATGCTTCATTCCCTTTTATCCGAATCTCAAAAGGTCTCTGTACGTCCCCCTCTAAAGAGATGTGATCTCCGTTTTTTACAAATAACTGCATCAACGGAGTATAATCTTCTGTATACAACTGCAAAGAAGTCAACATCTCACTTTCTCCCGTCAGCTCGAATTTACCCGACTGTACCCTGATCGTATCCATTTTAAGCTCTTTTTTATACCTTTCGTGTACGGCATATAAATACTGACCCTCCAAATGAGAAAGATCCCCTTTTACAACATACTTATCGCCAGAACTACATGCCGTCAAGAACAAGAAAAAGGAGAGAAAAAATATGATTATATTTTTCATATATTCATTTATATTGATGACTATCTGCAAATTTACTTTTTTTGTCAACAGCAACAAAAAAAGTCTGTTCAAAGATATACTCGAACAGACTTTCCTCTTATTTTTCTTAGAGACCGTCTAAACCATCAAAGACCGAATGCTTCCTTAACCGCATCCACATAGTCCAGCTTTTCCCAAGTAAAAAGCTCTACTTCTCTAACAACCGGCTTCGGGAAGTATTTTGAAGAAAAAGTCTTGACTACCGTACAAGGCTTACGTCCCATATGACCATAAGCTGCCGTTTCTTCATAAATAGGATTTCGCAATTTCAAACGTTTTTCTATGGCTTTAGGACGCATATCAAAAATAGCGCCTATTCGAGATGCGATTTCGGCGTCACTCAATGCCACATGAGATTTACCGTAAGTATTTACATAAATACTTACCGGCTGAGCAACACCGATCGCATAAGAAACCTGAACAAGAACCTCATCGGATACACCTGCCGCTACGAGATTTTTGGCGATATGACGGGCTGCATACGCTGCAGAACGATCGACTTTCGAAGGATCTTTTCCTGAAAAAGCACCGCCGCCATGTCCGCCTTTACCTCCGTAAGTATCTACAATAATCTTCCGACCCGTAAGTCCGGTATCCCCGTGAGGACCGCCAATCACGAATTTTCCCGTAGGATTTACATGCAGAATCAACTTATCGTCGAAAAGAGCTTTCAAACGTTCGGGAAGTTTGGCTATTACACGAGGAATCAAGATGTTCTTTACATCTTCAAAAATTATCGATAGCATCTTTTCATCAGCAACCATCTGCGCTTCATGAGTTTGCTCTGTCGGTACTATGAATTCATCATGTTGCGTAGAGATCACAATCGTATGAACCCGGACAGGGACATTATCCTCATTATATTCTATCGTCACCTGAGATTTAGAATCGGGACGCAAATAGGTCATCTCTTTTCCCTCCCGACGAATCGCAGCCAGCTCGATCAACAAGAGATGAGAAAGATCTAATGAAAGCGGCATATAATTGTCCGTTTCATTAGAGGCATATCCGAACATCATCCCTTGATCTCCAGCCCCTTGATTCATTTCATCTTCACGTTCTACCCCACGGTTTATATCTGCAGATTGTTCATGTATCGCAGAAAAAACACCGCAAGAGTCTCCGTCAAATTTATATGCGCTTTTTGTATATCCGATACGGTTTATTACCCGACGGGCAACATCCATCAGATCGACATAAGCATCAGATTTTACTTCTCCGGCAAGTACTACTTGTCCTGTAGTCACCAATGTTTCGCAAGCTACTTTCGAGTTGGAATCATACGCCAAAAACTCATCAAGCAAAGCATCCGATATCTGATCGGCTACTTTATCGGGGTGTCCTTCAGACACCGATTCCGAGGTGAATAAATAGTTCATCTGTTTTTAATTTTAATCTATGCACAACCGTGCTCCATAAAAATATTTATTAAAAAACGGGGAAGGAAATGAATTAAAGCCGGATTCCGTACAACATGGCAGGTCACGCAGTTTTAGCATTTTTTTGTGTGGTTGCAAGCAGCCAAATCCTTCCACATTTATTTCGCGGCAAAGATAATGCATTTCCGGCATATAAAAAAGAGTTCCGGGATTTATTGATCACAGAACTCTTTTTTATATCGGTTACAGTCTTGACAATATCTTATTTACTGCCGGGATATGTACATTTTTGCTGTTCTTCATCGGGCAAGAACGGGAACATTCTCTCTAACGGAGACGATACCATCTTACCGTTTTTATCCATCGAAGAAGCGGATTTAGGGAACAACGTTTGTTCCGGGTCCATCGTAATTTCACAAATCATGACTCCCGGAGAAGCTAATACTTCCGCGATTGTATCTTTTAATACTTTCCCTTCTTCATGTATGCGGATAAAAGGTATTCCGTAAGCTCCGGCAATTTTTGCCATATCGGGACATATCACCCCGCTCTGCGGATTACTTCCCGTATATTTTTTATTAAAAAACGACTTCTGTGTAGTTTTTATCGCCAGATAACCTTCATTTTCCAACACAAATATTTTCACCGGAAGATTAAATGTCAGTAACGTCTGCAATTCCTGAATATTCATCTGAATGCTTCCGTCTCCGGTAATCAGTATAGTCCGCCCCGATTTATTGGCGGCGGCAGCACCTATGGCTGCAGGCAAATCATATCCCATAGCAGCACAACCCTGATTGGCAAATACCCTGACTCCCTTGTTTACGTGCATCGCTTGATAAGTAGAGGTATAAGCCGTGCCATTACCCGTAACGACAACATCTCCGCTTTTCAATTGCTTAAACAACTCATCGGCAAACACATACGAACTGATATAACCCGGAGTCGAGGGATTGTCTTCGAATACCGTAGGCAGTTCTTTACGACGCTCATTCCCCCAATTTATCCAAGCGGTATAATCCGGGAAAGAGATAGTCGATACCTCCGACTCCATCTCTTTAATAAAAGGATTCAGGTCGGCATGTATCTTCATATCCGGTGTAAACGTAGGTTTCGACATTTCGCAAGCATCGATATCGACCATGATCTTATATGCCGACGGAGCAAATTGTTCATAGGCATATCCGATTTGGCGAATGCCCAAACGAGTTCCGAGAATAATCAACAGATCGGAATTTTGTACCATTACATTCCCGATCCGGTCACCGCATATTCCCGGTTTTCCGAAAAACAAAGGGTGATCATGCCAAATGATATCATGTCCGCTAATCGCCGTGACTACCGGAATATTCGTTTTTTCTGCTATCCGGATAAAATCATCTACGACTCCGGCCAGTCTCAAACCATTACCGACATAGAAAACCGGACGTTTTGCAGTCTTCAATTTCTCAATGACAGATTTCACCGACTTCTCTATCGGGGTGTACGATCGCTGTTCCAACTCCGACGGATCGAACTCTTTTAAGTTTTCTTCTTCGATAAGAGCAGCTTGTACATCCAAAGGAACATCGATCCAGACGGGACCCGGGCGGCCATGTGTCGCTAAATAAATTGCTTTATCTATATAGTATTTTATATCATTCGCATCCGTAATCATCTCGGCAAACTTTGTGATCGGCTTCACAATATCGATAATATTTGCTTCCTGATCACCCAATTGCCGCAAATGCAAATCCGGACAAGCATGTATCGTCGTACTCTGTTTTACCTGACCCGAAATATAAATCGCCGGAATAGAATCTGTCCATTGTCCCAAAACTCCGGTTACGGCATTTGTTCCTCCAGGACCTGTCGTTACATTCGTCACACACAATTTGCCCGAAGCGCGATAATACCCTTCAGCCGCAATCGCCGATGCCTGCTCATGATGATTACAAATATACCGAATATCGGGATTTCGTCCGATAGAGTCATTCAAGTGCATCGCACCGCCACCCGTAACTAAAAAAACATCTGTGATACCGTGTTTCTCTACTAAATACTTAAACAAAAAATCACTGGTCTTAATCATAGTACAAAGGTTTTATTTATCAAATAACAATACATTTTTATCAATCTCGTCACGATGAGCGGCATACCACTCGTATAATTGTTCTACGGATTTTTCTATCGGAGTAAACCGAATATCGGGCATTTCTTTTTTCAAACGGGAATTATCGCCACTATATTCCGATCCCATGCCTTCTTGCCCGACTAATATCGGCAACTCTTTTCCGGATATCCTGACCACCATACGTGCCAGATCATATAATGAAACGACCTGATCGGGAACAACATTATATGCTTTATATCGAGGTGTATTTTCGATAAAATGATCTATAACCGAAGGCAGATCGTCTACATACAAATAACTGAATCGCCTATTCTGACGCAATGTAACAGGAAGATCATACAACGTTTTACAAATGGCATTGGAAATAAAGCGAATCGCATAATCTTCATACTTCCCGAAAATTCCGAACAGTCTCAGATCATATATATTGCTGCTCTTTTCAATTACCTTTTCACACACATATTTACAATATCCATGTTCATCGGCCGGCAAGAAACGCGTATATTCATCTTCTTTCATAAGCGGACGGTAGTACCGTAAATCATAAATAGCACCCGACCCGAGTACGAGCATTTTCTGATACCGGTCAGAATACCGTTCCAGATTAAAAAACATACGTGTATTCGAATAAAATATATTACTCAGATCTTTTGCATTACGATGATTCGGTTTTACGGCCGAATGGATAACGATATCGATCTGATGCTCATCAAAATACCGGGCTACCGCATCTTCATCGCACAGATTGAGATCTTTACTTCCGGGAGTCAACAAATTATATTTCTGCGCAAGAAAACTCTCTTTGAGATTCTTCCCTATAAAACCATTTCCTCCCGTAAGCAAAACAGTTTTAACGGGCATGACAAAATTCTCCTATCTTTTCGATCATAAAATCAAGCATTTTCCGAGTCATTCCGGGATAAACGCCAATCCAGAAAACATCGCTCATAATCGCATCGGTATTTGTCAGATCTCCGCAAACACGATACCCCTCTTTTTTCGTACGCATCTCATCGAAACAAGGATGTTTAATCAAGTTTCCGGCAAACAGCATTCGTGTTTGTATGCCGTTTTTCTCTAAATAATCGACAATTTCATTACGAGTAAATCCGGCATCTTCTCTTACGTTGATAACAAAACCGAACCAGCTCGGATCAGAATTTTCGGTCGGTTCGGGCAATATCAGCTTATTACCGTAAACCGATAATTTCTCTCTCAGATATTTCCAATTCTGTTTACGGGCATCTATGATAGCCGGCAACTTCTGCAATTGAGCACACCCGATTGCAGCCTGCATATCGGTAACTTTCAGATTATATCCGAAGTGAGAATAGACATATTTGTGATCATACCCCAACGGTAATTCACCGAATTGCTGTGTAAAACGACGTTTGCAAGTATCGTCTTTCCCCGAATTACAATAACAATCACGCCCCCAATCCCGGAACGATTCTATAATACGTTTCAATTGCAGGTTATTCGTATATAAAGCACCTCCCTCACCCATTGTCATATGATGAGGAGGATAAAAGCTCGAAGTACCTATATCTCCGATCGTACCGGTATATTTCCACTCCCCATCGATAAAATAACGAGAGCCCAGGGCATCGCAGTTATCTTCGATAAGCCATAATCCATGCTTATCGCAAAATTGCTTGACAGCCGCTATGTCGAAAGGATTACCGAGTGTATGGGCAACCATAACAGCCTTCGTCTTATCCGAAAAAGCATCCTCCAACTTAGTTACATCGATATTGTATCCGGGAATTGTCACATCTACGAACACAGGAACAGCACCAAACTGGATTACAGGAGTCACAGTTGTCGGAAATCCGGCAGCTACCGTAATCACTTCGTCACCCCTCTTAATTCGGCGATCGCCCAATTTCGGAGATGTCAAAGCCATAAATGCCAACAAATTCGCAGATGAACCTGAATTGGTCAACGAGCAAAAGCGAACATTCAAGAATTGAGCCATCTCTTTTTCAAAACGGGCAGCATATCTTCCGGTCGTCAGCCAAAAATCCAATGAAGAATCGACCAAAGCACACATTTCTTCATCATTGAAAAACCGTCCTCCGTAAGAGATCTTATCTCCCGGCTCGAAATCTTTCTTTTTACTTTCAAATTCTTCCCGATAATACTCCTTTACCAGCTGTATGATTTGTTCTCTTTTTGTACTCATATTTTGATTTTAGTTATTTACTTACTGAAGAAATATTGTATCTGTTGTTCTGTCAAATCAGAAATGAATCCTTTATCCTGATAATATGTTTTATACCATTGCAACGTCAGCTCCAGCGCTTCCCGGGCATTCATAGCGGGTTTCCATCCCAATTCGGCTTTAGCCAAAGAAATATCCAGTTTTAACAGCCCGGCTTCATGAGGTGCTGACAGATTTTGTTCCACTCGATATTTGCCGATTCCCCAAATATCTGTCGCCAAAGCTGTCATCTGTTCGACTGTAAGCGTATCTTCCGGATTAGGTCCGAAGTTATAAGCATTGGACAAATCGGCATACCGAACCGATGCAAGATAACCTAACAACAAATATCCGCCTAACGGCTCTAAAACATGTTGCCACGGACGAACGGCCGCCGGATTACGAAGTACAATCTCCTCTCCCTTATGCAATGCCCTGACAATATCCGGGACGAGACGATCTTTCGCCCAATCTCCTCCACCGATCACATTTCCGGCACGGGCACTTACGATCGCTTTTTTATGATCATTATGACTTTTCCGGTTAAAGAACGAATTTCGATAAGAGTCGATAACCAGCTCCGCACAAGCCTTGCTTGCACTATACGGATCATATCCTCCTAAACGGTCGTTTTCCCGGTACGGAAAATTCCACTCGTTATTATGATATACTTTATCTGTAGTTATCAGAATCGCCGTACACGGCTTATTTATCTTACGGACAGCATCCAGAACATGCGCAGTGCCGATTGCATTAACGCCGAAAGTTTCTGCAGGAATATCATAAGAAAGACGGACTAACGGTTGCGCCGCAAGATGAAAAACCACATCCGGAGCAAAATCCTCTATTTCACGGATGAGTTTCTCTCGATCCATAATATCTCCGAACACAGATGTACAAAGCTTGTCTATCTCAAGGGCACTATACAAATCAGGATCTGTAGCCGGAGGAAGAGCATAACCCTTTATTTCCGCACCTGCCATCGATAAAATCTTTACCAACCAACTCCCTTTAAATCCCGTATGACCGGTAATAAAAATTCTTTTCCCGCTATAAAATGAAAGATATGCTTTTCCCGAATTCATTTCTGATTTAATTTCATTAATTTCTTTGCATGAATGTTGCCCGGCAAAGCCATCCGGACCTTGTGACAAATATACGAAGTAAATATATAAAAAAACTTTCGATTGTCCTAAAATTAATGAGATGAAGTACTTTTACGAACAAAAATGTTTCCTTTCAGAAAAACATCTTTATCTCGAAACTCCTACCTACACTCGCCCTTTTATCCATTTTGCCGTATAAAAACGCAAAGCAAACCATAAATGTAAAAACATAACCGGTATGCGTCCGTAATATTTGACCATAATATTATAGCGTTCTTTTAAAGAGGCTTTGTGATTACGAGTCGTAACACCCTCATTCAGATAATCGATCAAAGTCAAGTGCGTATTCCATAACGTACCCGCTCTTTTCATACAACGGATGCACCAATCAAAATCAGAAGAGAAGCGATAAGAAAGATCATAATCGGGAGCAAGCGTCCGTTTTGCAATAAAAGCCTGATGACATACCAACATTCCCATACGGAAACTTTTCCAATTAAGTGTTTCCGGGGTTTTCAATCTTCTCATTCCCAAAAACTCCCGCTTATCATTTACAAGAGCTGTCTCTCCGTATATGACGTCAGGACGGGAACTCCCTATCGAAACCGCAATATCCGCTAAAGTATTTTCCGAATGAAAAGTATCTCCGGCATTTAAGAAAATAAGATATTCTCCCTTTGCCAGATGCATTCCTTTGTTCATCGCATCATATAAACCCTTATCCGGTTCACTGATAAACACTGCCAAACAATCTTTTCGAGACCGCAAAAAATCTACCGTTCCGTCTTTCGAATCACCATCCACGACAATATACTCATAATCGGTAAAAGATTGTCCGACGACACTTCGAAATGTGGTTTCAATTGTCTCGGCAGCATTATAAGTTATCGTTATTATCGAAAACAAGGGTTTCATATTATTTTTATTTTCTTAATTGATCTTTAACAAACAAATCGTGATATAAATCGAGATATTGCCGGACAATGACATCCCGTGAAAAACATCGCTTTATCTTATCGATACACTTTTTCCTCATTTCGGGATTCGTATGGTCCAAAACCCAGTCCATTCCCTCTACAAAGTCCGAAGTAAAAGGATACGTCACTAAATATCCATTTTCCAAATGGTCTATTATGTCAGTCTGTCCACTGCTATTAAATGCCACCACAGGTGTTCCGCAAGCCATAGACTCCGCTAAAGTCTGCCCGAATGTCTCATAATGTGATGGCATAACCGTAACATCTGCAGCACTATATATTCGGGCGAGATCTTCAGAATTGCCGATTTCTCCCAAATAACGATAATTACAAGGAATATCTTTTAGAAAGTCTTTGTCCCTTTTTATTTCTCCGAACAGAAAAAGATTTATCTCCCGACAATACTTTGAGTCTTTCAAAGATTGTTTCAGCAGCTTAAACCCTTTATTTTCGTCATTCAATTTTGCAGCTCCGAACACAACCACCTTACTATTATCAGAAATCCCCAGACTCATACGCACCTTTTCTCTATCTCTCGGATAAAACACTTCTGTATCGATAACGTTGGGTATAACAAAAATTTTATTGGTCTCCATCAGAACGCTTTCTCCAGCTCTTTTCGCCAACCAACGACTGACACTCGTAAAAACAATATCCGGATTTCTCAGAAACTGTTTCTTCAACCAAACCTTATAGGAAAGATCGAATGCTCCCGGATATTGCAAATAAGGACATTCCCTGCAAATCGACATAAAACGGTCACAAGAACGGGCATGATGACAAATCGATGTACAATACCACATATCATGCATCGTAAACACCATCGGTTTTCCAAGTTTAATCAGTTGATGTATATTCTGAAGAGATAAAAATCCTTGATTAACCCAATGTAAATGAATAATATCGGCCTCCCGGATGACCGGAAGAGCGGAAATATCCGTTCCCGAATCGGCAATAGATACAGCAAATAAATTTTTCCGGGAAAAACCATTCTTTATAAAAATAGAAAATCGTTCTTTATAAAAATGAAAACGATTCTTCAGCCGTTTCCAACGCGTATCAAAAGGTGTTATTACCGTAGGATCATCAGAAGTTTTATAAGCCGTCAACAACATCACATCCACCCCTTCTTTCAATAAAGCCTCTTTCAAACGGTAACAGGCAATTGCAGCTCCGCCTTTACGCTCATATGTACTAACGAGAACAACTTTCATATTTAGACTTTCCCCTCTTTATCTATGCAAAAAATTTAATATCCGAACCCTTATTTTGTTATAATACGAGTTATCGAAACGATAAATACGAGCCAACATCTCCCGGGCATTCTTGTTTTCTTGTAGCAAAGACAATTTCTCTACCTTAACCTGCCCCGTATATAAATCCGTCGCAAATAACCCATATTTATCGCAATGCGTTCCCGTTCCGTCAAAACCGATATTCGTGACCAGCGACCGACCGCTGTTTAATGACAACTTTCCCTTTAAAAAAATAGAAGCATTCCAACGAATCGCCCAAGAACTATTCATACCGGCTATCTGTTCCCTAAGCATCCGGGTAAAATGATAAGCTCCGTCAAAATCGAATTTACGAGTCAAGTTCCGGGCTTCTAATTCTCGAAGCAGTTTTTTTCCATCCGGTTCAAACAAATCCCAACCCCGTTTCCAAGTGCCCCACCCCCAACTATTTGCAAAGCTCAGTAAAAAAGTTTCAGGAAATGTCCCCTTGCCTTTAAGCAAATGTCCATTTATATTTACAATACTCTCCTCATCTTTGTAAGTTTCCAAAGCCTCATTCATAAAAGTAAGAAACCATGGGGAGACGATCAGGTCATCTTCCAGAACAATGACTCGACCATATTTCTCGACCAAATCGGTAACTCCGGAAATAATATTCGAAGCCAATCCTTTATTCTCAGGTTGTTCTACGATATGTAGTCGTTTAAACCCCTGTATATTACGTATATACTCCCGTACCGACCGCACATTTTTTTCCTGACCGCAATCCTTTGCCCCGTCAGAAAAAATAAACAGTTCGCTCTTATCCGCAAAAAAATTCTTTTGTAGAGACTCTATACAATACCGTACATGTTGGGGACGGTTATATACAAAAAGAGCAATCGGAGCGATTTGCATATTCAAAATGTTTTTATTTTCCGTTTGTCAAAACTTTCTTTTTAAATAACTGAAGGCATTCGTGCCACATTTCTAACCGGAATAAACGTGCCGCAATAATATAAAGCAGTCCGAATGTTCCGGAAATCGTAACAAGCAACAACCATCGGTCTTGAAAGACCAGATAATAAAGGGACGACATTGCCGCAATTACCAAAGATATAGATAAACAGGGAAATATATCGAAAAAAAATGATCCCATTGTATAATTTACATACTTATGTGCTAAAAACATCGTTGCAATCAAAGAACAAAGGGTATAAACCACCCATAACCACATCAATGCCATTATACTGTATTTAAAACAGACAAGTATTCCTATTATGAAAAAAATCTTTTTAAAAATCTCCATCTTCAAATTGATATCCGACCGCCCTACGGCATTAAACAGATCGTAATATAAAATTATAAAAGGCGAAAATGCTCCCGAAATACACAATACCTGCATGAGAGGAATAGAAGGCGCCCATTTTTCAGGAAGCAATATGGATATAAGAGGCTGCGAAACCAGCATCAATAAAAACATAATCGGAAAAATTATAAAAGACACCGTCCGGATATACTTCCCGAAAACACGTATCATTCGCTCTCTGTCATCATTAATCGAAGACAATACCGGAAAAGCAACGCTTCTAAAAATATTGGCGATCAATGCCGAAGGCATATCCTGAAATTTATTAGCCTGATTATAATAACCGACAGCTTGCGTCGAATAGCCTTTTCCGATCAACCACGGGTAAATATTATTGAATATCGTATTCAGTACCCCCGTACCTATCAGACTCGAACTATATCCGAAGAATTCTTTCATCGAGGCAACTCTGAATATCCATTTCGGTCTCCAGCGTCCGTAAATCCACAACAAGACAGACTTTACAATCGCCATTCCTAAAGACTGTATTACCAAAGCCCAGACTCCCCAACCCATGAATGCCGTAATAACAGCAAACACCGAGGAGCAAAACAGAGAAATAATATTTATACGCGCCAATTGCGTAAATTGAATGTATTTTATCAAACGAGTTTGCTGAATCATGCCGAATGCCAAAAAAACAATACTCAAAAACGAAACCCGTGCAACCGCCGCTAACCCCGGAACACCCGAATAACTCTCGATGAACGGCGCTAAAGCGAAAAGGATGAGATAAAAGATAAGGCTGACTCCGATATTGAAATAGAAAATCGTACTATAATCGGCATCGGTCGCCTCTTTTTTGCGAATCAGAGCAGATCCGAATCCACTGTCTATAAGAATACTCGACAAAGCGACAAATACAGCCAATAACGCCATCTTCCCCAAATCGACCGGATTCAAAGGAATAGCCAGAATTATACCCGTTACAAAGTATAAAAACTGCTGACCGAATTTATCGACAAAACTCCAAATAAGAGCTGTCAATGTTTTCTTTTTCAAGTTATCCGACATATCTTCGATGCCTACATGTTTCATATTAAATAAAAAATCCCCAAAGAGGGAAAACTGAAACTTCTCCGGGGATTTATTAATATTTAGATTCCTCCTGAATTTTCCGATAAAAAATTCAAACAGGGCCTCTCTTAAACAAAAATATTATGATTTATTTTACTTCCGATCCCGGTTTTACATGCTGTTCCGGTTCTACAACAACCAATTTGCCGTCGGCATCTTCAGCAGAAAGAATCATTCCCTGCGATTCGATGCCTTTCAATTTACGAGGCGCCAGATTAGCGACAAAACAAACCTGTTTTCCCACCAAATCTTCAGGATTATAATGTTTCGCTATTCCCGAAACAATAGTACGCCCTCCTAAACCATCGTCGATTTTAAATTGCAACAGTTTATCCGCCTTAGGTACTTTTTGACATTCCAAAACCTTGCCTACCCGAATATCTAATTTCATAAAATCTTCGAAATCGATATTTTCTCTAACAGGAGCGGCCTGATGATTTTTCAGCTCATTCGCTTTTTTCGTATCTAACAGTTTTTGTACTTGAGCCTCAACTTGAGCATCCTCAATTTTTTCGAACAAAAGAACAGGCTGGTTCAACTGCTGCCCTTCAGGTAAGATATCGGTATTCCCCAACAAGTTCCATTCGGCATGAGTCATATTTAACATATCTCTCAACTTCTTGGCAGAAAAAGGAAGAAACGGCTCGAATGCAATCGCCAGATTAGCAGAAATCTGCAATGCCAAATTCAAAATCGTAGAGACACGAGGCATATCGGTCTTCGCCAATTTCCAAGGTTCTGTATCTGCCAAATATTTATTACCGATACGGGCAAGATTCATCGCCTCTTTCAGGGCATCACGGAAACGGTAATTCTCCAAATAATTTTCAAGTTCGACCTTTACTCCGGCAAATTCGTCAAGCGTCTCTTTATCATACTCGGTCAACTCTCCGCAAGCCGGGACTTTTCCTCCAAAATACTTATGTGTAAGAACCATTGCACGGTTCACAAAATTCCCTAATACGGCAACCAACTCATTGTTGTTTCGTGCCTGAAAGTCTCTCCAAGTAAAATCATTGTCTTTCGTTTCCGGAGCATTTGCAGTAAGAACATAACGCAGCACATCTTGCTTACCCGGGAAATCGACCAAATACTCATGCAACCATACCGCCCAATTACGAGATGTAGAAATTTTGTCTCCTTCAAGATTTAAAAATTCGTTTGCAGGAACATTTTCCGGAAGAATAAAACTCCCTTCGGCTTTCAACATCGCCGGAAATACGATACAGTGAAAAACAATGTTATCTTTTCCTATAAAATGAACCAACTTCGTCTCCGGATCTTTCCACCAGCGTTCCCAACTATCGGGCAATAACTCTTTCGTATTGGAAATATAACCGATAGGAGCATCG
>OLZO01000755.1_pt1 | contig 13679 bp, 9 predicted proteins | sample 1644431 | NCBI WGS metagenome assembly OLZO01 (sample SAMEA103958145, study PRJEB25191) | human gut metagenome | biome: human-associated habitat [ENVO:00009003]; feature: intestine environment [ENVO:2100002]; material: feces | place: Germany | collected 2013/2015
CGGTCTTGCGAAAGGAAAAGTCTTTGATAAAATAATAGCGAAAGACAGAAAAACGACCGCACAACAGAGAAAACGCTACAGATACACGGGAGGAAAACGAATGCGAAGCATCGCCAAGCTCATGCAGGACTGGCAGTTCACCGGGCCGGACGGCAAGACCACTCTGGTGGAGCTGCCCCACACTTGGAACGCAAAAGACGGCCAGGACGGCGGCAACGATTACTGGCGCGGCACCTGCACCTACAGCACCACCTTTGCCGCTCCGGCGTTCGACGCAGCTTCGCAGGAAGTCTGGCTGCAGTTCGAGGGCGTCAATTCCAGCGCCAAAGTTCTGCTGAACGGCAGGAACGTCTGCACCCACGACGGCGGCTACTCCACCTTCCGTGTCCATGTCTCCGACCTGCTGGCAAAAGACAACCAGCTCACCGTTGAGGTGGACAACAGCATCAACGACCGCATCTACCCCCAGAAGGCCGACTTTACATTCTACGGCGGCATCTACCGCGACATCAGCCTGATGGTGGTCAGCAAGAACCACATCGCGCTGGGCCACTTCGGTGACACCGGCGTCAAGATCACCCCCGTCCTCAAGGACGGCAAGGCTAACATCCGGGTCGAGACCCTCGTCGAAGGCGAGGGCGCTATCTCCGTCGAGCTGCAGGACGCAGCCGGCAGCATCGTGGCCAGGGCTGAGGGCGCAGACGCTCAGCTCCACCTCGACGCTCCCCACCTCTGGGACGGCGTGAAGGACCCCTATCTCTACACCTGTGTCGTCCGCCTGAGCAGCGACGGCACCGTGGTGGACGAAGTTTCCACCCGCGTGGGTCTGCGCACCTTCTCGGTGGACTCCAGGAACGGCTTCTTCCTCAATGGCCGTCCCTATCCGCTCCACGGCGTCTCCCGCCATCAGGACCGCAAGGGTGTGGGCAACGCCATCACCCGCGAGATGCACGATGAGGATATGGCCCTCATCCGGGAGCTGGGTGCCAACACCATCCGTCTGGCCCACTATCAGCACAGCCAGGACTTCTACGACGCATGTGACGAGCTGGGCTTCGCCGTCTGGGCTGAGATTCCCTTCATCAGCGTCTTTAAGAAGGACCCCTCCGCTCACCAGAACTGCCGTCACCAGATGACCGAACTGATCATCCAGAACTACAACCACCCCTCCATCATGTTCTGGGGCCTGTCCAACGAGATCCTGATCGGCGGCATCTGCCAGGAGCTGGTGGACAACCACCACGACCTGCAGAAGCTGGTGCGTGAGCTGGATCCCACCCGTCTCACCACCATTGCCCACGTCTCCAACACCCCTGTTGACGGCCCCATGCATCACATTACCGATGTAGAGAGCTACAACCACTACTTCGGCTGGTACGGCGGCAAGATGGAGCAGAACGGCCCCTGGCTGGACAAGTTCCACGCCGAGCACCCCGACATCTGCATCGGCATCTCCGAGTACGGCACCGAGGGCATCATCAACTGGCACAGCAACGATCCCCAGTGCAAGGACTACACCGAGGAGTATCAGGCACTGTACCACGAGCATCTGGCTCAGGTGTTCGAGGATCGTCCCTGGGTGTGGGCTACCCACTGCTGGAACATGTTCGACTTTGGCTGTGCTGCCCGCAACGAGGGCGGCGTTGCAGGCCGCAACAACAAGGGCCTGATGACCATTGACCGCAAGACCAAGAAGGACAGCTACTTTGTCTACCAGGCATACTGGTCCAAGCAGCCCATGGTCCACATCGCTGGCCGCCGCCATGCACAGCGCGCAGGCGAGACCACCGAGATCAAGGTCTACTCCAACCAGGACACCGTTGTGCTGTACGTCAACGGCAAGGAAGTCGGCCAGCAGACTGCACACCGCGTGTTCAAGTTCAACGTTGCTCTGGAAGAGGGCTTCAACACCATCCTGGCCGTTGCCGGTGACGTGAAGGATTCCATCACGCTGGAAAAGGTCGAGAAGGAGCCTGATTGCTACACTCTGCCTGAGTTCAACGAGCGTCAGGAGGGCGTTGCCAACTGGTTCAAGCAGGTCGGCAGCCTGGATCTGAAGGCTCCGATGGAGTTCCCCGAGGGCTATTACAGCATCAAGGACAGCATGGAGGAGCTCTCCAAGAACGAAGAGGCTCTGGCTCTCGCCACCAGGGCTGTCAAGCTGGCCACCAACTTTGACATCAAGCCCGGCGTTGGCATGTGGGATATGATGAAGCGCATGACCCCTGAGGCTATGGCTAAGATGATCAACATGCCCGACGGCTTTATCGAGAGCCTGAACGCCCAGCTGATCAAGATCAAGAAGTAAGCACTTCCTGCATCTGAACACCAAAAAATAAACGAACCGCCCCGGCACTGCACAAAGCAGCCGCCGGGGCGGTTTTTGTATGCGGCAAATGGCAAAGCATCTCTGCCATACGATCTCAGCCTGTGGCTCAGCGCTTCTTGCTACGCTTCTTCTTGCGCGGGGCAGAACGGGCAGGGTTCTGGGTGGGAACAGAATCATTGGAGCGCTTCTGCTCCATCCGATATCTGACGTAATTGGGAATCACGACCGCGATCACGATCAGCAGGACCCAGACCAGGATGCTGGGCTGCTCGTGGTTGGTGTTGAACAGAAACTGCATGACATTATCCATAGGGTGTTTTCCTTTCCGGCCCAGCAGGCCGCCAGAGGGCTTTTTACAGCCAGATGTTGCCGTTCTCGTCCGGTTTCATGGGTACGGCAATGATAAAGTCCACGATGGTCATAGCGGCAGAGAAACCACTCCAGAAGGTTGCCAGATACAGCAGGCCCAGCACCGGGCGCTTGGCATAGAACTGGTGCGCACCAAACGCGCCCAGAATGCACAGGCGCATATACTTCTTACGGCTGACACAGTGCTTTTCACGGTGTTCTCTCCAGTATAACAGGTGGTCGATGGTGTTCCAGATGAACCCATGGTCCGGGTCCTTTCCCCACTGTGTCTTTTCTTCCATTTACGATGTACCTCTTGTCTGAATTTTGTTCCAAAAGCAGAAAACCGCCCGCCGCAAGGGCGAGCGGTTTTTCTATTTGATTTTACAGGTTTCCGCAGAAAATTGCAAGTACCAATTAGGCGTTCTCAGCCATGGCCTTCATCTTGATCTGAGCGACCTCATCCTGGATCTCTTCCATCTTCTCCTTGGTCAGGGGATAGAACTTCATAGCGATCAGGTTGCAGACCAGGCCGATCATGATCATGCCGTATGCGCAGAAGACAACGCCGCCGCGCAGGCCCGGGGTAACGGGGTCACCCATAACGGGGTTGTGGTCGGTGTAGCCGCACATGCTGAACATGACACCGGCGACCATGGGTGCGAAAGAGGAGACCAGCTTATCCACGAAGCTGAACAGGGTACCCATCAGGCCGGGGACATACTTGCCGGTACGGTAGACTTCGTAATCGGCGCAGTCAGCGGTCATGGGGATGACGATGTTGCCGGAAATGCCCTGGAAACCAGCGGCGATGATGGTCAGAACGAGGTACAGGATCAGGAAGTAGCCCCAGTTCAGAGCACCGGTAGCGGGGTTAGAGGTCATGGTGGTGGGATCGCCCAGCAGCCACAGGGCTGCCAGAGCGCCGTTAATGACCAGACCACCCACAGAGCCGATCAGCATGGCCTTGCGCTGACCCAGTCTGGTAGCAAAGAAGCTGATGAACAGGAAGCACACGATGGTGCTGGGAATGGTGACCAGACCGGTAACGTTACTCTGCAGCAGGTTGGAACCGGCAATGCAGGCGAACATGGCGACCATGACGGCGCTGGACTTTGCAGAGGAGCCCAGCTTATCGGTAGATGCGGACAGGACCAGCATCTGAATGGCACGGTTGTTCTTCAGGGTATCCCAGTAATCCTTGATACCGACCTTGATGGGCTTGCCGGTGCCGAAGAACTCAGGACGATCCTTGGGGGTAATGGAGATCACAGCGATGGTGGTGAAGCAGGCGGACATGATAGCGGTCATCAGCCACAGGGTGTGCATGAACTGGGTGGAAGCGTAGCCGCCCACATCGGTGTAGCCATCAGCAATACGAGGGATGATGATGCCCAGAATGGCGAACAGCAGGGTGTTGAACACGCCGTCGAAGGAAGCGAACATGGGGCGCTGCTTGGGGTCATTGGTCATGCAGCTCTGTGCAGACTTGGTAACAACACACTGGCAGGTGTAGCCCAGGTAGTAGACCATCAGAACGACCACATAGAAGGGGAAGCGCACGCCCTGAGGCAGCTTGTGGGTGACATGGAAAGCGATGTAGCTGGTCACGCACAGGATGATCTGACCGATCACGATGAACGGGCGGTTCTTGCCGAACTTGCCGTTGGTCTTATCGACCATGAAGCCGACGAACGGGTCAGTGACACCGTCCCAGATACGCATCATCATGGTCAGGGAAGAAGCGACCATCATGCCAACGCCGACCCAGCCCATCAGGTAGTAGGTAGCGTAGTTCATCATCATCAGATAAACGTTGGTTGCGGTGTTGTTCAGCGCGTAGCCTGCGATACGCCACAGGGGAACGCGGTGGATGCCGTTGTGCTCATAGTCCTTATCATAGAACTTATCCGGCAGACTTCTGGTTTTTGCCATTTCATTCTCTCCTTTGTTCACACGGGAACATTCTCCGTTTTCTCCATGGGGCTTACAGCTGCCACTGCGTACCAGCCCGTCCGGAACTTTATGTCTATATTATGAACGTTTTTTGATATATCCGTTAGTAATATTTTAAGGTAAAACAGGTCGATTTTACGATTATGGGAAAAGTTTCACTAATGTGAAAATTTCTATTGTGCTTATTGCACAATCAATTGATATACTAGTATAGCACAACGCCAGTTAGCTGCCACTATGTTCTGCGCCGGAGAACGGGCCTGCAAACGCCAGAAAGGGCCCACGGCAAATGCCGCAGGCCCTTTCTGGCGCTAGGAGGTAAATGAATGAATAGAGGAAGATGTCAGATCAGGATGTCGCCGTTCTCATCGGCCTGCATGGGCAGTGCAATGAGAAGGTCGGTCACGCAGAGGAAGAAGGGCACCACGCTCCAGAAGAACAGGGTGTAGAAGGCCGCCAGCGCATACCGCTTTTCATAGTAGCGGTGGCCGCCGCACCAGCCCAGAAACAGGCAGAGCAGAAGGTACTTCTTTTTGTTCACCTTGTGCCTTACGCGGTTCTTTTTCCAATCGTGATACTTACCAATGAGGCCCGGGCTCTTCTCCTTTTCAAGATCGATGCCGGCTTCCAGCTTGGCATCCTGCAGCGCCAGCTCCGCCTTGATAAAGTCATCCCGGGTCAGCTCCTCGCCGGTCTCCAGCTTGTGGAACACATCGTCCGTTACCTGCTGGCGGCTGCCGGTGCCGTAATAGCCGGTGCTCCAATCGTCCTTTTCCTCGTCGTAGTGCTCCACATCGCCCAGCAGCTCGCCGGTGGTGGGGGCCTTTTCCGGGGCCTCAGCGGAGGGGGCCGGGGTGATCTCAGGGGTCTGGTTCAGCTTGTTTTCTTCTGCCATAGTGGTATTCCTTCCGGGTCTCAGGGTATCAGAAAGTCCTGCGGCAGAGGATGGCCCGCCGCAGGACATTTCCGGTTACGATGCAGGACAGCGGCGCTGTCCCGGATTCAAAATTTCCGCAGGGAGATGGTTGGCATTAAGCCTGCTTTGCAGCAGCCTCAGCCTTGATGCGGCCGATCTCAGCCTGGATCTCTTCCATCTTCTCCTTGGTCAGGGGATAGAAGTGCATGGCAACAACGTTGCACAGCCAGCCAACGATGGGCAGCAGGACAAAGCAGCCGATGGTTGCCCAGAAGATGCCGTCAGAGTACGGAGTCAGGGTGTCGGGCAGAGCGTCCTTGAAGCCGACCATGGAGTAGAACAGGGCCACCAGAGTGGTTGCCAGAGAAGAGACCAGCTTATCCACAAAGCTGAACAGGGTACCCATCAGGCCGGGGACGTACTTGCCGGTACGGTAGACCTCGTAGTCGGCGCAGTCAGCGGTCATGGTGATAACGATGGAGGAGGACAGAGCCTGCACACCACGCCATGCGATGATCAGCAGGATGAAGATCAGGCCGGTAGCAGTCCAGCCGTTGAACAGGGTGCCCCAGGTGTCGGGACGGATGATACGGAATGCAGGCAGCGCAAACTTGGTAGCATCGCCCTTGGGGTTCACAAAGACCAGGAACAGGGTGATGATGATAGAACCGATAATGCCGCCATAGGTACCGGTCATCATGGATGCCTTCTGGCCCATCTGACGTGCGATCTTGTTCATCAGCAGGATGGAGATCAGAGCGATGGGGATAGAGGTGATCTGAGAGTAGCTGGAGAATGCGGCATAGTTGCCGAAGATGATGCCGAACAGGCAGATCATAACAGTGGAGTTGCTCATGGTGGACATGAACAGCTTATCAGTAGACGCGGAGACCACCAGCATCTGGATGGCGCGGTTGTGAGCCAGGGTGTCAACGTAATCCTTCACGCCGACCTTCTGGGCGGTGCCCAGACCGAAGTACTTGGAGTTATCCTTACGCCACAGAGCAATGATGGCGCAGACTGCAAACACTGCAGACAGGCCGCCGAACATCAGCTGCATGGTGGTGAACAGGCCGGGGTTGTAGAAAGCGGACAGGCTGCCGCCGGACTTCTCCACGATGCCTGCCAGAGCGGGGTTCTGTGCCACCAGAGAAGCGATCTCTGCAGCGTTGTTCTCAGCAGTCAGGGTGAACTTGGGAACCAGGCTGTCGGTAACGATGACAGGGATGACAATGTTCATCAGGATGATGTTGTACACGGTATCGCACATTGCGAAGATGGGGCGCTGCTTGGGATCGTTGGTCAGGCAGGTCTGAGCAGACTTGGTGACAACGCACTGGCAGGTGTAGCCCAGGATGTAGATCATGTAGATGATGATGAACGCAACAAAGCGGACACCAGTGCCCATCTTGGGGATGAAGTTGAACATCACGAAGGTGGTGACGAACATGATGATCTGACCGATGACAATGAACGGACGGTTTTTGCCGAACTTGCCGTTGGTCTTATCGACCATCATACCAACGAACGGGTCGGTGACACCGTCCCAGATACGCATGATGGTAACAATGGAACCGGCCAGCACGGATGCCAGACCGACGATACCGATCAGGAAGTAGCTGATGTAACCGACCACCATCATGTAGGTGTTGGTGGAGGTGTTGTTCAGAGCGTACATCATGATCTCCCACATTTTCGCTCTGTGGATGCCGTTTTCTTCAAGCGGCTGTTTGACCTTTGCCATAGAGAAGCTCTCCTTTCAATTCTGCGGCCGGTGTGCTGCCACTCACTCCGGCCTTTCATTCGGTCCCCCGTGGGCTGCGGCTGCCACATCGCGAACCGGGGGATTTTTATGTATACATTATGAACTATCCATCAAATTTCTGTTAGTAAAATTTTGAGGTAAAACAGGACAATTTTACTCTCCTTGGGCGAAATCAACAGTTTTAAAAAACAGCGTTCGTCATTTTGCACATGATTGTAAGATACTAGTACAGCACATTCCACAAAACAGACTTGTATTCCAACCGCGCGCAAAAAAAGAATACAAGGAAAGTGCGGAAATATCCAAAAAATTTTCTAGTTGTTCCGCGCGGGGGCCTATTATAATAGGTATAGCATCTGCGGCTCTGTGGCATGGGCCGCTGCGTTCAAAAGAAAAGGAGAAAACACTATGGCAGTGAAAGCATCCGAGCGTGTAAAGCGCTACCAGAACCCCAACGGCCCCACCATCAGCACCGTGGAGCGCAAGGTCATCGAGCAGGACGGCCTGTATTTCAAGGACATCGACGGCACCGGCACCGTCAGCGCAGTCAACGACTGGCGCTTGACCCCGGCTGAGCGCGCCGAGGCCTATGTCAAGGTTCTGACCACCAGCGAGAAGATCGGCCAGATCTTCACCTCCGACTGGCGCATGGGCCCCAAGTATCCTTCCCCCCGTCTGGCAGCCAACGGCCACAAGCCCGTGGCGGACGAAAGCGGCCTGCTGGACGAGGCACCCGTGAACGTCTCCGACAGCATCTTCGGCTCCCAGTCCCTGCCCAGCACCTCTGACATGGTCAAGAAGAGCTTCAACCGCCACGTCATCCTGCGCGAGAGCCCCACGCCCGAGGATCTGGCAGATTACCTGAACCAGCTGCAGTACCTGACCGAGACCTGTGATCACTTTGTTCCCATGCAGGTCATGTCCAACAGCCGCAACGAGAACGGTGAGGTCGTGTTCGGCATGAACGATGCCACCGGCGTGTTTGCCACCTATCCCGGCACCCTGGGCATTGCTGCTGCCGTCAAGGGCACCGCACGCATCGACATCATCGACAAGTTTGCTGATACCATCCGCCGCGAGTGGAACGCCTGCGGCCTGAAGAAGGGCTACATGTACATGGCCGACTGCGTCACCGACCCCCGTTGGCAGCGCACCTTCGGCACCTTTGGCGAGGACCCCGAGCTCATTGAGGAGATCTTCGACCACCTGATCCCCGGCATCCAGGGCGGCAGCAACGGCGTTACCCCCGAGGGTGTTTCCATGACCGTGAAGCACTTCCCCGGCGGCGGTGCCCGTGAGAACGGCTTTGACCCCCACTATGCGGCAGGCCAGTGGAATATCTACGCCACCCCCGGCTCCCTGCAGAAGTACCACATCCCGGCATTCCGTGCAGCCATCCGCCACAATGCCGAGTCCATCATGCCCTACTACTCCAAGCCCAGCGCTGAGAAGAGCGCTCCGCAGGAGGACTTCAACGGCAACCCCATCGAGCTCCAGCCCTACGGCTTTGCCTACAACAAGGTGTTCATCGACGGCCTGCTGCGCGGCCAGATGGGCTTCAAAGGCTACATCAACTCCGACACCGGCATCGTCCACAACATGTGCTGGGGCGTTGACATGCTGGACGAGCCCGAGCGCATCGGCTATGCAGTCACCCAGAGCGGCGTGGACCTGATCTCCGGCCTGCTGGACAACGAGCTGGGCGAGGAGAGCTACGCCCGCGGCACCAACGACTACTACGACACTCACGCGGTGCCCGCCGGCTTCAAGAAGGAAGATCTGGTGCTGACCGATGCCAGCCTGAACCGCGCTGTCAGCCGCACCCTGACCGAGCTGTTCCGTCAGGGCATGTTCGAGGACACCTACGCCGACCCCAGGAAGGCCGCCGAGGTCGTTGCCACCAAGGCCGACTGGGAGGAAGCTTCCCGCGTGCACCGCGAGTCCGTTGTCCTGCTGAAGAACGACGGCACCCTGCCCCTGAAGGACGGCACCAAGGTCTACGCTGAGGCCTTTGGCAAGAGCGCCGAGGCCGGTGAGGCCGCCACCAAGGCCCTGCGCGAGATGCTGGGCAATGTCACTCTGGTGGACACTCCCGATGAGGCCCAGGTGGCCCTGCTGATGGTCAGCCCCCAGTCCGGTGCATACTTCAACGCCACCCCGGGCTACCTGGAGCTGGACATCTGCGAGGACAAGACTGTCTGCAACGTGGACGAGAGCGGCAAGCCCACCACCGAGACCCACAAGGAGACCACTCTGGTGGGCGCAAACCGTCTGGCCGGTATCGCTGCTGCGGTCCACGCCCACGGCGGCAAGGTCGTTTCCAACATCAACTGCCCGCTGGCCTGGGAGGTCGGCAATGTGGAGAAGGTCTCCGACGCTCTGACCGTCGGCTTTGACACCTACCCCTCCGCAACGCTGGATGTGATGTTCGGCCGCTTTGCTCCCGTTGGCAAGCTGCCCCTGACCCTGCCCAAGGGCGACGAGGTGCTGGCTGTGAACGCGGACGGTGTCTGCATCAGCCCCAACGACGTGCCCGGCTTTGCAAAGGATGCCTACATGCCCGACAGCATGAAGGACAAGAACGGCAAGGCTTACGCCTACCGTGATGCCGCAGGCAACTACTACGAGATGAACTTCGGCCTGACGTTCTGAGGGCAGCCCTCTCCGTCTCGCTCAAACCAAAGGAGACACTTTCCATGGCACAAACGCAGAAAAAACAGCAGGATATGGGCACGGGTGACGTGAAAAAGCTCCTGCTCCAGCTGATGATCCCCGCCGTTGTGGCGCAGGTGGTCAACCTGCTGTACAACATCGTGGACCGCATCTACATCGGCCACATCTCGGGGATCGGCGCAGCGGCTCTGACCGGCGTGGGCCTGTTTACCCCCATCCTGATGCTCCTGAACGCCTTTGCCATGCTCATCGGCTCCGGCGGTGCGCCCCGCACCGCCATCGCCATGGGCCAGGGCGACAAGAAGCAGGCAGAAAAGATCGTCAGCAACAGCTTTACCATGCTGCTGCTCTTCTCGGTCGTCCTGACCATCGTCTTCTACGCCGCCGCACCCACCCTGCTGCGGCTGTTTGGTGCCAGTGACACCACCCTGCCCTACGCCCTGACTTACAGCCGCATCTACATTCTGGGCACCATCTGCGTGCTGATCGTGCTTGGCATGAACACCTTCATCACCGCGCAGGGCTTTGCCAAGATCAGTATGCTGACCACCGTCATCGGCGCGGTCATCAACATTGTGCTGGACCCCATCCTCATCTTTGGGCTGGGCATGGGCGTAAAGGGTGCTGCCATTGCCACCGTGCTGAGCCAGGCAGTGGGTGCCATCTGGGTCATCCGCTTCCTCACCGGCCCCAAGACCATCCTCAAGATCCGCAAAGAGGACATGAAGCTGGAAGGGAAGATCATCATGCCCGTGCTGGCACTGGGCATTTCCACCTTCGTCATGCTCTCCACCGAGAGCCTGCTGTCCATCAGCTTCAGCTCCAGCCTGGCCCGCTACGGCGGTGACGTGGCCGTGGGTGCCATGACCGTGATCACCAGCGCCTCCCAGCTGTGCACCATGCCCATCTCGGGCATCTGCCAGGGCGGCCAGCCGGTGATGAGCTTCAACTTCGGCGCAGGCAAAAAGCCCCGCGTCAAGGAGGCGTTCCGCTTCCAGCTCACCCTCTGCTTCGGTTATACCACCCTGTTCTGGCTGCTCATGATGCTGGTCCCCGGCGTGGTGGCGGGCATCTTTACCTCGGATGCCGCCCTCATCGAATACACCACATGGGCCATGCGCATCTACATGGCGGGCATCCTCGCCATGGGCGTTCAGATCGCCTGCCAGCAGAGCTTTATGGCGCTGGGTCAGGCCAAAGTCAGCCTCCTGCTGGCCTGTCTGCGGAAGATCATCCTGCTTATTCCGCTGATTTTTATCCTGCCCTGCTTCACGGCAGATAAGTGCCTCGGCGTCTTTCTCGCCGAGCCGGTCAGTGATATTCTGGCAGCGACCATTACAGCCATCACCTTCTTTTCCCGCTTCGACAAGATACTGGACAAGGGTGCCGGGAAGGTATGATTCGCAGGAAATAGCTCTCTGAAAAAATGCTGCAAAAAATCCGGAACCGTTTCTGAGCCATCATGGTTCAAAAAGATTCCGGTTTTTTAGTTTTGTGTAGCCTGAATCAACGATAGTTTATCTCGGAGAGAGTGATGCGGGGTCTTGTGGTGTCGGTCTCATCGCACATTTCATAAATTTGCTCTTGCAGATACGGCACCCGGGTGCTGACATCCGGGAACTTCGGCCCGAGGATGACTTCATCCAGTTCGAGGGGAAAAGGCGTCTGCACAAAGAGCCACGGCTTGTCCTTGGGGTCCTTCGGTTTGGTATGCAGGATGTTTTCCTCCGTCTGGTAGATGACCCGCAGCTCCTGCTCGTAGCTGTAGCTGCTGTCTTTGAAGAGGTAGAGGACTTTCCCTAGGACATCATCGAGATAACGGCGGTCCTGTTCTGCGATTTCCTCGGCGACATTGTGCAGTTCCTGGAGCTGTGAATTTATGGCGCGGCAGGAGCGGGAAAGTTTTTCATTGTCTTCGTTCAAGACTACATACGAATTTCCCTGTTTCCGAAGGTAACAGACGTGATAGAGAACAGGCTCGGCTTCTTCTTCCATCCATTTTGATGCTTTCCAGTCGATGACAAGACAGCAGCCTCTGGCGTGGTCGCCATACATTTCCCACATGGGCAGGTAGTCGATGCGGGGGCTGAAGCATTTTACAAATACAAAGGGAACATCCAGAGGTTTGCGGCCTTTTTGAAGTGCTCCATACGATGGGCCGTAAATTGCTTTTTGCAGAGTTTTACCTTCGTTTGGGTCATTCATGTAGGAGAGATGCATCACCGTCAGCTTCCCCAGCCGGTCAGCGGTGTCGTCCTCTTCGGTACATTTTTCGGGGAGCATATAAGAAAAAACTTCTGCCGATGTATAATAAGCGATTTCCTCCGCATCCTCCTCAGCGTTCAGTTCATCTAAAAGAAGTTCCGAAAGATATGCAGCTTTTGCCAGCCTCAGATAAGAGTCGAAGCACCATATCCCCGACTTCCATGTCATATGCGCTGCATAGCGAGAAAGAATAGAGTAACCGGTATCCTCAAGCAGGCGGGATTTTTCCATGATAGCGACTTCCCAGCGCTCCCTGTCAGGGTCATCATAAAGACGGGCGAGCTCAGGGATAAAATGCTTTTTTGTTATGACGATAAACATCAGCAGTGCCAGACGGTTCCGGTGGAGCCGCCGAGGGTTGGGTGTGTCCAGCACTTCCTTAATGGCCGCAAGAAATGCATCCAGATTTTTCGCGCGGGAAGCAGCCGAAGCTTCCGGGTCGATGATACGATTGTACAGTTGAAAATAGGTCGGCGAATCGGAAGAAACGCTGTAGGGATAGGGGGCGCCCTTCAGGATACGGGTGTAAAGCTCATACTGGCGTGAAAAAGAAATGAAATAGCTGTCATTGAAGTCTTTCGCCGGCTTTCCGGCAGAGTCGATCTTCCACGACAGGGCCGCCAGCCCGTAAAACTTCAGGGCTTCCTCAGTATTGAGCTCCAGAAACAAAAAACGGTCTGCCTGTCGGATATAGAGTCTGTCAAAGTTGGGAAGAAATGTTGATTTGGCAAAGTTTTTATTCTCGCTCACAGCGGTATGCCATTCTGTGACTTCTTCCCATACAGTATCTTCGCAGCCGTAGCAGAGCAAAGCCTCCGTTAGCGCACACAGGTCAGCTTTGTTTCCGAGGCCATGTTTGATGCAAGCACAGTAATTATAAAAATCATTTTCCAAATCGTTTACGAATAACAACAGGTCTGGCTTTTTTGTATGTGAGCGTTTTCTCGTTCGGATGGTTTTGCTTTCTTCATCCGAAAAGGACAGCCCGTATTTTTGAATCTTCCATAAAACACCTGCTGCGTGGCCGAGAGCATTTTTCTCATCACCGGGAAGACTCCCGAAATCATCGTGCTCATAATCCTCTGTCACGATGCTGACCCTATCCATAAACTCCGGATGCGGATTCAGCGTCAAAAGCTCCTCATAAAGCTTTTTATCATATTCGAATTCCAGCAGTGGATATTTCATCTTTTCGTCCGGCATGGAGCATCCTCCTTTTTACGTCCTTTCAGTGAGCATTCCGCACATGACTTCCACGCACTGTGGGTCGAACGCATGTCCGGCACACTCGCGGAGGGCCGCGGCGATTTGGGCGTCCGTCTCGCCCCGGCGGCGGTGGCGGTCAGTGAAGTCGGCCACAGCGAGGATGCGGGACAGCAGCGGGATGGCCTCGCCCTGCAGCCCCTCAAGATAGCCGGTGCCGTCGT